>Ga0315549_1000070_pt1 | contig 105592 bp, 75 predicted proteins | sample SalMarSW160200MG_FD_203101 | JGI IMG/M metagenome (GOLD analysis project Ga0315549, IMG submission 203101) | Salt marsh sediment microbial communities from the Plum Island Ecosystem LTER, Massachusetts, United States - Salt Marsh Sediment SW1601-200 ... | reverse complement strand
CGAGACCACCGGCTGAAGCCGGTGGCTAAAGACTGATGCGTCGGATTGTGCTCACTCAGGCTGTCGCATCACCTACTCCCGGCATCTGTGCATGATTGTCTGGATTGATTCCCCATTCGCGTGACCACCGGCTGAAGCCGGTGGCTAAACGGTGCTCGCGAATACAGCTACATATTTCTTCGCGCAAAATCTGGTCCCTCGGGGGAGTTTGTGCCTTTTTGAAAAATGGAGTACGTGACGGCACTTCCCAACCAGAGCACTTAGGGAACCTGGCCCACCGGAATACAGCCATTCCCGCCTATAACTGAGGCCTTACGCGGCTACGTTTCAGTGGCTAATCCTGGCCGGGATAACGCTGCGGTCCTGGCGGCAGTGCCAGGGCGTCCCCCGCCCTGGGCGGGGCACCGGCGGCAAGATGCCCTCCCGCGGAACGCGGGACAAGATGCCAGCGCTACAACCCAGTGCCCCACAACGAAGGCTCCGGCGCCAACGGAGGACTCGCGGCAAAAAACGGAAAACCGAGGAACCTGTGCAGGTGGCAAATCGTATAAAGTCGTGAAAGAATCAGGCAGTGAGCAATTGGGCATTTTCGGTGGCCGATTCTGCTTGTAACGTTTCGTGAAATCGAGAAACGCTTTCTCTGAGCGATAGGGCGCGGAGAAGGCTCGGGTTAGGAAACTGATTCAATACGGGAGGAAAAGACTATGAAGAAGGTATCTGCAAAGCAAGTGGTCGTTTTCGGTCTGGCGGTTGCGGCGGCCTTAGGGCTTGTATCGTGGGGTTTCGCGGCATTGAGAGCTGAGATGGGCGGAGGCGGCCGGCTCATCGGCGGGAAGGAAGGGGTCACCGAGACTTTTGGCGGGCTCGGGCTGGAGATAAGCAAGGTGGACGGCTCCATAACCGTTGTCGGGACGCTGGATGGGACGCCAGCCGATAGGGCAGGTGTTAGGGCGGGCGACCGTGTCGTCAAGGTGGACGGCGAGCCGGTAAGAGATGACGCGGACATCGCCGACGTGGTGTCAAAGCTGCGGGGCAAACCGGGAACGGAAGTTACCATCACCGTCGCAAGAGGAGATGAGACCAAAACCTTTACCATTACCCGCGAGAAGATAAAGGCTCCGGGGCCGAGGATAAGAGTTATCAAGGGGCAAAAGCCTTCCTTCGGGGAACGGCAACCGGAGGAATTCTGGCCCTTTGGGGAGGACTGGCCATGGGCGTGGCGGGGGGATAAGAAGGCCCTTGAAGAGTATCGGGAGGCGCTCCGAAGGCTTCGAGAGGCCCGGAAGAAACTGTGGGGTTCCGTTCCTCAACCGGCGCCTTTCTGGGAATGGGACTTCCCGGCCATGCGTCGTTTCGGGCAATGGGATTTCCCGGAAGAGCCTTTCTCCCGGTTCACTGTCCCGAAACGGCAGCCGAAGCCGAAAGAGTTTCGGATGGACATGGACGTACAAAAAACCGACGATGCCATTACCATCAAGTGCGATATGCCGGGGATGAAAAAGGATGACATAGAGGTAAGTCTCAAGGGAAATGTCCTGACGGTCACAGGCGAGCGAAGCGTTGAGGAGGAAACCAAGAACAAAAAGGGCGGAATTGTCCGCAGGGAGAGGAGATTCGGTAGTTTCAGCAGGAGTTTCACGATCCCTGACAAAACTAAGGCTGAGGACATAAAGACTTCCTACAAGGACGGTGTTCTGACAATAGTCATCCCCAAAGAGAAGCCGAAGCCCAAGCCGAAGGAAGAAAAGAAAATAAGGATCAAGGTTGGGACAATATAACAGGCTTGTCCGAGCATGGGCGCCTGGGCATAAAGCGGCGATAGAGTCGCGTTTCCCCGCGCCGTTTCGCGACGAGCAGATAGCGCACTGAGTTTCCACTTGGTGCGCTTTTTCTTTGGCAGTGAAATTCGGGGATGGCAGCTCTTCTCGGCGCCGCACTGCGGTTTCGATTGCGCGGCTCTTGACGCAGCAAGTGTGCGAGCCGGCGCCGTCAAGATCTGATGAATTTTTTCTTCCGCGAGATAAGCCCGATTTCCGGAAGGGCGATTTTTCGTTCGGGGCCGGGCACGGCGTAACCGAGGCAGCGCGCCGAACTGTCGTGCTTGCGTGCTATTCCTACGGCCTTGTCCACATCCGCTTCCGGGCAAACCACGCAGAATCCGACGCCCATGTTGAAAACCCTGTACATCTCCTCGATGGGGACGTTGCCAAGCTTTTGTATGAGGCGGAAGATTGGCTGCGGCTGCGGAAGGGAGCCGAGAACGAAGCCGACCGGCGCCTGCACCCGAGCCAGGTTCAGCAAGCCTCCGCCGGTGATGTGCGCTGCGGCTTTAACGCGGACCCCCCGCCGGAGCATCTCCACGATTTCAGGGACGTATATCCTCGTCGGCTCGAGCAGTTCCTCACCGATGCTTCGTCCCAGCTCCGGCAACTGCTTGTCGGGCGAGAAGCGGAGTTGCTCGAAAAAGATTTTCCTGGCAAGGCTGAACCCGTTGCTGTGGATTCCGCTGCTTGCCAGGCCGATGACGACATCTCCCTCCTGAACTGCCTCGCCTATGATAACCTTTTCCAGCTCAAGCAGACCGACCGCGGCGCCGGCGAGGTCCAATCCCTTGCCCTCCTCCTCTCCCCTTATCATCTCTTTTAGCTGGGCCGTTTCACCCCCACAGATGCTGATTCTCGCGCGCCGGGCTCCCTCCGCCAGTCCCTTGCCGATTTCCGTGAGGATATTGGCATCGAGCTTTTCGGCGGCAACATAATTGACCATTGCGATGGGCTCCCCACCAACGCAGAGGAGATCGTTGACGTTCATCGCCACGCAATCTATGCCGACAGTGTCGTATTTTCCAGTCTTCTCTGCGACGAGCATCTTCGTTCCGACGCCGTCCGCGGAAATCGCCAGCCCTTTTCCGCCACCGAGGTCGAGGACGCTCGCGAAATGCCCCAAGCCCAGAACGGGCCGACCGAGAGCATCTCCTCTGAAGGAAAACGTCCCGGACACAGCCTCGAGCAGGCCCTTCAGTAGAGCCTCCTCCCTGTCAGTCTCAACACCCGATTTCGAATAAGTCATCTCTTCTTCCATGGCACACTCTCCTCCCGGGTTGGGCCGTCGGACGCTCGAGCGCCAATCGGTTTCTTGCCCGACCCGCTCGACGGAACTCTCCCCTCTATTATCAATGAAGCCAGGTCAAAGTCTTGCTTCGTTGTGACTTTCATGTTCTCGGGAGGCGACGCGACGACTTTGACTTTTCTGCCGAGTCTGAGGACGAGCTGTACGTCATCGGTCGCATCGAGCAACCCTTCCCGACGGGCGGCGAGATGCGCCTTCCAGAGGAGGTCGAATCTGAAAATTTGCGGTGTCTGCGCATTGTAGAGGGTGTCCCTGTCGCGAATCGAGACGATGAATTCGTCTCTGACCTCCAGAACCGTGTCCGTTGTCTTTGTTGCGACGGCGGCGGCGCCCTCTTTCTTTGCCTCGCAGACCGCTTTTTCGATGATTTCAGAGCTGATGAGAGGGCGGGCGGCATCGTGAATAGCTACTAAACCCACGTCGCCTCTTTTCGACAACGATTGGACCGCTTTGAACGAGGAGTCCTGACGTTTTCTTCCGCCGACGATGATTTTCAGCGGGAGTCGGAGGTCTCGTCCCTTCAGCATTGACCTCATCCTGACGGTCATTCCGGGAGGGACGACCACGAGAATTTCGTCTATGGAAGGGCAGGAGTCGAACGTTTCGATGGAATAAAGGAACATCGGCTTGCCCCGCAGGTTCAGGAATTGCTTCGGCTCACGCCCGGGGGACATCCGCAATCCCTTCCCTGCGCCGAGAATCACTCCGATAGTCTTACCGGGGAACCTTTTCTCATCCATAGGCGGCGTACTCCCGAGAACTCGCTGTGACCAATCGCACAATCCTATCAGAGCCTCTCACGCCCGACAATGAAATTTGGCCTTGCGTTGGAATCTCTCGGTCTCGGGCGGATAGCCGCCCGAGACTGAGGCGTTACAATGATTTTTGGAGATTCCTTGACCTCGACGATGACGAATGGTAAAATTGGAGCTAATTCGGTAGGTCGTCTTCCGAAATAGCAACGCGAGAGGCGGAGAGAAAAACTGAGGTCACAGTAAGCAAACTATCAAAAGGGGGAAGTCGCATGAAGCTTAAGATTGAACGGGTCATTGTTGTCGCGGCGGTGATGGTCCTGCCGGCACTTGCGGTGCATGCCCAGGGGGTCGAGCGCGTTTCGCTGGGCGCCAACGGCGTGGTGTGGGGGATGCCGGACCTCAACGATTTCTCGCTGGCGTTTCAGACTGCGGGAGCAACTGAGGTTTATGAGCTTGACCAGAGTGTCGTTTTTGGGGTGCGGCCTTTCGTGCGCTTCGGTGTGACCCGCCAACTTGCTGTGGAGCTGTCGCACGAATTCGCCTTCGGTGACGATGCGAACATAATGGTCTCCTCCGGCACAGGTATTTGGAGACCTTTCGGAGAAAGCGGGCTTGAGCTTCACGCGAGCATTTGCTATGGACAGCTTGATTGGGATGGTCCGGGCGACTTTGACAGCGCGTGGGGCTGGGAAGCCGGGGGCGCCTACACTTTCAGGGTTTCCGAGTCGGTGTATCTTCTCGCTGGCGTGGCGTATCGCGACCTCTCGTTTGACTACAACACGGCCGCTTTGCTGACCGACCTCGAGGAAACGCGCCCGGATGTTCTCGCAATTGATCTCTCGAAAGGCTCGGCTGATGCGGCTGGCGTGGTGGGAAGCGTCGGCGTTTTCGTCACTTTTTGACCTATCTCAGGTCTCAGGAGACGACTGCTGCATCGAGCATGGAGACGGGGTTTTTCCTCGAAGCCAACTCTGCCTTCGATGGAGTGCGCCACCCTGGACGAGAGACAAGCCAAGCGCAAGGAAGGCATTTCTCGCACCGCGACTCGCTGGCCAGGTTACGTATGGGCCCTGAGAGGGGAGTTTCTTCGACGGGGTGACAGAATACACAGAACTCAGGAACCACATGTATCCTGTTGTCCTGTCGCAACAAATACGCCACCAAACTTGCCAGTCATAGCGCTCGTCAGATGGCCCGCTACTATCGGGAGCGCAGATGGCGCTTGACGCGGCGATGGTGCGAGCGTGCAAAGGCGCTGAAGGGTCAGAAGTTGCTCTCATGCAGCGGGGTGTTGGGCTAAACGTAAACAAGTGCGCATTTTGTTTCAAAAAAGCAACGCGGCGCTGTTTTTTGTCATTCTTTCTGTAATTCCCTGGGAACTCGGAGATTAAGTCTGCCATTGAGGATTTTTACTCTCTTCTGTGTTGATATCCGGCAACAATATGCCACGAAAGGTTGCGAGATCGCCGCGCCCCTTCAGGTATATGATGTTGAGACAGCCAACTTTCCTCCGCCGGCAACGCGCGTTGTTTCTCGGGAGGCCATCTACTAAGGAATCTGTTTCCGAGAATCAATAGAGTTCCGCCAGTGCCCCCGTGCTCCGGATAAGGGCAGTTGCTCGCCGAAAGACGTATCATTCCCCCCCGCCGTTAGTTGAGTACTGTCAACAGAGTAGGGCGAGCAGGGGGATTCGCCTGGCGTGGCGAACACAGGACAGGAGAAAGCGCATGAGATACGGTGCGTGGAGGCCGTGGGCCGCGGTGTTGCCCAAAAGGAGCGCCAGTACCCGTTACCACCTATATGATGTAAAAAGGGGACATGCGAAGCTTAGTGGTACGCGACTTGCTGCCATCATTCGGGCTGTCCAGTTTGCCGTGGAGGGGGTCCGCATTGTAAGCTTTATTGTAAGCTTTGCCGAAAGCATGTCAACCGGGGGCACGGTCACCATTGTCAGGGCAAAAGAGGCACGGCGAGCTGTCACTTAGTTACCCCCGGAAATTGTGGCAACCGGAACCTGACTGCAAGTTATGCCGCTGTCGTCTGGATAACAGAAGTGCGGTTGATAATTAAAGGGGCCGACAAAGCTGTATGGCCTCAGTCTCGGGCGGATACCTCGCCTTGGCGGGGAGGGAAAAAGGGGAGAGAGAGGGTAACGCAAAGGCTCAGAGTGTCAGAGAGGAGGATGGCAAGGACTGCGTCGTCGCCTGCCGTGGGATGGGCATCTTTCCCATGATTCCGACGGGCGGGACGACAGCCTGCCGACGGCGGGGAGGCCGCGTGTCACATGGGGGAGGGCTGTTCTTTTCGCCCTGAGGGGCGGAGTTCCACCTGGCTCCGAAAAATCCGGGTGTTGATGGTTTCGCATGGCTCTTGCCGCAATGTCCCCGTGTCCCACCGGTAACTGAGGTATTACACAAACCTGAATATTTCGCTTGACAAAAAGCAAGAAATGTTGATAATTTGAAGCTCCATTGCTACTGGCGAATCGTGTGTGTTGATTATTGTACACAATTCGCGCGGTTTGCAAAGCGTGGGCAAGGAGCGTGTATCTTGATGTGAGGAGGTAAAGCATCTTCTCCGTAAAGTAGGGGCTTGCGTGTTTCGTAATGTGGAAGCGCGCGGCTCCATCAAGAAAGACCAGGGGGGTGTAAGTGAAAGCGCGTTCTGAAGCGACGCAGGGGGGTAGTTTGTCTCCGTCTTCGGGCGGAATAAACTATCTCTGCGGTTCTCAGTTCTTACTCCATAACTTTCTTGCAGCGCGAAGCCGTTGTTTCGGAGTGCATTGCGCTCCAGGGTTCTCCCCGATGTGCACTTCGGGACAACTGCTCGGCAGCAAAAAGAGAGTCGTTGCGACCCATCCGGAGACGGCTGGGCGGTGGCGTGTTGCCATTAAGCAACGCCTCTCTCCCTCCGAGGTGTTTCACTGCGTTCCAAGGTTACCAGAAGCACAGAGAACGCGCTGTGCCTTCAAGCTGAAAGGTGACGCTGACACCGGCCGGGGCTTATGTGTCGGCGAAAGAAGACCTGTTCCGGCAGCCAAGAGGGTCCGCGAAGGGGTAGAATTGCGGCCACGGCGAGTTCCTGCAGGTCAGAGCGGGAGGTAGGAAAGGTGAGGAGTTGTAATCATGCAAAGTCTGTTGATGGTTAACGCTGACGCTGACTTTCTAAATAAAGCGTCTCGCGTGCTCGTCGAGACGGGACATCGGTTTCGTGCGCGTTGCGACGATCCGAATAAGGTTCTGGGCCTAATCGGGACTTGCCAGAAATCGGATGAGCCGGTGAAGGTTCTTCTCGCGAGCGCGCCGGCCGACGACCCCCGCACCATGGATTTCGTACGCGCGGTGAATGAAGATTTTCCCGAGGTCGCGCTTATCGTGATGAAGCAGAGCGACTCCTGGGAGATGTCCATCGAGGTTTTTTCAGCTCGCCGCAACGGGCAGGTTGGTGGGCCCATGGTGCCTCTCGACGCCCACGCGCTTTCATATATTGTAAATGGAGCGTTAGCCAGATTTGCCGACCAGGGGCTTCGCGGGCGAGCTGTCGGCGAGCTTCGTGCCAGACTTCAGGAATATGCAAACTCTGCCGACTTTGCCGAGCGGTTTCTCGACGAAGTGCTTGCCTTTCCCCTTTTGAATGTGGGAAGGGGGTCCATCTTTTTGTTCGATGAGCCGCGAGACCGCATGGTGCTGGTGGCGGCAAATACCGGCAATGGCCTCAACCTCCGGGGTCTGACCCTGAAGCTCGGAGAGGGGGTGGCAGGGTACGTCGCCCAGGAGAAGAAGCCGCTGCTGGTCGTCTCGCAAGGCACAGCCCCTATCCCGCTAACATCCTCCCGCACGAGGTACGCGACGGAATCCTTCATTTGTGCTCCTATCCTCAACAGCGGCCGGTTAATCGGTGTGCTGAACCTTACCGAGAAGAAGTCAAGGATGCCTTTCAATGAGATGGACCTTGACGTGGTGACGGACATCCTCGGGCAATTCTCCGCCAATATTGAGCAAGCGTTCCAGCAGAGCGCCCTCCGCGACGAGATCAGAAATCTGGAGGAAATGATTGAGGTTACGCAAAGGAAGGCGGGGATGGGAGAGATGGTGGAGGGGGTGGCCCACGAGATCAATAGCGCCCTTGACGGCACCATGCGGTTCGTCAAGATGGCCTTGAAGAAACTCAAGGAAACCTCCGGCGACGAGCGCGCATGCGAGTGGCTCAACGACGCGAGAGTGGGGTTGGAGAGAATCTGCCGAATCGTAAAGCCAGTCAATAAGTACACGCGGAACGGCAGCAAGAAATTCGTGCGGACAGACCTCACTAAGCTACTGAACGATGTCCTGGGCTTGATGTCCCACAAGCTGACCAAACACAACGTCCTCGTCGTGAAGCAGTTCAAGCCGGAACTGCCGACCATCAGCGCTCGCAGCGACCTCGATCAGGTCTCCTTCAATCTCCTCACGAATGCAATTGAAGCGATGCAAACGGGCGGGACGCTGGAGGTTCTCACAGATTTCGACGAGAAGGAGGTGTTCATCCGGTTCAAAGATACCGGGTGTGGTATTCCTGCGGAGATGTTATCGAAAATCGGAGAACCGTATTTTACGACTAAGGAAGAGGGCACGGGGCTGGGCCTGAGCATTTGTCAGAAGATCATCAGCGAACACGATGGGGAGCTGGAAGTGGAAAGCGAGGTTGGAGTCGGCTCGACCTTCACTGTCCGGCTGCCTTTGGGACAGCAGAAGAAAGGGGACTGAATTGGCCAAGATGCACAAGGGAAAGATTCTGGTTGTGGACGACGACCCCACTGTACTGAAGTCGCTCAGCGAGATGCTCAAGCAGAACGAGTACTCCGTTGAAATCGCCAGCGATGGCCGCACGGCCCTGGAAATGATGGAGCGAAACGGTTACGACATCGTTCTGGGTGACATGAATCTGCCTGAGATGGCTCGCCTCGAGCTCCTCGAGAAAGTCAAGGAGAAAGACCCTTACTCAGCGTTCATCGTCATCACCGCCTACGGGACAATTGAAGACGCGGTCAACGCCATGAAGATGGGCGCCTACGACTTCGTGACGAAACCGATCAACGACGAGGAGATACTGACCGAGATCAGTCGCTTCCTCCAGCAGAGGGAGCTTGAATATGAGAACGTGGTGCTTCGGAAAGAGTTGAAAGCCCGTTATCGCCTGGGGAACATAATCGGGCAGGATTACAAGATGCAGAAGATCTACGACCTGGTGGAGCTTATCGCGGACAAACCTGTCACCGTTCACATCGAGGGCGAAAACGGTACCGGCAAAAGCCTGCTCGCCCGCGCGATCCATTACAACTCCTGCCGAAGGGAGAAGCCGTTTGTGGAGGTGAGCTGTGGTGCACTCCCCGAGACCTTGCTTGAGAGTGAACTTTTCGGCCACGCCAAGGGTTCCTTCACGGGGGCTTTCAGGGACCACGTCGGGAAATTTGGTCAGGCCTCCGGGGGGACGATTTTTCTCGACGAGATAAGTGCGGCATCGCCTTCCCTCCAGCTTAGACTGCTGCGCGTGCTCCAGGAGAGACAGTTCGAGAGGGTGGGGAGTAACGACACGGTGGCGGTTGACGTTCGCGTGATCACGGCAACCAACACCGATCTTCGCGCATTGGTCGAGAAGGGCCAGTTCAGAGAGGATTTGTACTACCGCATTAACGTGATGCACATAGACTTGCCGGCGCTGAGGGAAAGGGTGGGGGACATCCGGCTGCTGGCGCAGTATTTCTTCACGAGCTATGCCCGCAAGTACTCCAAAAAGCTGAGGGGCATTGCCGCCCCGGCGATGAAGCTCCTCGAACGATACCCCTGGGCGGGGAATGTCAGGGAACTGGAAAATGTGATAGAAAGGGCGGTCATTCTCGCCAAGGGACCTTATCTTACCAGCGAGACTTTTCCACCGGCTGTTATTGACTCCAAACCGTCAATGCGGCCATTAGACGGGGTTCTACCCCTGGGTGAGGCCCTCCGCAACCCCGAAAAGCGGATAATTCAAAGCGCCCTGGAGTGTTGCGGCTGGAGCAGAAAGAAAGCGGCAGAACTTCTCCAGATAAACCGGACCACCCTGTTTAAGAAGATGAGAAAACACAACCTCCTGCGGCGTTGAGCACCAAGAGCTGGTCCAACGCTCAATGTCGCATCTTCTCGAGAGCCTTGCGAAGCAGTTCCTTCCCTTTTTGCCCATCCTTCGGATAACTCGCCACGCCTTCCACCAGCGAGGGAGGCTCAGGGGCAGGTTCCGCCCCGCCCGGGAAGGAGAAGGCTTTCACTTCGCCTCGAATCCTGTGCGCAACGACCCGCGCTCCCTCCTCCGCTGTGAAGGGAAGAATCATCAGGAACTCCTCGTCACTTAGCCGAGCCGAAAGATCCGTCCGGCGACACTTCTTTTGTACGACGCTTCCTATCTTTTTCAGAAAGGCGTTAGCGGCCTCGGCCCCGCCCCGGTGGACATAGGAGCGTAACTGCTCAATCCGTATCACCACCACAGAAAGGGATTGCTTATATCTTTCGGCCCTGGAGACCTCCTCCTTCAAACGAGCGAGACCGTAGTTGTAACGATATGCGCCGGTCAGTTGGTCTTTGACCATCTGCTGCCACGTCCTTCTCTTCTCGGCGATAAGCGATTCTTTAAGGGTGTTGACCTGCTTGACAAGGTCGAGGCTTGTGGAAAGGCCCTCGCCGATAACCCGCATTGCCGAGAAGACCATTTCTCCCGTCTTGCGAAACTCCTCCAACGAATAAGGCCTGAGCTTGCCGGATAACTGTGTGAATTTCGCCTGGCCGATGCCGAATTTCCTCGCCAGCCGCACAAAAGAGGGGCGAATCCCCTTTTCCGCAATCCACACGGGGCCGATGATGACGCGTTCCACGACCTCGCCAATTCTGAGATTGAAGACGAAGTTGATGAGTCGGGCACAGTACGGACACAGCGCGAAACCTCCTTGGTCATAGCCGGAGAAGTCCTCTATGTTGCCACATCTAAAACAGGCAGGATGTTTCTCCCTGCGCTTCATCGCTTCCCGGCAGATGACCGCAAGGCCTGACTCGAGAATGACCTCGTTCTTGGCGTTGGTAATGCGCATGCCCGCTCCGAGCTGAGCCGAGACGCAATCGAGCATAGATTGCGACAAGCCAACGTCTATAAGGCTGGTCAGCTCCATCTCTTCAGCGCTTTTATCGCTATCATCGGACACGATGTACCTCCTTGCGGTTCAACAAGTTCGATGGGTGAGCGACGTCGTTGAGCCTTCGGAGAACGGGTGGGGCGGTAATAGGCCTCGCATTCGGTACGCGGCCGGTTCCGGCACGGGCTATGTGCGGCGAATAATCAGCATACAAGCTGACCTCCTCTGCGGGGTTCCCGCCTACGCTTCTCGACCGCTGAAAACAAAACCGGCCCTGAGGCGATGAAACGAGTCTTTCCGCCCTTCTCTCCAAGGGCTGACATCGGTTGTCGTCGCTCCTTGCAAGCGTCCGTAGGAATCGGAGGCGCGAATGCAAATGGCGATTCCGGTCGAGGCGTACGCGTGCACTCGACTGCTAAGCCGCTTGCAATAAGTGTGCCTAAGTTGGCCATTACGCCGACCCAAGCCGCGAGCCGACAGTCCGTCGCCCGCGGCCGCTCGCCCGCGACACGCCGCAATTGAGGTAGTGCAACTGTTTCAGACGCCGTTGCCCGCCCGCTGCTTGCGTTGTAATTCATTGACTTGCAAGCTGATATAGAATCACCAGCTTTGCTACAGGCGACCGGCGCGTCCTCGAACCGCGTTACAACACTTCACCTCTTCTCGCCGCGTGGGCGTGTCTCCACCTGAAGCAAGCGAGGTTTTTTAATCGGCGGACGCTGCCCGCGGAAGAACGGCACGTTGGCCGCCTTTTTGCCATTTAGGCAATGCGTGCAGGCACCGCAAGTCGTTTTGCTCAAGGTGGTTATAAACCAAGCGAGCTTGTCGGCTGCGGGTTCGGCGCTGTTGCTTTGCCTCAACGTATGGCGTTGCTTTTGGGCAACGTCGTAATTGCCGAGACCGCAACAGGCTACGGAAAAGCCTTGCTGTGCGCGCTCAGTTTGGGCAACATGAGCGAGCGGCCTCGGTGACAGGCCGTGCGGGCGTCTCTTCATAGGACAAGGGGGCCGTCTCGGCGAGGGCGGGGTCCCTTCCTGCATCCCGGAAAGTGAAGCTGCTCCGGTATCCCCGCAGCGTTTCCAGCGTGAGGACGGGTGGTCCTTACTTTCGCCGAGACACGCCGGAAGGAGGGGCCGTGCGAGGAAGAGTGCTGGCATCCGGGTAGGAACTGAGCCGTGCGCCTTCTCCGAACCGCCGGGTTGAGGCGAGAAAACCCCCGCTCGTCGGTCCAAAGGAGAGGAGCGTAAGTGTTGACAATCGTCAACACAAAGTTGCCTAATTGCGTCGTTGCGCAATCCTTTTGTGCATCGGTAATTAGGGTGACGATTCATTTGTCGGGACCGGGCGGTGTTTCCTTTTTGCAACGGTTTGCGAAAAGGCGGCCCCGCGAGAGGCCACTAATGTCAACGTTTTCTCAAGGTTTTTTTGAGGCAAAGTTGCCTCCGAGCGAGGAAGGACAGGACGATAAATCAGAAGGAATAGCCCCACCGGACAATCAAAAACCGGCGGCTGCGCGCCCTCCAGAAAAGGTTTCGACAAGAGGTCCCAGAGCGAGAAGACTGAAAAACGGTTGCAATAAGCCACTGATGTGGAGAAAAAACATCAAATTGAGCGCGAATCACCGTCGGAGTGAGAGAAATCCACACAAAAACGGCCTGGCAACTCACCTCGTCTGAGCGTGAGGCACGGAACTTCGCAGGCGCGGGTCGCAGAAGCGCGGGGCGATTTCGGGCGGGGGTTCAGCGTCGGCTCTTGTGGAATAGGTCTGCCACGCTTTAGGTGGGGTCTGCGGATGCTTAGGTTGGTACGGTACTTGCTCCCAGAAGGTGCTCAGGTGACATGTAACCTAACAGTGGGGGATTGTACCATGATCCAAGATCGTCATCGTCTCTGTATTGTATCGGTTATTTTGGCTCTCGCGCTCGGTTTGGCTTTGACAGGATGTCACACCACAGATTATTCCGGGGAGGGCGCCGGCTCCATAGCCCTGTCGCGTGAAGCGGTCAAAAAGGAGCTTACTGAGAAGCCCTTCATTATAGGCGTCGAGGACGTGCTCAACATTTACGTTCGCTACAACCCGGAGGTCAGCGGCGAAGTCACTGTGGGGCCGGAGGGCACAATATTCATGCCATTAGTGGGAGATGTGCAGGCCGCGGGCCTGACCAAGGCGGAACTGCAAAAGAATCTCACTGAGAAGCTCTCCAAGTTCCTCAAGTTTGCTCCTGAAGACGAGAAAGATCAACTCGTGGCCGTCGGGATTTCGCAGTACAGGAGCAAGAAGGTCTATGTGATTGGTGAGGTGACAAGGCCCGGGCCCGTCCTGATGAGGGGCAACCTTCTAACCGTTTGGGACGCCATCAACGATGCGGGGCTACCCCTTCGCACCGCGGCTCTGTGGCGAGTTCACGTGATCACACCGGATGTGGAGCATCCCGTGGTCAGAAGAATCAATCTCCGCAAGATAATGTACGGCGGGAAATTCGCCCGGAACGATTTTCTTCAACCGGGGGACATCGTCGTTGTCCCCTCGACAGTGGCGACTTCTCTCGGGATGTACCTCGGACAAATCGTCACGCCTGCCAACCAAAGCAGAAGGTTGGTCTCAGTTTACGACTTCTTCAAGAATAAGAGCTACTTCCTCGATACAGAGTACGGCCGATTTACCGGCGGGGGCGGGGGCTATTGAGCCTCGCAGACGTGTCTCATGTGATGATCGGGTTGGGAAGGCCCCTCGTCTTCCATTGATGGATAGTGTGCAGCAAGAGGGAGAACATGGACAGCACAAACACAAGCAAGAAGAACAAGGGCAATTTACTCACAGATTACCTCCGGATCTTTGCGAAGCATAAGTTCCTGATAATCATTCCGCTGGTCGTTGTGTTCCTGGGTTCGGCAATCGTCGGCTCGAGGTTGCCGAAGGTTTACAACGGCGCCGCCTTTTTTCGGATGCTCACCCCGCAAGCGTCCGGGGCACAGGGCTTCAGGCGACCGGCACAGGGCGACCTGGAGGTGATGAGGCAAACGATCCTCAGTCGCTCTAACCTCGTCGAGATAATAGAAGATGTCGGATTGGATGCTTCCTATGCTGGCGTGTCGTTGGTTCAGCAGGAGGCGCACGAGGAACAGCTCGTCCAGCACCTTCGAAAAGGCCTCACCGTCCAGGAAAAGGCGAACAACATGTTCGAAATCGCCTACCGCAGCGATGACCCGGACATGGCGGCAAGAGTGGCCAACTCTGCGTTGACTCATTACATCGAGGGAGTCGAGAAGGATGAAAGAGAGAGAATGGCCGCTACCGTCTTGTTTCTCGAGAAGCAGGTGAAAGACTATCAGACCAGAGCCAGCGCCTCCAGCGAGAAGCTGTCGGCTTTCAAAGCGGCACATATCCTCGAGCTGCCGGGCAGTGAGCTTTCCAATAGCACGGAACTGAAAAGCCTCAGGGACCTCCTGGCTACGGCTGAAGGGCAGCTTTCCGATGCGGAGACGGATAAGAAGGAAATCGAAAAGCAAATCCTGGCCATAGAAACTACCGTAGTCGGGGAGACGGTAGTGGAAACAAACCCTCTCGTCGCCCAGTACCAGGCGCAGCTCGACAGGTTGGAGCTGGACCTGGCTAATCTCCAGTCGAGGTTCACGGACATTCATCCGGAGGTCGTCAAGAAGAAAAGCGAGATCCAAAGCGTCAAGTCGCTAATGGAAAAAGCGGTAGGAAAAATCACCACCAAGGAAACCCATCAGGCAAACCCCTTATATGTAAGTCTGGAAGAAGGGCTAAAGAATGCCGAAAGGCAAATTGCCTCGGCGAAAAGAAGAAAAGAGCAACTTCTCGCCAAGATGTCCGAGTGCGAAAAGCGAGTGCAGGGCACCCCGGCCCTCGAAAAACAGATGAGCAAGTTAACGGAAGACGACGCTCTGAACAAAAAGCTTCTCGAGCACTATACCACGGAACTTCAGAACGCCAGAATCAAGCAGGAGAGAGAAAAAGACCAGAAAGGTATTCGCTTTCGGGTGCTCGATTTTGCGAAGAAGTCCTCCACGTTTGCGACGTCGAACAGACTGAAAGTTTCTATCCTCGGCCTGATTGTGGGCGCCGGTTTGGGCTTCGGTCTGGCTGTTCTAAGGGACCAGACAGACACCTCCTTCAAAGATGTTGGAGACGCCGCATCCTTTCTGGACATCCCCATCATAGGGACTATCCCGGTGATTAACACCACCGCCGAGAGAACCCGCGAAAAGAAAAAGCAGATGTTGGGATGGATCATCGTCGGGGCACTCGTCGTATTCCTCGTCGCGGCCCTGATAGTGACCTCGCTAACCTCTTTCCCAGGGAGATAAGAGCAGGTGTATCTCGAGTTTCATGGGTTGAAACGAAGACCTTTTGATATGACGCCGGACCCGTCGTTCTTCTTCCCGAGCCAGAAGCACACGGAAGCCCTGGCAAGTCTCATCTACGCGGTGACGGAGAAGAGAGGATTTGTGGTCATCACAGGAGAAATAGGTAGCGGAAAAACCACCGTCTGCCGGACACTCCTGCAAAAATTGGAGCCGTCCGCAAGGGTTGCGGTGATAACAAACCCGACGCTCACCGCCAAGCAGCTTCTGGAAGCCATTTGCGCTCAGTTCCGCATGCCCACGGAGAAACGGACCAAGGTCGCGCTGCTGACCGCGCTGAACCGTTTCCTCGTACAAGAAAATGATGCGGGCAACACAGTGGTTCTCATATTGGACGAAGCGCAAAACCTCAGTGTGAGGGCCCTCGAGGAGATGAGGCTCATATCCAATATGGAAACCGATACACAAAAGCTCGTGCAGATCATGTTGCTGGGCCAGCCCGAGCTCCGCGACAAGCTCAACCAGCGGGAGCTGGAGCAACTAAGGCAGAGGATAAGCCTTCGCTACCACCTCCGGAGCCTCGACAAGAAGGAGACCCGCCAGTACATCGAACACAGGTTGAGCGTCGCCGGGGATGGCGGCCGCGTCAAGTTTACAAAAGGGGCTGTGGATTCGCTGTACGAATTCTCAGGGGGGACTCCCCGTCTCATCAATGTCGCGTGTGATCAGGCACTTTTGACCGCCTATCTGCGTGAAACGAGGAGAATAGACCGAACCATCATCGAGGAAATAGCGGCGGAATTCAAAGGTCCCTCGGAGGATGCTGAAGGTGAACCCGATAGCCCCCCCACGCAACAAAGAGCGTTCGGGTTCTGGAAGTTTTTCTGGGGGAGGAGAGGCCGCTCGAGGCGCCGGCGAGAGGCGGCGGATGTTTGGCCGCCTCCGGACAGGATGAAAGAGGACGATGACGAAAACTGCCGCGCCCGCCCGAACGACGAAGCGGAGCTGCTCCGCAAACTTACGGAGCTCAAGCTCGCGGGCATTTCCCCGGAGAACGGCGCCTTCGTGGCCACGGTGAATGGTGTTCACCTGAGAGCAGGAACCCGCCTTTTTGGAATGAGCGTCGTCCGGGTTGACGAGGACAGGATCGTTCTGAGCTTCGGAGAAAAGCGATATCAATTGACCATCGAGAGCCAAGCGTCTGACGGGAAACACAACACAACCTCGCGAGAGCTGGGTGCCGAAACAAACACTGAAGCGCGCTTGCTGGACACCTGAGTAGTGGCCCGGAGCAGCGGGCAATAGTGAAACAACGGGAGAAAGGTATTCAATCATGGGCAGGATTGCCGACGCCCTGGCAAAAGCCGAGAAAGAACGAAAAAAGCTTCTAAGGGGAAAAGAATACGGACCGGACATTGTGGTCTCCAGAGATGTCTCAGGGATCGATCCCCACATTGTCTCGTACACCGCTCCCCAGTGCACCATCGCCGAGCAATATCGGATGCTCCGAACCAATCTTCTCGCTCTGAATTCCGGCCCGCCCATACGAGTTCTCGTGGTAACCAGCGCCATCAAAAGTGAGGGGAAAACAGTAACCGTTCTCAACCTCGCGACTGTCATGGCCACGGGGTCAGAAAAAAAAGTTGTTGCCATTGATTGCGACCTGAGGCGCCCGAAGATACACGAACTTCTCGGTATTCACTCACAGCCGGGTCTTTCGGAACTCCTCCGCGGGGAGGTGCAGGCCGAAGCTGTTCTTCAAAAGACTAAGGTCCCTAATCTGACCGTCCTTCCGTCGGGAAAACTTCCCGTTAATCCTTCCGAACTGATCGGCTCAAGCAGGATGAGCCGCCTCTTAGAACACTTGAAGGAGAAGTTCGATTTCGTCATCTTCGACACCCCGCCGGTGATGGCGGTGACCGACGCGGGGGTGCTTGGCGCGATCGCTGACGGGGTGGTTCTGGTGGTAAAAGCCGAATCCACTAAACGCGATATCGTGCTGAGGGCCCAAACTCTCCTCAGAGGCGCCAACGCGAGGCTGGTTGGATGCGTCCTGACTAACATAAGAGAGTTCAGCCCGTATTACATCTATAGCGGCAGATAACGTTTGTTGAGGCGGGAATCCACCAGCCAACAAGTCTCGCCCACCAAGCCTGAGTCCTCCCTTGCATCCGCGGCAAATGACTTGGTGTGCCCTTGAGGTTCCTTCGAGCGTAAGGGTTAGTGCTGCGATTCATAAGTTCGGTGACGTATTTGCTCCGACACGATAACAAGATGCCTGCGATTTCGGATTTCGCATTTCGCAATCTGCAATCCGCAATGGACGAGTTGTATATCCTGAGCCGCCACAACGACCCCTTGACCACGCGCCACGCGGGGCTCGACGACGACCGTATCTCTTTCGACCCAGCCATGACTGACCAGGAAGGTCTGGAGCAACGTGGCACGGGCGTCTCGCCCGTGGAAGGTCATGGGCAGGATGCCCATGCCACGTCTTCTGCGCCAATTCCTTCCTTGCGACTCTGCGTTTTTGCGAGAGACCTTCCCTTTTTCCATTTTCTCTCGGCAAGACGCCAAGGGCGCCAAGGTGTTGGACCCGGGCGCCCGGGGGCTTGTGATTTACTGGATGCTTCACGTCTCTGGAACAATCCCGTTCACGCCGATGGCGTGATTATCCCGTCAAAATAGCTCCTTTCACGAGACCGTTCATACTTCACCCGATTTGCGAATCCATGTATTTAGCCACCGGCTTTAGTCGGTGGTATCGGATACCGGATTCTTCCGGTGAGAGCCGGCTTCAGCCGGGCTTCTCGACCAGAGGATTCATCCGAATTACGCCACCGAAATACGGACGCACCCAAACTCAGGGTGCAGCCGCGTCTAAGTCGCGCGCAGGTCGGCTGTCTTGTCCCTGTAACGAACCCCGCGCTGTGTGCGGCTTATCACGCCCCTTCAGGGCTTTTGCATTTTACCACGTGCTATTCCCAGGGCGTTGCCCTGGGCTGGAATATCGCGCCCTTTCAGGGCTAAAGGTTGCCTTCCCGTCGCCCTGTAAGGGCAGACTTAATAAAGCTCAGGGCAACGCCCTTGAGAAAAAGTGCCGGCTGGAGAATGGCGAGCCCTGAAAGGGCGACATGCTCCCCGCACGACTCCGAAGTTTCCTCAAGACGAGTTTGAATAAGCCGGCGTTTTCCCTTCCTCGTGAAGGGAGGCTAAGGGGCTGGGTCGAGATTTCCGCAGCGGCTGGGTACGGGGTCAAGTCTGCTATTGAAATAGGTCCGCACCCTCCCGAAAAGCGAGGGAAATAGAAGCGTGGTTGGCTGTGTTGTTCCAGGAACTTACTTCGTCCTGGAGCCGTCAGTGGCAAAGAGTCTTCCGGGCCGGGGAATGCTCTTTTCCCACGAGGGAGAGTTTTGCGGGTGGAAAGGGAAGAAGCCGCCTATCTGGCGCCAGCCCCGAAGATGACGGTCTTGGCGGTGTCAACGAGAATCATGAGGTCCAGAAGCGGCGACATGCGCTTCACGTAGTACAGGTCGTATTCCAGTTTCCCTACGGTCTCCTCGGTGGAGGATGTATAGTAGTGCCGAACCTGGGCAAGCCCCGTTATGCCGGGCTTCACAGAATGCCTGTGAGCGTAGAATGGGATCTCCTTTTCCAACTGTGTGGTAAAGCAGGATCTTTCCGGTCGAGGGCCAATGAAGCTCATTTGCCCTCTCAGGACGTTCCACATCTGGGGGATCTCATCTATGCGAAACTTTCTTATGATTCGTCCGACAGGAGTTATTCTCTCGTCGTTGATGCCCGCCCAGACCGGGCCGGATTCCGCCTCGGCGTTGTCCCGCATGGAGCGAAACTTTAGCAGCTTGAAATGCTTCTCGTTTTGCCCGACGCGCTCCTGGGCGAAGAGGACGGGGCCGCGGGAGCTGATTTTAATGGCTATCGCTGTGACCAGGCATATCGGCAAGCTGATAAGGAGGCCGACAAACGAGATTAGTATGTCCGTTACCCGTTTGAAATGCCATGCGAGTCTTTTCGCCGCAGCTTTGCGCAATTCCGGAATATCGGCGCCGCTCAACGCCGACAAGAGAACCTTGCCTGCAACCCCTTCGTAGAATTCACCTCCTCGTAGAATCTGGAGTTGAGTGTATCGCTGGTTGACCTCGTTCAGAAGGTACTCCGAAGCTGTCCTCTCATCTTCGCCCGGAGCGAAAACAAGAGTGTTGACATTGCGGCCTGTCAGCCACTGAAACAATCTCCGGTTATAGCCCGACACGACTGGCACGGGCTCCGGGACGGCGGGGAGCCGCCCGTTGTTCGTCCAAAAGCCGACCAGGTTGTAGCCCGAGTTCGCATTTTGAAGAACCTGTTTGCCTATTTCGCTCGCCACGTTGCCCGTGCCTACGATCAGGACATTCTCGGCTACCCCCTTGCGCCTCAGGATGCGCACATAGGAATACCGCCAGGCCGATACAAAAAATATGACAAAGCCTATGCTCAGAAAGAAAACTCCCCTTGCGATGATCAGCCCCGGAAACAATAAGTACACCACGCCGAGAATCATTGCCGCGACGGCAAACGAATGGAGCAGATTGTAGGTGAGTGGGATGAACTTGTGCGTTGCCTTGAGGTCGTAGAGGTTGTTGTAATAGAAGCTCAACTGCAGAACGGCGGAAATAAGAATGATTCTCGGCAAAATCATCCAGCCGGGCGACTCAGAAGCGCCGGATTTTAGCAGCGACCCGAGCAGCACTGCACAAATAATGAGCCACAGGTCAACGAGAACAAGAATGCGTTTGCGAGTGCGACCGGACAATGATTTGTGCATCCTTTACTCCCCGTACTTGATGGCTGGCCCCCGCATTGTCTCGAGGAACTGACATCTCTAAAGTCAGATTGAGGCATCAGAGCATAATGGGCCACGCACAGTGAAACAAAGGAGGTATGTTGCAACATCCGTGCCAAAGACATGGATGCTCGACGATCTTTTCTTGTCCCAATGCGTTGCAGTTGAGCGGATTACGCTTGCCCGGTTTCCTTTTTGCGGGGGCCGCGCCCCTCTGGAAACAGGAGCATGTTTCCACAAAGCAACATTTGTTGCCGGTAAGCGACATCACGAAGTTGCGGAAGCGCGACAGCCGGCTCCCCACGGGGCTTTTCCGCTGAGGGTATTGCAGGCGAAGAATATATGAGACAGCGGCACATCCCTGGCATCTTGCTCTCGCTGTGATTGAGGAGCTTTCTCTCGTGAGAAACAAGCCGTGTTGAGGACTTCAGCCAGCCGACGGCGAGGCGTTCGGCAGGTTTATCCTCTCACAGGGACCTGTTTCACGCGACGCCATACGTGACGTTATCTCCCGGCTCGTGCGCTGAGCCAAAGGGCCCAATCGCTGCGATCCGGTGCGTTGAACGTGACAGTTTTGCCGGCGGCGACGAACCCCCCGTTGGCATCGCTAAGTTGACCTGTGCGGGGGTTGAACCATTTCGAGGTGAACCTTCCGGAAGCGGCGGAGAGGTCAAGTTGGATTCGTCCGCCTTTGAGGGCGTAAACCAGATACGTCTTATTCGTTTCGGCGAGGCACCAGTTCCGTTCCGGGCTGCTGCGGAGCAGGTTCTGCGGTTTCATCCTCTGAAGCGTCGTCGCGAGATTCGCCCTGATGAAGTCGTAAGTCGGTTGGATGATGTGCGAGTCGGCGGGCGGAATGTACTCGGGCGGGTCTTGCCCGCCGGGATACTCGAGGTCGCGGATCAACATCGAGCCTCCGCCCATGAGAAAGGCCCACGTTTGCTGCCGAGACGCCTCGATCATGTGTACGATGGCCTTGTCCGGGTATCGCAAGCGGTACTCTTTGACCTGCCGGTAAATCTGCTGAGCAGATGTCTCCTTTGACTTGCCGGTATACCGCCCGGGAAATTCCCTCCCTCCCGTCGGCGCGTAAAGGCTGCCGTCCGGCAAGTACCACCAGTAACGCAAGTCAATGGTCGAAATCTTTGGACTTCGGACAGGGTCGGACAGAATGGCATCGAGGACGTCCTTGCAGCCGCTGGCGGCGACGTGAACGACCTTGCCCTTCTCTCGCTCCCACTCGAAGACCGTATCGAGCGAGAACCGCATGAACGAGAGGGGGCCGGTGTACTCCTCGCTGACCAGGAAGACGACGTCTGTATTGTCGCCGAGTTCATCCAAGCACTTGCGAATATAAGCCCGGTGCAGCCTGCGACGCGTCGGATGCGTGATGTCGTAAAAGGCGTTGGCGGCAGGAATATGGTCGGGCATGGCGGTCTTCTGGATGCAGTTGACCGGCCGCCACGGGGAATCAAGGTAGTGGGCGTCGGTCTCCAAGAAGGCGTGCTGCATGTAAAAGTTGTGAAAGAGAATTGTGCCCTTGTGGTCGCAGAGCTCGGCGAACTTTTTCAGGCGATTGAAGTACCACGGGTTGTATTGCATCAGGTCGTATTTGGTCAAGCCGTCCCAAGCTCTGCCGTTACCGCTGCGTGCCCAGGGCTGCTCGAGGAACGGTGCGACAACCGCGGAGTCGGTTCGCCGGGCGGTATCGTGCCTGTCGCGGCGGCGGTCGTACCAGAGCCCAAAATTGTGCTCGAAGCCCGGGTAACCATAGCGGAGCATGTTGTCGGTGAGCTTGTCGAGGTCCTCGGTGCGGTTGGGGCGGACGTCTCCCGGGGCATTGCGAGTAATGTTAGGGCGCTGCCCGGGACGCCACCAGCCGTTGTGCTGCGCGTAGCCCCAGACCACCCGGCCGTTATGAACGAACCAGCCATTCTGTATCCTCAATGCTTCCGCACTCGGGGAGGCGTTCGGCGGCGGCATTGGAGGTTGTCGTTGCCCAGACACTTGCGTGAGTCCAATATGCGGCGCCACTGAGAGTAAAACAACGATGGGGATAGCCCGTCGCGCTCGCATCGCTCATCTCCCCTTCCGGTTCAGGTGCAGCACCCAATCATTCGAGTCCGGGGCTTTGAAAGGCCGTTTGCGGCCGGCGGTGGTCGAGCCTGCACCTTTTGCTCGGCCGGTTCGAGGGTTATACCATTCGACCTTGAACGCCCCCGCGACTCTTGACAGGTCAACCGTCGCGCCCCCGCCGTTTCTCAGGTAAAAGACGTATTCATGCCCCGGATTTGCCAACCCGGGTCTGTTGGCATAAAGCTCGGGATGGTACTCCAGCAGCCAGAATCGAGTCCTGTCTCTGAAAAAGGTATTGCACAATCGGGCGTATCCTGCCCCGGCGGACTTGATGTCTTTGCTCCAACTCTCGTACACGAAGTAGCCGCCGCGCATCCGGACATCCCACACGAGCGGGCGAAGTTGTTCCGCGTTACCCTGGAGGCCCTCATATCCGCCGTATTCCTCGTTGACCACCGGCTTGTTGTATTTGAGATAATCGCTGGTGCGAGCCGTGCTCCGCTGGAGGATTATGTAATCGAGCCACGGCTGTTTGCAGAAGGCGGGTGCCAGGTTGCCCGCAGTATGCGTGGACAACACGTGGTCGTACGGGTCCCACTTTCGAGTCAAATCAGCGTAGTCCGTTGCGATGGAAAGATAGTTGGAGCCGAACTCCTGCACCTCGCCAAACATGCTGTAACTGATGTTGTACGCGGCATACCGCGCGATGAGGTAGCGCCAGTACCGCTTCAGGCGGGTATGGCCAATTCTGTCAAGAATCCCCTGGTCCGGCCAGCCCAGTTGCAAGCAGCCCACAAAACCCCGCTCCAGCGCTGCCTTGAGCCTGAGGTCGCCGTATTGGTGGTATCTTGGATTGAGGCGATCCGGATCGTAGTTGATGAATACGGGGCCGCCTTCGTTCTTCTGGTCTTTTCTGTTAAACAGTGGCTTGCAGAACCCGTAATACGAGTTTATGGCGAAGTTGAAGCCCTGCCTTCTCCTGACGTCCAGAAATTCCTGTAACTTTCCGTCGTCCACCCGCCTCCTGCCACCATAGGCGAGCCCGGGATTGATGGCATCACTCGGAAAGAACATCGAGACCACTATGGAGGTTGGTGCAAAATAGAAAGGGGTCCCATCGTCCCACATGAAATGGTGGGGATGCTTCGGATCAACCCGCAAGAAGCCCTTGCTGTCGGACCTCACGCAATTGAATCTCCCGCTCTTGCGGTTCAAGCCGGAATCGGAAGACGCCGTCCTGTACGACCATGCGCCGACGGCTGTCGGGGCGACGCGTATTTTCCACGATTTTCCCCCGTCCCAAAAACCGTCAATCCGAATTGTTTGCCCACCCGGGCCGGTAAAGGCGCCGACCACAAACCCCGCCGTGTCATTATCGCCCGGCATCTTCAGGTAGGGGTTGGAATAGGAACCGCTGGCGGTGAGAGCTACCTCAAAAACGCCGTATAGAGGAACATCCTTACCTGCCGCTGCTCGGATTTGTGGGAAAAGGAATAGCACCGTTCCCAACGAAATCGAAATAGTTAATGCTTTTCGCATCATTCATTTCTCCCTCGTGCCCGGGCTCATTGCCCGAGTAGATAGACTTCCGCCCGGAACGCGGCTGCTGCTGTTTCTCTCACGAGGGTGACGGCGTCAGGCGATTTGCCCTGTTCCTCCGCTATCACGACGAGGTTATCCTCCTTGAGCCACGGCTCGGGGAGATAATACTGCCCGTCCGGAACGTATTGTCCGATGATTCTGCCGTTGAGCCACAGGGTGCCGCGGCCGAGTCCCCTCATTTTCAGCCGGAGGACCTCGGAGAAGCCGGCGCTCGCTTTGTACGAAAACTTGCCGGCAAAAAATGTCGGCGCCTCCGGTCTCTTCGTTTTGGAAAGGGAGCTCCATTTCACGGCAGACTGCTCTTCGGGACGGAACCATCCTTTCTCTTCGCCGAAGAGCCCCGCGCGGTAACGCCAACCCTTGAGCACCTCCGACCCGGAGTCCCTCATGAGCTTGACGGGGCCGTGAATCCCGGTGGCGACCTTCCTGCGGGCGACTCCGCTGAACGAATACAGCTTGTCTCTCCCGGAATGGCGGGCGAGAACCGCGACGAGATTTCCCCCTTTTTTCAGCGGAATGGAAACGGTCTGCGCCCCTTTTCCATCAACTTTCCTGACGAGCTTTCCATTGACGAAGATGTAGATGGTGTCGCCGCCGAACGGGAATTGGACCTTCGCCTCGCCTCCCGCCGGCGAGTCGAACGAGCACCGATACCATCCGTAGAAACTCCGGTGCGCTCCGGGCATCGCCCCCATATCCTTCGGATCGTCGGACAGCGGCCAGCCGGAATCATCGAACCCCGGCTCGGCCTCAGGAGCCGCGGAGGCAAATTTCCAGTCGTGAAATCGGGGAATTCCCGGAGGAGCGGGGAAAGCTGCCAGCTTGCCGTTGAAACACAAATTGGCCTTGTCCTCCTCGAAGGATATGAGCTTGGTTGACTTTCCCGCATCGGGCTGCATCGGGTCGCCGGAGTAGATGTAGCACGCTTTCTCGTCGCCTTTGAATTCGGCGGTTATTCGGAGCGACTTGTCCTCTTGCTCGACACGGGGGATGTAGTACGGTCCGGCAACGACCACAGAGCCCCTCCTCCCGCGACCAAACCACGTCCGACCGGCGAGCTTTTCGCTCAGGGCGACAACTTGAATGTTGGCGGCGCCGCAGGAGAATGCGAAATCTTTCTTGTCCCAGCCTCCGGGGAACTTGAAGGAGACAATGAGCGTGCTGCCGGTCGAGTCTATAATATAATCCTCCACCCCCGAGATGAGACGAAGCGAGCCTTTCAAGTCGAAGACGATCTCGCCGGGCTGGTCCTCGCGGCCGTAAACGAAGATGAACGTGCGGTTTCGCAACTTGCGGATTGTGAGAATGTTAGCAGCACAATGGCCGATGGTAATGTTACTGCCCAGAGACATATCTACCACGACGGGCAGAATCTCGCCGGGCAGAAGAATCAACGGCTTGACCATGGGAATCGGCGGGCGCCCTTCGACATTGATTTTTGTGCTGACCGGCTCGGCGTGGGAGTTGTCCAGAAAAATGATGCTCCCGCGAGGGGTTCGACACAGGTAATGCTCCAAGTCGCCGGAGGAGACCTCAAACCCTTTCTCCTCGGTTGTGCCGCGTGTCAAGAACTGCGCGAAGCTGGAAGCGAACATGGCGTCCAGCTTGAGTCGGAAATAGCTTTTCCGCAGGGCGCCCGACTCGCCGATGGGCGCGCCGAAATCGTAGCTGGTCGAGATTTCGTTGTTGCTGGTGTAACCCCAGTTAGTGCCGCCATGGAGCATATAGTAGTTGTAGCCCGCCCCGCCGAAGGCGATTATCTTGCGGGTAGCTTTGTCGTAGCGGTCAATGTCTTTTTCTGGCAGCTCGCCGAAAAGGTTGTACCATCCTGGCCAGAATTCGGTGGTGATCCAGGGCGAATTGCCGGTGCGGGGCCACGGTTCATCGCCAGCCGGGTCGTGCCCGTGACGGAGACCTGAGTAGAACATGGGCACTTCGATGCCCATAGCAAGCGCCTTTTTGCGGAGGTGCGCGAGGTAGGCGTCTTCGTCGGTGCCCGAGCCGCCTTTGTATTCGTTTTCGAGCTGAACCATGATAACGCAGCCGCCCTTGTGGAATTGATGCCCGGCAACGATAGGAAGAAGCTTCTCAAACCATTTATCCACATATCTCAGATATTCGGCATCGTTCGTCCGCAGCCGAACGCCTTTCCCTACCGCCAGCCAGGCGGGAAAACCACCGAGGTCCCACTCCGCGCAACTGTACGGCCCGAGCCTGACGATGACGTACAGGCGGAGCTCCTTACAGAGGTCCAGAAATGCGGAGAGGTCCTTGTTGCCGGAGAAATCGAACTGCCCCTCCTCCGGCTCATGGGCGTTCCAGGAAACGTAAGTGATGATGGTGTTGAAGCCCGCCATCCGAGCTCGCATTAGGCGGTCTCGCCACAATTCTTTCGGAACGCGCGTGTAGTGAATCGAGCCGGAGGTCAAAAAGACCTTCATCCCCCTGATGATGAAACTGCGACCATCGAAGGTAATGAATTTCTTCGCGGCGGGCTGCTCGTGAAAAATCTCCGAATTGGGGTTCGCCGCCCCCGCCCATGTAAGCGACAGAGCGACAAGCAAGCTAAACACAGTTTTGCGAGAATTGTTCTTAATGAAACTCATTGGGACACCCTTTCTACCGCTGCTTCTCGTTGTAGGAGGACTTCCATTTCGCTACGGGCAAGAGGATACCCATAATCTCCCCGAAAGTCCATAGGCACGTTTGAGAGGGGTGTGGCTGTATTTGAGTGGTGGGATGAATTCTCTGGTCGAGAAGCCCGGCTGAAGCCGGCTCCAGAGAGAGAAAAGGCGCGCCCTGTGACCACCCGCTGAAGCGGGTGGCTAACGGGGATGCCAGCTAAAGCCTGGCAGAAATGAGGCTCTGCTGCGGTGTTGAGCTGGAACCACGTGCCTGAGAAAGAACGGTGGAAAGAGGTTCCCGCTACCACTGAGATACAGCCACACCCTTTGACGGTTTAGGTAGGCGAAGATTTGGCGAAAGTTTTTCTTGACTTAGTACAGTGATCGGGGCACTATGGTTTAGATGGGATTGATTGTTGCGTATCCTCGATTCTTCTGCAACGGCGGCTTCTAATTCTGATATGGAAACAAACCGGCATAAGGAAATCCTTCACGTGGATATGGATGCTTTCTTCGTCTCGGTCGAGGAAAGTCTGAATCCGAGTCTTCGCGGCAAGGCGGTGATTGTGGGGGGCGATCCAGAGGGAAGAGGAGTGGTCTCGTCGGCTTCCTATGAGGCGAGGAAGTTCGGGGTTCGCTCCGGTATGGCGCTCTCGCAGGCGAAAAAGTTGTGCCCGGAGGCGATTTTCCTGCGAGGCGATTTCGAGAGATACGGCATCATTTCGCGGAAGGTCTTCAAAATACTGTCGAAGTACACGCCGGACATCGAAATGGCTTCCATTGACGAGGCGTATCTCGACCTGACGGGATTCGGCAGGTTGTACGGGCACACTTTCAGCACAGCTCAGAGGATTAAAGGGGAGATAAAGGACAGGCTTCGGCTAAATGCCTCCATCGGAATCGGCGCGAACAAGCTCATCGCCAAGGTCGCTTCGAGGTGCGCTAAGCCGAACGGAATCCTGATGGTCTTCCCCGGATATGAGAAGACTTTTCTGTCGCCGCTCTCCGTGGAGAGGCTGCCGGGGGTCGGGAAAACGCTGAAGGAAAAGTTGATTTCGTTCGGGGTGACGAGAGTAGGCACGCTCGCCGGGGTGGGAAGAGACCTGTTAGTGAGGACATTCGGGAAGTGGGGGTTGGCCCTGCACTATAAAGCCAATGGCGTTGATTATTCGGCCGTCGGCGGGAGATATTCGGGACCCAAATCCATCAGCAGGGAAACGACTTTCGAGGAGGACACGATTGACAGGAAAACGATTTTCTCGACGCTATTTTGGTTAGTGGAGAGGACCGCCAAGTCGCTGCGAGAGGAGAAACTTCAGGCAAGAACCATCACACTGAAATTGAGGTATTCCGATTTCTCGACCGTCACGCGATCCATGACTCTTCGGGAAGGGACGGACCTGGATAAGAAGATATATCAGTGCGTGGAGGAGCTGTTCCGAAAGGCATGGACGAGGAGAGGACGAATCAGGCTACTGGGAGTCTGCCTTTCGAACTTTTGCTCCCCCGCATGGCAGGCGAATTTCCTCGACGAGGAGAAGACCGACAAGCTCAAAAGCTTCTATCAGAGCGTGGACAAAGTCAGGGACAAATACGGATTCGATTCCCTCCGGATTGTGAAATCGCCTCCCGATTTTTGGGCTTAGCGCATCGTTCGCAAATACGCTGCCCCATAGTGTTGCGTGAAAAGAGCTTGCCTTGACAGGATGAACGGGATTCACAACATCCAGTCTATCCTGTTATCGCGTCAAAAAAAGAATACGTCGCCGAACTTATGAATCGGAGCTTAGGTCGTTTTCACCCAGCCAACTCTATACGCCGATCTTCTCGCAGAGGCGGCGAAGGACGCAATCCGGGCAGCGGGGGTCGCGGGCTTTGCAGACTTTTCGCCCGTGGGCGAGGAGGTTGAGGTGAAAGGAGTGCATTTTCTCCGGCGGCACAAGGCGAGCCATGAGTTCGTGCGTCTGCTCGCGGGTCGCTCTGTCGGGGACGAGTCCGAGGCGTTTTGAAAGGCGGTGGACGTGAGTATCCACGGGGAAAACGTCTTTGCCGAGCGAGAACAGAACCACGCACTTGGCCGTTTTCAGCCCGACTCCCTTGTGCGAAAGCAGCGCCTTCTCCGCCTCCTGCGGGGGAAGGTCTCGCAGAAACGACAGGTCGAAGTTTCCCCGCTCGCTCTTTATCGAATGGAGGATTTCCTTAATTCTCTTGCTCTTGATGTTGGCGAGGCCGCCGACGTGAATCGCTTTCGCAATCTCTCGCTCCGGCGCGTCGTGCATCTCCTGCCACGAGCGGAAACGCTCTCGGAGGTTTCGGTAGGCCTTGTCGCGGTTGATGTCGTTCGTGTTCTGTGAGAGGATGGTGACGATGAGGCTTTCGAGCGCATCGCTGCGACGGGAGCGGTGCGGAACGCCGTATTCCCGCTCGAGAAGCTCGATGATTCGGCGGACTTTCGTTCTCGCCCTGTTTTTTCCTATTTTCGTCACGATTTTCTATTGGGCCATCATTGCATACGTCATGCTGTCGGTTTCTCAATCCAAAGGCTCGGAGCCGAAGACGAATTGATGGCATGTTCTCATGTGCCGATGAAACCTGCAATCAGATAGAGCGCGGCTGCAACTATTATGACGGCTGCTAATCCGAATGACATCGCCATTGTGGTCGCCAGAACGGTGCTGAGCACCGATGCGCAGCCGTTGATCCCCCAGCACCAAGGGACCAGAGCGGGCGACCTGTCGGAGACGTTTTGGAGACCTGAGGGGAAGGGCATTCCCATGAAGAAAGCCAGCGGCGCCAGCAAGACGACGGAGGCGATGATTCTTCCCGTAATGGGCAGCGCCGAAAGAAACGAGAACACGCTACCTATCGCCACGAGATACGCCAGGGAAATCACGGCAATCGCTGCGAACGGAGCTAACCGCCGGGCGGGTCTTTCGCTCGCCCCTTTCAAAAACCTCCTCGCCGAGAGGCTGCCCAATCCGGAAAAAATCAGGAACGACGAGATGACGACGGTTACGGAATAAATCGGGTGGCGAAGAAAAAGCGAGAACTTTTGAATGAAGGACATCTCCACAAACATAAACGCCAGCCCGAGGCAGAGGAAGTACAGCAGCCGACGCAGCTTTCTGCCGGAGCGGTCGTTTCTTCTCAGAAAAAGAAGCGGGAAGAGAATCAGAACGACGCTGGCGAGAGCCGCCTGAACGAGCGTGGCTATCAGGAGAACGTATCCCCACGGCGCCCATTGCCTGCCCATGATTTTCAGGAGCCGAGGGAGCGATTTCCATTTGAAGAAGTGGAAGAAATAGGGGCGGTTATCGGTCGCGGGACGGACGGCGAAAAGGTAATCGCGATAAAAGCGCTGCCTGTCGCCGGAGAGAAGCGATTTGCACGCGTCATAGTAGAGAGGCTGCGGGGCGCCGGGCTGCCGCGGGTCGCTCAGAATGCTGAACCTGTTCGTTTCATCTCTCGAAATGCCGGGGTAATAGGCGACATCGAAACACCGTTCCTTGCAGAGTTCACGGACGGATTCGAGTTGCTCGTCGCTGAATGCCGATTTACTGACGAGAATCGTCCCGGTCTTCCAGCTCCGAATGAAAACGAGATGCGTCCTGGGGTCGGTGATTCCGAGCTCTTGGAGAGCCTGGACCGCCATTGCGAACGTCTTGATGTTGTCCCTCGGCAGGAATTGAATCCAGTGCGTAACCGAGAGAACGCCGCGTGGAGTCAGGCGCTCGAGGTAAACCTTGAAGGCGTCAACGGTGTGTAAGTAGTTCTCCGAGAGGGCATGAACTCCCCCGGCGGATGCCGAGAAGGAGCCAACCAGGGCGATTCCGATGATGTCAAACTTATCACCTGACGATTCGATGAAGCCTCGCCCATCACCCGCAACGATTTTCACCTGCGGCAGAGAGTAAATCCCGCCGCAGAAGTCGGCGTATTCCTTCTTGACGAGGCGGATGATTTTGGGGTCGAGCTCGACCGCCGTGATGTCTTCCGCATTATGGAGGAGAGCAAGGAGCACACCGGAACCTCCGCCCGCCCCAAGGATGGCGACTTTCGGGTTCGCCACGAGATGGTAGGGAAGCGCCTGCGACGTATAATCGAGGTATCGAGCGTTTTCGATGCTGTCGCCGAAATCGGTCATCACGGTCACGGAATCAGCGTCAACGACAATGCCTCGGACGGGCGGAATCTTGCCCTGAAATGCGAAGCTCAGCCCGGGCGCGGGTTCGAATTTGATGGCGGGGCTGTCCACCACGTCAATCCTGCTCAGAGGACTCCATTCCGTCCGCAGGATTTTCGTCCCCACGGAGCCGCGGATGATGCTGAGCGTTTTGTACTGGGAAATGGACACCTTCAGGGGGAAGAAAGCCATGCCTATTCCTGCAAGGGCGGAAAGGAGGATAGCTGCCCCGCGAAACGCGGGGCGGAAATTCGTCGCAGCCAGAAGGGGCGCCATCAAGGAGCCGATGGAGATTGCTCGCACCGCTGACGTTGGCTTGAAGAGATAGAGCAGGGCGATGACCGCCAGCGCCCCCGCCCCTGAGCCGAGGAGGTTCGCCCCATACAGTCCGGGAATGTGGCGACCGAACTTCAGAAAGGCGATGCCGATACACGTCGCCCCGAAGAAGAACGGGACGAAGAAAATAAGGTAATAGAGCAGGAGGTTGGGGAATTGATGCCAATCTCGGATGAGGATGAAAAGGTTGAACGGAATTGACTGGCTTGCCGACAGACAGACCATCAGCGATGCCGAAAACAGAAGCGAGAATAAGACCAGAAAAGTCTCGGCCCGCTTCCTGACGCTTCTGTGAAAGAGAGATAGGAAGGCGCCGCTGGCGCCGAACCCCAGGAGAGCGACGCTTATGACCATGTAGGCGAGATGATGCCAGTGCGTGATGGAGAAGATGCGCATTAGCGCCACTTCGTACGCCAACACGGACATCGAGATGATGAAAACCGCAAAGCCGGTCGTTAGCATGGGATGTTCTGAATATCAGATTGTCGTTTTCCGCCACATGGGGGAGCGCTGCCCGGACACCCATGATAACAGGACGACGCCCCCTTACCAAGCAGTTCCGAAGGGTAACGCCTCCTCGGCGCGGTGGGGTCGCGGGACGGGTGTCCCGCCACGGGCTGGAAAGGATGCCGGCGGTACATGGGTTCCTGTGCGTGCTCTGCGCACTCTCCGGCTGTGCCCTCGGGACTGCCGCCCCGCCATGGCGGGGCAGCGTTACGTGGACGGCAAGACTAAGCAGCGCCTGCGAATCATGGGCGAGACACCCATGCCACGACAGGCGAGGACGGTGTCCCTATCATTTTTCCCTCTGCGCCGTTGCGCCTTTGCGTTGTGCTCCTGTTCCCTTCTTCCCTCGCCCGGCTCGGCAAGGTATCCGCCCCAAACTGAGGGCTTTCCCTTTCCCGCAACTTCATCTACCAATCGGACGCCGGTTGATGTTACTATTTGTGTCTATAAGAAGGTCGCGATGGCAAAAGGACGTTCAATTATTGGCGAGGAGAATATATGTTACGCGTATTTTGGAACCGGGAGAAAGCGCCATGAAACTGTTTGTTCCGGGTCGTATATGCCTTTTCGGAGAGCACTCCGACTGGGCGGGCGGTCACAGGCGGACGAACTCCGCGATTGAGAAGGGATATACGCTCATCTGCGGCACAGACCAAGGGATTCACGCCAAGGTCTCGCCTCATCCCTCCAAGCTCGTGCTCACTTCAACAACTCCCGAAGGAGAGACAGTGGGCCCCAACGCAATACCGATGCAGAAGGAGGTTCTGCTGCGGGAAGCGAGGGAAGGTGGATTCTTCAGTTATGTGGCGGGGGTGGCGTACGATGTCATGACGCATTATCACGTGCGGGGGCTCCAGATAGACAATTGCAGGACCGACCTCCCCATAAAGAAAGGTTTATCCTCCAGCGCCGCGATATGTGTTCTCACCGCCAGGGCGTTCAACCGCATTTACGACCTGAAAATGACGACTCGCGGAGAGATGGAGTGCGCGTATCGCGGGGAGTTGCTGACGCCCTCTCGCTGCGGACGGATGGATCAGGGCTGCGCTTTCGGGAATCGGCCCGTTCTGATGACTTTCGATGGAGATTACCTCGATGTCGCCGAGCTTGCGGTCAAGCGTGATGTGTTCATGGTGATTGTTGACCTTTGCGCGGAGAAAGATACCCTCGAGATTCTCGGGCGCCTGAACCGCTGTTATCCTTTCGCGGAAACGGAGGTTGAGAAAGGCGTCCAAGAATACCTCGGTCCCATCAACAAAGACATCGTCGAAAAAGCCAAGGAAGCTGTTGCGGAAGGAGATGCCGAGCGTGTCGGAGAGCTGATGAGGGAGTCGCAGCAGCTTTTCGACCAGCACGTCGCGCCGGCGTGCCCTTCGCAGCTCGAGGCGCCTGTGCTGCACCGCGTCCTGTCGTACAAGCCCCTGGAGAAATTCATCTGGGGCGGGAAGGGAGTCGGCTCGCAAGGAGACGGCTCCGCCCAGTTCGTTGTCAAAGATGAGGAATCGCAATCGAAGGCCATCGAGATAATAGAGCGCGACCTGAAAATGCCGTGTCTTAAACTCAGCCTCCGGGCTGCCAGCCGGGTTCGGAAGGCTGTCATTCCAGCCGCCGGTTTTGGAACACGTCTGTTCCCCGCGTCGAAAGCGGTCAAGAAAGAGCTTTTCCCCATCGTGGACAGCGATGGAATCGCCAAGCCGGCAATTTTTCTTATCGTGGAGGAAGCCCTGCGGTCGGGAATCGAGGAGGTGTGCATTGTGGTTCAGGCGTGCGACGAGGAGACCTTTTCCTCCTTCTTCCACACGCAGGTCTCGATTGAGAATTACAACAAGCTGCCGAGCCGCTTCCGAGAATACTCCAAGCACGTTCTGGAGGTCGGGCGGCGGGTGACGCTGGTAACGCAGGACATTCAGGAAGGATTCGGCCACGCCGTCTATTCCGCCAGAGAATGGGTCGGGGATGAGCCGTTTCTGTTGATGCTCGGCGACCATCTCTATTACTCCGAGACGGAGGAGCCGTGCGCCCGCCAACTCCTCAACGTTTTCGACGAGCACCGAGTGAGCGTTGTCGGGCTTCTGAAGGCTTCCGAGGAGCAAATCGGCATGTACGGAACCGTCGCCGGCGCATGGCAGGGTAAGGAGCGGGTTCTAACTATCGCCGAGTTTGCAGAAAAGCCCAGCCTCGACTATGCCAGGGAGAACCTGCGCGTGGAAGGCCTGGCCGAGAACGAGTACTTGAGGGTCTCTGGCCAGTACGTCCTCAAACCTCAGATATTCGAGTACATCGAGGAGAATATCTCCCATAACGTCCGCGAGCGCGGCGAATTTCAGTTGACGCCCTGCCTCGACCGGCTCCGCCGCGAGGACGGTTTCCTGGGCTATCTCGTCGAGGGCCGCTCCTCCGACATCGGCTTTCCAGAAAATTACCTGCGGACGCTCCGGTCGCTGTAATCATGACTACCGCCTGTGAGCCTGCGACCCCGAGGGCGACTGACCCAGGGAGACGGGCAGAACGGCGAAAGCCTCGGCTCACGAAACTGAGATTCACCCCTGGGGTGAACTTAATCCTTGACAGAACGGGCTGGTTTTGGTATCCTACTGTAATAGAGGCGGCGATTGAGATTCGACTTCAAACGAGCAAAGGATAGGCTGCTGTACACGGAGGAGAAAGGCGCGGAGAAGTACCCAACCGGGGTTGTGGATGCCTTCTTCGAGGTCATGTCCATGGTCGCTGGCGAGCCGGATGAGCGTGGGTTCTACGTGCGGAAGAGCCTCAACTTCAAGAAGCTAAAAGGGGACAGGCAAGGCAGGAGGTCACTTCGGTTGAATGACCAGTACCGTTTGATAGTCAGCCTCGAACAAGACAGAGAAGGCAAATACCTTCTCATCCACAACATAGATAAGCACTGAGAGAGGCCTGGAGGTTGGTCATGATTCAACAGCTAATACCGGCGAGGGCTGTTCCGCCGGGGCGGATTCTCAGCCGTGAGCTGAAGGCCCGCGGCTGGACACAGAAAGACTTAGCCCAAATCATGGGCCGACCCGAGCAGGTAATCAGTGAAATCGTGCGAGCGAAGAAACGAATTACGTCCGGGACAGCATTGGAGTTAGCGGATGCGCTCGGTGGCTCTCCGCAGTTGTGGATGAACCTCGAGGCGAACTACCGGCTCGTCATGTCTGTACACCGAAAGAAAGAAAAGGGGATCGCTCGAAGAAGCACGCTTTATAGTATGGCGCCGGTCGGGGAGCTGTTGAAGAGAGGCTGGGTCAAGCGGACGGACTCGGTTGAGGAATTGGAGGAAGAAGTCTGCTCGCTCTTGGGCATATCCTCGCCCGACCGGAAGCCGAGGCTGGATGCCAGTTTTCGCCACACCAAGGGACGCCAGCCGGATCGCAATAGCCTGATATGCTGGGTGAATCGGGTCAAGCGCCTCGCACGCGAGCAGGACAGCATAAGGTTCAATCGGGCGAAGCTGGACAAGGCGATTCCCAGAATTGTCAGCCACGCCCGGGCTGTTGAGGATGTCAGGAACATCCCGGGGCTGTTAAGAAGTTTGGGAGTTCACTTCCTCATAGTCCCGCATCTTCCAAGAACCTATCTCGATGGCGCCGCCTTTTACATGCGTGGGAAACCGATTGTCGCGCTCACTCTTAGACACGACCGCATAGACTCCTTCTGGTTCACCCTCATGCACGAATTGGCTCACATCGTCGCCGGCCATAAGGGCATGTATTTGGACGACCTGGACCAACATAGTAGCGGGTCTAAGGAACGCGAAGCAAACCGGATGGCAAGCAACTGGCTCGTTGGCGAAAATGATTATGTCTCGTTGGTCAAAGAAGCGTCTCCATCTTTTTCTGGGCAAAAGATAATCAGGTTCGGTGGGATCCAGCGAAGGCATCCGGGCATCGTACTCGGCAGACTTCAGAACGACAAAAAAGTTGGCTACAAGCATCTTCGTCAGCTCCTTGAAAAAGTAAGCCCTCACCTCGAGCGCTGGATTGATGTGCCGAATTGAATCGTACCCTGTGCACAGCGCGATCGGCCCGGGAGACGTGATAGACGGAGGCGCCATCGAGGCGGCAGTCGAGGCGAAGCGGAAGTGGGGCAGGTAGGGTCAGCCTCTGGGAAGGCTTCTTCCCGCGCATACCTGCAATATAATAATAGAACATCTCGAATCTGGTTTGTCAATAGCAAAGTTGATAATCGTCGCCCCCGGGGCGTGGAGTTTCATGGAAGATAATGATAAATGCCGCTGATATGGCTCAGCGACGGAAGGCTTTGACGGTCCCTTACTATTAGTAAGGCACATTGACAAAATAGGCCGGATGGGCATCTCAGTCAACATTTTTCACCAGGACCGGGTTTGTCTCTGACGCCTTTAGAGAAAGTCAGCATAGCAAAATGAATCGAGTTAGAGTTCTTTCGGAAAACGTAGCGAACAAGATTGCCGCCGGAGAGGTGACCGAGAATCCGGCTTCCGTGGTCAAAGAGCTGCTGGAAAACGCCATTGACGCGCAGAGTACGGAGATCACCATCGAGGTGAAGTCCGGCGGGAAATCGCTGATTTCGGTCTCCGACAACGGCCTCGGAATGAGCAAGGATGACGCGGTGCTCGCGTTAGAGCGGCACTCGACGAGCAAGATTCGGGCGGTATCCGACCTGCAAAAGGTAAACACGCTCGGCTTTCGCGGGGAGGCGATTCCGAGCATCGCGTCGGTTTCGCGGTTCACCATAGCGACTTGCGAGAGGGACTCGCTCATCGGGACGTTCCTGAAGATGCACGGCGGGAAGTTGGTGAACGTGGTGGACGTGGGGCGGTCGCCGGGGACGACGGTCGAGGTGCGGAACCTGTTCTTCAATGTGCCCGCCCGCCGGAAATACATGAGGTCTGTGGAAAGAGAAGCCGCCGCCATCAGCAGATTGATAAACATTTACGCCATCGCTCATCCTGAAGTCTATTTCCGCTTAGTGCACAACGAACGGGATGTCTTAGTGGCGCCGAAGACCGACCGCATCGAGGAAAGGCTGGCAAAGGTTCTGGGGAAAAGGACCGCTGAGCAGCTCATTCCTTTCAGCTACGAGGAAAAGGGTGTGACCGTTCGGGGCTATGCGGGTCGTCCATCAGCCGCGAGGTCAAATCGGTCCGGGCAGCTCCTGTACGTGAACAATCGCCCGGTGTTCAGCCCGCCTCTCTCTTACGCGGTGCTGCTGGCGTACAAGACGCTGGTGATGAAGGGGAGGTATCCTCTGTTCGTTCTGTTTCTGGAAATCAGCCCCGAGTTCGTTGACATGAACGTTCACCCCACGAAAAAAGAGGTGCGGTTCAAGAACGAGTGGGGGGTTCGGGACATCGTCGTGCGGGCGGTCTCGCGTTCTCTAAAAGAAGCCGACCTGGCGCCGCACTTCTTGTCGGACCAGTACGAGCCACCGCCGGAACCGGGCTCAGATTTCGAGAAAGCCCTGGCGCGGCGCATCGAGGGGCGGTTTCCTCCGGGGCAACGTCCTCGCCAGCCTGCTCCGCCCGCGGGCGCGCCCGTCGCCGCTCAGGGTGAGGAGCAGGCCCGCCTGCCCTTGCAAAGAAAGCGGCGCGGTGCTCTGAGGTTCCTGGCGCAGTTGATGGACAGCTACATTCTCGCCGAGGATGAGGAGGGACTGGTGCTGGTTGACCAGCACGCCGCTCACGAGAGAGTGCGTTACGAGAAGGTCATGGCGGGACTACGGCGAGGCAGTTGCGAATCCCAGAGGCTTTTGCTCCCCTCGACGATAGAGGTGTCGTCGGACGACGGCTTTCTCCTGCAAGAAAACAACGAGCTGCTGAGGAATATCGGGTTTGAGATCAGACCTTTTGGGGAGCGGACGTTCATCATCGAAGGCGTCCCTCCCTTTTTCCCCACCGTGAACATCGAAAGGGCGGTGCGAGATTTTCTGGCGGCAGTTCAGGAATCGAGAAAGGAATACGATGCGGAGCGGGAGAAGATCATGGTTCGGTCGGTGTGTCGCTCGTCGGTTATGGCGCACGACAGGTTGAGCGAGGCTGAATGCGAGGCCCTGCTGGTGAAGCTGATGTCCGCGGAGTTCCCGTACACCTGTCCCCACGGCCGCCCCACGATGGTCAAAATGAGCCTCCGGGAAATCGAGAAGCGGTTCAAAAGGCGATGAACAACTCCCAGCCCCAGAGCGCACCTGACATGACGGCGACCGTTTTCCTTGTCGGTCCGACGGGCGCCGGCAAGACGGCGGTTTCCGTGTGGCTCGCGAGGAGAATCAATGCCGAAATCGTTTCCGCGGACTCCATGTCGGTTTACCGGGGGATGGACGTGGGCACCGCGAAACCGACGCCGCAGGAGCGAGAAGAGGTTCCACACCATTTGATTGATGTCGTGGAGCCGACGGAGCCGTTCAGCGCGGGAACCTACCGGAGGCTCGCCACGGCAGCCATCGAGGACATTCACCGAAGAGGGAAGCTGGCGCTGGTATGCGGCGGGACGGGCCTGTACGTTCGCGCATTGGTGGATGGGCTTTTCGACGGGCCGGAGGCGGACTGGAAACTGCGAGACGAACTTCTCGCGGAGTCGGAGCGAAAAGGGCCGGGAGCGCTCCATGCCCGGCTGAGGGAGGTTGACCCGGAGGCAGCCGAGAAGGTTTCTCCGTCGGACGTTCGCCGCCTCGTGAGGGCCTTGGAAGTCCACAGCAAGACTCGCCGCCCCATTTCCCGACTTCAGGTTCAGTGGAAACGGAGGCGAGCAGCCCCGCCGATGTTCGGGTTGACGATGGGCCGCGACGCTCTCTACGAGAGGATCGAGCAGCGTGTCGAGGAGATGTTTCAACACGGGCTGGTCGAGGAGACCGGCCGGCTGCTGGCTCGGGGGCTTCGAGAAAACAGGACGGCCATGCAGGCAATCGGATACAGCGAAGTGGTCAGATTCCTCGACGGAGAGTATTCGCTCGAGGAAGCGAAGGCGCGCTTGAAAAGGAACACCCGCCGCTACGCCAAAAGGCAATTGACCTGGTTTGGCAAAGATGATAGGATTAAATGGTATAATTTTGACGATTATGGGACGAGACAACAGCTCTACGCGGCACTTCTTGAGGCCGTGCGGAGGATGATCAGAAAACCGTGCCCTGACCCGTAACAGCCGTCATGAGAAAGCGGTTGGTGAAGAGCAACGTTCGTACAAAGGGAGGTTTTTTGGAACTCATCCAGACGGGAGAGGTCGAGCACAACGAAAAGGCGGTTCTCGTGGGCGTTCAGCTCGACGGGAGCAACAGGTCGGAAGTGGACGACCACCTCGGCGAGCTTGTGGAGCTCGCTCGGACCGCAGGGGCGGACGTCGTTCGGAAGGAGGTCGTCAGGAAGGACAAACCGACCGCGGCCTTCTACGTCGGCAGGGGGCACGTCGGCCGCCTCCGAACCCTCTGCCAGGAAGCTCTTGCGGATGTCGTGATATTCGATGACGATTTAAGCCCTGCCCAGCAGAGGAATATCGAGGGCGCCATCAACAAAAAGGTCGTTGACCGCACGGAGCTTATCCTGGACATATTCGCCCAGCGCGCTCGCACCAAGGAGGCAAAGCTCCAGATCGAGCTTGCCCAGTTGTGGCATCTTCTCCCGAGGTTGACGCGACGATGGACGCATCTGTCGAGGCAGCCGGGTGAGATCGGGACACGAGGCCCCGGAGAAACCCAGCTCGAGGTTGACCGCCGGCGAATCAAGGAGCGCATCCATCGGCTGAATTCGGAGATTAAAGCCGTCCGAACGCACCGCGCCACCCAGAGGAAAGCTCGCAAGCGAGGCCTTGGCCGGACTGCCGCTCTTATCGGTTACACCAACGCAGGCAAATCCACCCTGCTCAACGCTATGACCCCGGCGGACACAACGGTCGAAGACAGGCTGTTCACGACCCTTGACCCCACCACTCGAAAGCTCGTTCTTTCGAACCATCAGGTCGTCTTCTTATCTGATACAGTCGGTTTCATCCGGAAACTTCCGCACGGTCTTATTGATTCGTTTCGGGCGACGTTCGAGGAGGTCACGGAGGCGGACCTTCTGATTCACGTTCTCGACATCAGCAATCCGCGGGCGGACGAGCACTCCTGGAACGTCTATGACGTGCTGAGGGAAATCGGATGCGAGGACAAGCCCATCATCACCGCCTTGAACAAGATTGATAGGCTCAAGGGACCTGCGCCCGTGGAAAGGTTCAAGCGAAGCCACCCCAACTGCGTTGCCCTCTCCGCGAGGGAACGCACCGGCCTCGAGCAGCTTATCGAACAACTCGAGGTGTCCCTCGCGGAACTGCTGTTTTTCGTAAGTCTGCGAGTTCCACAGAGCGAATCTCGTCTCATCTCACGGATTCACGCCGAGGGGAACGTCATCAGCAAGGAATACGACAACAACGAGGTTCTCCTCTGCGCAGAAGTGCCGGCGAAACTGGCCGCAGCGGCAAGGGACTTCTTCGAGGAGTGAGGCGGCGTGTGCGTCGGAGGTTGGACACCAACTGACGTGCTCCGAGCGGGGGCCTGAGCGAGGGTCGGCACTAAAGGGGGATAAGTGGTATGGATATGTATCAACATCTAAATGCTCGCACACGAGAACTGGTTGGTCGCCTGACTTTGAACGAATCGCTCGAATTGGGCGGACAAACGATTGCAGCCTTCAGCGCTGAAGAAGCGACTGCGCTTTCTATTCTCGCTCAGAATCTGCGAATTCTAAGTAGTTTGAGTGGAAGAGAACTCGCTGAGAAGGTTGTAAAGCTGCTTGAAGAAAGAAAGGGTAACCGGAGCGAAATTGAGGATGCAGGAACGAATGGTTGCGAACGCGAAGAAGCAGTAAGCCGAACCGGAGGCGAATCAATCGGCTGGAGGATCGGATGGCTTAGGGCCTGTTCATTCCGGGGTCTTGCGCCCGCCGGCAGGGAGTGGAAATATGATTTCGATGGAAAATCGCATCTATTATATGGTCCAAACGGGTGTGGCAAATCATCCTTGCTGGGGGCAATAAGCTGGTGTTTGACAGGGCGGATATTCCGGGACGATTGTGCACCGTCAGTACCCGAGAATGTTAAGGTGTTTCCTGTTGGCCGGAGGGGCAGAAGGACGAGCGAGCGGCCGGACGCCCTTGCACTGCTGAAAGACTCAGGGGAGAGTAGCTTGGCGCAGGAGGAATATTGGGTTGAGATAGAACTAATCGGGACAGATAGCGCGGGAGACGGCAAGAAACTATGGATACGCCGGCACAGTGCTGACGGGTTGGCGACGTCTCCAGATGGGGCACAATGGGGCCAAATTGAAACGCTGGGCGATGCGGGGATAGATGAGCTCGATGGAGAACTGCATATTTTGATGCCGGCGCGCGTGGGGCACCTGCGATTTGGGAAGAATGCAGAGTTAATTCACGTTTTGTCGCAGGTGGTAGGACTTGATGATCTCGAAGCGATTGCTGATTTGGCGGACAGGGTATGTAGAGCCGTACGTACGGAAGCAACAAATATCACCGGGCGGGAGTTGGCACCAGAAAAGCAGAGAATAGCAGGCTTAGTCGAAAGAATTGAGCAAACGCCCAGCGAATCAGTGACGGCGCTGCCTTCGTACGCAGCTGTGTCGGCAGAAACACGCGAGCTAAAGGATGTCCAAGCCTTCGGTAAGGCGCTGGCACAGGGAACCGAGAAAGGCAAAAAGCAGCTTGCCTCGGACCTTGGAATCGAAATCGCGAGAGAGGATACGCCCGAGTACATTGAGTGCAGAGAAAAGCTGGACAACCTGCCGGGGCAAGTGCAAGACGCTATAGACGAACTTACAAGGCCTTTGTGCGAGCTTTTCCCCGAGAGTATAGGATTTGAGGTTCGTTCCGAAGAAGAGGTCGAAAACCTGCAGCGCCAGTTGGTGACATTCGAAAGTGATGCCCGGAAAAAGGTTTCGGAACGTCTGCAATGGGGCTTGAAGGAGAAAAGGGACGCAAAGGCATCGCTAATGTTGGTAGCAGCGGAACATTTTCCGGAGCAGTCAAGCGATTGCCCCGTGTGTACGCAGGACTTGGGCCCGGTTCCTGAGGTTAGAGAGCAGCTTGAAACACTGCGCGCATTGGTGGGAAGGGCACATCTGAAAAAAGAGATCGACGACCTGGAGCGGGCCTTGGTTGGTGAGCTGGGCGGGATAATATGCGTGAAGGACCAACAGGACGGCGAAGAGCCCCTGTGCCAAAGAATCCTGTCTGGTTGGCGACGCTTGAAGGACTCGCGGTTCAGGGATTTTTTGTCGCCAATCGCAGAGCGGTTCGACGTGGAGATCCAGACGATTGCGGAGCGAACCGGCTTAGGTGAGGAGCCGGAAAGCAGCGCACTTGCTGAAGAGTATCACGATGAGTTCCCAGACGTATTCGGTGCCGTGGACGACGCGTTACGCGCGGCCAAAAGGTACCTATGGCTGTGCCTATCTGTGCTGAAACACTCATGCGATATAAGCAGTGCTGTGACGGGTCTGCTCGTCGGGACGCAGGCGGAAGGCGAGCCGGATTCGCTGAGGGCCATTTTAGAAAGGGGACGTTCAAGCAGTCAAGATATGCGCGCGCTGAGCGATGTTAGCAGGATAACGCATGATTTGGAGTCGAGTCTGAAAAAGCACAGGATCCTCTCGCAGCGGATTGCTCGCTACCGGAGCCTGGCCGATCTCGGAGAAGCCACGAAGGCGCTAGGCCGCGCGGTGCGCACGGAGGTTATTGAGGTAGTTAAAAGCCTGGAAAGCCAAATGAAAGAGTACTTCTCGCTTCTTTACGACAACGAGATTCTTGTGCTCAAGCTGTTGACGACAGGGCATCCTGCCAATGCCAACATAAGGGATGAAATCAACGTGTACCTGCGCGCCGCGGATGAACTCATTCCGATGGGCCCGTTCAGCAACCAGGGACGAACACGAGCGCTGATTTTGTCATTGGTATTTGCCCTTCTGGAGAAGTCGAAGGGCTCCTTGGAGGTTCTCGTATTGGATGACCCTGCGCTGTCACTCGACGACGACCACAAGGCACGGTTCGTGGATCGCTTGGTCTCGCCGTTTCTGGCAAAGCGCCAGGTCATACTGGCGACCCACTACGAGAAGTTCTACAAGCAAGCTGAACGTGTCTTCATCGACGCGGGTCGTTTGATGATGGCTCCCCGTCGGAACGAGGCCGCTGGGGTCTCGTTCGAGGCCGGGGACCTCTTGGAAAGAGTTGAGTGCTCCCTGGAAAGCCAGGGCTTTTCCTGGCGCGAAATGGCGATCGATCTGCGACGTTGGTGCGAGAGGGCACTGGCCACGTTAAGCAGCTATTGCCCTCAGCCGTTCGCCATATTCAATAACATCCCGGACACTGTCACGGCGTACGCGGATATTTCCGACCGGCGTGTGGCCACCCGCGAGCGCGATCTTATTGTCAAGGCATTTGAGAGCCCGCAGTTTTGCCGCGTCAAGGACTGGCCGGCACACGACGAAGAAACAACACAGAGCGACGTTAGGGATGGCTTAGGGGTTCTCAAGGGGTGCCAGAAAGCCGTTGAGCGCGAGATAAGGAGATTGAAGGCTCTCTACCGCCACGACCTGCTGGGACGCGCGCTCGAAGAAAGGCCCTCTCTCGAGGTGCTGTCACTTAAAAACCCCCTGGGGGAATGCCAACTGGAGGTCGTCGGGACAGCCGCGGCGGCCCACAACGGCGTGGGAGTCTCCTGGGGAGAGCACCTAACGACGGAACTGGCGGGATTGCAGGCAGCAATTGTAACTTTGGACACGATTTCCCCAATTGCGCAGATTGGACAATGCCTTTTGCTGGATCCAGTGGATAATCGACCACACGATGGGGACCTCGTTGTGGTTGAAACCGATGACGGCAGAAGGTATCTGCGCAGGTTTTGGGTGGATGAGGATGGCAGGATCTCCCTCGAAGGAGCGAACCCCACGGCCCCGTACAAGCCGGTTGCTCTTACGAAGGGCAAGCATTCAATGCGCCGAATCGTCGGGGTTCTATTGCGAGCCCTCGCGATGAAGCAGGTCGGGGACGTGGGAAGCGAATGGGTATGCCGTCACAATGTGCCACCGCATATACTTAAACACGTCGTTGGAGTCCGGGTGAAGGGTGACTGCCTGGGACAGATCGCCAGAGACGGGCAGGTGATCCTCGTGCAGGAATCGCAGGCCCCCCTGCAGTGCGATAGGGGCGAACTCGTCTGTATCGATGCACAAGACACAGGAGCGATCATAAAGCGTTGCTACCCTTCCGGCTCCCAGTGGCTTCTGTGCGCTGCGAATTCAAATGAGCTGGAACGCCCAATAGAAGTCCCAACGCGCGACATAACACACGCATACAAAGTCGTGGGTGTCCTATTCGAGTTGAACAACTAGCAAAAAAACACCGGCCGTCGTTTTCATCACAAGTGACCTTCGCTGCTCGCGACGGGTGCCTGATGAAGGAGGCGCCTCTCCGCTTAACGAGCGGCTTTTTCCGGGGGGGATATGTCCGAGGAGACCAAACAATACTTCACGATCAAAGAGCTGCCCGTGCACGAGAGGCCGAGGGAGCGCCTGGAGAAACTCGGTCCCGAGGCTCTTTCGGATGGTGAGCTGCTCGCCATTCTCCTGAGAACGGGAATGCAGGGCGTTTCCGCGTTGGGTCTGGCGAATCGCATTCTCCTGAAGTTCGGTGACCTGAAATCTCTGGCGGGGGCGTCGCTGGAACAGCTCTGTCAGATCGAGGGGATCGGGCTGGCGAAAGCGGTTCAAATCAAGGCCGCCTTCGACATCGCCAAAAGGCTATCGCAGTTTCGGCCCCGCGAAAAGCCGGTCATCAGAAGTTCCCGAGACGTTTTTGCCCTTCTGGCTGAGGAGATGCGGCTTCAGGAAAGGGAATGCTTCAAGGTATTGCACCTGGACGTCAAGAATCGCGTGAAAAAGGTGGAAACCATTTCGGTGGGGACTCTCAGCGCCAGTTTAGTTCACCCGAGGGAAGTCTTCAAGTCAGCCGTGCGCGACAACTGTGCGTCGGTTATCATCGTTCACAATCATCCCACGGGTGACCCCGCACCTTCTTCACACGATACGGAGACCACTGAGCGAATTAAAGCGGCAGGCAAAGTTCTCGGCATCGCTCTCCTCGACCACATAATTATCGGGGAGGGAAGGTATTTCAGTTACAAAGACAAAGACTTGATATGAGGGACGCTCCTTGTCCGGCAACCGAAGAAGAGTTTCCATCGTCGTCGTGCTTGTCGCAATCTTCGTATTTCTGAGCTTGCCGATGAGCGTCTCGAGGTCGGTCAAGGAGGTGGTCACCGGCTTTTTCTCTCCGGTGCTGTCCGTGTGCCGTTCCGTCACCGACAAGTTGGGCGATATATGGGAGGTGACATTTCACGGCGACAACATCGTCAGGCAGAACCTTCGGAGGCAACGCGAACTCCTGGAGCTGCGGTTCGAACTGGCCGAGGCCCGCGAAAAAATCAAGCAGATGAAATCTCTTCACGAGCAGCTCCGGCGAGCGGCTGAGCGCGGTTTTGAGGTCATCCCCGCCAGGGTCAACGGGAGAGACCCGGATAGCTGGTATCAGACGCTACTGATAGACCGCGGGCGAAGGCATGGGGTCCGCAGAGGGATGGCAGTGGTTCACGGCGACAACTTCGTCGGGCGCGTTATCGAAGTCGGGGGAAGATGGAGCAGGGTGAGATTGATCCTGGACGTGCAAAGCGCCATTCCCGCCGTAACTCTCGCCGGGGAGGCGCCGGGGATGGTTATCGGCTCGGGACCGGGTAAATTGAAGATGACACTCATCAAGCACAATGACAAGGTCAAGGTCAACGATGTTGTAGTGACGACTCGCCTCAAGCCAGTCTTTTCCGACGAGGCGCCGTTGCCCCAGGGACTGGTTATCGGGAAAATCGTGAGCGTCTCCCAGGAGGAAGAGGGGCTTTATCAGTCGGCGATGCTCGAATCGGAAGTTCTTTTCAGACACCTTTCACAGTTGTTGGTGGTTGTGCCGAAATGAAAGTGCGGAACGTAGCTTGCGCTTTGCTGGGAAGCGCCCTCTTGCAGGTCATTCTTCCCAACGCGGTCGGGCTGTACGAAGCGTTGCGGATTCAGTTCACGCTTATCGCCGTCATCTATTTCAGTCTTCACGAGGATTGGTTTCGAGCGGCGATGGTCGGCGTCGCCGGCGGTTTCATTGTGGACCTCTTTTCCGGAGGCCGAATCGGAGTGTACGCCCTCTCCTACGCCATCATAGGCATGCTTGTGGGACGAGTCCAGGAGAGACTTTTCAAGGACAATTTCCTGGCAATTGCGGCGGTCATCGTCGGGGCTTCTTTTCTGAGCCCTATCCTTGTTTTCAACGTGCTGGCATTGTACGGGATAAAGATGAATTACCTGGGACTGTTCGCAAAATACGTGCTCCCCTCGGCCGCCGCCAATGCCGTGGTGGGATGCACGCTCTTTTCGATATCGAGGAGAATTCAGGATGCACGCTCAAGGATCTGGAGGGGGTCTTACTGGTAGGACAAAGACCCTTCTGCTTGTTGTGGGGGTCTCGCTGTGCGTGGTGGCGGTGAGGCTTTGGTCGCTCCAGATCGCCAATGCCGACAAGTATCGCCAGAAGGGATTGAGGAACAGAATTCGCACCGTCGTCCTCAAGCCACGCCGAGGGTGTATCTACGATAGAAACTCCCGCCTCCTGGTCGGCAATACACTCCGCTACGACGCCTCCGTTTCTTACACCGAAATGGAGAGAAACAAGCAAAGCCGTCCGCAACTGTTCAGAGTTCTTCAACAAGTCCTCGGGATGCCGGAAACTCAGCTCAAAAAGAGGCTCGATCCCCGGAAAGCCATCCCCTACCTTCCCGTGAAAATCAAGCGAGGGATTTCACAGCAGCAGTTCTATCAGTTGAAGTCTGTGGAGCCGGATATTCCGGGTCTCCTCGCTCAGGTCGAGGCATCGCGGGATTACATGGAGGGCAGCCTCGCCGCGCACGTGCTGGGAGCGGTCGGAGCCATTTCTCCGGAAAGGTATCGCAAGTACAAGAAATGGGGATATAGACGCGACGATGTGGTTGGAATCATGGGGTTGGAGCGGACTTTCGAGAGAGAACTGCACGGTCAGAAGGGAAAGCTCAAAGTGCAGGTGGACTACCGGAGTCGCCTCGACAGAGTCATCGAGGAGGTCAAGGCCAAGCCAGGCAAGAACCTCTACCTGACCATTGACCTCCGCCTCCAGAAGTCAGCCGAGAACGCTCTCCTTGATAAGAAAGGAGCCATTGTCGCCCTCGACCCTCGGAATGGAGATGTGCTCGCCATGGCCAGCCGCCCCACCTTCGACCCCAACGCCTACTCTCTGCCGAGAAGCAAGAAGGACGTGGAGAGGATCAGAATGTGGGAGAGCGGCGTCGGCGCCAGCGACCCCGATAAGCTCGATAAGCCACTCTACAACAGAGCTATCAGCGTGGCGTATCCGTTAGGCTCGGCATTCAAAATCGTGGTGGGCTTGGCGGGGCTGGAAAGCGGAAAAATCTCGGCAGCCACCACCTTCTACTGCCCGGGCGCATTTTACCTTCCCGGAGTGCGCAGGCCCTGGCGATGCTACCACAACCACAGCCACGGTTCCGTCGCCATCGCCGAGGCGCTGAAGAGATCGTGCAACGTCTTCTTTTACAACGTCGGCAATCGCGTGGGCGTGGACGCCATCTCTTCCATGGCGGCAAGGTTCCATCTCGGAGAGAAGACGCAGATTCCCCTCCCCATGGAGAAAAGCGGAATCAATCCCGATGCAAACTGGAGGAAGTCAACGGGGCGTGGGTGGTACGCGGGCGATACCATCAACCTCTCCATCGGGCAGGGACCGTTTGAGGTGACCCCATTGCAGGTGGCTTGTGCTTACGCGGCGGTTGCCAACGGGGGCGCCTTTTTTCATCCGAGGCTCGTGACGAAGGTCACCTCGGGTCCGCAAGAAATCGTCATTCCTCCTCGATACGAATTGCTCGGCGTCAGGAAGAGCTCACTCCTTCCGGTCAAAGAGGGGCTGCAAAGGGTCGCCCAGGAACAGGGGGGCACGGCCTACCGGGTTTTCGAGGATGTCTCCTTTCTCAAGGTCGCGGGGAAGACCGGCACCGCTCAGTACGGCCCCAACAATGAGAAGGCTTACGCATGGTTTGTGGCTTATGCGCCGTGCGATGCTCCGCGAATCGTCGTCGTCGTTCTTATCGAGGAGGGGGAGACCGGCGGACAAACTGCTGCGCCCCTCGCCAAGCAGGTTCTGATGGACTACTTCACCCTGGGCGGCTGAGCTATGCAGCGGGCGAGGTTCGACGTGCCCTATCGCGGCAGGTGAATAGCGCCTGGCATGCTCGCTGAGGGCAAAAAAACCCGCTTGACAACTCACGGACAGGCGAAATAATAGAGCTGGACAGTGGACGTACACGTTCCTCATTTCTGGATTTTCGTTGAGACAATCAACATGCCTCAAGACTGTGCTTCATCATGGCTCCTCTGGCCTGTGAGGGGCGTGTTGAAAACGATCTGAGGAAGGGTCAGCCATGAGTCTGCATATCGAGGTTGATGAAAAGCAAATTGCTCAGTTTTGCCGCAAGTGGAAGATCAAGGAGTTCGCTCTTTTCGGCTCCGTGCTGCGCGATGACATCGGTCCCGATAGCGATGTGGATGTGGTGGTCGCCTTTGAGCCTGACGCCCCCTGGAGCCTCTTTGAGTGGGGGGACATGACCGAGGAACTCAAGCGCATCTTCGGCCGCGAGGTGCACCTGGTTGAGAAAGAGGGATTGCGCGACCCCTTTCGCCGCCACGCTATTCTGACTGCCAAAGAGGTGATCTATGCGGCCTGAACAGCGCGATGCCGGTTACGTGTGGGGGTAATGCTCGACGGGGCGCGAACGCTCCGTGACTTCACGGCAGGTGTCGGCCTTGATCAGTAGTTGAGAGAACTGCTTCGACGGGATGAACAGGATTCAGGAGATCCAGCCTATCCTGTTATCCTGTCCAGTCCGTTATGGCGGGGCATTATCGCACAGCGGCATGTACTCGCCCACGAATACGGCGAGGTCAAACAGGAGCGTATGTGGATCCTCGTAACGCGGCGAATCCCCGAACTCATCGCCTTGATAGGAAAGTTGAACCTCCCTTCACCGCCGCCCGATCCTGAACCAAACTGTTAATGCCACCGGCTCGCACCCCGCTCGCCTTCGACTTTCCTACTTTTTCCAGTTCCACGTTCCCGCCGGTGGTGAGGTTCTCTTGATGACATCTGCGGCGCGACGGCGGACGGTTTTGTCGCTCGCTTTCTCCGCGATCATAGCCGCGCGTAAGGCGTGGTCCCGGTCATGATGAAGAAGCGCCCCCAGAAGACGGCACCGCACCTCAGAATCCTGTGCCAGATCGAGTATCTCCGGAACGATTTTCTCTCCGACCTCGGGGAGCATGGCCGCCTCGAGTGCCCGCGCCACATGCCGCCGCACAAGCACGTCCGCATCCCGGAGGAAAGGCGCCAATCGCTCCGAGACAGCCGCGCTTGCGGTCCGCTCCAACGCAAGTGCTGCCGCTCGCCGAATAGCCGCATTGCTATCGCTGAGGTATCCGACGAGCACTTCCGCAGCCGGACCGTAACACATCGCCCCGAGGTTCTCTATTGCATCGAGAAGGTCGGGGCCGGTTTTCTCCGATAGGCCAGCGAGGATTCCTCGGGGCACAGCCTCGTTGCGCCATCTCACGTAGTGGTCAACTTCGATAATCCTCGCCGCCTTGCCTTTTTTCTGGTCACCTCTGGCGAGGCCGTACGAGCGAAGCTCGATGGTGTCGTCTCCGACCTCGAGGAGGCTGTAATGCGGCAAGGACATATCCCGCGCAATCGTCGCCGTCCACCAGTCGGGATAATTTCCGCCAACCGCTCCTCCCTGGACGAGATACACCGTTCCGTTCCTATCGTCTCGCTTCCCTCCGCGAATCGGAAAGGAACGCTCGTAAATGTGCGTGTGCCCGTTGAAGACCATGTCCACACCGTGCTTGTCGAAGACCGCCTCCAGCTTCCGATTGCCCGACACCTTACGCTTATCGGTCGTGGACTCGTACCCCGTGCAATAAACCGGGTAGTGAAAGGCGACAAACTTCCACTTCTTCTTCGTCGCCCCCAGGTCCGCGTCGAGGAACGACGCACATTTGCTGACGTGGGTGTACGAGACTATGCAGAAATGCGAGTTGCCCCAATCGAATGAAGAGTACGGTTCGCCCCCCGGCAGCTCATGATACCTCGCGAACCAATCCTTTTCCGGCTTGCTGGTACTCCCCTCGTGGTTGCCCCTCGCCGGAAACATCGGCACACGGCTCGACACGGAAGCAAATCTCGCGAAATGCGGAGGCCAATCCTTGTACTTCAATCCGCTGCCGACAAGGTCGCCCATGTGTAAAGTGAACTCCGGCTTTCGAGAGAGCAGGTGCTGCGGCAGACCGGTCGTCTGCCAGTAATCCTTCCAAAAACGCGAATCGCCGAATATGGCGAACCGAATGGAACGGCTCCCGGCAGGCGCGGTGAAAAAATCCGCCTCGCGAAGCTCCTTGCCGCAGCGGACTCGATAGCCGTAATGCCTCTCCCGTTTAAGCCCTGTGATCCGCACCCTGTGAACTCTCACCTGCGAATCGTCAGCCGCGGTCTGCTCGGGCTGCTTGGCCTCGTTGAGCTGCCAGTATTCGACCCGCGACGAGCTCGGCTGCTTCGTCTCCCACATAACTGTGATTCCGTCCTGCGAGGCGTTTTGCAGATAAGGGGCTATGTGAAAGGCGCTTCCAGCAGCAACCTCTCCCCTCTCTTGCCTTCTCTCGCTCCCCGCTGTGACGCTCAACGGCGCAACGATGGCGAGGATGATTACGAATAGCTTAATCTTTCCAAATCGCATAGAGTCTTCCTTTCTGCGCGGCTGTGACATGTTCTTGGCTTATTGTGTTTTTGTCACCCTGTATGCCAGTCGGACGCTCCGCGGGCCTTTGCTTGCCATGCTCCGCCTCGGTCGGTATTGCGTTGACTAAACTACTGATGAACTATGAGAATGTCAATAGGGAGAACCTTCGCAAACGCTTCCCGCCACAATCTTTTGCGTTTGCGGCGTGCTGAAAAGTTATCGCGATAGAAAGCAATGAGTTAGTAAGGGTGTGGCCGCGTCTCCGTGGCGTGCCCTCACGCCTCGTTTTGAACCTCTCCCGTCGCACGTTGACGCCGTGGGTCTGTGCCCTCTGTCCCTCTATCATAGAACGGAAAGGGCCACCGCCTCCTTTTCGCCCGCCCTCGGCGGGCGCTCCAGTTAGCCACCGGTTTTAGTCGGTGGTATCGGATAGGAGATTCTTCTCGTGACGGCCGGCTTCTCGACGAAAGGATTCATCCGAAATATGCCACGCAAATATGGCCGCACCCGTTAGTAAAGGTCAGGAATTGCTGTATTTCAGCGGCAAGGAGGCAAGGATAGGAGAGAGAGCTTAACGCAGAGGGCAGCGAATAATAAAAGCCGGAGCGCTTGCTTGCGGCATCTCGCCTGGGGCGACATCAAGTCTTGCGGCGAATGACCCTCTTAAAAGCCTCCACGACTTCCGGGTCGAACTGGGTGCCGACGTGGGCTTCGATTTCCTGGGCGGCTTGCCAGGGAAGCTTGCCCGAACGATAGGGTCGGTCGCTGACAATTGCGTCGTAGGTGTCTGCGACCGCTATGGTGCCGATACAAAGCCTTAGTTCTTTATCCAACTTGAGGTTGGGCAAATCGGGAACCTGAATATCGGGGTTGAGGTTGTGTTCGTGGTGGAGCCTCACTATGGGGATGACATCACGCAGAAACACCTCCGCAGACTTCAATATAGCTGCCCCCCTTATCGGGTGCTCTTGTATCTCCGCGCGTTCTTCCTCGCTGAGGGTGCCAGTTTTCTGAAGGGCCTTCAGGCTAATCTCCGCCTTCCCGATGTCGTGCAGCAGCCCGCCAAGCCTCACCTTTTCGACAGTTTTATCCGGGAGGCCCAATTCTCGCGCGATTTCCACCGCGAGTTCCGCGACCCTCTGGGAGTGACCCAGGACGTGCACGTCGGTGCACTCGAGGCATTTGGTGAGCATCTCGAGAATTCCCACGTAGGCCTGTTTCAGTTCTTCCGCTCTGCTCTCCTTTTGCTCGTAAAGCGTCCCGACGAGAATCGCCGCCAGAATCAGGAACGAACCCCACGATACGAGGGAGAGCTCAACATTGAATTTCTGGTTAGCGATTTGTTCTTCAATCGCCTCCAACTGGACAGCGGGGGCGCCTTTCGCTTTCCCGTCGCTGAGGTTGTCGGCCAGCTCCGCAATTCTGGCGTCGAAATTGCGCGGCGTGGCAACAGCGTAAAGCCCCACCAATAACACCGTGAGCACGCTGAGCAGTAAGGCTGTTTTCCGGCCGCAGCCCCATGCCGCCAGGAGAACCGGAAGATAGTAAAAACTCAAAAAAGGGAGCTTATCCTGCACGAAAAAATGTATCACTCCAACACCGATTAGGATCAGCAGAATGGCGAGCTTCTCCAGATTTGGCGCGGCGAACCTGTTGGCTTTCTGCATTCTCAATCCCCTTTCTCGGAGCCGCGGAGGGGCGGTGAGATTCCCTCGGGCGGTTCAGGCAGCTCCACTTTGCCCTCGCCCGCTCGCACGGCCCCCTCCAATGCTCTGACGACTTCGGGGTCAAATTCCCCCGCGGCGCTGGCTTCAAGTTCTTCAAGCGCTTCGCTCGGAGTCTTCGCTTTTCTCGCAGGAGTTCCCGTGACCATATCGTCGTAAGCCCTCGCCACGGCGATAATTTCCGCAGCGGTTCTTACCGGCTCAGGGGCCGTTTGTCCTCCTTGCCCCACAAAGTACTCCCGGTACGCGTTGACAATCGGCACAACATCCTCCAGAGCCGAGCTGACAGAGCGCAGGAGGTCTTCTCCGCTGATCTTGTGGGTTAGAACTTGGCCGCCGGACTGCTTTCCGAGCTCGGCCGACTTTCCGAGGATCAATGCGCTGGTCTCCTTGTGTCCGAGGTCATGGAGCAGAGCGGCAATTCGGATATTCTCCGTCGCCTCCTCGTCAAGGTTCAGCCGCCGGGCCATGGCAATAGTCAGCTCCGCCACCCTCATGGAACGCCCCGCTGAATATCTGTCCGCGAGTTCAAGGTACTTCGTCAGAATCTCGAGCACTCCCACGTAAGCCCGGCGAAGCTCGTCAACTCTTTTCTCTTTCTGCTCGTAAAGCGTGCTCGAGGCGATGCCCAATAAAACGAGAAAGCTTGCCCACGTGACCAAAGAGAAGCGAAACTTGAATTGTTCTCTTGCGATGGCGGCAGTCATTTGCTGGTAGGGTTGCGAGCCTGGCGTCAGCTTGGCGAGTTGTTCCTGTTTTTCGGCAATCCCCGGGGCCATCTCCCCCGTTTCCACCACAGAGTACAGCACAACCAGGAAAATAGCCAGAATGCTCAGCAAAAGAGCGGTCCTCTTCCCGCAAAAGTAACCTGCCAGGAGTATGGGAAGATAATAAAAGCCCAGGAAAGCGCTCTTGTACACCACGAACAAGTGGCTCACAAGCAGCGCCAGGAGAATAGCGAGAATAACGACGCGTTCCACCATGGCCGGTGATTTGAAATGATCTAACCACATTTTAATATAGCACCCTCGCGATACCCCCCTTCCCCGGGTTGAGTTCACCAGCTTGTAAACCAGAGAACATTTATGTCTTACTCTTATCGGGTTGTAAAGTCAACTAAATTTAAGGGGGGCAGATAATGCCTCACTTGGCGGCGGCTGAGGGTCGAACCGGAGAGTGACCAGAGCACGCAGAAGCGCCGCATGCTGGGACCCAGGACAAAAGAAGGAGGTCGCAGCCCAATGAAAATCTACATCGTACTGGACGTTCATTGCAAGAAAACCGAGGGATTATATACCGAAGGCGCTTGCCATTGTCGCTCAAGAGTATCAAGATGACATGTCGTCCCGTGGCTCGCGCGGGCGCGGGCGGCCGTTGGATGGATGTTATTCTATCCCGGCAGGTTGGCCGGAGGCGTGCCTGGGGATGGTTGAAAGATGGCTAAACTCATGTACGAATAAAGGGAGAGCGATGGTGAGATTCAGGGCAATTCGTTTGATGGCGGTGGTGGTCGTTCTGGCCCTCGGCGGGGGGCGGACTGTGCGGGGTCTGGAGCGGCTGGCGGAAGGCGGATTCGAGGCGAGAAATCCGTTTGAGACGTGGCGCCAATGGAAGTGGGAGGGCGATATGCTCATTCGGACGAGCACGGCGTTCGCCCATTCGGGTAAGCAATCGCTCCTTTTCATCGGGAAGGGCAATGGCAAGATAGGATTGAACGTCTCTGTGGGGATGCTTGAGGCGGGGTCTTATCGCCTCTCGGCTTACATCAGGGCGGTTAACCTCCGAGCGGGGAAGTGGGACAACGGTTTTGTCGTAAACCTCGAGCCGGACGGTAGGGAGATAACCGCGAGCGCTCCCTTGGGGACATACGATTGGCGGAAGATCGAGAGGGTTTATCGAATAGGCGAGCCGGTCAAGAAAGCTCTGGTTTATTTCTACCTTTTCGGGCAGGGACGACTGTGGCTGGACGACGTGAGTTTTGAGCGGGCGGGGCCGGAGGCAGAGTCGGAACTGGTCGCCGGCCCCCCGAGCCGAGACCTGCCGAAGATGATTGCAGCTTCGCAAGGCGTGCCGTGCCCGGCGTGCGGGGGGCGAAATCCAGCCGGAACAAAGAAATGCCGTTTTTGCGAGGCAAGCCAGCAGGGCGTGGAGAGGCGAGAAGAGGCGCTAGAAAAAGTCGCGGCTTTGGAAAAACTCCTCGCAGAGCTTCGGGACAAAGGCTTGGACACGACTTACCTCGACATCTCGCCTGTCGTCTGCCGAATCGGATTGGAGACGCGATGGGGACTTCCGGAGCAAGAAGAACACCGTGAAGAGTATCTTCGTTGGGTGGAGGAGGAATGCGCTTCGACCGCGGAATTCGCCCGGCGGGTTCTCGCGGGGAAGGAGAGAGTCATTGCCTGCCCGCCGATGCCGAAAGGGCGGGAACTTGTTTTCGAGGACAATTTCCTGAAGTTCAAGGGGAAACCGACCTTGCTCTACGGGGTTTATCCGGGCGGCGGACGCGATGACCTTAACGGGAAGTATTTTTTCATGGACGACGTGATACGCCTTTGCTCGGCGGTCGGCGGCACACGGTACGATTACAAGAAGTCGCCCATCTATCCCGTCTTCCAGAAATATCCGGAGACGCACCGGACGTGGGCTGGCGGATGGTGTGGGCACATCATAGCGGACAGATGGTCCATCGGCGGGCAGGGCGGCGAATGTGTCATCTGCCTCGATAGCCCCCTTATGCGAAAAGCCATCGCCGAGTACATCCACCGCAGAATGCCCTCCATCGCCCGCGACCGTGCTGTTCGGTTCGTGGACATGGATTTCGAGTTCGCCTACATCTGTTTCTGCAAATACACTCTGAACATGTGGCGGGAATGGCTGCGGAAGAAGTACCAGCGTGTTGGCTCGCTGAACCGCGTGTGGGGTACGAGTTTTTCGGGCTTTGACTCGGTGACACTGCCGCAGATGCAGATCACGAGGGAGAAAAACCGGGCGAAATGGTACGACTTCGCCCGATTCAACTGCCGCCGCTTCTCCGACTACATGCTCTGGGCAAAGGGTGAAATAAGAAAGGATATGCCCGGGGCGAGAGTTTTCACGGGGGCGCCTTTCTACATGCTCGCCGGGCAGATGGGCTGGGCAGGGATTGATACCGAGCAGCTCAACAACGAGGTGAACGATGTGATTCTCAACGAATCGCACGCCTCGACGCTCCACGCGGACGTGCTCTTCGGGCTGAGCGATGAGCCACGGTTTCTGACCGACCCGGAATATCACGGCGACATCGGGCACATCATGGCTCAGTTTCTGCACGGATGCCGCCTGATGCGGATGTGGTTCTGGCCGCGGCATCTCTCCATGGAGCCGAAGAGCTTCTATTACAGCGACATATGCCGCAGCCCGCGTTATCCGCTGAGCGACGTCGCCCTTTGCTTGCGGTCGGCGCTGGATGTGCGACGGTTGAGTCAGTGGATAATTCCCTTCCAACATTACCCCGCAGACATAGTTCTGCTCTACTCGCACGATTCGATGCTCCAGCTTCCCCCTCGCCTGAGAGAATCGCGCGACACGCCGCACCTCTTCGCCATGCGCAATGCTTACGAGGGGACGCTCTATTGCGATGTGTTCACACGTTTCACGTCGGAGAGAAAGGTGAATCGTGGGGAGCTGAAGTCCGCAAAGGTGCTGATTCTGCCGGGGGTTGAGTTTCAGAACCCGCGAACGCAGCGGGCGATTCTGGAGTGGGTCGAGAAAGGCGGAACGCTGGTGACTATTCCCAACACGTGGCTCGCGGACGAGTATGCGAGACCTGCCCCCTACTTAAAAGAAATCGGGGTACAGATAGAAGGGATGGAGTTGCCCGGGGTCCGAGTAACGAGAAGCTCGCCCGACATCGAACGCGGCGCCGGATATATCATGGGGCCCATGAGCGAGACAGAACTGAAAAACGTCCCGAAAGCCAAACTGACGGTCGGAAGGGATAGCGCATTGAGGTCCATTGCCGACCTTACCGCGTGGGGTGTTCAGCAAAAGGTCAAAGTTTCGGGGGCAGGCGCGCAGGTTCTGGCGAGGCTTCCGGGCGGGGAGCCCGCGATCCTTCGGATTCCGCGCGGGCAAGGGCAAATCCTGTACTTAGCGACTCCGCTCACACGGGAAAGCTCCCATCAGTTTATGAACCGAGTCCTCACGACGTTTGTCAGGCGCCGTTGGCTTATTCGAGCAGAGGCGCCCGACGGCACAAAGCCTTTTGGAGTGGAGTCGCGGGCGATTCCTTTGAAGGATGGAATCCTCGCCTACGTTATCAATCTCAATCCGAAGCCGATAGATGTTGTCCTGAAGACGCCGGCGCCAGTCCAATCCGTTTACGATTTGACCCTTGAGAAGCGGCTCGCCGAATGGAAAGGGCGCACATCGCCTCGCATACACCTCAGCCGCCATGAATACCGATTCATGCGGCTCGAAACCCGATTTCGGAGCGAATGAGGGGAGGGACGGTCAGTCCTGGAGACAGCCGTCCTTCAGGTGGATGATTCGGCTGGCGCCTTGAGCCACTTCTGTCTCGTGGGTGACGAGGATGATGGTGTGGCCCTGCTTGTTGAGGTCGGTGAAGATTGCCATGATTTCCTGGCCGGTTTTTGAGTCGAGATTTCCCGTCGGTTCATCTGCAAGGACAATGGAGGGACCATTGACGAGCGCCCGTGCAAGAGCGACCCTCTGCCTCTCGCCTCCGGAGAGTTCCACCGGCTTATGGTCAAGACGATGGCCGAGTCCCACCCGCTCCAGGGCTTCACGGGCGGCGATCTTTCTTCTCCCACGGTGCGAGCCGCCGTAAATGAGAGGAAGTTCCACGTTCCTGAGGGTTGTCATCCGAGGGAGAAGATTGAACATCTGGAACACGAAGCCGATCTCCCGATTGCGGATTTCGGCAAGCTCGTCCTCGTCCATTTCGGAGACTTCCACGCCTCGAAGGAAATACTGGCCGCTATCGGGCACGTCGAGGCAGCCGATGATGTTCATCAGGGTTGATTTGCCGGAGCCGGACGGACCCATTATCGCGAGAAAATCTCCCTCTCGGATGGAAAGGGAGAAGTTATCCAGCGCCCGAACCTCGGAGTCGCCGATCCTGTAAATCTTGCTGACGCCGCTTATTCTGATGACTTCGCCGTTTTCCATCTGGCTGCGCTCTCGGTGAGAATTGTTGCGTTAAAAAGGCCCGACAGAAAAGTGCTGGGCTACCCGGCGAAACCCTTTCCTGGCGACCACCTTCGCCGAGAGGGATATAGCCGCGGCAACATCTTCTCAACGATGTCCGTAAGGTCAAACCTCTCGTTGCGGATTGCTTGCCCCTCCACCCTGAGGAGGTTGAAATAGGATCTGTTGAAATCAATCGTCGCCGCGAGATGCCGGATTTGCGCCTCAATGAGATCGTCCTGAAATTGCAGGATGCGGAAGCTGTTGGACATCTGTTGAGCGAAACGTTCTTTTTCCGTCTGGAGCTGGAGTTGAGTCTGTTCCAGGGATGCTTTTGTCGTCGCAATGCGTTTAAGATCCCTATCAATGTCGCGGTGAGCGTTTATGACGTTGAGCCGGAGTTCTTCGAGGAAGTTTTGGAAAAGGATTTTGGCTTTCCGGTAGCTTAGCTTTGCCCGGGCGTACCGGCTTCGGGCGGCGCGGTTGCCCCAGGGGATGCTCACGGAAATCCCCGCCTGCCAAACATAATTCCGTCCTTCGGCAAGTTCGTCAAGGGAGGAGCCGTATCCGGTCTCCGAGCCGGCCAAGCCGAGGTCCGCCCTCAGGCCAACTTCCGGGAGGCGGTTGTTCCGGGCAGCGGCCAGCTCGAGTCTGGCGCTATCGAGGTCGAGCTTGAGGGCTTGAACTTCCGGGCGATGGGCGAGCGCAAACGAAAGGCTCTCCTCCACTTTCGGAACCTCGAGGTCAATCATAGGCTCGTCGGCGGGGACCAACGGCGGCCGGTCCCCCTCAAATCGCACAGGGAGATTCATCAGACGGTGAATGGCATCCTCCGTTTTGGCAATGGCGTTGCGAGAAACGATGATTTCCTCCTCCCTCGCGGCGACAGCGGCTTTTGCCTGGAGAACCTCGATGGACCTCCCAGGTAATTTTTGCACGCGGACGAGCTCCTCGTTCCTCGCAAGAAGCTCCTGAGCGAGCTTCAAGGCCGACCGCCGAACCTCGAGGTATCGTATGGCGTAGCTGAGGTCAAGATACGTTCCCTCGATAGTGTTGATGAGGTCCATAATGAATTCGGTGGTCATGAGGACGGTTTTTTTTCGCTGATTCTCCGCCGTCCACACCGGCGCCATGTTCGCTGTACGTCCGGCCCCCTTCGCCAGAGGCTGGGTAGCGGTGAAAGTCCAGTCGAGGTCGTAGAAGGGTGAGATAGGGGTGTCCGCGTCGCGGTCGAGACGCGACATGCTGTGGCTGATGCGAAACGTCTGTCCCGTTCGGGCTCGCTTACTCCAGGTCAGCTCCCCTCGGCGGCGGTCGCTGTCAGTTCCCTCCTCCTGGCTTTTTGCTCTCTCGTAGAGGAGGTCCAGTGCGAACTGCGAATCGAATGGGGCCTGTGCCCCGACCACTCCCTGCTCGGCAATACCGATGTTGAGCGCCTGTGCAGCCAGCGAGAGGTTCTCTTCAAGAGCGCGCCGAAGACACTCCTCGAGGGCGAGCCGAGCCTCCTTTTTCTCAGGTTGAGAGGAATCGGTGGCTTCCTCGGCCGAGAGAATGCCACCTTGAAGAGCCAAGCAAAACACCGCTGCGCCCGCCAGACCGGCAAGCCCTGCTCTCACAAAATTAGTGGCACGGGTGTCCCGCCCGTGGAGGACCATGGGCAGGATGCCCATGCTACCTAACGAAAGTCTGTAAATCATCTTATTCATATCTCAGAGCTTCCACGGGGTCGAGGCGAGAGGCTTTTCTCGCGGGATAGACGCCGAAAAAGATGCCTGTAAAAAAGGAAAAGCCTATCGCTATGGCGACGGCGTTCAGGGAGACTTTGCTCGGGAAGGACTCATTGGCGAAATGCTGGATAGCGCCCGCGATTCCCATTCCGAGGCCGGCGCCCACGAGGATGCCGATGGCGCCGCCGAAGAGGCTCAGCACAACCGCCTCGACCAGAAACTGAAGCATGATATGCCGCCTTCTGGCGCCAATGGCTTTGCGAATGCCGATCTCCCGTGTGCGTTCTGTCACGGATACCAGCATGATGTTCATTATCCCTATCCCACCCACGAGGAGCGAAACTCCGGCAATCCCTCCGACGACCATCTTGAGGATGCCGATGATATTGTCAACTTTTTCGATCTCGGTCTCTGCGGCGACAATCTTGAACTCGCTGCCGTGCTCGTGGTGGCGCTTGAAGAACTTCTCCAACTCCTTTTTCAGAGTGAGCGCTTTGCCGCTCTCCGAGCAGTAAACAAGGAGAGCGTGCAGGTACTTGTTGCCGAGGAGCCTCTTCTGGGCGGTGGTCAGGGGAATGAGGACATTCTCGCCCCAGTCGCTACCGAAAAGGCGTTTACTTTCCATCACCCCGATGACGACATATCGCTGGTCACGGATTCTCACCTCATTCCCCACTGCTTCTCTCGTTCCGAAGAGATTCTTCTTGGCTTCATCGCCGATGACCAGCACCTTGCGGGCTTCGTCAGTATCCGTATCGTTGACAAAGCGCCCCTGCTTCACGTTCCAATCCATGACTTCAGTATAATCGGGACGAACACCCTCCACGCGGGATTCTACGGAAGCTCTGCCGTACTTGATGGTTTCGTGCGTCCCGGCGACGGGGAGGACATTGGCGACATCGGGACACTCCTCCAGAATGAGACTGGCATCGTCCGTAGTAAGGCGCTCAACCCAGGGGCGGCGAATCCAGCGCCCGTCCTTATTGTACCAGCGAGGCGGCGGCGCCACGAAAATCAGCCGGCTGCCCCCGATCTTGTCAATCTCGCTCATGACCTTGGAGCGCAGCCCCTCCCCCATTGAGACAACGCCCACCACCGACCCCACCCCGATGATGATTCCAAGTAAGGTGAGAGCCGAACGCATTTTGTTGGCCCTGAGCTGGCTGAAGGCCATTCTTATCGAATCAATCATTTCTCATTTCAAGAATCTTCCCGACACGATAACAGGATAAACGCGTATCCTGTTATCTCGTCAAAGAAACCTCCTTTGTCCTCTTACCGCCGTCTGCGGTGAAATCGCAGGCTCCCTTTCTCCCGGGCCCCCTTCGCCAGCTCTTCTTCTTTCTTGCGCACTTTAGACATTTTCTCGGCGTCGGGGTAAACCTTGTCGTCAGGTTCCAGCCCGGCGAGGATTTCCATGCGGGTTTCGCTCTTTAGCCCGACCGAGACCTCAACTTTTTCGTATTTCTTTCCCGTTTTCTTGAAGACCATGTGCTTATCTATCTGCTTTGTTTCCTTCCCTTCCTTGTCCTTCTTATAGACCTTGAGGACAGCCTCCACAGGAAGGTAATCGGCATCTTCCTTTTCAGCAAGAACGACATCCACGTCGCAGCTCATCTCCTGCCTCAGGAACGAATCCGGCTTGAGGACCAGAATCTCCACGCGGAAGTAAACGATACCCAGGCTGTTGATGTTGACACCAAGAGGGGCGACTTTTTCGATTTCGCCTTGGTAGGTTCTCTGCTCGTCAGCGTTAGGAACTATCTTAACGGGCATCCCCACGGAGAGTTTCGCCACGTCAATTTCGTTTATCATGGAGGCGACGATAATCTTCCGGGGATCGCCGATTCGGAAAAGCGTAGTGCCCTGGGTGAAAGAAGAGGTGCCGCGGATGACCATGTCGCCCTCCTCGACCCTTCTCTCTAAAACATGGCCGGCCAGCGGCGCCTGTACGTTGAAGTCCTTCAGTTCAATTTCGGGACCGGCCTCCTCCTCGCTGCCGGGGTTCCCTTCCCCACCCTCTGGGTTCCCTTCGACAGGTTCAGAGCCAACGGATGTCATGTCCCCCTGGAGGATTCTCAGTCCCTTCCTTGCCAGGTCATAGTTGTGCTTGGCGAGGGCGAGCGTATCCTCGGCATCTTCGAGTTGCTCTTTGGAGATGAGCTGTTTCTTGTAGAGTTCGCTGAGCCGTTCGCACTCCTTCTCTGCTTGCCTCCAAAGAATCCTGCCCCTTTTGACGGAGACGGCCTTCTCCTCAAACCGGAGATCCTCGTCGGGATCGCGCTCGATGACAGCCATGACCTGGTTCTGCTCGACTTGTTGCCCGTCGTCCGTGGTCAACGTCTTCACACGCCCGGAGATGGCGGATTTCACCTCTACGATCCTGGCGTACTCGACCTTTCCGGTTTCCGTGAGGCGGTCCACTACTGCGCCCTTTTTCACTGATATGGGGAGCGTCGGGTCCTCGGCCTTGCCCCGGGCTAACCAGAAATGCCAAACGCCGTAACCAGCCGCCGCTACAACAATTGCTGCGATGACAAGTTTGACTTTCCTCTTCTTTTTCTTTCGCTTTGCCATGCTTCCAATCCTCTGGTGGCGAATCGTCCCCCGTGCCTCTGCCTCCCTCCTAAGTGCTCCAATTCATAAATTCGGCGACGTATTCTTCCTTTGACAGGATAACAGGATGGACATGATTCTTAGAATCCTGTTTATCCTTGCGAAAGGTTATTCACCTTTCCCTTTACCTCCAGTTTCCGTTGTCCGAAATTCAAGACGAGGCCTACCCCGCGTTTCGCGGGGTGGCGACGAGATAATTGACAAGCTATATCTCATGAGCACTGACCAGGAGCCTCACGGACTTCAGTTCCACAACGACGGTATCTCCTTCGACCCCCCCGGGGCGGGGAAGTGCGAACTCTGCGACAACTTGTCAGCCAATTGCTTGTTCTTCCTGGTTTTTCAGAGTGCCCCAGGCGGGCTCCGATTTACTGGATACCTCACATTCCTCGAACGATCCGGTCTATCCTGTTATCCTGTCAAAGGACTCCCTTCACCCCGCACTATAGGTTACGGTAGTTGCGAACGGGTGTACTTAGCACTCGACGCGAACTCGCCAAGACCGCTTTTGCCTCACCCCTGTTACAGGATTATACCATCGCGCAGGAGTGAGTTCAATGCCATAGGCGGGCAGCACTGCAAAATCCGGGTTGGAGCGTGCACGCAGAGGCGAACGCTCCCTTCCCAATATAAGAAAACGCACCAAAGTCGAGGGTGCGTTCCCTCTCTGCGACGTGTGCCCGGGAGCGTTGCCACGGCCCACCTTTCCTTAAAAGACACAACACCTCCTCATGTGTGCTTATGCACAAAAAGAGGCGGCGCTTCAATATTTCTTTCCGAATTGCCGCGTCGTAGAAGGGCGATTCCTCCCGTACCCTTCGTGAGAAGAAGGCGTCAGCACCCCCGCAGGAGGATCAGCCCGACGATGTATGCCGCGTAAAGACCGAACAGAATGCTCCCGTCGAGGCGGCTGAGGCGGCCGCCGGTTCTTGCGAGGACGATGAGCGCAGTGACGATGAGAAGCAATGCCGGCAGGTTATAGACTTGGGCCATTCTCGTCATGGAGAGAGGGCAAATAGCGGCGGCTGTGCCGGTAACGACCGTACAGTTCAGCAGACCGGCGCCGACGATGTTCCCCAACGACAGGTCGGCAACACCTTTGGAAAATGAGGCGATGGCGGTAACCAGTTCGGGAAGGGAAGTGCCGATGGCGACCAGCGTCAGCCCGATGAAGATGGGGGGCACGCCCAGAGACTGCGCGATTTTAACCGCCGAGCCTACCATCAGCCTGCTGCCGATGGCGACCATAGCCAGCCCCAGCAGGAAAAAGAGGATGGCACGCGAAAGGGTCGTCATTCTCGGGTCTTGATATGATGCCGAGGTTTCTTCCGGCACAATCTCGGAGGAGCGGCGTTTGTGCCGGAAGTAGTCGAAAAAAAGGTAAGAGAGGCCCAGGGCGAGCAATAAGAAACCGCTGGCGCGCGAAAGGGTCAGACGAATAGTCAGCAGCGTCAGAAGCAATGCCGCGGCAAGGAGGCTGAAGGAGGGGAAGCTAAACTCGCGGCGATTGACGGCAATAGGCTTGATGATGCACATCATGCCCAAAATGAAGCCGATGTTGGCGATGGCCGATCCCACGGCATTGCCGATGGCGATTCCGGGCTGACCTGTGACGCTGGCGGTGGTCGAGACGATGAACTCCGGGCTGGTTGTCGCAATGCTGACGATGGTGGTGCCGACCACGATGCGGGGTAGCCGCGCGTAATGCGCAATCGCCACACTCGAGCCGACGAAATAATCGCCCCCTTTAATGATGAGCGCAAACCCGGCGATGAACAGTAGGATTGTCAAATACAATCGCGGTCCCTCCCTCGCGGTCAGCGACTGGGCAGCGCCAAGGCCCTCACGGCCCCCTCTGCGACATGCCGTAACGGCGAAATCGAGAAATGAGTTTCCGCGGCTTGCTTTAGAATCGCGGAACCGCAGTCATTCCTCCTGCGCTCGCAGGCAATATGCTATCAGACCGCCCGAGGTTATGTCGAGGGGTTTCGGGTAATCGCCGTATCGCCACAGTCTCGGGCGGATACGCCGCCTTCGCGGGCGAGCGAAAAAGGGGAGAGAAGGCTAACGCAAAGGCGCAGAGTCGTAGAGAGAAGGATGAGAGGGACTCCGCCGTCGCCTGCCGTGGCATGGACATCTTGCCCATGATTTCCACGGGCGGGACGCCCTCGCGACTGCCCCGCCATGGCGGGGCGGCGTTACGCTAAGCAACCTTACCCACTGAAACGTAGCCGCACTTGGGTAATCTCCGCAGTTGACACGGGAAATGGTTGAGGATATAATGCCATAAAAGTGGATCCTCGCCTCACTGTGGTTTGGTTTCCGTAGAATTAGAGGCGCTGTTCGCGCACGAATTTCGGGATGGCGAGGGGTGCGCGGCGCCGGGTCAGTGACCTTTCAACTCCAGCATCAAAGGAAAACGTGCGTATGCCTTGTGGCCGAAAAAAAAGAAAAGCGAAAATCACCAAGCATAAGAGGAAGAAGCACCTTAAAAGGGACAGGCACAAAAAGAAATAGTCTGCCCCGGTAAGGGGATGATGACATGAGAACCGTTTGCATTTATGCGGCAGGGTTGTGTCTCTTGGCTGCGTTTGCCACTCACCATTGCTCCGCCATTAACGATATTCAGCGGCAGTCTGTAAGTCCGGCGCATATCAGGGAGGCCCCGGGCAGCGTCGCCGAGGCCAAGCTGGGCTCGATTATTACCCGCGCGAGATATTACGCAGCTTCCGGACAGAACGAAAAGGCCAGGGAAGCCTATCTCCGGGCCGTTGCGGAATTCCCCGACTGCGCTTACGCTCACTTTCGGCTCGCCGAGCTTCTGCTCGGCGCCGAGGAGAAAGATTCGCGGCTCGAACACCTCGAAAAGGCTATTGAGCTTGATCCCACAATGAAGGCCGCCTATGAGAGGTTAGCACTTTGCTACCTCGACAGGATGGAGACCGAGAAGGTTATAGCCACTTACGTAGAAGCCATTCGGAACGTTGAGGATAACCTTTCGTTCTACTCGAGGCTCGCCGACGCGTATCTCTCTTTGGACAAAAAGAAGGAGGCCGAGGATACCCTCCTGGAAGCTTGCAACCAGCACGCCGCTTCGCCGCAATCGTGGCTCAAGCTGATCGAATTTTACGTCAGCAGGCGGGAATCCCAGAAAGCAGATGAGACGTTCGAAAAGGGACTCAAAGCCACGGGCAACAGCCTCAAGCTCCTCCGCGACGTGAGAGCGCTTTATCTTAGGCCCTTGTCTCCGTGGAAACAGGAGGATAAAGCTCTGGGAATCCTGGTCAGGACGCTCGAGTTGTACCCCGGTTTTCCCCAGATGTGGCTTGGACTTATCCGCCATTACCTCTCTGCGGGAGAAAAGGGAAAGGCCATAGAGGCTACCAAAAAGGCTATTGAGCGCCTTCACAGCGACGAAGACTTCTTCACCGCGCTCGTTGTTACTTATGTCGCCGCCCGGGATTTCGATTCTGCCATCGTGGTGCTGACCGAGGCGACGAAGTACCACCCGGACTCTGTGGCCTTCTGGAGAACCCTTGCCAACCTGTACGACCAGAAAGGAGAAAGGGAGAAGAGCAAAGAGTGCTATCGGAAAATCCTCTCGATAGAGCCAAGCAGAATTCGGGAACGAAGGCTTCTGGCGCTGTCCTATCTCGCCAGCGGGCAGTTTGAGGAGGGTGAGAAAGTCTATCTCGACCTCATCAAAACTCAGCCGGAGGAGCCGCGTGTTTACCTTCTGCTCGCGAACTACTACCTCAAAAGCAATAAGCTCGATAAAATGCGGGAGGCTATTGACACCGCCGCCCGTCTCGAAAAGGACCCTGCCGGGCAGGCCAGGGTGTTTTCCCTCATGGGCCAGTCCGCCCTTGGGCAAGGGAACATACCCATCGCGCTCAACCTCCTTCGAGAGGCGGTGAATAGACAGCCCGACAACCCCTCCCATCTGTACGCTCTCGCGAGGGGGCTCTTGGTTGCCGGCGCCAGAGAGGAAGCCGTCGAGCAGCTCCAGAAGGCGCTTGAACTGGCGAAATCGCCCCACCCTGATTGGCTTTTGACCCTGGGAGAAACCTTTCGCACCCTGGGTAAAAAAAATCAGGCAGACAAAAGCTTCGCGAAAGCCCTTGCGCTCCTTTTGGAGAATTGCGAAAAGCACCCCGGCGATTTGGTCAAAAGGTATCAACTCGGCCAAGCTTACGAAAAAGCCGATAAGATGCGGCTCGCCGCAGAAGCGTACGCCGAATGCGTTCGGCTCCAGCCGGAAAATGGCGACCTGAGGTATAAGCTCGCAACCATTTACAGCCAGCTTCATCTGCACGAGAACGTTCAGGAGCAACTCGAGGAGGCGATAAAGCTTCCCTCACCGAGGCCGGGGTGGTTCCTACAGCTCGGCGAGGTCTATCGCACGCTCGGGAAAACAAGCCAGGCCGCCCTCGCTTTTGAGAAGGCAATTGCCATCCTGGGCGAGCAGCAGCGAAAAACGCCCCAGGACTTCCGCGTCTGGGCCGCTCTTGGAGAGGCTCACAGCACCGCAAGGCAGTACGCAAAAGCCGTGGAAGCTCTGCGCAAAGCCATCGAGCTCGCTGGAGAAAAGGCCGATTTCCGTTTCCACATTGCCCTGGCCCGGGCGCTCGAAAGCTCCGGCGAGAGCCAAGCCGCAAGAGAGCAATACCTCCAAGCCGCAGCCCTTGTGGAAAAAGACGCCGAGGAGAATCCAAAAGATGCCGACAGCTACCTCCGACTCGGATTGATCTACCAGAGCCTCCGTGACTTCACAAGATGCGCCGAAGCTTTCTCGAAGGGTATCGAGCTCGCGGGTGGAGACGCCTCCCATTCCTCCTATGTGGCCCTGGCGGATTCCCTCGAAAAGGCGGGGAAGCTCGAAGCGTCGCAAGTCCAGTTTCAAAAGGCTTATTCCCTCCTGTCGGAGCGCATCAAACAGCACCCCAAAGATGTCTCCGCCCACTATTTGCTCGCCAACGTCAGCGAGAAGCTCAGCAATCTCGACCAGTGCGAGCGAGAATACAAAACCGCCACGGAGCTGGACCCCTTCTTCGCCACCGCGTACAACAATCTCGGCTACACCTGGATCGAGAGAAACCTTAATCTCGAGGAGGCGATGAAACTTGTCCGAAAAGCTCTCGAGCTGGAGCCCGAAAACGGCGCCTACATTGATAGCCTCGGATGGGGGTATTTCAAACAGGGCAAGCTCGACGAAGCCCTCTCCGAACTCCAGCGCGCCCTCAAGTTCGATAGCACCGACGCGGCAATCTACGACCATATCGGAGACGTGTACGAAGCCAAGAAGATGATGAAGGAAGCCATCCGGTACTGGCAAAAAGCTCTGCAAATGAACCCAAACGATAAGAAGATAAAAGATAAAATTGAAAAGAACCGAAACGCCTTTCCCCCGCCCGAAAAGAAAGACCAGCCCGAAGATTCCGGATGAACCGCGCCTTGTGCGGCGCCGAGCCGCCCGCCGGCGATTTTCCAGAGGCAAGGGAAATTGGCTTTTCCCGCCACTCCCCGAGGAGGCGCTTTTTGTTTCGCTTCTACTGCTCCATGATAAGCGCCCGGGTGTGGCTGTATTTGCGTGGCGAGGCTCGGATGAATCCTTTGGTCGAGAAGCCCGGCTGAAGCCCCGCCTTGGCGGGGCTAAAGGCCGGCAAAGCAGCACTTCCGGTTGTGGGGTGGAGCCGGAGATTCAATAAACGTACGTCTCATGCGCGCCGCGGGGGAGCCGTAAACCAGGGCCCCATGGTATGCGACGTAACCGCAGCCACACCTAAGCGCCAAGACCCGTTGAACCCGCGCCGAGAAGATGTTTGACTATCCCAAAGAATACGATGTCATTGTTGTTGGCGGCGGGCATGCCGCTTGCGAGGCATCTCTCGCCTCGGCCAGGATGGGGATGTCAACCCTCGTCCTCACCATCAACCTCGATACCATCGCTCAGATGTCCTGCAATCCCGCCGTCGGTGGCTTGGCGAAAGGGCATCTCGTTCGCGAGATAGACGCTCTCGGCGGGGAAATGGCCAAAATAACCGACCGCAGCACCATCCATTTCCGCATGTTGAACACCAGCAAGGGCCCCGCCGTCTGGGCGCCGCGGGCGCAAACCGATAAGAAAGCCTATCAGTTCGGCTTCAAGCACGCTCTGGAGAAGCAGGATAACCTCGATGTCAAGCAAGCTCTCGTCACCAGCATCCTGACTGACCGCCGCAAGGTCGCTGGCGTGACCACTCGCGGGCATGTCCGATACTCAGGAAGGGCAGTTATCCTCTGCACCGGCACCTTTCTCAACGGTGTGATACATATCGGGCTTGAATCTTTTCCCTCCGGCAGGGCGGGGGAACTCCCCTCCGTCGAACTGTCCGACAGCCTGCGCTCTCTCGGTTTCGCTCTGGGCAGAGTTAGCACCAGCACGCCTCCCAGGATTAACGCGCGAACGATTGACTTTTCTCGAGTTGTGGAACAGCCCCCCGATCCTCATGCCGCGCGTTTCTCCCACACCGACCCGGGCCCTTCCCTCGGCAGCGCTTCCTGTTTCATAACCTATACTAATGAACGCACGGCGGAGATTATCCGGGGCAACCTCGGGCGTTCTCGCCTTATCAGCGGCAAGGTCAAGGCCACGGGCGTCAGGTATTGCCCTTCCATCGAGGACAAGATCGTGCAGTTTCCCGACAAGGAATCCCACCGCATCTTTCTCGAACCGGAAGGACTCAACACCGAGGAAATATACCTCAACGGCGCCTTCACGGGCCTCCCTTACGACGTGCAGCTCGCGATGATTCGCTCCATCGAGGGGCTTGAAAAAGCCGAGATCATGCGCGCCGGATACGCGATAGAATACGATTTCGCGTTCCCCACCCAGCTCAGAGTCAGCATGGAAACGAAGCTTATCGAGGGGCTTTACTTCGCCGGGCAGATCAACTGCACTTCCGGCTACGAGGAAGCCGCTGCTCAGGGTCTCATGGCGGGCATCAACGCCGCCCTGAAACTTCGCGGCGAGGACCCTTTCTTCCTCGATAGGTCACAGGCCTACATCGGCGTTTTGATTGACGACCTCGTCAGCAAAGGCGCCACCGAGCCTTACCGCATGTTCACCTCTCGCGCGGAATATCGCCTCCTTCTCCGCCAAGACAACGCCGACCTTCGCCTGACGAGGTACGGCCACAAGTTGGGGCTGGTTGGGGATGATCTCTACCGCTCCGTCGAGGAAAAAAGAGCCGCCGTCGAGTCGGAAATCGCCCGCCTCAAAACCATCTTCGACGGCGCCAGCTCCTTGTCCCAGTTGCTCAAACGTCCTCGCGTCACGTACAGCGACCTCAAAGCTCGCTTCCCCGACAAAGTGCGCTCATTCCCTGACGAAACCGAAAAGCAGATAGAGCTTGAGACTAAGTATGAGGGCTACATAGAGCGGCAGAAGCGCCAGATAGAGCGATTCCAGAAAATGGAGAGCAAGCTCATCCCCCCCTCCATAGACTATGCTGCCATTAGGGGCCTTCGCATAGAAGCCGTCGAGAAACTGGGCAAAATCCAACCCCGCTCCCTCGGGCAGGCTGCTCGCATCTCCGGCGTCTCCCCCGCAGACATCTCCGTCCTCATGGTCTGGCTTAGGAGGAGCGGCTAAGACTTCCGCTGGGACAGCGGCGTTACCCCTTGCGACCGGGCTTCGTGCTCCCCTTTGCGGACCCTTTTGTGTAAACCAGTTGCGGCTTCGAAATGGTCACAGTCGTCCCCGGTGGCACGGACTTTGTCAACCACACGTTGCCTCCGATGACCGAGTTCTCCCCAATCACCACTTTCCCGCCGAGAATCGTCGCCTGGGCGTAGATGGTCACGTTGCTCTTTATGGTCGGGTGTCTCTTTCCGCCCTTGATGATTTTCCCTCGCTCGTCCTTCGCGAAACTCAGGGCGCCGAGCGTAACTCCCTGATAAATCTTCACGTTATCCCCGATCTCCGTTGTCTCGCCGATAACCACGCCCGTCCCGTGGTCAATGAAAAGGTTCTTTCCGATCTTCGCCCCCGGATGAATATCTATTCCGGTTCTACCGTGAGCGTACTCGGTCATTATCCTCGGAATTAACGGCACACTTTTCAGCTCCAGCTCGTGCGCAATCCGGTATGTTCCTATCGCCTCCATGCACGGATAGCTGATGATGATTTCGTCGTACGATTTCGCCGCCGGGTCGCCATCGTACGCCACCGCCACGTCTCCTTTCAGCAGCTTCCTGACCTTCGGCAACTTTTTCAAAAGGTGCTGGGTGACCTGCTCAGCCATTCCCCGGCAATCGCACCCTTCGCATTTGCCAATCCTGCACCGATGCCGAAAAGCCTTCTCCGCTTGCTCGACCAAATCATCGTGCACCTGATTGACCAGATCCCCTATCACGAACCGGACGTTTGCCTTTGTAAACGCCCGCTTCCCCACGTACCCCGGGAAGAGAATCACAAACAGCATCCTCAGGATTTCCACTATCTTCTGCTGAACGGGCAGGTCGTGCACTTCGATGCAGTTGACCCCCGTCCCGTCCTCATAAGTGCCGCAGATTTCATCAACGATTTTGTTTGCCTGATTCGTACTCCAGGTCCTTTTCATCTGTTGGCTCCTTGGCAGTAAGGAATGAAATTGATCTTGTCGGCGGCCGGCGCCGCGGGCTCGAGCGGGTGTGAGTTCCCGGATACCTCACATGCCTCCAAGTGTCCCCTCTATCCTGTTATCTTGTTAGAATGTATAAGTCGCGCTCGAAAAGGGAACGGTCCTGATGGCTAAATTGCCGAGACCAAAATGAAACAGGCGCAGAAGCCAACTCAGGAACATTCCCATGAGCGCGAGTGTACACTATGTCGGATTCGACATCCACAAAAAGACGCTCGCTTATGTAATGCCTCAGTTACCGGCGGCTGCGGTTCGGATCTCATAGGGCGCAGAGTAACCTTTGTGCCGGTGGCATCCTGCCCCCGCCGAGGGCGAGACGCCCTCGGGACTGGCGCCCCGCCATGGCGGGGTGTCCATCTCACCTTATTCTCTGCGCCTTTGCGTTAAGCTGCTTTTCCCGTCTTGCCTCCTCCGTCTCGGGCGGATACCCCGCCTTTGCGTCATCGTCTCGTTACCTATGAATCAGAGCAGGTAGTGATCCGAAGTCGCACTCGTGTTGCTCGCTTGGCTAAAGAGCTCTTTCCCGTGCGCGGTGGTGGAAGAGCAACGCACCGCCGACAAATGCCGCGGTGAATCCCGCAAGCATGAGCATGTCAAACCAAAGCGGGAAGTAATTCGCTGAACCGAAAGCGGAGCGGAAGAGGTCGCTGCAATACGAGAGCGGGGAGAGAGGGAGGACGCAGCGGCTCCAGCGGGGCATCTCCGCCAGCGGCACAAACACGCCGCTGATGAAGATGAGCGGCAGCCGCACGAGGTTGCAGAGCATCATCACTTGCGAGGGATTGTTGGTTGGGGGAGCGGCAAGAAGCTCTCCCAGGGCGGCAAAGCACAGCGCCGACAGCACGATGCAGGAAAATAACAGCCCGGGCCGCGCCAGCACCGAGCGGGTGAGCGCCGTTCCCAACACCAGCGGTATAACAGAAAGCGCCGCTCCGAAGGATGCTCCAGCCAGCACGTCGCCGAGAATGATTGATAACGCGGGAACAGGGCTGGAAATGAGCCGCTCGTAGGTCTTATGCCTTCGCTCCCACGGTGTCACCATCGGGCCCACCGCAGACGCCGTGAAAAACAGCGCCATCGCAAGCATCCCCGGCACAATCCTCTCCGGAGCTACTTGCCGTCCGATGGCAAAGGCCAGGAAGAAAAAAATCGGAAAAAGCACACCGTAGATGAACACCGGCGGTTTCAGGTAGTAAATCATGGCATCTTTTTTCGCGATGACATACGCGCCATGGAATTGGCGCCGCCATGCCGGCTGGGGGCCGTGTCGCTGGCTTTCAATCATGAGCCTTTTCCTCCTTCGCCGGCGGAGATTCCGTGATGCGCAGAAATACGTCTTCGAGCGCCGGTTCGCACGTTCGGATTGATTCAATTGTTGCACCGCTCTCTCGTGCCAGACACGCGATCTCTTGAGCCACTGCACCTGGCTGAGCGGTAAAAACTCGAAATCCTCTCCCGAGCGCTTTGATTTTGGTCACCTTGTCAAGGGCGGATAGTGTCTGTGCATCCGGGCTGGTTTCCCGGAAAGTGACTTCAACAGAATGCAGGGCCTCAAACTTACCGCGCAGGGCCGCTGGCGTATCTATGGCGGCGATGCGTCCTTTGTTGATGACCCCGATGCGGTGGCAAAGCTCGTCCGCTTCCTTGATGTTGTGTGTAGTTAGGAAAATGGTCATCCCTTTTTCCCGATTCATGCGAACCACAAGCTCGCGGATCAGCCGCGCGCTGGCGACATCCAGTCCGGTGGTGGGCTCATCAAGGAAAAGGACACTCGGATCGCTCACCAACGCCATGCAAAGCATAAGCCGCTGCCGCAGCCCCTTCGACAAAGCTCGTCCTTTCTGTTTCGCCCTGTCGTTGAGTCCGAAGAGGTTTAGCAATTCCTTGCCCCGCTGGGTCCGCCTGGGGCGGGGCACCCCGTGCAGTTCGCCCATCAACATCAGGTTCTGCCAGACCGTAAGATCAACGTAAACGTTGGCTTCTTCGGGAACCGTTCCGATGTGCTCCCTCGCCGCCAGGGTTTCCCGGACAACATCGTGGCCGTCAACAAGGGCGGTCCCTTCCGAAGGAACAATCACCCCCGTCAGCATCCGCACCGTTGTGGTCTTGCCGGCGCCGTTCGGGCCGAGCAGGCCGAATATCTCAGCGCGTCCAATGGTGAAATTCACGTGGTCAACGGCGAGCAACCGGTCGTATCGCCTGGTTAACCCTCTCCCCTCGAGAGCCGCTTGCATTTTCAACCAGCCTCCTGGCCTCCCTTTCTTCCTTAGCACCTCGTCTTTTTCCCTTCCCTCTCGGATTGCCGAGGTTGCTCAATTCTCCTTGTCCGCTTTCGCCGCGAGAAACTGTTGGGCGGCATCGCTCCATTTGGCAAGGGTCTCTTCGTTCAAACGATAGTGGACGTAGTAGCCCTGCTTCTCGGGGACGACAACGTCGGCGTCTCGAAGGACTCGCAGATGCTGCGAGACCGCTCCTTGCGTGATGCCCAACCTCGCTGAAAGCGCCCCAACGCACAGAGCATGCTTTTTCAGCAACTGCACGATGCGGACTCTCGTGTCCACCGAGAGGGCTTTGAAGATTCGAGCGAGCTTCCTCGGGTCAGTCACGGTTCTCCATTCATTTTAGTATCCGCTAAGATACTAATGTATATGCCATCCTCTGTCAAGCCTTTAAAAACCAGGAGTTTCCCCAAAAACAGGCAGGGTGATGTTGTAACCCATTGGTAGCAGGGCACAAATCGAAAATGGCAAGTGTGAACGTCTTTTTTTGGCCCAAAAATGGGGAGACTTTTTCAGGAAGGAGAAGGGGCCTTGAGTTAGAAATTGCGTGTTCGACAAGGTCATAACCTGGGGCAGGTTCGATAGTAATGGTAGCCAACGGCGTGCACATTCAAAGGCGAAATCGCCGAAATTTTGGGGAAACTTTGCAGCGAATTGGCCTGCAGCGCGGGGTGACAGAAGGGAAAAGAGTGAACTCAGATTAGGTTTTCTTGCAGGTCAATCGGACCCATTCGCCGCTTTATCTTTTCATCCTTGACGATGAGTATCTTCAGGACCGATGCTCCTCCATCGTCCCGCACTCCATAGGGTCCGTCATCATGTATAAGTGTGAAGACCGCTCAGCAAATAATTGACTCCAAAGTACGTGAACAGCACGAAGAGAAAGCCCACCACAGACAGAATCGCCTGAAGTTGCGGAAGCGTTTTCGGTTTCGAGCCCATCCATCCTCCGGAGAATCGCACGTGCAAGAAAAAGGCATAAACCACCCACGTGACAAGCGACCAGGTCTCCTTTGGGTCCCACCCCCAATATCGTCCCCAAGCCACGCTTGCCCATACAGAGCCCGTGATGATCCCCAGCGTCAGAAACGGGAAACCAAACGCGACTGTCTTGGAAACGAGGTCTGAGAGGACCGACCCCTTTCCTTCAATGGTAACTCCTCTGGCGTTAAGTATAAACACCAGCGCCACCGAGATCAACCCTGCGAGGACCACACCTCCGGCGATCACCCCAGCCATGGTCCACCCACCGGACTTTGAAAATATCTCCATTTTTCTCCCCAGCCCGTAGGCTAATCCTCCGACGAGCCCCACCACCGAAAAGGATGACACAAAAGCCGAGGCTTTTCTCAATGTCCCTGGGCGCCTCAAAAGGAATATCAAAGACACCACATAGGATACCGCGAAAGAGGCGTAGCTGACGAAGCAGAAAATTACGTGCAACGTCAGCCACAAGTTGTTTTGCAGGGCGGGCATGAGCGGCTCTATTTTCCAGTCGAACAGGTTCGCGTAGGCCAGCACTAACAGAGCAAGCACGGAGGCTCCCGCACCTACTACTTTCGGCGAATATAGCAGTTCGACAAAAATGCAGGTGACAGTGATCGCAAGACTGAAAAAGACCAGCGTTTCAAACGTATTGGCGAATGGAGGACGCGCCCCTTCTACCCATCGCCATCCGACAAAGAGCGCTTGAGACAATGCGCCGACTATCAAGAGTGAAATCGCCGTAACCCGAAAGCCTCTTTTGCGACTCGCATAGTACACGGAGAAAGCTAACGCCGCAGCAAGGTATGCGACCTCGGCAACAGTGAAAAAAAGCCTTGTTGCAGGCATGAAGTGTTCTTTACTCCTTTGTTGTTTCGACTTTCAATGCCAGCCGACTCGGCTGGACGTGCCGTTTTCTGGTAAGAATCGGGCGTGTATAGAAAGTGAACAGAAACCCGAGATAGATTAGCCGTATGGCGGGGTCCTTCGCGATCTCCAACCCTGACCACGCCCCGTGAGCTGAATCGTACGACGTCTGATAGATCGCATAGCCTTTCTCTATTTGAGAGGTTTGTTCACCTCGATGGTCTTCGACGCTACCACTTTACCACCCTGAATGACCTGAAGTCGTGATTTATAATCTTTTGTTCTTCCTCTGAGTTCCATCCGCCTGTAATCAAGGCGAATGTTCGAATCCGTGTCCTGATGCATTCCCAGGAATTTTTGGAAGACCCATTGTATATAGTTTTGCGAACCGTTCGCCGCCCGCACCTGAATGGCAGGGTTGTTCGGGGACTTCGATCGGCGTAACCGTCCGGTGAACGCACATCGGGTCTGGCACGGATTTTGGCAGGCTGGGAGGGATCAGGTGGTGGGGGTTTTGGGCGGTGTTTTGAGGGGCTTTCCAGTTGGACAACGTGCAGGTGATCGCTTGCCCCTCGGGACTTTTCGGTAGCACGTCGTAGGCCGAGTAGGCATCGGCTTGTAGATAGCCGTTAAACTCTTTCATGAACTCGACCGGGCCGGTTTGAATGTGCCTGTCGCTGGCCATCATTCCCGCCGCAAACAGGAACAACTGATTCTCATCCACTCGTTCCCGACTCGGACCATAGCGCCAGCGCAGCAACTGCTCGACCAGGTGCGGCAGCCGTTTGACCCGCCGATCCCAGTTCCCCCGCCTGCTCGCTGACCAGGGCAAACGTCGCCTGCTCGGCGGTCTTGCTTCTGCTCTTATGTGCGAACGTGCGCGCCTGCTGCCGCTTCTTTCCCGCCTGAGGCGGGACTGCCACCATTAGAACTGGGTCTCCTTCAACCTCCGCTGTTGGCAGAACTGGCGAATGGATACCCCGCTCCGCGCCGCCTCCCCAATCACCTTGCGCCAATAGCGTTCCTTCTCTTTGTCCCTTCCCTTCGGTTCTCCTTGCATCTCCCTCCTCCTCGGCTTGTTTCCTTTTCGCTTCGCACACATCTTCGACCTGCCGAGGAGTTTCCCTCAGACTCCCGTCACCCGCAAGATGGGTTCGCCGGACGGTTACATGATAAGAACAATAACCGCGCTGGACTGCCCCTTTTGCGTTTTCGAATTTCACGCGCCGTTAAAAAGCGAAATCGCGCGATTTGGGCCTTAGCCTGTGTCCAGTAGAACGTCTGAAATCTGTCCGGTCACTTTCTCGCTGGTGATCAGAGGTTGCACGCTGTTGAAAGGGGGACCTGGTTTCGTCCTCTCAAGGTGATTCCTTGCATGAAGATGGTGGCGCGTGTTATAGTCCCTGCGGCCCGGAAGCCGTTGTGGCTTCTTTGCCCGGGCCTTGGTGCTCAGCCCCGAAGAATAAAGATGACTACGAAAAAGACATTCATCATAGGAGAAGGAAAGTATGACAGGCTCTGTTCTCGTTATCGGCTCAGGCATTGCTGGAATGCAATCTGCGCTGTCACTCACTGAGCAAGGTTTCAAGATATATCTGCTCGAAAGAAAGCCCACGATTGGCGGCAGAATGTCCCAATTGGACAAGATGTATCCCACGGGCGAGTGCGCGATGTGCACGCAACTCCCGAAGATGCTGGAAATCACCACCAATCCTAACATCGAGCTGATGACGTTTTGCGAGTTGGTAGGTGTCGAGGGAAACCCTGGAGATTTCCAGGTGACGGTCCTCAAGAAGCCTCGATACGTTGATCCTGCCAAGTGCAACGCTTGCATGGAGTGCTTTCCCGTTTGTCCCGTTGGGGGGGTGCCCATGGAGTTCAACTTCGGGAGAGGCGCCTCCAAAGCTATCGCCTTCTACTCCCCGTTCCCGCCGAGAAAGGCGCTCATATTCCCTGATGCATGCACCTACATCAAGGAAGGGAGATGCGGCGAGGGGGAAAAACCTCTCTGCGTGGAGGCTTGCAAGCCTGAAGCCATTGACTTCTCGCAGACGCCCGAGGAAGTCCAACTCAACGTCGGGGCGATCATTGTGGCGACAGGAGTGGATGTTTACCGTTCGCCCGAACTGTCGAGGTTTGGCTACGGCGAGTACGAGAATGTGTTGACGGGCATTGAATTCGAGAGGCTACTTTCTGGAATCGGTCCAACAGCGGGGATCGTTCAGCGAGCTGACGGTACGGTGCCGAAGCGTGTGGCATGGATTCAATGTGTCGGCTCTGAGGAGATCAGGCGAGGGGAGAATTACTGCTCTGCCGTCTGTTGTATGGCGGCGACCAGCGAAGCCCTGGGCACGCTCGAGCGGCGCAAAGACAGCGAGGTTTTCATTATCCACGATGACATTGTTGGTCACGCCAAGGGGTTCCAGGAATATTATCGAACAGCGAGGGATGAGGGCGTCAACTACCTCCGCGCGAAGGTGACCGAAGTCTCCCAGGCAGAGGATGGCGGAGTTCGCCTTTTGCTCAATAAGCCGATCGGCGAACAGGATGAACTGGCGGTTGACATGTTAGTTCTCTCCACCCCTGTTAAGCCACATTCGGGCAATGAGAACCTGGCACAAGTGCTCGACATCGAGCTTGATGAGGATGGGTTTTTCAAGGAACGGGAGGCCCTCACCGGGGAAGCTTGCTCGTCCCGGGACGGGATTTTCCTATGCGGGGCGGCTCAGTCTCCAAAGGATATTTCGGAGTCGGTCGTTCAAAGCCTTGCCGCATCGGCCAACGCTGCTGCTTTTCTCAGTGAAGCGCGGGGCACCGAACTCGCGGATTCCTCTCCACCAGAAGAGATGGACGTCAAGGTGACGGACGAGCCCCGCATCGGGGTGCTTATCTGCCGCTGCGGCAAAAACATCGCCGGCGTTATTGATGTGGACAAGCTGGCCGAATACGTCAGATCGCTACCGAACGTAGCGGTGGTGGAGGTAGATGAGTTCGGCTGTGCGGGCGCCGCGCTGAAGAAGATGATCGTGGACAACGCACTCAACCGAGTGGTGCTTGGGGCCTGTAGCCCAAAGACTCACGAGCATCTTTTCTCTCTGCATTGCGAGAGCGTGGGCTTGAACAGGTACCTCATGGAGATAGTCAACCTCCGCAACCAATGCACGTGGGTTCACCGGAAACAACCGGAAGCCGCGGCAAAGAAGGCCGAAACATTGATGCGGATGGGCGTGTCCAGAGCCATGTCCCTCGAGCCTCTCCACACCATTGAGACAGAGGTCGTCCAAAAATGCCTGGTTATTGGAGGAGGGGTCAGTGGGATGGCTTGCGCGTGCCGTCTGGGTGAAATGGGCTATGAAGTTCATCTTGTCGAAAAGCGCGATAGCCTCGGTGGGTTACTCAAGGACCTGCATATCCTCTACGACACCGGAGAACCAGCCTCGGAGATCATCAAGGATTTCGTTCAAAAACTGGGAAATAACGATCAAGTCAAAGTTCATCTGAACTCCGACGTCCACGAGGTCGAGGGATACATCGGGCAGTTTCGCGTTCGCTTCAGCGAGTCAGGAGAGGAAAAGAAGCTTGTTGTTGGCTCCATTGTGGTGGCGACCGGCGCAAGGGAGATGAAACCTCACGGTTTATTCGGTTATGATGGAAAAGAGAACATCATCACCCAACTCGAACTCGAGAAGCTGCTGAAAGCCGGGCGGTTTCACCTGAAGGATGACGCTAAGGTGGTGATGATCAGTTGCGTGGGCACGAAGGACAAAGGAGACGGCGAGCAGCGTAGCTACTGCTGCCAGGTCGGTTGTCCAACGATGATCAACAACGCCGGGATCATTAGCGACCACAACCCGGACGCTACAGTCCACATTCTCCACCGTGACATGCCGTTGCCCCATAAGCGTGGCGAGCAGCACCGTGCTATGCTTGAGGAACGAAATGGAATCGAGTTCATACGATATGCCAGAGAGCGGAAACCTCAGGTCTCGGACGACCTTCGCGTTACGGTCTGGGATTGCGATGCGGAAACGGAAAAGGAAATCGAGGCAGACCTGATCGTGCTCACTTCTGCCCTTGAGCCGCCCGAGGAGAATACCCGGATTAAAGAAATGCTGAATTTGCAGCTTGGGCCTAATGGTTTCTTTGCTGAGGCTCTGGGCAAGTTGAATCCTCTCGATTTTGTTGCCAGTGGCGTGTTCTTGTGCGGGACGGCCCATTCACCCAAGGGCGTCGCAGAGGCGATCGCAGATGGCGAAGGTGCCGCTGCAAGAGTGGCCAGTGTCATCTCCAACCCTATCATGGAAAAAGAGCCCGCCATTTCCTTCGTGGTGGACGAGAAATGTGATGGCTGTGCCTATTGCATTGACCCCTGCCCGTTCAACGCTTTGACTCTGATCGAGTACATGCGAGAGGGTGCGACCAAAAAGACGGTGGATGCCAACGAAGCGATTTGCAAAGGCTGCGGAATTTGCATGGCAACCTGTCCCAAAGAAGGAATCTACGTCCGACATCGTAAACCTGAGCAATTCCTGGCTATGGTCAAATCTGCGCTGGAGGAGACATAATGATGAGTGAATTTGAGCCCACGATTATCACGTTTTGCTGCAACTGGTGTGCCTACGCGGGCGCGGATATGGCGGGAACGTCTCAGATAGATTATCCCCCAAATGTTTTAATTATCCGGGCCATGTGTTCCGGTATGATCCACCCGAACTTCGTGACAGAGGCATTGATGGGCGGCGCCGATGGCGTGCTAATTTGTGGGTGCCACCCCGGGGATTGCCACTATCTTGAGGGGAATCTCAAGACCGAGAAGCGTGCCGAAGCCATCGAGCTTCTGCTTGAGGATTTTGGGCTTGAGCCGGAACGGTTCCGTCTGGAGTGGGTTTCTGCTTCGGAAGGCAAGAAGTTCGCGCAGATCGCCGCCGAAATGACAGAGACGCTCAGGGAGCTTGGGCCAAGTCCCTATAAGCCGTAGCGCGCCCGGACCCGTTGAGCCTTAGCGTTCTCACGCTTCCGAAAGTGGAGAATGGCCAGCTTTGAGCCTGCCACGACATACCGCGCCGACACACCTGGCTTTTAGACGCCTCCTAATCTCGCGCTTTTGCTTGGAGTCGGGTGCTCATGCTTTTTGTCCTTTCCCCTCCCCCGCCGCACTTGAGAGGTCATGGCCTTTTCAGGACATTCCGCACGCATAGCGGCGTTTTTGGCCTTTCTGGCACATCGCTTCACCGCCTTGTGTCCTGACTATTTGTCGAAAGGCGTCGTTTTTTCCTCAACCAATATATGTGCACGTTTCCTCATGATGTCGCTCCGCGCCTCCACGCTTTCGCAGGGGACACCGACCAACTGGGTGAAGCCGTTGAATTATGCTAATGATACCTGGCATTTCGGGCCGCATAGCTTCGATGTGAGAAGGTGTCCCGCCACTCGCGACCCAACGAAAGCTGGCGAGGGAAAGTCCCATATTTGGTAAGCGTCCGGTGAACACACATCGGGTCTGGCACGGATCTTGGGACGTGGTGGATCAGGCGGGAAGGTTTTGGGCGGCGTTTTGAGCGGCTTACCAGTTGTTGGGGAGGAGGTCCTGAAGCCGTTTGGCAGGATGGGGGCTGATGCGCTGGAACACGTCGCGGAGGTAGGTGAAGGGATACATGGGGAGCCGCTTGCAGGTGGTGATGAAGCTGGTGAGAATCGCGCCGGTTCGCCCGCCGTTATCGCTGCCGAAGAATCCCGCCATGGCGGGATTCTTCCGTCCGACGGCGATTCCCCGCAGGCTGCGCTCGGCGCCGTTGTTGTCGAGCTCGAGGTCTCCGTCTTCGCAGTAGCGGATAAGGTCTTCCCAGTTCGACAACGTGTAGGTGATCGCGTGCCCCTCGGGACTTTTCGGTAGCACGTTGGGCTGCTCGCGTTGGAGATATGCTTTAATATCATCGAGGACCGGCACACTCTTGGCCTGCCGCAGGGCCAAGCGGCCCTGTGCGTCCAGCTTCATCTCTTTGGCTTCGCGCTCCACATCGTACAGCAGTCCCGCCGAGGCGGGATAGGCCAGCATCACCATGGAACGCATGAGGTCCGAGGATTGGGCATCGTAGAACTTCCTGCGGGTATGAGCCCAGCACGCCACTTCGGTCACATCGCGGTTTTCATCCTGGTACAGCACGTCGTAGCCCGAGTAGGCATCGGCTTGTAGATAGCCCATAAACTCTTTCAGGAACTCGACCGGGCCGGCTTGAATGTGTTTGTCGGTGGCCACCATTCCCGCCGCAAACAGGAACAACTGGTTCTCGTACACTCGCTCCCGCTTCGGCCCATACCGCCAGCGCAGCAGTTTCTCCAAAAAATGTAGGACTCGCTTCAGCCGACGATCCTTCGCGCCTAGCTCCCTGGCCATCTCCGCCATCATCGCGTGGCACTGCTCGATCTTTTCCGGCAACTTCTTCGGGTCTATCTCCATGAAATCAGCCCTTGCTCGCCCTCTTCAGCCGCGCCAGCTCTAACGACACGGCCACCCATTCCGTCGTCAACGCCCGAAACCGCTTGTAGGTCTTCAACTGCCGTCGAAGATTCTCTACCGCTTCGTCCTTCACGAACTCCGTGCGACACTTTCCCCGCCAAGTGTAGTTGAGATGATAGTACGGTCCGTGCTTGCGAGGGTTCTTCGGGTCCTTGCACCGACACCCCGGTGTCCCGCACACATTGTACTGCATGGAAAGACTCCCCGGCCTCATGGGACCCAACGCCGCCAGCTCTCTTTTGATCTCCGCAATCCGCTTCTGCAATTGAGCAATGTTTCTCATTGTCATACCGAGACTTTTGTAGAAGTACCGGCTCTTGCCAAGAAAAAAATGCGAAAAAGCGAAAAAAGTTTTTACCTTTCCCCGACGGGAAGAGGAGTGGCCTGGCGGCTCTCCGGGTGTCCGCTCGATACCCCACTCGGCAACCGATAGCGCTTCCGACGCTTCCCCTTCTTCAAGTCAATCCCCTCCAATAGAATCGCCAGTTCCCACGCGGCTACCTCCTTGCGTCCGGTCTCGCTTAACGGGAACTGAAACGTACTTGCCTCCAACACGCCCACCACCGTTCGCAAGGTCCGTTCATCCACTCCTTTGCCGATCCGCAGACGACGCCCGCCTCGCAACACCAACTCAATCCCCGCCGATCCCAGTTCCTCCGCCTCCTCACTGACCAGGGCAAACGTCGCCTGCCCGGCATCCTTTGTAGCTTTGCCTCGGCTCCCACTGCCCAATGCACGCGCCTGCTGCCGCTTCTTTCCCGCCTGAGGCGGGACTGCCACCAGTAGAACTGATCCTCTCTCAGCCTCCCCGCCCAAGGCGGGGCAGAACTGTCGAACCGATACCCCACTCCTGGCATCCTCCCCGATCACCCTCCGCCAATAGCGTTCCTTCTTTTTGTCCCTTCCATTCGGTTCTCCTTGCATCTCCTTCCTCCTCGGCTTGTTTGCTCTTCGCTTCGCACACATCTTCGACCTGCCGAAGAGTTTTTCTCAGACTCCCGTCACCCGCACGATGGGGCGGCCGGATGGATACGGGGGATTCGAGTTGTAAAGGTTCAGGTAAAGCGATTCGAGCTGACGCACCATGTTTTCCATTGAGAAGTGTGTTCTCGCTCTTTTGCGAGCCTGTTGCCCCATCTTTTCTCTCAACCCCGCATCCTTGAGAAGAAGAACGATTCTTTCGGCAAGAGATACAGGAGATGCTGGCTCGACCAAGAATCCCGATTCACCGTCAATAATAGCTTCTCTGTTTCCGCCTACGTCGCAGGCTACGGAAGCGAGACCACTTGCCATGTACTCCAATAAGGAATTCGAGAATCCCTCCGATAGGGACGGTAGCACCCCGACATGAAACAACGACAGGAACGGTCTAACGTCTTGTTGGGGGCCGGTAAACACAAAGCGCTCGTCAAGTTGAAGCTCATGAATCCGTTTTCTCAAGCGTTCGTGTTGTTCTCGACCCCCATGGCCTACGACAATAAAGCGGACATTTTCGACTTCGGCGGTGACAAGCTTTGCCGCCTCCATGAAGTACCGGAGACCTTTGACCTTCGGGTGGAAGTTGGCGAGGACACCAACAACTAACTCATCCTCAAGCACATGGTACTTAGTTTTGACCGCGGCGACTTCTTTCCGAAAATCCTGCTCGTAAGCGTGAACGTCCACGCCGTTGTGAACGACGATGATCTTGCTTGGATCTATCCCTTCGCTTGCGGCAGTTTCCCTTTTGACTGCATATGAATTCGCGATATAACATGTAGGGATCCCGCGAACCGCGCGCAGTAGTATCGCATCTTGCCATCTCTTCCAGTACCCGAGGTCTCTTCTGGAACTAATGATTGCGCGCACGGACGCGAGCCTGGCGGCCAGTACTCCAAGCACGTTAGAAGTGGGAAAAAACGTGTGAGCGATGTCGAACTGACCTGCCCGAACAAAGTTCCGCATTCGCATAACGGAGCCAGGGGCGGCGAACCAGCGGATCGGCTTCCGAAAAAGAACAACGTGGTCGCAAGGTGGCAAATGGTCTTGAATCGAGGGCGCGGGCCAGAGGTAGCAAAGAAACGGCTGGAAGGTGGAGCGGTCGAGGCGACGAATGATCTGGAAGAACTGCCCCTCTGTCCCCCCATGCTCGCTCTCAACGACATAGTCTATCATGAACAGTATTTTAATCCTACGCTCACTTCCCATTTCTGGCCCGTACCGCACTCTGAACAAGGCGCTTAGCATAAAGGACAAACATGCTCTTCTCATACTCCAGCAGAGAGGCGCAGAAGCGCCCGGAGGGAGAAACAATGTCCTGCTGGTTGACGAGGAACCGGCCTATGCGCATCGGATCGGAGCGTTCTGAAACATATCCCTTTTGGAGCGTAAGCCCGAGCCGAAAGCCGGCTTGGCGGGCCATTCGAATGGTCTCGTCGTTGCATGCGCCGTTGGGATAAGCGATGGCGTCCACAGGCATCCCAAGCTTGGATTCAATAAGAGCCTTGGACCCTTGGAGTTCTCGCCAAGCGGTCTGGGCATCCTCAACGGGGAGAATGCAGTGGTGAAGAGTATGAACCCCAAAACGGATTCCTTCGGACTTCATCTCTCGAACCTGATCCCATGTGAGCAAACGAAATCTTCTTGCCATCGGCCCATTCCAGTCCACGTACGGCTGCAATGTTGACACAAGGGCGCTTATGCGCGCGTGAGGCCAGCTCTTCAGTTGATTAATGACTATCCTCGCCGAAAAGTTCTCTGCGGCCGACCGTGAATCCGGAGGTGTAGACATGGAAACCCCAGCAGTTGAGAGAAGATGATGCAAGTGCCTTCTGGCTCGAGCCGTTCCCGACATGCGCGCAAGAGCGATTGAGATCGCATCGTTCCACAAGAGCTGCTTGGTGCCGACTAAACCGGCTGTCAGGAAGATGGTCGCCGGCATTTGCATTTCCCTCAATATGGGAAACGCGTTAGTATAGTTGTCCATGTATCCATCATCGAAAGTCAGAGCACACAGCGGCTTTCGCCGACACCTTTTCGATTTATCGCGTGCCACCAGCTCTGCCAGGGGAACGACCTCGTAACGTCGGCGAAGAAAAATGAGCAGGTCGCGAAAGACATCCGTGGTTAGGTACATTTGAGGATCAAGCAGATGGTTGACATCGCTGCGCTGAACGATTCTGTGAAAAGCGAGGATGAAGGCCCTAGGTCGGGAAAAAACGAGCCTTTCCAAGCGGAAGACACGGAGACCGTGGATGATGGTCGCCGCCAGAATTTTGATGTACTTCTTCACGGAGCGTAAAAGAGTAGTTGTTATGTCTCTCGTTCGCGACCTCGAGGTCGGATTTGGTGAAGGAAGCCTGCGGCGAGGTGCCTTATCGCTAAGACACCTCGTTTTCCCCTTCGAGCGCCTGTTGCTTCCCGGCAACCGCTTTTCATGAATTCGCTCGATTTTTCGGCCCAACACGATTTTAGCAGGTTTAGATACAGGCGCTCTGCCGGCTGCCGCAAAGTGAAAACCGCCACTTTGAGACCGGACCGCCTTCGCTCAACTGGGGAACCGTTCCCCACTATCGGCGAGGCCTGGGCGAGGTTCATACAGGTAAAGGCTCTCGCACAGCCGTGTGACTCTCTTTGGGGCTATCCATTTGTTCAGCATTGTTTTTGTGCAGCACAAAATCTCTTGCGAGAACTCCCATGGCTGCCGCCCAAAGCCAGTTATACCGGTCGAGATTGTGGCTGGCCCAGCCCTCGAAAAGAAGCAGCACGAGCATAATGAGTATGTCCCAGGCAATCCAAGCGGCTGGCGAGGCCCGGGGCACATTCCCTTTCCTGACTTCCTTTCTGATAAGCAGTGCATTTTTGAAAGTAATGGCAATTAAGAAGAGGAAAGCAAGCGTCCCCAGGATGCCGAGCTGGCCCAATAGCTCCCCGTACAGGTTGTGCGAATCCATCCGTCGCCCGCCCAGTTTTTCATGAGAATAGTGAGAGAAACAGCCCATTCCCACACCCAGCAGAGGTCGGTCTTGTAGCATCTCAAGGCCCTGGAAGAAACCCCAGCCTTTCATTCGGTCTTCTGCTGACCCCTGTTCCCCTGGGTTCATGTGTTTTCCGGTCAACGTCAAGATTCTTGCCTGTTTGTCAGCGGGAACCAATTGCCAAGTAAGCAAAAGGAAAACACAAAGCCCGGTGGCAACGTAAAGTTTCTTCTTCCCCTGAAGAGAAAAAACGTAGAGAAAACACACAAGAAGGTAACCCAGGAGACCGGATCTTGAGCCAGTCAAAACAATGCACGCCAGGCTCAGGGCGGTGTAAGCGGCAATAGCCAGATGGATTCGCCACCGGTGTTCACCCCGCAGCAGCCCAAAGGCAAAGGGCATGGAATAGACAATGCTTGCGGCAACGGAATTGGGCCCTCCCAACGTCGTGTCGAGACCCACCATTCGCCATATTCCTCCATCCCAATCCCCGCGTCCAAAGACCAGGTACTCCCTGAGGGATAAGAGCTGGTACGCTGCCATTGTGCAAACATAGGCGACCACGAAACCCCGAAGCTGGCTCTCATTCTTTATCGTTGCCAGGATAACAACGTAGAATACGACAAGTGTGCAGTATTTGTAGAAAGCTGTCCAAGCGAGGTCGGGGCGATACGAAAAAACAAAGGACAGTCCAATAGCGCCCAAGAAGGCGAAGACAGCGATCGTCTGTGGGCAGCGAATGCTCCGCCTGCGTTGCCAAAGGAGCAAGGCTGCGACCATAAGAATACCGTAGATCCTCTCGATATGGATGGCTCCCAAAAAGTCCCAGTTCTCAAAGGGACGTATGATGAATAGAATCAGATATCCATATACAAGATACAGCATGAGAATTTCACCGTCGAAGCCCGCCGCTTCCTATACCTTGAAACGTTCGTCACCAAGGGATGCTGGGGCTTCTATCAAGAAGCCCAAGCCTACGTACTGCGATTCGTAAGCTCCATGACATATTCAGTTGCGGATGAATCGGTTTCATCGGGAAGTCCGGCTAAAGCCCCGCCTGGGCGGGACTGAAGCCAGCGGCTAACCAAGCGTGTGGGCGGGTAGGTACATTAGTACTTATCCAGAGGCGTGCCTGCCACAACCGCCTCGACTTCTCATCGCACACTGACTCTTCATAAGTTACACAGCTATCAGCGTCGAGGAATGAACCTTTCGCTCCCTTCCGCGAAGCGCTCACTGAATGGCGGAAGCCGCTCACAGAACGCTGCAACCGTCTCCCGTTGCGGCGGGACGCGTTCACTCCACGGTGGAGGCGCTTTCCACCATAGCGGAGCTCATTCACTCCACGGAGTAACCCTTTCATTCCTCAACGGGAACGGTTCATTCCATTCCGGCAATCTTTCACTCGTTAGCGGCCATCTTTCGTTCCATAAGAATCACGCCCGTCCAAACGTGGAACCCATCGGCCCATGGGCGCCGAGCCTTCAGCGTAAAAACCTTACGTCGCGATGCCCGAATCAAGACAGCAGTTGTGAAGAAGACCGGGAAGGTCAAATTCGCGTTCCGATTTGGTGCTCCGCATCCGCCTCTACTGCATGCCTTGAACCGTTGGAATAGGCCGTAGTGGCTCTTGTTGCGGGTTAGTCGACATGAATCGGCTTTCCGGGAGGGCCTGGAAGAGGCGGGTTGACAAAGGAGTAAGTGATTACAAGCCCGGGCCGTTGAGCGGCGTCTGCGTATTCAGAAGGTCTGAAGTACCGATGAGCATCCGAAGCCGCCGTTGGGTCCGAGTTCAACATCAACCCGCGATTACTGACGGGGTCTGCAACCCACTCGGAAACCATGCTGGTGACGGTCCACTCTGTGTAACCCGGTGTTGTGTCCACGGCGTTCGTGTCTTCGGGCGCGGCGATGTCGGCCTGTCCGAGAGGAATGTTGTTGTACAGCCCATCATACGGCGTCCACGCGTTCGCTCCATCGTACGTGTATCCCGTGGCGGCGGCAATCACTGGAGCAACGTTTACTATCTTGTGAACGCTGATATTGTAGGTCGGCTCGTTGCTTGCTTCGAACATGTAGAGACGCAGTTTTGCAGAGATGACCGTGGCGTTCTGCGGGATAGCGGACAGCTCGAATTTCATGAGAATTGCGTTAGCAATGCTGTTAGCGGGCCATGTGTATGTGTTCAGATTTGTGGCATCCGCCGCGGAGTTCTCGCTATTGATGTTAATGAAAGTATCTTCGAGGGTGCCGGGGTGATCTGAATTTGTCGCCTCGCCCCATTCCTCGGAAAAAATGCCTTCGGGCTGAGTATGGAAGGAATAGGTGACAGCGCTCATAACATTCGGCGGGATATGAAGGTCCTGGGCATTGACGATCACGACCACAGCGCTATCGTAGGCAAAAGGCGCGCCCGCGGTATAGGTAACAGTGTAATCAGAAGGGGTCCCTGTGATCTGGGGCGTAACCGGTTGTCCGTTCACCTGCATCTGGATTGAGTTGACATCAACGCCATCGCCCGAATCCTGCACGTGCAGGACAATGCTGGTGTCCACACGCACGTTCTGCTGACCGGGAGCGGGAGATTGTTCCGTTACTACGGGTGCAGTCGAGTCTTCCGGCGGGGGTGGCTGAGTTGTGAAGGAATACGTGACAGCACTCATAACATTCGGAGGGTTATGGAAGTCCTGGGCATTGACCATCACGGTCACAACGCTGCCGTAGGCAAAAGGCGAGCCCGCGGTATAGCTGACAGTGTAATCGGAGTGGCTCCCCGTGATCTGGGGCGTCACCGGTTGTCCATTCACCTGCATCTGGATTGAGTTGACATCAACCCCATCCCCGGAATCCTGCACATGCAGTACGATACTGGCGTCCACAGGCACGTTCTGCTGATCGGGCGCCGGAGACTGTCCCGTAACCACGGGGGGAGTCGAATCTCCAGGTTGAGTAGTGAAGGAGTAAGAGACCTGTTGCATGACATTCGGAGGGCTATGGAGGTCCTGGGCATTGACGGCCACGGTCACAACGCTGTCGTAGGCAAAAGGCGAGCTCGGCGTATAGCTGACAGCGTAATCGGAGGGGCTTCCTGTGATCTGCAGCGTCACGGCTTGTCCGTTGACCTGCATCTGGATTGAGTTAACGTCAACCGCATCCCCGGAATCCTGCACATGCAGGACAACACTGGTGTCCACAGGCATGTTCTGCTGATTGGGTGCCGGAGACTGTCCGCTGACGAAAGGCGGAGTCAGATCCGTTAAGGGCTGCGGCCCCCCAGCAAAAGTGATCGGGAAGCCCGACGTATTGACGTTGCCGTCCGCATCAACAACGTATAAATAAGCCTGCGCACCGCTCTTAAAGGCACCCTGGTTCACTGTCACGGTTATGGACGTATCAGACCATGCTGACGGTATCTGTATCTCCCTGTAGGTGCATTGTTCCCAGGTGGCGTTGTCGCCAATTTCGACTCTTGCCTGGGTTATATCCACATAAACATCGTCAAATTGCGTAACTCCTTCGCTGCCCGTACGCATGTAAAAACCAATCGCGAAGTAATCGAATTTTGAATTATTATCGCCAAGGTACTCACCGACACCCTGTGGGAAGTCCTGGGGCATTGTATAGTTTTCCAACAGCGTGGCATTCTCCCAGAACTTGAAACCCTGGCCGGGATCATCTCCAATTCTAATCCAAAATTCCTTGCGGTCCCACTGGCGGTTCTTGCAGGTGCCACAGTCCCAATCGTCACCCTCATGGCCGTTTCCGGCCAGCCAGAAATTTTGCATAGGATAGGAACCAGGGCCATAGTTGGTGGCGTAAGCCATCATGGGATAATTACCCGGAACTATGTCGCCCTCGATGCGAAATTCCTTAAAGTTTGTGGGAGGTTGGAGATAAGTGATGTCGAGCCTTCTCCAGTAGGTTATGTAAACTTCATCCCAATCGAGGTCCCGAAATCCAAAGTGACAAGCATAGATATTGTCGTGGAAGTGATGATACGTGGAAAGCGATGAACCCAAACGTTGGTTCGCAGTGCTATATTTCGGATCATTTCTCAGGTTCCCCCACCCGTTACCGATGACCTCTCCTTCAACACCGTTGTCGAAATCGTCGAACTTCACGGCCAAAGTGCTGGAATCGCCGGGGGAATTATCCGCATGTGCGCCAAATCTCGACCCTGATATTGTGAGAGGCTGACCCTCTCGGCAGTCGCCAGAAGTTGAAACCACCTCCACAGCGTCTAATAGAGGGCTAAGACACACTGAAAGAGCCACATGAGATAGGCTGAGCAACAAGATTATTCTTTTCATGTCGTTCCTCACATAAACTGGGTCTCTTCAAATTCCGCTTCTGACGGTCAGCTTGTTAGCTCTTGCGTGCGGCGGCTTGAGGCCCGAAGTTCCCTGGGGTGCTGGAGGCGGGTTCGCTCCGCCATGTCGGAGGGCTCACCTAGCATTATCCGTGCCACCCCTTCGACATTCGCGGCCTTTTAAGGGACCGCCATCACATCCCGAGGCCTGGCTCAGCGGGGCTCTGTTGAGTGTGTTACCAAGGTGGCATGTCCCCGGGCCATAGCCACTCTTCTAACTTGGGCAAGCACAATGGCGCCGCTGTGTGATGACACTCCCTGTTAACGGTCCACAGCCGCGCTAAGGGTCCAGCATCATCTGGCAAGGTGCATTTGGCGTTGGCTACCAGCGTTTTAATTCTCTGAACCAAGCTTCCGGTCTTCACCTGAGCATGAGGTCCATGGTATAGATTCTCAGAAGTTGATGAGCAAGGTTGCCGAGGCTTATTCTTTTCCTGAACTTTACCATATCATCAATGCGGGTTTGAATGGCGTCCTTATCCAGTAATTCGAGGCGCATGTCATCCACCAATCGGACCAACGCCGCACCGTCACGGAGCGCTGGAAAATTCCTCCATTCCATACGAGGCGGTTCTATTTTGCCCCGTGACCTGAAGTAAAGATCGGACCCGATGCGCTCCAACGTCCACCGGATTAGGCGAGTCGCTTCCTGAACGATGATCGGGAAGTTGGCCGGTACCAGGATGGCGGCCGTCGGGTGTTTTACGAGATTGGGGGCGAAGGCTCTTAGCGTCCTCCGATTCAATCTATTGTGAATTTTCTCCCTCATGGGAATCTGCGCGGCAAGCATCATGAAATCCCTGTCCGCAAGTGGAAGGGCGATGTCCATAGTCCCCCGGGCAGTCAATATCTGCTTAGCCCACCATTGGGCCGCCGTATGCTCGGCCAAGTATGCCTCAAAAAGCTGATCCGGCGTTGGAACACCTCGTTGCTCGTATCGCTTTAACTCGGCATTTATGTCGTGCCGTATGACCTCCTTCAGATTGGGAAGGCTTCGCCAGAAGTCCTTTCTCAAATACCAGGGTTTCCTGCCGTACCCGCTGTTAATAAGACCGACAACCTCCCTGAAATCGTCTTCAGGCGACATTCTCGTTTGCCGCTTGGGGAGGAACGCATGTGACGCAAAATATTTCACGTTACCCCACGGCCCTTGGACCGCGCCCCGGCCGAAGTGGCCGCCAAAAACTTCTCCCATTACGCCCGCAGAGGCGCAGCGGACTCCCGCAGCAGCGAGACGCTGTGTGGACCAATGCCAGAAGGGGTACATTGCTGCCTCACAGCGGGGGAAAATTCTTTTTATCTGATCGAGATCTCTTAAATGATCGTGTACAGGCACTTCGAAGTGTCTCACAGCCCCGGAGCGAGAGATGGCCCTGGTGAGCCTGAACTCGCGGCTCTTGGCGTCCCCGTGGGTGATGGACCACGTTCGGCTCGCCGGGACAACGTCGAGCAGCCCGGCCAACACGAGTCGCGAGTCCCACCCAGCCGAAAGCATAACGCCGTGAACTTCGCTTGAGTCGAAACACCGATGGCAAGCTTGTTGAAATGTCTGCCAAATTTGACCGGCGTCCGATTCGCCGGAACCACCATCGGGGGCCCCGGTCCAGTAACGGCTCCTTTCCTCGAGCGAAAATGACTTCCCTCTCAATGAATAGGTGAGAACCTGCCCGGGAAGAAGCCTGTGTATCTTTTGCAGAGATGTCCGGTTCCCGACGAAGTAGGCCCATACCATGTATTCGATGACTCCGACATAATCGGCCGAAGCCCCGATGACTTCAGCGAGAGGCTTGCAATGGCTGCAGAATAGAATACCGTCGTCTGACTGTGTGTAGTAAAGGGGGAATATCCCCGACCATTCTGCTGCCAAAAAGAGCATCTGCCTCGTCTCATCCAGGACCGCAATGTTACCTTTGCACAGCGCGGTGGTGGATAGATCACCTTTCTCAAATCTAAAAAGGTGCGTGCCTCTCTGATCGGCAGATTTCCTGGCGTGGCGATAGACAGAACCCTCGCCGTCAACGACGAACCAGCAATTCTTGGCGGCCTCTCCGAGGGCACTACGGCCACCGAAAGCATGCCCGCCCAACATTCCGTTGCGGAATTGCTTCCATTCGCAGGAGCCGAAAAGGGCGGAGAAACGCTCCCTCAAACTCTCATAATATTTGCTATGGCAATTGAACGCACCGAATAGTCCAGGCATACTTACCCTCCCTTCTTGGTGTGCCGCCAGCAGCCCTTCAGAATCCCTCGCAGACGCTCTAACCTGGCGGATGCGGCGTTGTCCGGTGTGAGCCTGCCCAGGCGGAGGCCTCACCGAATCCGACTGCGTCCACCTGGGTGCCTCTCCCCAAGAAATGGCACCTTCCGGAGAGGAGGAACGAACTCCTGAAGCCTGACCCCCTAAGCGCTCCCCAGTTTCTACGGAGGTGAGGCGGCATTGAACGTGGACACCGGAACCGGAGCCAGAAGCTGCGACCGCCTTTGTGGCTGACGGGTTACTCTAGCCTGCGCCACGGGCCGAGTTCCCCGGGTGCCTTGCCACGGCTCATCGGATTGCCGAGGCCACCGAACGTTGGGATCTGCGCAACGCGAACCGCCCAACGACGTCTAACAGCCTTGTTTCAGACGCCTCCCAGTTGTATTGGCGCAGAACAGCCTGTCTTCCTTTTTCACCGATGAGGGTCCTAGTCTTAGGGTCACTCATCCGCCTCAAGCACTTCACGATTTCGGCTGGGCTCAGCTCACGAAGTATCAGGCCGCACCCCTCCTGTTCGATGACTCGGCGAACGGGCGCGAGATCGGACGAGATAACTGGCTTGCCGGCCGCCATATACTCGAAAAGCTTGTTAGGAATCGTGGTATTAGTGTGAGCGCTCGGCCGATGGGGAATAATGCACACGTCGCTCGCCTGAAGAAGGGTCAACATTTCCCTGTGCGGAATCCACCCGGTGAAAACTACAGACGAGTTGATACGTAATCGGGTGGCGATTGCGCGGAGATTCTCCTCTGCTCCCCTGGCACCGACAATGACAAGGCGAAATGAAGGAAGCTCACGCAGGATGGCAGGTACGCTCCTTAGAACGACGTCCAGTCCGCGACCATGCTCCAAGCCGCCGACGTACATAGCGACATACCCGGCCCCTCGGGCCAAGCTATTTGACCCAGAGTCCACCCTGGGCTTCGTCGCGGTTTGCATGGGAGGCGTGTTCATCAAGACCGATATCTTCTCAGGTCGACAGCCGTCGAGGGCCAACCTCAGTTTTGACTCCTCCACTACCACAAAAACGTGGTCGGCAAGGCGGATAGACATAATCTCGACAAGCCTAACCAAAATCGGATTCCGCACAAATACGTCCGTGACACGTGCAGTCCCATATTCCCATATGTGCCGAGTCATGGCTGGGTAATTCTCCGCCATGTCGATAATCAACGGTACCCTGCGTATGCTCGCTGCCAGACGCGCTGCCAGCACCAAGGGTATGTCACGCACGATTATGAGGCGCGCCTTATGTTGAGCAACAACTCGCAAAATCCGCCATATCCAAAAGGGATTGAAGAACGCAGGGAAATTCGCAACATAATTTAGACGTTTGTTCTTCAAGCATGGCAGTCGGTGTATGGTGACGTGGTCCGTTCTTTCGTGACATGGTCGGCCCGAAAGGTTTCGACAAACCAAGTGCACTGCATGGCCGGCACCCGCGAGCGAGGTTATGAACTTCTGGACCCTGACATCCCACGGGTAATCGTCCATAAAAACAAGGCAGACGACTTTTTTCATGCTCAACCTAAAGTGCTCCGATATATTGAAGGAGGATCCGAACGATACGCGCAGCCGCCCTGCCATCACCGAAAGGACTCGCAGCGGTGCATTTTGGCCGACTGTTAACGTCTGAGTCAAAGAACGTCACAACGCTCCGTAATATCGCGTCACTATCTCTGCCAATTAGCCTGACTAACCCCGTGTCTTCAGCTTCGGTTCTTTCGGTGCATTCCCGCAAAACAAGCGTCGGTTTATTGAGGTAGGTGACTTCTTCCTGTATTCCTCCCGAGTCTGTCAGAATAAGGCAAGCCTTGGACATGAGATAAACGAAGCTGGCATAGTCAACCGTTTCGATCAATCGAACGTTCTTTAGCCCTTGCAATAGCGTCTTGACGGGGTTCCGCACGTTCGGATTCATGTGAACCGGAAAAACGATTGTCTTTTTCGGGAACTCATCGGCGACATGTTGCAAGCCCAAGCAAATGTCCCTTAGCGGCTTACCGAAACTTTCCCTTCTGTGCGTGGTGATTAAGATAACGTCAGAGCCGCCATCTGAAAGGACATCGAGAATGTGCTGCTGCACCGCAACCCGGCCGGTTTCTATCGCGGCTTTGACGAACGCCACCGCGTCGATGACGGTATTGCCGGTCACGAAAACTCTGGACCGCTGCATTCCTTCTCGCAGAAGATTCTGTTCCGCGTGCTTGGTCGGTGCAAACAACAGCACAGACAAGTGATCTATCAGCTTTCTGTTCATCTCCTCTGGAAAAGGATCAGAGATGCGGCCGGTTCGGAGACCCGCTTCAACGTGTCCGACAGGTATTCTCAGATAGAAAGCCGCGAGGCTGGCAGCAAAGGCGGTCGTCGTGTCGCCTTGGACCAAGACTAGGTCGGGTTGCTGGTCATGGAAATACTCCTCCAGCCCGCCAAGGACTCTCGAGGTGATTTGGGACAGCGACTGATTATGCGCCATGATACCAATGTCAAAATCAGGTGCGAGCCTGAAAACGTCCAGCGCCTGCCGCAGCATCTCCTTGTGCTGCGATGTGAGTACCAACGATGTTTTTACCCTGCTTCTGCACCCCCTCAAGGCGAGTAAAACAGGGGCCATCTTTATGGCTTCCGGCCTGGTGCCTACAATAGCTATTATCCTTTTCAACCTTCCGGCTCTCCGATGAGCGCCCCTCAACGCTGGGGCGACTCTTAGAAACCTGCCAGGCTACGCCGTGCCAAATTAGCCCAACCTTCGGGCGGCTGCGCACAGACTGCCGCGCTGACGGCCCGCAGGGGCGGGCGGCCCTATGGAACGCTAAAATGGCGGCTGCAGGGAGCTTCCGGTCTTGCTCGCGAGATTATCCGCAGCAACCGCGCTGGATCAACCACCAGAGTGTGCAACATCACCCTCGCGGCCGCCCTGGAAGCGTCCAAGGGGCGCACGACCCCAAAGCTCCCTTCCCTCGTGGTACGGCTCAAAATAGCTGAACTTTTCGCTTGGGGAATCTATATGGTCAACGTATACGGTTTCCAGCCTCATTTCTTTTGGGAGTTGGCGGGCGAGTTTCATTGATATTAGTGAGTCGATCCTGGGGCAATCCTCACAGTTCTGGGGAACAATGTAGAACATAATCGTATGCAATTCTTTCTGCACAACCCTGAACTGCTTCGTACTGATGCCCTGCCCGGCGAGCTCATCAAGAAGGTGCGGAAAGATCACCGAATGTATCTTCCTGCCATCCGGAGTAAGTATATACTGGTCGGTGCTACGCCCTTCGATACTGGAGAGAATCGGCAGGCCTCTGCCGCAAGGGCAGGTATCGGTGGAGATAAACCCGAGATCCCCGAGCTTGTATCGTATCAGCGGCATCAAACGGTTGTTTAGATCGGTCACGAGTATCTCACCTATGCCCGAATCCTGTCGATTTATGGTCTCCAAGAGCACGTTTTCTGCGATTATGTGCCTTCGACCATATTCACAGTCGAAGGCCAAAATGTCGGTCTCGCTGCATCCGTACTCGTCCACAACGGGACAAGCGAAGACCTCCTTCAGGAATCGCTTCTGGAAGGGGTAAAGTTGCTCTGCGGTGCAGATCACCGCTTTTAACTTCAGAGTGTTTAGTGACTTCGGCGGGGGGGTGAGATGCTCAGCGAGGGCCAAGATCATGGACGTGTATCCGTAAATGTAATCAGGCTTATAGGATAGAATCCTCCTGACCTCTCTGCGCAAGCTAGCGCTATCGATCGTGTTGGAGCTTATTGTCTTCCTGCCTAGAGAAAGATCCCTTATGGATTGCCGCCACCGAGACCTTCGGTCGTGGGGTCTCCCCCAAAGCCTGGCCTGCCTGTCGCCGATTTTAATACTGTGCCACTGCTCGCAGCGATACCTGGCCGCCACAGACCATGCGTACGCCTCACGGTCAACGAGGACTTCCACTGGCTGCCCTGTGGTTCCTGAGGTTTTTCTTATCGCGAAAGCGGGACCCTCACCCGGAGACAGGAACGTGGAACGTGGCATGGAAACTATCTGTTCCTTCGTGAGAATTGGAAGTAATTTGACGTCGTCAAGCGTTCGGATGTCTTCAGCACTGATTTTCCGGCTGGTAAACACCTCACGATAGTAAGGAACAGTTTGCAAAGCGTGCCTGATGAGTTCTCTCAACTTGGCAAGTTGTAGCTCCACAATTTCTTCCGCCGGCAAATATTGCGTTTTCTGCAAGTATCCCAGGTATTCGCAAACCTTCAGCTTCCTTAAGCGGAAGAAGAATGGCAACAAGGTACGACGAGGCCTAAAACCGCTTCTTTTTCGCCTGCTGTGTCGCACTTTCCCTTTTCCTGTGCTTGAGGGTGGCAGCACGGTAAAAATCCATGTACTTTCTGGCCATTGCCTCGATCATGAACCTGGACGTGACGTCGGCGAAGGCCTGTTGTGCGAATCTTTTCCGCTGTTGGGGATGGTCGTGAAGACGCCGGACGGCCGCGGCCAGCGCTTCAGGGTCGCCGGGGGAAACCAGAATAGCGCTTTCGCCGTTGCTGAGAATCTCCCGCAGCCCACCCACAGACGAACCAATTATCGGTACGCGGAGGTACATCGCCTCCAAGAGCGTGTACGGCAGAGCCTCGTGCAGGGACGGCATGACTAAGGCATCCAGGTTACGCATGAGGTCGTGAATATCTTCGCGGAATCCCCAGAATTTGACTTTCGAGTCTATGCCGCGAGAAACGCAATACCGCTTGAGTTCGGTCTCCAAGGGGCCGCTGCCGATAACGTGAACCCTGAGGTCTGCCAGATCCGAGAGCTTCTCGATAGCCTTAAGTAAGAAGATGTGCCCTTTTATCCTCGTGACCCTCCCCACAATGCCGATATTGAAGTGCCGTCGGTCAAGAAGCGTCGGAGTCCCCGTTGGAGCAGGAGATATGGGAGCGATGGCGTTGTGGATGACGGTGGTGTTCTTGAGCCGGTAAATGCAGTGAAGCCTTGCTGCCAAATCGGAAGTCACGTAAACTATGCGATTGGCAAAGGCCAAGGTGACGAGCTGATCGGCTACAGTGTTAAGGCGCATTCTCACCGAGCTAATCTGTGGTCTCATGGGGGATTCCAGCCTTCCGTGCTCCGTCTTGACCACGGGAATTCCGAGAAAGGCGGCTGCGAGGGCACAGACGATATTCGCCCGGTAGCCGTGTGTGTGCACCACATCAATGTGTCGGCGCGAGAGTATCCTCGCGACGTCTGCCACCACCCGCGGGTCATATTTCAAGCGGGAACCCACCACATGCGTGTCTATGCCCACCCCTTTGAGCTTCCTGCATAGCAGGCCGTTATGGAAAAGGATGACTATCGCTTCGGTGTGGTCAGAACTTCGGAGATGTCGAGCATACAAGTAGATAAACTGCTCAACTCCGCCGTAAATCTCCCCTGCTGAACAAATGGCGATACGCATCCTGCGATTGCTCCTTTGGTGGGATAATTCACCCTGTCCTCGGTGCCCACAAGACTTGTTTCTTCTTCATAAAAAACTTTACCCACGCCACCAGGGACGCGCCATTGAGGAGAACGAAGTAGAAAGGAAAATAGACCACTGCAGGCAATCTCTTTCGGAATCGAAGCAAAATATATCCCAGGACAGCGGTTCCGTAGAAAAGACATTGTCCTGTAAAGGCGACCAACCAGAAGCCAGCATCGCCCATCATAAGCGCATTCAGCACAAACAGCCATATCAGAATGAACGGGATTGAGTAGCGCAAAAGCTTATGTGAGAATAATTGGAGGGAGAAAAGACCGTGTTTGAAGGGGTTGAGCATCCGCCTCAAATGCCACATGGCACGCAGGGCGCGCAACGCCACCCTGACTCGCATCCGGAATTCTCCCTCGCTCGAAGAAAGAGCATCTTCTACCAGCACAGCCTTCGGCTCATAGACCACCCGGTATCCCTTCTCCACGACCAATAAGGGAAGGACAAAATCAGGGAGCATGTCGGGCGCCATCTCAACGTAAAGGTCTTTTCTTATGGCGTCAATTCCACCGTCAACCCCAACGATGGAGCCGCACCGGGTTTCGAGAATTCGCAACGCGTTCTCATACTCCATATAGGCGCCGCAGCTATCTCCAATCCCGCTCCCGTCGGGATTCAAATAGCGCATCCTCCCGGTGACATACCCCACCTCCGGATCGGCGAAGTTGTTGACGAGGTGCTGAAGGGCATCCTCCCTGTACAGAGAATTGGCATCCGAGAAAACGATGATTTCGCCCTTTGCAGCCTCGACCGCCTTATTGAGGGCAGAGGTCTTTCCCTTTCTCGGCTCCTGCCGCATCAGGCGGACGTTGGGATGGCCGAGCGCTTCCACAATTTCGTCAGTACCGTCGTCGGACCCATCTGAAACAACCAGCACCTCACACTTCGCCGGAGGGTACGCGCATCCGACCTTATTCCGCACGGTCTCGAGGATCACGTCCGCCTCGTTATAAGCCGGAATGACGATAGATACGGTCGGCTGAACGTGCCGCTTTCGGACTGTCCGAGGGCGCAGCGCGCCTATCAGCCAGAGGATAGCCGGATAGCCCGCATAGCTGTACATCACCAGTAGAAAACCAACCCAGAAAAGAACCGCGAGCGCCCTCATCTACATGAACTACCTCATAGAAGTTGGCAGAAACCTTCCCAGCGAAAAGCGTTGAGACAGGCCTTGAGCCGAAAAAGACAATGTCACCTCGTGGCCTGCAGTTGCTCGCAATTGCTGTCCCAACAGGCCAAGCGGCGTTCAGCCATACCATCCTCTCAGCAGTGCACGGTTGCTGCTGTTCCCGTGACTTCTCCCATGCCACGCCGTAAGCCTGCCATGGATGCAACTCGCCGGTCAACTCTTCGAGGTCCCCTCAAGCTGCGCCTGGGCTTCTGCGCGCAATCGCTCTTCCTCTCTGCGGCCTCTTCGAGGGAGGAACCGCCTCGTGAAGTGCAATAGGGCTTTTCTCTCGCTCGGTGTCAGCACGATCACGAAGGCCAGAACCAAATACACAGCGCACCCGAGGGCAACTTCGGCAATTAGCAGGAGGTAAGTCCCCGGGTAGGCAAAGGCCCTTGCTCCCCAAAGCACAAGCGTCGCGGCGCCTGTCGCAATGATGGGACGAAACAAAGCCCTGCGAACGTAATGGGCGGTGCCCACGCCGATGTAACGAGAAGACCTTACAAGAAGATAGAGTTGAAGGCCGGCGTGGCAGATAAGGTCCGCAAGCGCCACGCCGTTGATTCCGTAAAAGTAAATAAAGGTAACCGTCAACGCTATGCGAACTGGCGCGTGGACCGCCGCCGCAGCGAGAAGGATATGCTGGTTGCCAGTTCCCATGAAAAGCCTTCCCGCGCAGGGAACCAGACAGTAGAACATGAAGGACAGACAGAGCAAATACAGGACCACAGCGCCCCGACTCGCGTAACCTGCCCCCATCCATAAACGCATAAAGGGTACGCCGAAAACAAGGACGCCAGTGCCAACAAAAAGGCCGATGGCGGCAACATATCGGCTGTACCGCAGGACACGAACCCGAATGTCGGCTTTGAGGTTCCGCGCCTGAAGGTTGCTGAAAACGGGCATGAGAACCATGGTCAGCGACATGAGCATGGATTTGAGGTAATTGACGAGCATGAAGGGGATGCTGAAGAAGGTAACCCATCGAGAAGATAGAATAATCCCGATAATAAGATGATCGCTTCCGGAAGAAGCGGTGCCCAACATGCTTGTACTGAAGACCTTCAATCCGTAGGAGACGAGCTCTCGGAGACATTTTCGGGTGGTGTCACGAATCCGAATTGTCACGCCATGTAGATGCCTTCTGGCGATCAGGAAAATCACGAAGTACGTGAGGCAATCGCCGCACACGGTTATCATGGCAAGCCAGACCAGTCCTTTGCCAGCCCTAATTGCCACCACAATTGCAGCGCTTTTCAGGAGGATTGCGCAGACCCGGACTACGTTTCTTTTATAATAAAGGCGCAAGCCCGCAAGGAGGCTCGCGAAAACGTATCCCGGAAAACGGACTATCAGGCTCAGCCCCATCAGGGCCATTGTTAGGCGGGCTTTCCCCATCACGCTGTCGGGAACGTTGAATACGCTCATGCCAAAGACGCCCATGGCTACCCCGATAAGCGCGCCAACAGCCCCTACGCCCGCGTAAAATACAAGCGCGCTGCTGAGGAGCCCACCCATGGCCTTGCGCTTTGATTCGTCATCGTACTGAGCAACGTACCTGACAAGGGATGCTGAGACGCCGAGGTCGAGAAGCCCCATGTAGCCGAATATTGATATCACGATCGCCCAGATTCCGTAGGCGGAATCGCCCAATCTGTGAACCAGAAATGGGGCCATGAAGAAGGAGACCGCTAACTGGCACAGCAACGCTGAGAGATTGGCGAACGTGTTTAGGGGAATCCTGTGCTCAGTACTTTTATTTTGCATCTGGCTCATTTCACAGAACAGGAAGAACAGACTGTGGGATAGCAGTGTTTTTCACGGGCGCCCGGGGAAGCGTAATAGTGCGAGACGGCAGGGAATCCTGGTTGGCGAACTGCCCGTGACCGATGGCCTCTTCCAGAACCTCTCCCCGCTGGCAAGGAGACCACGATGGCATTCCTCCTTGAATTCAACGCGCGGCAAGCATTTCACAATTCACCGTTGCCAAAGAGTAAATACTTGATGGTCCTTCTCAAGCGGTTCCTGGTGTAGATATCCGCGCCCAGAGGTAGGGAGCGAAGCTCGTTTGGCGGGCCAAAGACCCTAAAATACCGCTCGGCAAACCTCGAAAAAACGAACAGATAGTACAGTGAAGTGCCGGGGATATCAATGCCCTGGCGATAGACCGCTTTCAGTCCCCCGTTGCAAAAAAGCTTCTCGACAGCGAACGGCGTGAACCGCCAATAATCCGAGAAACCGTTTTTCAGGTTTGGGTCCGCTTGAAAACCGTGAAATGCTTGTACGAACGGAACAATCACTATGACGCTATCGCGGGTCAAGTTGCAGAGATTCTCGACAGCCTGGAACACATTCCAAACATGTTCTAAGACTGTATGCGCCAAGACGCAGTCGTAGGCCTGATGCAGCTCCGCACAGAGCGGCAGGTCGAGGTCAATTGCGATGCTATCGGGGAGGAATCTGCGAATTCCGTGTTGTGGTCCCCCGTGCCAGTTTGAGATTGTGTAGCTTCTGGCATTTATGAAGTATTTCCGGTATGCGCTGCCGAACTTGTCCTCGTCCGCCCATCCACTGACGTTTATGACGTCGCCGGTGAAATATGGTGCCATTTTTCTTAGCTGAAGGTTCGTCCAATAGCGTGGCCTTCTGAAGAGCGGATCATGCTTAAACACTCTGGCCCTGGATAGGAACGTCCTCATTCGTTTTGGCAGCATGAAGCGGCTCCCTCCGAAAAACGCTGCGCTCCTGGTTTGCTCTTCCTGATGGCCCTGATCACGCAGTACGGCAGGCCCAGAGTAAGGATGGCCTTCCAAACCTTCGGCTGAAGAGGACGAAAGGATAACGAGCGTTTGTAGCACCGAAGGGCATCCAAACGACAGTTCACCCGATGTTTGTGACAGCCCTCTGCGAAATGCCTCATAGCCAGCCGCCGCCTCTGCACAGACCCGGAAGGATCGAGCCACTCCTTATTGGCGGATAGGAAGCTATCAGCGATTGCCCTTGCAATCTTCTTCCGCTCCTCCCCGCGGCATGACAGACGAGAATGTCCCAAGCGTGCTCTAAGCAGCTTCTCCGGAAGATAACCGAATGCCCAGTTTAAGCTGAATCTCAGCCACAGGTCGTAGTCTATCGCGAGCGGAATGGATTCATCGAACATGCCGTTCTGTTCGAAGCATTCCCTTCTGACCACTGATGAGGAGAAAGGGACGATGTTATGAAACATGAGGTTGCGAGTTACCCAACCTCTGGCATAAGGCGGATGACCGACCTGGGGCAGATTCTGGCGGCCGCAAAAACAGATATGGTCGCAATACACGACCCCGACCTCCCGGCTCCTCTCAAAGAGGACCATCTGCTTCTCCAGCTTTCGCGGAAGCCATACATCGTCCGCATCCAAAAAGGCGATGAAGCGGCCGCGAGACTCGCGAATGCCGCGGTTCTTCGCCTTGGGCTGGCCAATGTTTCTCTCAAGGTGATAGTAGGTAAGATTGGGCAGAGCCAAATAAGGCTCGATCACTTCACGGGTATTGTCGGTCGAGCCGTCGTCCACCACTATTATTTCGTAGTCCTTATAGGTCTGGGCCAGGACAGAGTCAATGGCCTCTTTCAGGAACCGACCATAATTGTATGTTGCGATAACAACGCTGACTGTGGGCTTTCTCATATTGACCTACTAAGCAAAAGGTAGTGGCACTTTAGAAATGACAAAGCGGAATTTGCCCGACGGTTCACAGGGAATTTCTTCAACCAACTCGCGCTGGTAGCGCATCACGGGGCCAAACTCTAAGCAATGATACGTATCTTCAAGAAGAAGAATTGATGATCGCGAGAGCGCTTTGCCACGCAAGTCCACCTGGGTGGCAGTTTACCGCAGCTTCACGCCGCCTTTAGGTCTTATGGTTGCCCTGCAAGGACGTATATGTTTCCGTCTGTACAGCCTGAGAATCAGAAATAGCCGATAGCGAGTAATGATTTCGCACGTAGCGAAGCCTGCTCGCGCAGCCGCTCGCAGCATAGGATTGTTCCAATCGTGTACGGCCATAGATGCCCTACGGTACCCCTTGGATTTGAGATCCTGTGCCGCAGCAACGATTAGTGCTGGTATGAGACGGAGACCGCGGTATTGGGGGAAGGTGAAAACCTTGAAAATATAGAACTCATTTTCGGACAGGACAGGCTCGCAGTCCACATCCCCCAAGTGCGGCTCCTTCGTTGCGACAGAGCGAGTCGTGATCCACAGGTACGCGAGGACATTGTTGCCATCAACGGCAACGTAGCACTTGCCGCCCTTTTCCAGCGTCTCAGCGACGAAGTTTGACTCCCTCCAACCAATCTCTGCCGCTTTCACCAACGAAGGCGCAAGATCGTCACCTGAGTCATCAACGACTTTGATTTGCGCCCGGACCTTTGCCTCGATCGGCTCAATATCATCGAGCAAATCTTTCTCCAGCCACACGATGGTCTTTTTGTCATAAAAGAACGGCCACACCTCTACCAGGAAATTTCGCCAGACCCACGGTCTCAGTCCCTCCTTTTCCCACTTTTCTCTCTCTCGCTTTAACCAATCTATGGGTCGGCCTATCAAACGATCAACCGCAGTTCTCTTGGTTCGCACTGAAATGGTTGCCATGAGCCGTGCTGTACTTTCCCAAAGGAAGCTATCAGGAACTCTTCCTAAACGCTGCCCAGTTTGTTTCGGTACAACCAAAGGCCTGGATTCAGTCCCAGGGCAACGGCACCTTCGATATGACGAAACGGTACTTCCCCGAGGCCTCTTGAGCGATCTTGTCAACGAATTCGCATTCGTATTTCATTCGAGGTCCCAGCCGCTGATGCACAAGCCCGTCGAGGCGGCGTAAGCTGTCCTCATTGAATCCGGGCGCCCTGACAATCCGAAACCTAACAAAGTCGGTACGCTCTTGGACAATTTGAAATTGCTCGACATGAAGAATGAGCAGGGCCAGGTGGTCCGTAAGAGATATTCCCGAAACGAGAGCGCCATCCGGCGTCAGGATGTAATCGGCGGTCCGCCCTTCGACATGACTGAGCATCGGTAGCCCCCTCCCACAGGGACACTTTTGGGCTGAAGGAACTGCTACGTCCCCCAGCCGATACCGGATGAAGGGGAAAGCATAATTCGTCAAGTCCGTGACCACCACTTCTCCTGCTTCTCCCGGTGCGACCGGCTGCCCGTCCCTCAAAACTTCCACTACGAGCGCGTCCATGTTGATGTGAAGCCCCGAATGGGCCTCGCATTCGCTGGCGACCAGAGAAACTTCCTCGCACCCATAGCGATTGAACACCTTTGTGTCAAATACGGACTCGATGGTCTCCCGTTCGTTCTTCAACAAAACCATCGCTGTGCAGATGACCCCTCGGGGGCGGATTCCGCGCAGTCCTCTGCTATGCACGAACAATGCAAAAAGATATATGGCGTGGGTGATTCCACAAAGCGCCGCCACGGGGCGCCTGAGAAGACGCCGAGCGAAGCTCTCCATATCCTCGTCCGTTATGCGCACGGGGGCTAGATTACACCCCCGGTTAAGCAGAGCGTTCCGCAGCCTCATGCGCAAACGCCTGCTGTTTGCCCCGGGTGTCCACATATAGCCTATGCGATCTCCTATGTCCCAGCCAGCCCAACGATCGTGGCGGATCGTACACGCCCGCCGCCACTGGCGGCACACTTCATCCATATAGAAGAACAGCGAAACACCTGTGGATCCGGATGTCTTGACAGGAATGAGTTCATCGCGTCTGATGTCATGTGCGATCATGTCTGTCCTATACGCCCGGATCTCCTTTTTGCTCAACAAGGGGATGCTACGGAAATCATCCCACGAGCGAATGTCCGAAGGGGTGAGACCGTGGCTGTCGTAGAACCGCGCGTAAAACGGACAGTTGGAGTAAGCGTGAGCGAGAATTCTTTTCAACCGCGGCCATTGCCGAGCTCGAAGTTCCTCCTCCGTCAAAAACTGACTGTGCTCCAGCAGGCGAAGATGGCTGAGATAAGGAGACCTCTCCTTCATTGCCCACAGCGGAGCAATAACGTTTCTCACAACAGGCGCAAACCAATCTCTCATGGATTCCCCCGTGAAACCATGTCTTGAAGTACTCGTTCCGCGCGCGCCGTCACCTTGCCGGCTTTCGGGCGTTTCGGGGTCGCCATCTGTGATTCTTCTCGGTAGTAATATATTTTCCCCGCGTAGTTCCTCAGCTTCACGACGCCGTTGGCGTAAGAGATAACGTAGTTTGGCGCGACCGGCACCTTCCCTCCTCCTCCAGGTGCGTCAACCACGAAGGTTGGGACAGCATAGCCGGAAGTGTGGCCCCGAAGTTTTTCCATGATTTCTATCCCTTTGGCGACCGAAGTGCGAAAATGGGAAGTACCTCTGGCGGGATCGCACTGGTAAATATAATACGGCCTCACCCGAATCTTAAGCAGCTCGTGCATAAGCTTGCGCATCACCGAAATCCGGTCGTTTATTCCCTTCAAAAGGACGGTCTGGCTGCCCAGGGGAATCCCAGCGTCAGACAGCATATCGCAGGCTTTTTTGCATCTTGGTGTGATTTCTTTGGGATGGTTAAAGTGTATACTAATCCAAATAGGCGAATACTTCTTGAGCATGGCTATCAAGTCATCCGTAATCCTCTGCGGTACAGTTACCGGAACGCGGGTGCCGATGCGAACCAGCTCCACGTGCGAGATGTTCTTGATGGCATCTATTATTTCCTCGAGGTTCTCATTCGATAGGAGAAAGGGATCTCCACCGGAAATAAGCACATCGCGAACTTTCCGGTTGGAGCGGATGTAATCCATGGCTGGTCCTAAGTTTTTGTGGGAAACCGGGTGTTCCTCGGGTTCCTTTTTTCGACGCCTTGTACAGTGGCGACAGTACATAGCGCATTGGTCCGTCACCAGTAGCAAGACTCTGTCCGGATAGCGGTGCACGAGCCCCGGTACAGGACTGTCCCTATCTTCGCAGCAAGGATCACGCATGTCGAAAGGGCTGATTTTAAACTCGTCAATCAGCGGAACTGCCTGACGCCTGATGGGACAAGACGGATTCTCGGCATCCATTAGTGAGGCGAAATAGGGAGTGATAGCCATGGGGAGGCGCCCTCTCGAGCGCTTTACTGCCTGTTCCTCGTCAGCCGTAGGATTGATGACCTCCCGAAGTTGCTCGACAGTGATGATGCGATTCCTCAACTGCCAATGCCAGTTTTCCCAGTCCTTGTCCTCAACGTCTTTCCCAATTCTTGCTCTCATGTCCTATTTTCTCCTGACTGTTAACCACAGACGCCGGCTCCGCAAGAATCCCCGAAGCCCGGCAGCGGGATAAC
>Ga0315549_1000067_pt1 | contig 106257 bp, 82 predicted proteins | sample SalMarSW160200MG_FD_203101 | JGI IMG/M metagenome (GOLD analysis project Ga0315549, IMG submission 203101) | Salt marsh sediment microbial communities from the Plum Island Ecosystem LTER, Massachusetts, United States - Salt Marsh Sediment SW1601-200 ... | reverse complement strand
CAGTGCTTCAATTCCGTTCGGCCGACATCGTCACTGTGGTAAACCGGCCGAAGAAAATTACCACGTAACAAACAGGCCAGCTTTGCGGAGTCGATTTTGTCGTCCTTGTCGCCGTCGGAGTCGATGAACTTGTTGCGGCGTGGATCGCAGATTATCAGCTCGTCGACTTTTTTGCTGAGGTTGCGATAGAGCCAGCCGGCCATAGGGCCTTCTTCGATGGCGAGATGTTTTTCGCCTTTCAGTGAATCGAGGACGCCTGACAAGGCTGCGATGCTGGTCGGCAGCTTGTATCTTTGCACGATTCCTTTGTTCTTTTCGATTGCCAGCTCTGTACTGTTGCTAAGCACGTCAGCTCCAATATAATATGTAGTCATTGAGGGCTCCTTTCGTATAAGCGTTTGCAATTACCGCATCATACCTAAGGATGTCCTCTCTTCATATCTTCACGGATTAACACTATTTATCTTTAGACAAGATAACAGGATAGACAAGATTTTTAATTAATGACCGACGATTAAAACTCTCCGCATAAAAATAGGGAACTGTCCCAATCCTGTTAATCCTGTCCCCCAGTTGATTCTTCACCTGTTCGTCTATCTAATGCTCACCTACTCTATTTTGAACGACTTCGTCGTTCAAAATCGGGGTGACTGGATTCGAACCAGCGGCCTCCTGCTCCCAAAGCAGGCGCTCTAGCCAAGCTGAGCTACACCCCGGTCAACAGTGCATATAATTTTACATTAAAATGGCTTTACCTGCAACAAAGGTCCTGTCGGACAAGTGAAAAATGAGGCTTTTGGGGGCGTTCAAGGGTTGATAGTTTGGGCAATTTTAGCTTGCAAGAAGACGAGCATTAGACTATAATGTTCTTGGAAATTATTGGAAAATTCGGCCTGTTCAAGGCCGAGGAGTCAGACGCCTGGGGCGGATGAGCGGTTTTGAGCAAGCCGGAGGTTTGTATTGACCGATACTTGTTATAGGAACAAGATTTCGGACAAACGATAAGAAATGCAGTAAGTAATCCTGCGGGAGAACAGATTATTATGGCTGGTATGTTTTATTCATTACAGGAAGCAGCTCAAAAGCTGAATATGAGCGAAGACGATGTTCAAAAACTCGTCGAAGAGCGCAAGCTGCGTGAATTCCGCGACGGAACTAATGTGCTGTTCAAGGTTGCCGAGGTCGAATCTCTCATGGCTGATACGGGTCTGGTAGCTGCTGAGGCACCTGCTGGCGAAGCAGAAGAGACCGGGCCCGAGTCGACTGAACCAGAAGCACCGGGCGAACCGGAGGCAGCGGCCGAACCGGAGGCTGTAACCGAACCGGAGGTAACGGGTGAAGAGGAGTTGACCTTGGAAGCGACCGGGTCTTCGGCTGGTGAAGAGGAACTGAATTTACAGGCCCAAGGGTCCGGTGAACTGGGCGGTGAAACGGACCAGGAAAAAATATCACTCGACGACAGCCTTGCAATGTTAAGCGACCAGGAGGAACTCGGACAAGAACCGGCTGCCGAAGACAGCTTCCCACTACTCGATGCCGAAGAAGCAAAAGAAGCACCGGAAGAAGCCACAAAAGATGAAAAAGAGGATATCGAGGTTTCATTCGCGCTCGATGAGCAGAAGACAGACGCCGGCCTGACCAATGCCGATACGGCAATAACGCGAGAAGGAATAAGCGTGCTCGATGAATCGGACAGTGAGTTCAAGCTGGCTGAAGATACGGCGGCGGAGACCAAGGCGATGCAGGAGACATCTTCACTGGAACAAATCGAGGGGGATATCAATCTCGACGATACACTCGGCAGCGGGTCCGGCCTGCTGGATTTGTCGCTGCAGGCAGACGATACCTCTCTGGGCGGGATACTGGATGAGATTTATACACCGGCAGGCGATGAAGGTGCGGCGGCATCGCCGGAACCGGCGGCGGCTTCTGCGGCGGATGTCGCGGCCGAGGCAGACAGTATAATGGCACAGGAAGTATTAGCCGGAGCATCTGCGGCGGCAGTGCAGGGCTATGTCGAACCGGAGCCGGATTCTTCGAGTAATATCTTCGGCGGTCTGCTGCTGATTCCGCTGCTCGTGGTTGTCTACACGCTGCTGGTGGCTGTTGCCGGGCAATTCGGCATATTAAGCTCGCTGATTCCAAAAGGTATTACAATAATATATTTGCTGGCCGGGGTCGGCGTGGTCAGCCTGGCGGTTGCCGGGTATGGATATATGCAGGGCGCCCCGGCAAAGCCGAAAGAGCCCAAACCGAAGAAGGAAAAGGCGCCCAAGGTGAAGAAAGAAAAGCCCAAAAAAGAGAAGAAGAAAAAAGAGAAAAAGGAAAAGAAAAAGTAGCTGTCGTAAACAAACTGATAAGTGATTATAGGCCCTTTAGATTGCTAAAGGGCCTGTTTTTTTGCGCTCCGGCAGGTGAGGGATAGGAGGCAAAAAACCTCCTGCATGCACAGATGTGTATTTCGCAAGTTTGTCCTTGACTGGACAGGGCAAATAAGTTCTATTTTCAGCGTTGCCTTGTAATACTACGCCGATGCAGTTTCTTGCTGTAAAAAACAATGAAGTTAAAGCGGAACGAATGGAATTTTTCTGTCGCTATTTGATTGAAAGGGAGTAAAGATGCGAGCCTCAACAATTCTTCTGTCATTGCTTTTCTGTGCGGGTGTTCTTCTGGTAACCGGATGTGAGGAGTGCAAGGATTTACGGGTTCAGAACAATACACAGCGCAAAAGAATTGCTGACCTGGAAAGTGAAGTTCAAAGCGCCAAGCTGCAACTGTCACAGATGGAGCGTCAGCTTGCAGCGTCAAAAGAAATGGAAGGTATCGAGGCGGGTACGCTTCGGGAGAAGGTGGCGGCCCTGGAGAAGGCTATAGAAGACAAACAGGCGCTTATTGATTCGATGAAGAACCAGCTTATGTACGGCGGCGCGCAGCTTCCGGTGGAGCTGAGCACAATGCTGGAGGACTTCGCAGCCAAGGAGGATATGGTGACATACGACGCGAGCCGCGGTATAGTTAAATTCAAGAGCGATTTGCTGTTTGAACCCGGCAGCGACAAGGTGGCGCCGTCGGCGGTCGAGGCGGTCAATTCGCTGTGTACGATACTGAATTCCCCACAGGCTCAGCAATTCGATATCATTATCGCCGGTCATACGGATGATATTCCTATCGGCAAACCGGCAACGCGGCAGCAACACCCGACCAACTGGCATCTTTCGGCGCATCGGGGGATATCGGTGCTCAGTGTAATGACCAGTAATAACGTTGCACCGGAGCGGCTGAGTGTGCGCGGATTCGGCGAGTATCGCCCCGTGGAACCGAACAAGCCGAACAAAAAAGGCAATCCGCAGAATCGCAGGGTCGAGATATACATAGTAGCCAAGGGTATGTAAATCCCGCAGGAACTACAAAGACAGCGTTTTTCGCTTGAAATGCGGCGCACCATTCTTAGGCAAAAATACACTGGGGAATAGTGTAACGGTAGCACGACTGACTCTGGATCAGTTAGTCGGGGTTCGAATCCCTGTTCCCCAGTTTTCTATAAGCCCTTAACTATCATCAGCAGATTCGAGCTTTTCGTTGTAAAGATATGTCTTGCCTTTTTTGGTTGGTATTTCAATTACTTTATCTGCGTACGATAGTTTCAGCTTATTACCCAACAGGGATTTTATCCGAGCCAGCTTGAGTTTGCCGCCCCTCCATTCAATATCGACCTCGAAACCGCCGCGGGCTCGCAATCCTTTTACCGAACCGCTCGGCCAGGCTGAAGGCAGAGCGGGCAATAAATAAACCTCTCCGGACAGTTTTTTGTCCGCATATCCGGCATACGACTGCATCAGCATCTCGCATATTCCGCTGGTTGCGCCGAAATTTCCGTCAATCTGAAACGGTGGGTGGGCATCGAACAGATTCGGATAGGTCCCACCGCCGGCACTGCTGGCGGTAACGTCACCGGGGGTAAACCTCAACTGTTCGCAGAGCATTTTGTATGCGTGGTCGCCGTCCCGCAGACGCGCCCATAGATTTATTTTCCATCCCTTTGACCAGCCCGTGCCGTTGTCACCACGAAGCTCGAGAGATTTACGGGCGGCGGCGAAGAGTTCGGGGGTGTCTTTTCTGATTTGGCTGGACGGAAACAGGCCGTATAAATGTGAAACGTGGCGATGGTCCGGCTCCGGTATGGCAAGGTCGATGTCTTCGAGCCATTCCTGTAATTGGCCTGCGCCGCCGATTTGCATAGGGGCAAGGCGGTCACGCTTTTCCTGAAGGACCTTGCGGAAATCGGCGTCTGTATCGAGTATCTCAGAAGCCATTATACAATCATCAAAGAGATCGCGGATAATCTGCATATCCATCGTCGGGCCGGCGCAGGTGCTGACCTTGTCGAATATAGCGTTTTCCGGTGACATCGACGGACAGGTAACGAGCCAATGGTATTTCGGGTGCTCGACGAGCGTGTCGACAAAGAACTGTGCCGCACCCTTCATAACAGGATATACTTTTTTTAGAAAATCATCATCGCTGCTGTATTCATAATGATACCAGAGATGCTGACAGAGCCAGGCGCCGCCGGTCGGCCAGAAGCCCCAGAATGCTCCGTCGATTGGGCCGGTCGCTCGCCACAGGTCGGTATTGTGATGACAGACCCACCCGCCGGTGCCGTAATTTACAGCGGCTGTTTTCCTGCCGGTTTCTGAAATGTCTTTAATAAGCGCAAACAAAGGCTCGTGACATTCAGAAAGATTGGTCGGTTCGGCAGGCCAGTAATTCATCTCCGTATTGATATTGACCGTATATTTGCCGTACCAGGGCGGGTCGATACTTTCATTCCAAAGGCCCTGGAGATTGGCAGGCCCAGTGCCGGGTCTCGAACAGGAGATAAGCAGGTACCGGCCGAACTGAAAATACAATGCGGCAAGCTGCGGGTCGTCGTTCCGGGCGAAGTTTTTCAGCCTTTGGTCGGTTGGAAGTTTTGCTGCGTCGGTAGTGCCGAGGTCCAGTCTGACACGGTTGAACATCTGCTGATAGGCCTGTATATGGCCGGCAAGTATATCATCAAATGTTTTTTTAGCGGCTTCTTCAAGATGCTTTTTGACTTTGGCCTGAGGGTCGCCGCTAGTGTCGTTGTAATTAACGTAATTAGTAGCCGAGGCCAGCAGTAGAACGGCTGAATCAGCCGCTTTTACAACTAACTTATTATCATTAAGTTCGACTTGACCGTTTTTGGCAATGACTTTCAATTTTGAGTGACATCTCAAGTCTCCGGTAGGTTTGTGATGGCCGACACCATAAACCTGCAGAGAAAGGCAGCCGTCTTCGATTTTCATATCCTTTCTTTTCTGGACGGCGCTGAACCGGGCGGTGAAATTTATCGAGCCGGGTTTGTCGGCAGTCAGCTGCATAACGATCACCTGGTCAACGGGCGTACTGAATATCCGGCGCTTATATGTTACGTCAGCGACTTTATATTCAACCGTGACAACAGCGCTATTAAGGTCAAGCTGACGTTTGTAGTCTGTGGCCTTTTCATGTCCCGGGAAAAGTAATTTCAGCACGCCGGCAGGCTGGTATTTGGCCTGGTAGGATGGGATTGCCATCATTTTTTCGTCTATCAGCTTCTGTGCTTCTTTGGTCTTGCCCGCAAAGACCAGCTCTCTGGCCCGCGGCAGTGCGGCAAGGGCCTGTGGATTGACGGGATTATAAGGCGAACCGCCCCAGAAGGTGTCCTCATTGAACTGGATTCTTTCATTGGCGGTCCTGCCGAAGACCATCGCACCGAGTCGGCCGTTGCCGACGGGCAGGGCTTCGACCCATTTAGCAGCGGGTTTGTTATAGAACAATACAAGATTGTCCTGGTCACAAGTGACAGACGCCGCGAAACACAGTGACGTTAAAGCAAAAAGTAGTAATACGGCCCTGGTTTTATTACAATTGCCCATATTATTTGATATAACAGAAATCGCGAATAACTGCAAGAAAAGCCTATTCCGGGCGAATCCTGACTGCCGGTTCTACTCTTTTTTGCGCCGTTGACAGCACAGTAAAAAGGTCGTTATACTGCGGTCATTTCAGGGATTTTGGCGCCCGTAGCTCAATTGGATAGAGTCGCGGACTTCGAATCCGAAGGTTGCAGGTTCGAGTCCTGCCGGGCGCGTTTTAAAAAGAGCACACGCGAATAATTAAAGGAACTGCCGTGGCGTATACGATAGGGCTTGATTACGGAACAAATTCTGTCCGGTGTCTCATTGTCGATGTAAAAGACGGCCGGGAGGTGGGGACAAGTATTTACGAATATCCAACCGGGCAGGCCGGTATCATACTCGACGATAGCGACCATAATCTTGCAAGGCAAAATCCCGCTGACTACATCAGGGGCATCGAAGAAACTATCACAGGGGCAATAGCTGCGGCGAAAAAAGCTAACAATAAATTCGACCCGGCAGAGATTATAGGAATCGGTGTCGATACGACCGGCTCGACCCCCCTGCCGGTGGATGAGAACGGTACGGCCCTGGCGATGCTCGATGAGTTTAAAGATAATCCAAATGCGCACGCGTGGCTGTGGAAAGACCACACCGGTTATGCCGAGGCGGCTCAAATAACCGAGCTGGCTGAAAAAGAACATCCGGAGTATTTAGCCAAGTGCGGCGGTACTTATTCAAGCGAATGGTTCTTCAGCAAGATACTACACTGTCTAAGAACCGACCCAAAGGTTTATGATGCTGCTTATACGTGGCTCGAACACGCTGATTACATGACCGGGCTTCTGACCGGCACCTGCGACCCCGAGGTAATAAAACGCTGCAGATGCGCGGCGGGACACAAGGCAATGTTCAGCGACGAATGGGGCGGTTATCCGGCAAGGAATTTTCTTTGCAAGCTCGATGAAAAGCTGGGCAGGCTGTACGACACTCTAAGTCAAAAGACATACGCGGTTGATACAGAAGCAGGAAAACTGACAAAAGAATGGGCGGACAAATTAGGTATACCGGCGGGGATATCGGTTGCGATGGGGGCATTCGACGCGCATTTAGGCGCGGTCGGTTCCGGTATCGGCGAAGGGACATTAATTAAAATCATCGGCACGAGCACGTGCGATATGGTAGTAGCGAACAAAGAATCAAAGCTGGCGGATGTGCCGGGTATCTGCGGGATAGTGGACGGTTCGATATTGCCGGGTTACTGGGGACTCGAAGCAGGTCAATCGGCGGTCGGGGACATATTCAACTGGTTCGTGAACTATATTCAGCCTGGCGGAAAAGAGTCTGGTTCGCACGATGCCCTTACGAAAAAAGCTGCTAAACTAAGGCCGGGGCAATCGGGGCTACTGGCTCTTGACTGGAACAACGGCAACAGGACGATTCTGGTTGACCAGAGGCTTACCGGGCTGCTGCTCGGCCAGACCCTTCATACAAAGCCTCAAGAGATTTATCGTGCGCTTATAGAGGCAACAGCTTTCGGGGCACTGACAATCATAAACCGCTTCGAGGAATACGGCGTTCACATTAAAGATGTTGTCAACTGCGGCGGGATAGCCGAGAAGAATCCGATGCTGATGCAGATTTATGCTGACGTTACGGGCAGGGAAATGAAGATTTCGCGTTCGGGACAGACCTGCGCATTAGGTTCTGCGATAGCGGCGGCGGTTGCAGGCAAGGCAAAGGGCGGTTATGATGATTTCGCTTCGGCTCAAAGGGCTATGTGCGGCGTGAAGAACGTTACGTATAAACCTAAACCTGAAAATGTTAATGTGTATCAGCAGCTTTATAAGCTATACCGGCAACTACACGACGCGTTCGGAGTCAATGCCGACGCCGGCCGATTAGCTAATGTAATGAAGGATTTACTCAGTATAAAAGAAAGGGCCAATGCCTGATGTACGAGGAGCTTCGTCAATCAGTCTGTAATGCCAATTTGTTACTGCCGAAATATAACCTTGTGACATTTACATGGGGAAACGTCAGCGGTATTGACCGCAAGGCAGGTATTGTTGTCATCAAGCCGAGTGGTGTGGCGTACGATGAGCTTAGCCCAGAGAAAATGGTTGTACTGGACCTGGACGGCAAGGTCATCGAAGGCGAGCTTCGGCCTTCGTCTGATACACCGACGCACCTGGAATTGTATCGCAGCTTCAAAGACATCGGCGGGATATGTCATACCCATTCGCCAAAGGCTACCATGTGGGCACAAGCACAGCGTGAGATACCGTGTTTAGGTACGACACACGCGGACCATTTCTACGGGGCTGTGCCGGTCACGCAAGTTTTAACAAAAGAGCAAATCGAAAACGACTACGAGCTTAATACCGGCAAGGTAATCGTACGACGATTCAAAGATATGGACCCTGTGCAAATTCAGGCGGTGCTGGTCGCAAACCATGGGCCGTTTACGTGGGGACGAGATGCAGTTGCAGCGGTTGAAAATGCCGCAGTACTGGAACAAGTAGCGGATACGGCCCTGGGGACAATAACTTTGAGTCCCAAACAAAAACCTATAGCACAGGTACTGCTCGATAAACATTATTTGCGCAAGCACGGCAAAGACGCCTACTACGGCCAGAAATAAAAAAACATTTAGTCAAAAACCGGAGCAGATATGATACCAGACCTTAAGAAATTCGAAGTGTGGTTTGTGACCGGCAGTCAGCATTTGTATGGAAGGCAAGTACTGAAACAGGTTGATGCCGATTCGAAAATTATTGCAGATTATTTGAACGGCTCGCACGAGATTGCCTGCAAGGTGGTATTTAAACCGGTAGTAACAACACCGGATAAAATCACCAACGTCTGCGTCAGGGCTAATACCGCCAAAAATTGTGTCGGGCTGATAACCTGGATGCATACATTCAGTCCCGCCAAGATGTGGATTGCCGGACTCGAAGCACTGCGTAAGCCGTTCGTACATCTTCATACCCAGTTCAACCGTGACATCCCGTGGGACAGTATCGATATGGATTTTATGAACCTCAACCAGTCGGCCCACGGCGGAAGAGAGTTCGGATTTATATGCAGCCGTCTGAGGAAAAACAGAAAAGTCATAGTCGGACACTGGAAGGACAAAGATGTTTTGCAGAAACTCGACGCATGGATGCGAGCGGCCTGCGCGCGGCACGACTGGCAGGGGATGAAGGTCGCGCGGTTCGGCGATAATATGAGGGAAGTTGCCGTGACCGAAGGCGATAAGGTCGAAGCACAGAAAAAATTCGGTTACTCGGTAAACGGCTACGGGGTGGGCGATCTCGCAGAGGCAATCGAGAAGGTGAATGACAAGCAAATCAGGGCCCTGGTCAATAAATATAAAAAAGACTACAAGGTCAAACTTTCCGACGCTCAGCTCGAAGCTGTTCGCCAGTCCGCCAGGATAGAAGCGGGGATGAGAAGTTTTCTTGAAAAAGGAAATTTTAGCGCGTTTACAACAACATTCGAGGATTTGCACGGGCTTGTACAACTTCCGGGTCTGCCTGTTCAAAGGTTAATGGCCGATGGATACGGATTCGGCGCCGAAGGTGACTGGAAGACGGCGGCGCTTGTCCGCGCGATGAAAGTTATGGGCAGCGGTCTCAAAGGCGGCACCAGTTTTATGGAAGACTATACTTATCATCTCGAACCAGGTGCGATGATGGTGCTCGGAGCGCATATGCTCGAAGTATGCCCGTCAATTGCCAAGGACAAGCCCCGGCTCGAGGTGCATCCGCTCGGAATCGGAGGAAAGGCGGATCCGCCGAGACTGGTTTTCAACGTTGCACAGGCTCAAGCAGTCAACGCCTCGATTATCGATATGGGCAACAGATTCAGAATGCTTGTAAATCCCTGCCAGGTTGTAAGTCCCGGCACCGAGTTGCCGAAACTTCCTGTGGCCAGGGTATTATGGAAACCGCTGCCCGACCTCAAGACGGCGGCGGCGGCGTGGATTCTGGGAGGCGGCGCCCATCATACAGGATTCAGCACGGCAGTGACGGCCGAACAAATGGAAGATTTCGCAGAAATGGCTGATATCGAATGTCTGATGATTTCAGAGGGTACAACTATAAGCTGGTTCAGAAATCAGTGCCGATGGAACGAGGCATATTACGGAGGCGCCGCAGGTCTGCTGCGTTAAGAATCCGTATGGGCGTACCCTAAACCAGCAGGAAATATATGTCCTGACGACAGTTATGGATAAATTCAGCCTGCAATAAGATGTTTTAAATAAAGATGTCCTGACGTCCGAGAAAAATACTCGTCCGAACCTGAGCCGCTGCGGAGACCAACAGCGGCTGATAATAACGCTTTTATTTATTCCTTGCCAAGACGTTACAAATCATACCGATAATCCCGCTTCGATATTGAGAATTTCACCACAGAAAAGGACGATATTATTGCGTTGAATATGCCCAGTGGACGAACATTTGTGCCGGTCGTATATAAGGTTCCACATGGTAAAAAACAAAGAAAAAATAAAACTACCACTGCTCATTCCGATTGGGCTGGCCTTATTGGTGCTGTTCGGCTCATCAATCGCCGGGGTGTACTGGCTGGGTAATCACAATATAAGCTACGACGCAAAAGCAAGACTGACGGCAGTTGAGCGTATGTTCCGCTGGCAGATGAAGCATGACGCACACCTCATGCAGAGCGTTGCCAATCTCATCATGCAGGACAAAACTCTGGTCGATGCATGGCATTCGAACGACAGGACGGCTTTACTGCAGCGCACCGAAGAGCTGCTTGCCGGCTTGGAGGGACAATACCTTGTTGAGACCTTCACTTTTTATCGCCCCGACCTGACCTGCTATTTGAGAGTTCATGAGCCAACGAGGTTCGGTGACCATACCAAATGGTCCACACTGACACATGCAGCGGAAGAAAAAAAACCGATAGAAGGTATTCATCTTGACAAAAGTGGACTCTTGACTCTCAGAGTAGTAAATCCGTGGACCAACGGCTCTGAGCTACTCGGTTACATTGAATTAGGTGAACAAATATCTCGCATAACACCAGAGTTCAAGAAGACATTCAAGGCAACGCTGTTCTTAACAATCAATAAATCAAACCTAAACCGAGAACAGTGGCAAAGGAGGCAGCGATCTCTCGGTCAACAAGACAACTGGGGTCAGTTCAGTCATTTCGTGATAATTGACCACACAATGCGGACGATTCCGCAACAACTGGCAGATCATATAAGTTTCAGTACCACAAAATATGGACAGCTCGCGTTTCGTTTTAAGGACGATAGTGGCGCACATTGCGGAGGATTCCTGCCATTGCATAACAGCGATGGGAGGTATTTGGGTGATATCATTGTTCTGCTTAATATTACAGACGCGCACATCGCACAGATACAAATGTCAATCGTGATAGTTATTCTGGGTTCGGTGGTAACTATAGTTCTGTTCCTGCTGTTTTACTTCTATGTGCGACGGATCGAGATCCGTCTCGAAAAACGTCGTATCGCTTTACAGGTCGAGATCGAGGACCGCAAAAATATCGAAGACGAACTTATACTTGCCAAGAACCGGGCGGAACAGGCCGAGGAAGAAACAAGGCAGGTCAATCGTCAGCTCAAACACTCAGTCGACCGGGCAAACAGGCTGGCGGAGCATGCAAATATCGCCAATGTGACCAAGGGACAGTTCCTGGCAAATATGAGCCATGAAATCCGCACGCCTATGAATGCCATAATTGGTTTCAGCGATATACTCGCCGAAGACAAGCTCACGCCGGAACAGAGAAAGCATGTAGGTATAATTCGAGACAGCAGCAAAACACTCCTGCAGGTGATTAACGATATTCTGGATTTTTCGAAGGTCGAAGCCGGAAAAATGGACATCGAGCATATCGATTGCTCTTTGAAAAAATTACTGACCAATATCGAACTGATGATGTCGCCGGCCGCCAACAAGAAGAAACTGGAATTTAAAGTCAATTACGGTCCGCACCTGCCAGCCGTAATCAAGACCGACCCGGTCAGGGTGCAACAGTGTCTTATCAATCTGTGTAACAACGCAATAAAATTCACCAACAAAGGCCACGTTCACGTCAACGTCTCTCTCGAAGAAGTCAAACAAAAACAGACGCTGATGTTTGATGTTGAGGACACGGGCATCGGCATACCGTTCGAGAAACAGAAAGAGGTATTCGATGCGTTCAGTCAGGCAGACGGCACGCACAGCCGTAAGTACGGCGGGACCGGCCTGGGACTGTCCATCGCCAAAAAAATGATTGAGCTGCTGGGAGGTAAAATTTCGGTCAAAAGCTCGCCGGGTTTCGGTTCGACCTTTTCTCTTTTACTGCCGCCTGGTGTGGATATCAACAGTCAACCGTCATTGGAGCAGGAAACCGAGCAGGAACAGGACAGCCTGGAAATCGCAGTCAACGGGGATGAACAATTCACCGGTAAGATACTGGTCGCGGAGGATACGGCAACAAACCAATTACTCACCAAGCTCTTGCTGGAGAAACTCGGACTTCAAGTTACCATTGCAGAAAACGGCAGGCAGGCTGTGGAGATGGCATCACAAGAAATCTTCGACATGATTTTCATGGATATGCAAATGCCGGAAATGAGCGGTTATGAAGCGACCGAGGCCCTGAGGAAAAACGGGCTACTTACGCCCATTATAGCTCTGACGGCAAGCGCGATGAAAGGTGATGAGAACAAGTGCATAGGCTCCGGCTGCAATGCTTATTTATGTAAGCCGGTCGAACGAAAAGTCCTGGTCGAGACAATTCGAAGATTTTTAATCGACCAAAAACCCCCTGCTCACGCGGTCAGCGGTACAGAAGCCTAAGCCGTCGCCATAGCCATTATAAGTTGCTCTATTACAGTCCTGGAAGTCGCTCTTCCGGTCTTAATTTCATAATCCGCCCTGGCCAACCGCTGTATCAGCATACCTATTTCAATAAGCGATGTCCTGCGTAACTGTTCAAACAATTCATCGGCACGGTACCAGATGCGCAAGCTCTTTGCGATATCCCATTCGTTCCGGCCCTTCTGCAACATCACTTTGGCGGTGAACATTCGCCGAAGATGGTATGCAAGCGCACCTATAAAAGTGTACTGGGCGTCTCTATCCTGACTAAACAGGCGGCGAAGTTGGTCCACGGCCCCGGCCGCGTCTCGCGCTATCAGAGAGTTAATCACATCGAATGCATCGAAAAGGCGATTGTGCCCAACCAGGCAGTTCACATCATCTGCAGTAATAGCTTTTTTTTGCCCCACAAACACTGCAAGCTTGTCAATCTCACCATACAGCCTTACAAGGTCATCGCCGACAAGTTCAATCAGCAGCTCCGATGCCTGGCTTTGCAGCGTTTTTGTATGTGCTTCGAGAGCATACTGTCGCAACTGGACCGGCAACCGGTCAGCCGAAGGCTGACTGACAGATATAAGCCGTCCTACCCGCGGCAGTTTTTTGGCGAGCCTTGTGCGGGCATCAAAATTGCCCACCGTTATTATCAAGACACCCGTCGGGCTGGGATTATCGAAATAGGTCTCGAGAAGCTCCCGATTGGCGCTGATGAACTTATCGGCATTCTTCAAGACAACAATACGCCTGCCGGTCAGAAACGGCAGTGTCCGCAGCTCATCCATTACTTCAGCGGCGGTTATACTATCGGCATCTGCATTGAGCAGTCCAGTTGCTCTTTCGGCCGGCGCAATAAGCTTATTAAGGAGCCTGTCGCATTCGGCGTTTACCAGAGAGGCATCTTTGCCCGCGATTACGTAGATATTCTGTTTGGTATCGGATTTTTTGGTTTTTGCAGAGGCCACGCGCAAACTTAAAACCGTTCAGAATTACTTGCCTTTTTTTGCGGAACGTTTTTTCTTCACTACACGTTTTGTTTTTTTGCCGGCCGATGCCGAAGCCTTGCGCGATTCCTGCTCTTTACTTTTAGAGTCAGGTTTTTCGTTTTGTCCGGCGTCGGCTTCTTCAGGGGCAATTTTGGCTACCGCGACGAGCTTATCGTCCGGTTTGAGTTTTATCAGGCGGACGCCCTGAGTATTTCTGCCGATTGAGCGAAGCTGGTCCAGGCCCGTTCGGATGATAATACCGTGAGCCGTAATAAGCATAATCTCATCATTGCTTGAAACGGCCTTCATTGCGACGACCTTGCCGTTTCTGTCGCTGGTTTTGATGTTCTTCAGGCCCGTGCCGCCTCGGCCCTGCGGTCGGTAGTTATCCAGGATGGTCCTCTTGCCGTAGCCGTTTTCACAAATAGTCAGCAGTGAGCCGCCCGGCTCGGAAATGACCATATCAACGACCTGGTCCTTCGGCCTCAGCTTAACACCTTTGACACCGCGTGAGGCCCTTCCCATGGAGCGTGCTTGTTTTTCATCAAAACAAATCGCCATGCCGTCGCGCGTCCCGAGTATGATATGGTCGCTGCCGCTGGTCAGAGCGACATTAATCACGTCATCATTCGGGTCGAGCTTGATTGCGATAACGCCGGTCGAGCGCGGATTGCTATAGGCGCTCAGTTTGGTCTTCTTCACCAGTCCGTTCTGTGTGGCCATTACGAGCTGTTGCTGTTTGTCCTCGTCCTCGTCGTCACCGAAACTGCTGACGTTGATAATCGAGGCGATTGTCTGGTCGCCGAGCTGCAGGAGATTAGCGATGCTTCGGCCTCGGCTTTGCCTGGACATGCTCGGTATGTCATAGACCTTCAGCCAATAACATTTGCCGCGATTAGTAAAGATGAGCAGATAATCATGCGTCGAGGCGGCAAAGAGATGCTCTATGAAGTCGCCCTCTTTGGTATCCGAGCCGATGATACCGGTACCGCCGCGGCCTTGCCGTCGATATGTATCGACGGGCATACGCTTAATATAACCGGCATGACTTACAGTAACAATCACATCCTCTTCGGCAATCAAATCCTCGATGTTGAATTCCTGGACCTGGCCTGTAATCTGAGTGCGTCTTTTGTCGGCGTACTTCTGTTTCATTTCGGTAATTTCATCGCGAACGACTTTCAGAAGAATCTTTTCGTCACCCAGTATGGACTCATAACCCTTTATCTGCTCGGTCAGCTCAGCGTATTCTTTGGCCAGCTTTTCAATCTCCAGGCCGGTCAGCCGTTGAAGCTGCATCGTCAGGATTGCATCAGCCTGGGGTCCGGTCAGGTAATGTTTCGATTTGCTCTTCTGGCTGACGAACTCCTTTGGCAGGATTTTTCGAAGTGTAGCACCCTCGGCCAGTTTGAGCGGCTTTTTCATAAGGTTCAGCTTGGCCGTCGGCGCATCGGGAGACTTCTTGATGATTTCGATAATTTCATCTATATCGCTTACCGCAAGAATCAAACCTTCGAGTATGTGCGCCCGGTTGCGGCAACGCCTCAGCAGAAACGTGGTCCGCCTGCGGATGACCGTTTTGCGATGGTCGAGAAAGTAAGTGAGAAGCTGTTTTATGTTCAGGGTCTCGGGGCGATTATTCACCAGCGCGAGATTCGATATCGCAAAGGTATTTTGCAGCGGAGTATATTGGTACAGTTTGTTCATCGCAACGTTCGGGTCGGCGTCTCTCTTTAATTCAACCACAATTCTCAGGCCGCGCCTGTCAGATTCATCCCTGACGTCGGCAACTTCCGCAAGCTGATTATTCTGAACACAGTCAGCAATTTTAGAGACGATTGTCGTCTTGACGACCATATAAGGTATTTCAGTGATAACAATCAGGGTCTTGCCGCGTTTTGTTTCTTCGACGTCCGCTTTGGCCCGGACCGTCAGGTGTCCCCTGCCGGTGGTATAAGCGTTGACGATGCCTTTTTTGCCGCAGATGGTTCCGCCGGTCGGAAAGTCGGGGCCGGGCAGCACCTTCATAATGTCCTTGAAGCCGCACTTCAGGTCACTTATCACAAGCAAAAGGGCATCACAGACCTCACCGAGATTATGCGGCGCCAGATTCGTGGCCATGCCGACAGCAATACCAGTAGAACCATTTACAATAAGGTTTGGAAATTTCGAGGGAAGTACAACCGGCTCGTTCCTGGTCTCATCGTAGTTCGGTATGAAATCAACGGTCTCATACCTGATATCCTCCATCATCTCCGTGGCCGGGGAGGTCATCCTGGCCTCGGTATATCTCATAGCGGCAGGCGGGTCGCCGTCGATACTCCCGAAATTACCCTGCGGGTCAATCAACGGATACCGCATGTTCCATTCCTGACCCATTCGGACAAGCGTCGGATAGACGACGGCCTCGCCGTGCGGATGGTAGTTACCGCTGGTATCGCCTGCGATTTTTGCGCACTTTCTGTGCTTGCTCCTCGGGCCGAGATTCAGGTCATGCATCGCCACAAGGATTCGCCGCTGCGAGGGTTTCAGACCGTCACGGACGTCAGGCAGTGCCCGCGAGACGATGACACTCATAGAATAATTAAGGTATGAATTCTTAAGCTCGTCGAGGATGCTCATATCCTCGAAACGCTCTTCAAGCTGCTTTGCCTCTTTCATAGACTTAAGCTTCCCGATGCCTCAAACTGCATATACCGGTTTCCTTACCAAACCTGATAAATTAACCTCAAATCCCCTAAAAGTCAATCGTTCGTCAGGGTGTGTTTTGCAAATTCCGGCTCGAACCGCCGTATATAAGCCGAATCTGGCGCACATCGGGCACTATCCGAAAAGGGAACTTTTCGAACGGCCTGAAACCACTCGGCCAGAATACCACAAAGGCCTTTCCTACCAGGTAATCCCGCGGCACCACGCCCTGCCGATACTGCCTGCCATTGTTGCCTATGCCGGCTTTATTCCACCACCTGCTATCCGAGCTTGCCGGGCTGTTATCGCCCAGGACAAAAAACTCATCCTCCCCGAGTCTTAACGGATTGCCCTGAGTACCACGCCCGCTCTTTGCACCACGTCCAGGCCATCCGGAAAGATAATATGTGTCACGATACACAGCTATGTGCGAGACCTCAAGCTCACCGGAGGCTATGATTTCAACCTCCGGTTCGGCTTCGGCAAGATAAGGCCCGGCATCATCCGGAGCCGTTCCCAAATCATAAAGAAGCTCCTGTCCGTTAAACTCGAACTTCAACAAATGGTCAACATTAGTAAATTTTACGGGGACAGGTTCACCCTCGACCGGTAAATCGATGTTACTTTCTGCTAGTACCCGTTCTCTGTCACCATCGGCTCTTACGATAATCATTCGTCCTTCGTCATCTACACGCGCTTTGTAATATCGCTGATACTTTCGAAGTGCTGCGCCGACAAACCTCCCTGAGCTGTCACTTTCAAAGACGGTATAGAACCGCACCATCAGGTCACTACACCGGGGCAGCAGGCCGTACTGGTCAACGCCGTCATAAGCGTAAGTAGCACGAAAATCGTTGCCGAGGTCTGTATCGTAAACCAGCCGATGCTCTCTGCCGCTTATGCTGCTTAGAACGAACCGACCACCATTTTTTTCAACAACTTGCCAATTGCTTTGACCATAATTCTGCATCGGCTGTCGCCATGTATGGCGATTGAATTTACGTTCGTTCGGCCGGGCCGGCGTGAAGTCACTGTCATAAACTACCATCCACATTTCATTCTGCACTTTAGGCGGCTTGCGCGCAATACGGTCGTTTATATAAACGTCACCGTCAATTATCTCGACCTTTTCACCCGGTTTGCCAATCAGCCTTTTGATGTAGTTTTGCACAGGATTGGTCGGATTTTTGAAAACAACAACGTCCCAGCGGCTGGGCTCGATGAATTGATACAGGAATTTTAACGCCAGTATTTTATCACCCTTGGCAACACGAACCGGTTCCTGCGGTTGATAATAATAACCACAGCTCGGACAACGTGAGGTGGGTGGAAAGATTTTCTGCCGTGGTACCTGATTGTCGCCGTCCCGAAAGTCCAGGTCGTACCGGTAACCACACTGTGGGCAGCAAAACCGAAAATGCGCTCCTTTGAGTGTCTCGGCCATACTGCCGGTCGGAATGATAAAAGGCTGAACGATAAAACCTATCACCAGTAGCGCCATAACCAGCGCACTTGCCAGTTCCTCAAGGATATTGGCAAGTTCTGTTATAATATCGTGCTTTGGTTTGCTGCTTTGCCTGTCATGGTCTTTTTTAGACAACAATCAACTCCTTTAACGAAGTTCTGACCGGGCCTTTTAAGATTAACGGCCTGAACCGCCGTATATAAAACGTATTTGCCCGACGTTGGGTATTATCGCCGGTCGGGATTTCTGAAATAATCTGAAACCACTCGGCCAGTAAACAAATACGGCCTTGCCCACAAGATAATCTCGCGGGACAATACCGGCCCGATATCTGATACCGTTATTACCTGTCCCCGGCCTGGCCCACCAACGTCCGTCATGAGAATTCGGGCTGTTATCACCGAGGACAAAATACTCATCGTTCTCGAGTGTAAAAGCATTACCTTCACCCGCTCTGGCCGAGCCTTCATTGCCGTAAAAGTGCTGCACAGTATAATGAATGTCCCGGAAAATTGCCAGATGAGATATGCTGACTCTCCCCGCAGCGAGAATCCCGACCAAAGGGGCCTTGTCTGTGAGTCTATCGCCCATATCATCAGGACCGCCGCCGAGGTCATACGAGATAGTATCATCATTACAACTAAAGGTAAGTCGATGGTCAACGTTTGCAAAAACTATCACGGAATTGTCGTCGATTTGTCTTCTCAACGGTTTTTCAACAAGCTTCTCAACCTTGTTTTCAATTATCTTTGCTAAAAGCATCTTATCGCCTTCGACCCAGCCGCTCCAGCTTTGTCCGTATTTGCTTAACTGTGCGCCAGCACGCAAACCGCCATGAGCCCGTGCAAAAAAACGCACCTTCAAATCGCTGCAGTAAGGCCTTTCGTCGAGGTAAGCATCTCCGTTATAGGCGTACCCGGCCCTTAAGGCGTTACCAGCCGAACCGTCGTAAACCAGCTCGCAAAACTCGTCACCTGCCTGAACTGTTTCGAAACAGGTGACATTATCAGCATCGATACGCCAGTCTGAGCTGTCGAATTGCCATGGCGATTGATTGTCAATAGATTGAACGGCCGGCCTGAACGGCTGATAATCGTTGTCAAAAACCGGTATCCAGAGTTTCTCCTGCAATTTGTCCGGCTTTACTGCGATTCTGCCGTTGATATATATGTCACCGTCGATAATCTCAACGGTTTCGCTCGGCAGAGCTATTAATCTCTTAATAACATTCTCAACCGGGTCGGAGGGTTCTTTGAAAACAACAACGTCCCATCTTTTCGGTTCGGTAAATTGATAGCAGCATTTCAAAACTAGTATGCGGTCGCCGTTGGCGACCCATATCGGCTCATCGAAATTCATAACGTAGCCGCAATTCGGACAGCGGCAATCGACGGGAATTTCTTTTCCGCTTTCCGGAAGAACGTCTTTAGGTAATCCATATTCACCGGAATCGAATCCCCTGTCGAACCCGAATCCACACCGCTGACAAAAGAGCCCGAAGTGCGCTCCTTTGAGTGACCTTGCCATGCTGCCGGTTGGTATGCGATAGGGCTGCATAATGAACGCGCGGAAAAACAACGCCAGGATAAGCGCTATAAGCAACCACTGGACGGTCTCGATAGTCTGCCTGAACAGACTTTCGGCAGGGTGTAATCTATGAGGTTTTCCATCGACAATTGCCATAGGGCCAATCCTTCTTATTGCAGTTGCGCTCAGCCATAGAATCGGCAGTTTTACCGTAAGCCCGACACCGAGTGACAATTATGCGGCCAGCTCCTTACCGGGTCAATCCTATTGTCACAAATGACCAATCCAGGTAAATATCTCATGATATTCGCTCAACAGAACCGGACGTAACCCTCTGTATAATAAAGACTTAACTTTGAAACACAGGGTGGACCGGCAGTAGATATTATCCCGCTGAGGCGGACTCTGTGGAGTCACTGAGCAATCAGCAGGTATCCCGGAAATGCCCCGAAACAGACCGTTCAGCAAGCCATTCCCTGATAAAACGCTAACTTAAAATATCTATATGGAAATAGTGTAAAATTTTATTTAAAAAATTCTTGTTGCGTCGAAGTCTTTGTAGTATAGTAGTTTGCGATTGTTTTGTTCTCGGCTTTGCCAGGTTTGTAGACGGTTGACTTTACGTGACTATTTGCAGAAGTCAAATTGACGGCAATACACGAACCTCGATTGTCGATTCTCGATTCTCGATGACCGGGGGCAGGTCACTTCGAGAATCGATTATCCGAATATCGAGCATCCCGGTCTTCAAGTGAGGTAGCCTATGGCAACAATAACCAAGAAAGAACTCATTGATAGAATTGCAGAAACCACGCAGGCAAAAAGGGTTATAGTAAAGCGTATCGTTCAGTCATTCCTCGATGAGATTACCACCGAACTGGGTAAAGGTAATCGTCTGGAATTCCGCGATTTCGGAGTATTTGAAACGCGGACCCGGGCTTCCAGAGTGGCTCAGAATCCCAAAACACTTGAACGAGTCGAAGTTCCGGCGAAACGCACAGTCAAGTTCAAGATGGGAAGACAAATGAAAGAAAATCTTACCGCTTCACCGGCAAGGCCTGTGCAAAGGAGTTCATAGATGTAGAATACTTATCACCGCTTGTTCATGAACCGCTCTGTCGGCGAGTTCTTTTCGAGCCTGAGTCTCGAAACCGAAGGCGGACAAGCTGAAGTCATGACGGGATGAAGTTACCGGCGGTGACGATTTTTTTTTAATGCTTTACCAAAGGAGTCGTTTATGTCGCAAGGCAAAGTAAAGTGGTTTAACGCCCGCAAAGGATATGGTTTTATAGAGGGCGAAGACGGTCAGGACATTTTTGTCCATTATGCAAGTATTTCCAGCGACGGGTACAAAACTCTCAACGAAGGCCAGGATGTCACCTTTGATGTAGTAAAAGGAGAAAAAGGCCTGCGTGCGGAAAACGTGGTACCTGTTGCCGCGAGCACGGAAGAAAAAGAGTAAAGCACCATAGCTCATTATTCTACGATACGTTGATTGGTAAAATCAATTTTTCGCCGCACCTGCCGTACGACAGCTACAGGGCACAAGGGAGAAAACTACACCCGTTCCACCAAGGCTGGGTGCATCTGTACACGTTTATGGGTTATACAGGACCCTTTTGCCCTGAAAACTCACCGTTAATTTTTCACTTGCGAATAATCCATTATGGTGTTATTTTATTGACAGTTCGGCTGAGAGATTAAGGGTGATTTTTACGGTTAATTAAATGGCTGGTTTCGCGGACCATTCGGCTCTTACCTGTAATGTTCTGGTGCTGAACAAGCACTATATGGCCGTTCGCATTATCTCGGTGAAACGCGCTTTTTCGCTGCTCTTTCGCGAAATTGCCGAGGTTGTTTCCTGCGAGGACAACTCCTATGCAAATTATAACTTCCAGTCCTGGTGCGACGTCAGCAAGTACAAGCGGCAATTCGAGCCCGACGGCAATGACTGGATAGCAACCGTCAATTTCCATATAGCAGCACCGCGAATTATTCGACTTCTGTTCTACGACCGGCTGCCGAGAAGCGAGGTCAAGTTTAACCGGAGAAACATCTTCGCCAGGGATAAAAACACCTGCCAGTATTGCGGCAAACGATTTTCAACGATGGAACTTAGTCTCGACCACATTATTCCTCGCAGTATGGGCGGGGATTCGAGCTGGTCAAATATTGTCTGCGCGTGCACAAAATGCAATGTTAAAAAAGGCGGCCGAACACCAAAACAGGCCCACCTGACACTTATCCGCATGCCTGTCAAACCGAAACGTAATCCCCTGCTGCATGTCCATCTCGGCCATCAGCGATACAAAAGCTGGAAACAATTTCTCGATAACGCATACTGGTCGGTCGAACTGACTTAAAAAAAACTTTTCGCTCCACGGTATTTAGTTTTCAAAGACAGTCTGGATTCATGATGCTCGATGCGCATGAGCAGAATAAACTTTCCAGATTGCCCAAACGGTATAATTTTGGGTTTAAATTGGGTTTGTTTTGGGTTTGCCCGCCTTCGTTTTCGACTACGTCGGGTAAAAATTGGGTTTGATTGGCTTTGTTTTGGGTTTGAATTGGCTTTCGACAAAAATGTAGATTTTGCATATCTTTTTGTAATAGCAATACTTGCAATCCGTCTTCGCTGCGCTTCGCCGTGATAAATTGGGTTTGTTTTGCATAAAAACATAGTGATTGGACAACTGGTATTTGCCACTTTTGCACTAACACCGCCCACAGGTGACGGTGCTAAACGATTATGAATTGCGGCATTTAATGATTTCATTTTTGGGTTGCCTCCGTCTTCGCTGAACGACAGCTACGCCGAGACAGGTAAGTTTACATATTATCAAACAACGTGGGTATTATACTATATTTAGAACATAAAGTCAAGCTTTTTTTACAACAAATTTCACAAATTTACACGGATTTTTCACCACAGAACACAGAGCACGCAGAGATTTATTTTAACCGCGGATTGCGCGGATTACACAGATTTTGGTTTGGCGGGGTTCGGCAAGGCCGAAGCCTGCATTTTTCAAAGAAAAGATTTCTACAAGCAAGCTTACTCAATCTTGTTCTTTTCAACTGCTTTTGCCATGCAATTTACGCCAAATCCTAATAAATCAATGATATTTCGACACGGATTCACACCCGTCTTCGTTTCACTACGCCAAGGCAAGCAGATTGACACTGATTTTACTTTGGCGCGGGCGTCTGCGACGCCTTTTGTGTTCTTGGCTTAAGGGTTTCTGTGAGCAAGCTCCATCCACCCTTACAGCCTAGTCCACAGCTCCTATGGAGCTCCGCTTCAAAGCCGGTATTCCTCCTTCAACATTGGTTGGTCAGGACGAGTTTATGGTTGTTATTTTGGGGTAAAAGGGGATAATATTTAACCGCGGATTGCACTGATTCTCGCAGGGCTAATTGAAGGCTGCTAACCTAATAAACAAGATAAAAGACTGCCATTATTGGGAAATTATCGAGGTTTTTCTGCCATTTTGACATACTATATGATGGGATTAGGTAGATAGATTTTCTATATATGGTGTTTTTGTGGAAAAAACGACGTTTTAAAAGAAAAGCGGACTTTGGCACGCAATTTGCGATTATAAAAAGCATAAAGTTCTTTGAGGGGGGCGAGAGCGTTTGTGCTTAGCATCACTCTTACCCTTCCCGAGATAGGAACATAAGTTTAAGGATGCGCTCCGGCGCGAGTATTTGGCGGATTAAATAATGGCAAAAAAGAAAGTAGGAAGGAAAACGACAGCTAAGAAAAAAGTTAGAAAGAGTAAAGTTGTAAAGGTCAGAAAAGCTTCCAAAAGTGTGGCTTCAAAAGCTGGCAGATTTATTAAAAGAAGCAAATCTGTGGCTGGTTCTGCTTTGACCCAAAGAGGAGTAAAGAGAAAAAAATCTGCTAAAGGAACAGAAAACACTGGGCCGAGAAATCAAAACTAATTTTGGGAGAAAGAAAAATGGCAAATGACGGCAATCAAAGGAAAGAGCAGAAGCCACAGTCAGAGCGGACGATAAAGACAACCATTAATGAATCAATAAAAAAAGGTTCCGGAGATGCGGGTGGTTATAAAAGATCTAAAAGTGGCAATGCCAGCGATAGTACTAATAACACAGGGCCGAGGAAAAACGGATGAATTTGGAAAAGTTCAGAGAAACTTATTATGAGTTCTCGGGCATATTGAGCAATAACACTCGAAAGCTTGCTTTTGCCGGTATAGCTATTGTGTGGATATTTAAACAAGAAAAAGATGATTTTTATGTCATACCAAATGCATTGCAAATAGCAATGTTAACGTTTGTAATATCTCTCTCACTTGATCTTCTACAATATATATGGCAGACAATTATATGGGGTTGTTTTCATACATACAAGGAAACAAAACTAAAACATGACGAAAAAGCGGACTTTTTAGCGCCATGCATATTTAAAAAGGTAGCCGATTTTATATTTTGGTTGAAAGTGATAGCGATAGTTCCCGGTTATTTTATTTTGTTACGGTTCCTTCTGTAAAACTGAGAAACATATAGGAGAAATATAATGGCAAAGAGAGGCAGAAGTGCAATATCAGGTAAATTTGTTAAAAAAAGTTATACCAAAAAGCACCCAAGAACTACTGTGAATGAGACCGTCAAAAAATCGGGCGGCAAAAAACGATAATTAGTCACAAATCGTTTTTTGTCTATAAGGTAGACTTAACTTGTTGGATGTAACGGGTACAGAGACTTTGTGATTTAAAATAATGGAATATAAAATGAAATATTTACTAGATAAGCTCTCATCATATAATATATTCAATTATCTATTCCCGGGTATCATTTTTGTAGTAATTGCAAGTCAAGTCACACAATATTCTTTTATTCAAAACGATATTATTATTGGTGTATTCATATATTATTTCATCGGGATGGTTATCAGTAGATTAGGCTCGCTTGTAATTGAGCCATTTCTAAAGCGTCTTAAGTTTGTCAAATTTGCCGATTATAAAGATTTTGTATCAACGTCAAAAAAGGACGAAAAAATAGACTTACTTTCAGAAGTTAATAACACCTATCGAACTTTAAGTTCCTTGTTCTTTTTATTGCTTATACTCAAATTGTACGAAAAAATCCAAAGCAAATGTCCATGCCTCGAGGAATGGAATGCAACTATTCTGATTGTGCTACTACTGATAACTTTTTTATTTTCATATAAAAAGCAAACAAGCTACATAAACAAAAGGATCAATGCAAATAAATGAAAACACAGAATTTCGAAAATTGATTAATGTGGTCGTCACTGCTTATAACAAATCAGAAAGGAAGCAGATATGTCGGATTTTTTTGAAATAGATTTTTTAAATGTAGAATCAAACAATAGTGGAGATGCTATTCCATTGCGATATCAAATTAACGGTAACACTTATATCCATGTTGTTGATGGCGGGTATTTGGGAACTGGGGACAAAATAGTAAAGCACATAAACAAATATTATGGTAATCCAACATTCATTGACCACGTCATTGTGACACATCCGGATAATGACCATTCTGGGGGCTTAAGGACAGTCCTTGAAGAATTCGAGATTGGCACGCTTTGGATGCTGCGCCCGTGGCTTTACGCGAATGAATTGATTGAAAGATTTCCAACTTATAATTCTGTTGAGCATTTAATCAGGCGTCTCAGAAGTATTTATCCTAATATTGCAGCTTTAGAAGAACTCGCAATTTCGAAAAATATCAATATTTCAGAACCATTTCAAGACGTAAAAATAGGTGCGTTTATAGTTATGGCACCAACGAAATCACGATATCTTGATTTAATAGTCGAGTCAGATAAAACTCCTGAATCAACTAAGCAAGAGCAACAAACTGCGAGTGAATCATTTATGAATTTAGTTGAAAAAGCTGTTGTAAAAGTTGTTAACTTTGTAAAAGCTGCCTGGGGAATTGAGACATTTTCATCTGAAGAGACTAGTTTTGAAAATGAAATGAGTATTGTTCAGTATACAATACTGTGTGGTAAAAGTATTCTTATGACTGGTGATGCTGGCCGATCATCGCTTAAAGAAGCGGCTGATTTTGCTACAAGTATAGGATTGGTTATACCGGGCATCGATTATTTTCAAATACCACATCATGGCTCGAGACGAAATTTATCAACAGATATTCTTGACATGTGGCTGGGACCGAAAATCCCTTCGAAACCAGAGAAGGGAAAGGAATCATTTTATACAATAATTAGCGCTTCAGAAAAAGATAAAGAACATCCTAAAAAAACTGTGATCAGAGCAGCTATACACCGTGGTGCCGGGGTTGCCGTAAACAGTGGGGGAGATGTATTAGCAAAATATAATACTCCATCTCGGGAAGGATGGGGATCAGCTATTCTATTAGAATATCCAGATGAACAGGAAGAATAGCAGTGAAATAATAACAGAAAAATGCTTCAGTGGATTTTATCTTTGAGGATTTGGCCGTCGCAGCCGGGGCCGGAACCGCAGCCGATGACGGGGACGTCGGTATTTTTGGTGATAATTTGGGCGACCTCGGCAGCGACGCCTTCGAGCAGCAGGCAGACGGCCGTGGCTAAACAAAAAAGACCCCCGGTGAAACCGGGGGCTAAATAATTGACCTGCCCACAGGTGGCAGGGCTAAACGAAAACAACAAAACCCCGCCACTCGCAATACATCGGGAAGATGGCGGGGTTAAATACTTTTCTGTCTAACCAACTAAATGATTCGGGTGGGGTTATTTATCCGACTTGTCGGCGCTGGAAGAGGGCAACGGCAATCGAGAGGATGCCGGTGGTGTAGCACAGGGCGTAAAGGCCGCTGATAAAAATGTATTTGGCTGGGATTGCACTGCCTTCGTAAATCGCGTCACTGACCCAGAAGACCTGCAGATTCGGTACGATGTGGTAGGCAATATTGGCCCAGAGGCGGCTGTCGGCAAACCTGCCGAAAGTATAATCACTGATAAGGCCGAGCATAAAGAGGCCTACACAGCCGGCCAGGGTGACAACGACATTAAACCGTGACGACAGGGCTATGGCCAAGGCCGTTATGACCAATGCGCCCATAAACAGCAGTACAGAGGCATAAATATCCATCAGGGCGAACGCATTTTCCGCCGGATTGAACTTCCAAGTGCGGTCAAAAAAGGCCAAAAAAACGATGCCCACCGATGCGAAAACGGCCCCGAGGACTATGGCTGTCGAAGAGAACTGCCAGTCGTAAAAATAGTTAAAAAAGGCGGTTATCAAAATCGACAGCAGAAGGACCCCGCCGGCAATAGAAATCACAGACCAATCGAATGTGTCATTGACGGTCTCCATGACGCCGTGGCGAATCGCCATCAGATAGGCAATTGTGCACAAATAATGGGCCAGGCCGACGGCCCCTGCCACTCCGAGGAACTTGGCGAGCAGGAATATCGGACGCTGCACGGGTTTGGTTAAGACGGTTGTAATGGTCTTATTGCTGATTTCCTCGGCTACGGCACCGGATGCGGCAAATATTGAAATGAACAAACTGGTCAGGAAAAGCGTAGATAAACTGATTTCTCGTAAGAACTTATTGTCGTCGTCCAGTGAATACATTGTCAGGGCCGGCGTCAATAAGAACAGCAGCAGCGACGCGACGATTATTACGGCATAGACGGGTTGCCTGAGCGTCTCGGTAAAGGTATTGGCGGCGATTGTCAGCAGCTTATTCATTTTGGGTCATTAATAATGATGTTACAGGGTATCCAATTTTCGCGATTTTTCGAAAAACGAGGCCCTTCACATATAAAATCAATATTGTTATATTACACAGCCTTGTTTTTGTAAAGCTATTTGGACAGGCAACGTGTATATACAAGCCTGGCGGATAACTTGTTCTAAATTAACAGGAGTTTTATATAAATGGCGTTGTCGTCGAACCGGGCCAGAAACCTGTCGGTGGGACTATTAATAGCCGGAGTCTTTTTCTTCATCGCCACTCTGGTTCTGGGTACATGGAGCGGCTTTTCGGCTATCAGCTTTATCGGCTTTTACCTGCTCGCGACGGGGCTGGTCTGTTTCGTACTTCTGATTCAGTTCCAGCTAAGAACGCTTGCCGAACAGGAGAAGCTCGATACGAGCCGGCTGGCCACAGACGACAAAAGCAGCACAATCTTTGCCGAGCAGAGCAAACAGCCGGAACTGTTTGCGGTCGCTCAGAAGCGCCTGGTTTTACTGGAGAAATGGTTCATACCCATCCTGGCGGCATTAATCGCAGCGTACCAAATCAGTATAGGCGTCATTCTACTGAACGGACTGAGAAGTACCGTTCCCGATGAGGTAATCACACGGCAGCCTTTGTTATGTTCGGTCTTTCTGATTACTATCGCGTTTACGGCCTTTTTGCTCAGCCGCTACGCTACAGGCATGAGCACCGAAACCAAATTCAAGCCTTTGCGTGCAGCCGGAAGCAGCCTGCTCGGTGGTGCGGTCCTGTGTTTTATTGTGGCAATCTGTCTTGCTCTGGTGCAGTTCCAATTTCCATTACCGCTGAAAGTTGTGTCCTACATCATTCCTGTTCTGATGATTCTGCTCGGAGTTGAAACGGCCCTTAACGTCGTGCTCGATATATACCGGCCGAGACTCAAAGACCAGTACAGCCGCTCGGCCTTCGACAGCCGACTGCTCGGCATTATCAGCGAACCAGGCGAGGTTCTGCACACGGTCGCAGGCGCTATCGACTATCAGTTCGGATTCAAGGTCTCACAGACGTGGTTTTACCAGCTTCTCGAAAGGGCCATCATACCACTGCTCCTTTTGTCCGTACTTGTACTATATCTGCTAAGCACAATGGTTGTGGTCAATCCGGCCGAACAGGCGATAGTCGAGCGATTCGGCAATCCCCTGACGGACACAAACGAAGTAAGACTGTACGGGCCGGGCATACTCTGGAAAATGCCCTGGCCAATCGACATCGCATACATATATCCCACCGAAAAGGTCAAGGAAATATACATAGGTTATGAACCGAAGCTCGATGCCAAAACCGGACTGCCTGAACCGGAAAAACAACTCATCTGGGGCAAAAAGCATTATGAAGAAGAATACGACCTTATTGTCGCCAGCCCGGCCAGTAACGTCGGACCGAGCGAAGGCGTAGTACCGATCAGCCTGGTCAAAGCTAATATCCCCGTCCAGTACAAAATAAAGAATCTGTACGACTTCATGTATAACCACAGCGAGCCGGAAAAGCTGCTCGAAGCCATCTGTTACGGCGAGCTGGCACAATATGCTGCCAGTGCAAAGGTCGAAGCCGACACACCAGAGGATTTCCAGACAAGTATTCTCGGGGCCGGCCGTGAAACTGCAAAGCAGGTCCTTACCGAAAGAATTCAGGCCCGTGCCAACGAGGAGGGGCTCGGCGTTGAAATAGTTTTCGTAGGTATGCAGGGAATTCATCCGCCTGTCGAAGTCGCCGAGGATTACCAGAGGGTTATCGCCGCGGTACAGGAGCAGCAGGCTGCCGTCCTGAACGCCCAGGGGTTTCTCAACAATATACTTGGCAACCTCGCCGGCTCGGTGGAATATGCAGAGCAGCTCTACAAGCTTGCGGTGAGACTCGAGCAGGCGCAGAAAACCGAGCCGCAGGCCCGTGAGCAGCTCGCAGAGCAGCTCGACAAAGCCTTTATAAATGCCGGTGGTAACATCTTCAAAACACTGGCCGAGGCAAAAAGTTACGCCTTTGAAAAGGCCACGCTTTCCGAGGCCGACAGCAAACGCTTCGCCGACCAGTTGAAGCCTTACCTGGCTGCAAAAGACATCTACCGAGAAAATCTGCGGCTCGAAGTGTTCGAGGACGACTTGCTCAGAAAAATAAGGAAGTATGTTGTCATTGCCGACCCAAATGATTCTCAGGTCTTTATCGTTGATGTGAAAGAAAAACTGACAACGGATTTATATGACATAACAGGTTTGGAGGCGCCAGAGGAACAATGAAAAATACAGCAGTTACAATATTAGTAATCGTTATCGTAACTATCGCCGTGTTGCTGGCGGTGTGTTTTCAGGTCAGAGACACCGAAGCGGTCCTTGTAACCCGTCTCGGAAAACCCCAAAGGACTATAACAAAGGCGGGCCTTAACGTGCGATGGCCTGCGCCTATCGAACGTGTGCACAAGTTCGATACCAGGATGAGAATCTACGAAGCCACTATCGCGGAAACGACCACGAAGGGGGCGATACCTATTATTATGCACACATTTGTAATCTGGCAGGTCCAGGACCCCCTGTCGTTTTACAACGCCGTCCAGACGGTGGATCAGGCCGAGAACAAGCTATACAGCCTCATCCAGGACACCCAGAACAAGGTCGTCGGCAGACACGAGTTTTCCGAGTTTGTAAACAGTAATCCCGAAAAGACCAGGTTCAAACAAATCGAAGAGGAGATGCTACAAGAGCTCAGTGCCGCTGCTTCGCAGAACTACGGAATTAATATAAAGGCCGTCGGCATCAAACAACTGAAGGTCAACGAGGACACGACCAAAGCGGTGTTCGAGAGAATGAGGGCCGAACGAAATCGAAAGACCGAGGCTATCCTGTCCGAGGGCAACGCCAGAGCCACCGCCATTAAAAGCAACGCCGATACCAAAAAACAGAAGCTGCTTGCCGCAGTAGAAGGACGCGCCAAGGCTATCAGGGGCGCCGGTGACGCCGAAGCAGCCAAATATTATGAACTACTCAACGAGGACCCGGAATTCGCAATGTTCCTGAGAGAAATCGAGGCCCTGAAGAAAGCTCTGGCGGAAAGAGCCACTATTATTATCAGCGCCGACAGCGAGCCGTTCAGACTGCTGAAAGAAATGCCCGAAATGGAACCCAAAAAGTAAAGGGCTGCGAACACAGACGATTGGCAATACTCGATAAAAGGACCCGGTAAAACAATATGGCCGAGCAGAACGAAAATCAGAATGAGCAGATAAAGACGCAAGAGTCACAGACGAAATCGGACCAGGCCTATAAGTTCCTTTCGGATGCGCTCCGCGCCAGCTTCACTCTTCTGAAAATCATAATCATTGTGCTGCTGGGGCTGTTCCTGTTTTCCGGTTTTCAGACGGTCGGTCCATACGAAAAAGCCCTGGTCCTGACCTTTGGAAAAATAAGCGGAGAAGGAGAAAGCCGCGTCCTCGAGCCCGGCCTGAAGTGGGTCTGGCCTTACCCAATTCAGGAGATTGTCAGAATACCGGTCGAGAAGAAAATAAATTTGGCCCTGGAGTCACTATGGTATTACGAAAGACCCGAAGACAAGCTCAGAACCAGTCAGAATTTCGGCGCGACACTCAATCCGCTGATTGACGGTTACTGTCTTACCCGCGGTGAAAGGCAGGATACAGGCCGTGACCAGAGTGACTACAACATAGTGCATACCAAATGGCAACTCACTTATCAAATTACAGACCCGGAGCCGTTTTTCAAAAATGCTTATATTGATTTCGAAGATATAGAAGCCGGGCAAAATTATTCCGATGTCATCGAGGACAATATCACCTCGATGCTTCGGGCCCTGGTTGCCGACGCCGCCGTCAGCACGCTCGTCAGTTACACCATAGACGACGTGCTGTTTGGGCAAATTGGCAGTATAACCGAGCATGTAAAGATTACTCTGCAGGACAAGCTCAACCGGATAGAAAGCGGCATTACGGTTGTTTCGATTCAGCTCGACAGCCAGGCGCCGCCGCGGCAGGTCGCCCAGGCATTCTGGGCCTCTGTGCAGGCCGCCAATGCCAAAGAGACTCTTATAAAGGATGCACAGGCTTATTACGATAAATCGCTGAATGAAACGGGCGGGCCGGTCGCAGAAAAGCTGCTGACTGTGCTCGAAGAGGAAACCACCGATCCGAAGCATTTCGATAAACTGTGGCCTCAACTGGCAGGCCAGGCACAGGACGTAATAGCAAAAGCAGAAGCCTATCGAACAAGGGTCGTTGAAAACGCCAAGGCAAATGCGGATTATTTCAGATCACTGCTGCCGGAATATCGCAAGACTCCGAAATTAGTCGTACAGAAGATTTGGCAAGACGCGGTGCAGCAGGTGCTCGATGAAGCCGACGAAAAAATAATTATGCAGCCGACCGGCAATAAAAACGAGGTACGAATCGCTATAACTCGCGACCCGACCATCAAACAAAAACAGAACGAACAATCGCAAAGTAAATAGCCGGCATAATATATACGAAGCTCGAGACGCTAAAATATGGTCCATCAACACTTTCATTTAAAAGACGACATTGCAACAGAGGCAACACGCGGCAAGCAGATTCGTGTGAGCCTGGCACTGATTGCCACGCTCGCCGGATTCACCCTTCTGACCAGCAGCTGGGTCGCCAAGCTGGGTTTTCTCTACGGTTCAGACAGTTTCCAGGCAAATGTGCTGGCTATGGCAGGTGCAATCCTGCTGTCACTGCCCGTGCTCTGGCACGCCTTGAAGTGCCTGCTGGCGGGACATTCACACATGGACGAGCTTGCTGCGCTGGCTATAATCGCCTGCTTCGCCACTCAGAATTACACGGTCGCCGGAATAGTCGCGTTCTTTATGCTGCTCAGCGAGCTTGTTGAAACCCGTACCGCTCTGGGCGCGCGCGCGTCCATCGAATCGTTAGTGAGACTCACCCCAAAAAAGGCATATCTTCTCGCCGCCGACGGTGCTGAGAAAGACATCAACGTCAGTGAGCTCAAGACCGGTGACATTGTTCGTGTCCGTCCCGGTGATAACATCCCCGCCGACGGAGAGGTCACCAACGGCCTAAGCAGTGTTAATGAAGCAACCATCACCGGCGAATCGCTGCCGGTCGATAAAGTACCGGGAATGCAGGTCTTCGCCGGAACAAACAACCTTACCGGCGTGCTCGATATTAAAGTAACCAAAGCCGGTAAAGACACTACACTCGGCAAGGTCCAGTCGTTAATCATACAGGCCGAACAGAGCAAAATTCCAATCATTACAATCATCGAACGCTACGTTAAGTGGTACGTGCCGACGATTCTGATGATTACCCTGATTTTTTACTTTTTCACCCGGAACATACAGCAGGCCATATCCATACTTATAATCTCCTGCCCGTGCAGTCTGATTCTTGCCACTCCCAGCGCAATGGTCGCAGCCATCAGTTCATCGGCGCGGCTTGGGGTGCTGGTCAAGAATGTAGCTGATCTGGAAATCGCCGGTCGAATGACCGCTATGGTATTCGACAAAACCGGCACCCTGACGACTGGCCGGCTTTATGTAACCAAACTGACTCCGGCAGATGACGTCGAGCCCGCCGAACTGCTAAGCGCCGCAGCCTCGGCTGAGCAGATGAGCAAACACCCCGCCGCACGTGCCCTTCTGCAGGTAGCCAAAGAGGCGAATCTTACTTTGCCCCAGACGAAAAACTTCAGGGAAACACCCGGTAAAGGCGTCACTGCAACGGTCGATTCGGAACAAATCATTGTCGGACGGGACACATTCCTGACGGAGAACAATATCGATATAAAAAACATACCCGACCCGGCTTTGCACGAGGAGCAGGGTTTCAGCACTCTTTATATCGCCAGGGATTCAAAATGTATCGGCTGGATAGGCTTGCAGGACAAGACACGTCCGGAGGCCCAACAAGCGGTCAAAGAGCTGTTCGAGGCAGGAATTAAACGTGTCACTATGCTGACCGGCGACCGCAGCGAGGTCGCCAATCGAGTAGCGGGCGAGCTTGGGTGCACCGATTTCAAGGCCCACTGCCTGCCGCAGGATAAACTGTCTATTGTCGAGAAAATAAGAGAAGACGGCCATACCGTCGTTGTGGTCGGCGACGGCATCAATGACGCCCCGGCCCTTACCGCAGGAGACCTCGGTATAGCTATGGGCGCAGCAGGAAGCGACGTCGCCATTAACTCGGCTTCCATCGCATTGATGAGCGACGACCTGCGGCGTCTGCCGTTTCTGGTCAAACTGTCCCGAAGCACCAGAAGGGTAATCTACGAAAACATAGCCTTCGGCATATCGTTCATAGTCCTTGGTATATCGTTCTCATTTTTGATTCTGCCGACCATAGCAGCCGTATTACATTTTGTAAGTTCATTGTTTGTTGTTTTTAACAGTGCCCGGCTTGTACGCTACGGAGAAGAACTCGAGCATACACCGGCGCGCTGAATCACCATTGCGGTGGTATCGACAGGCATAAAATTATATGAATCAAAATAACGAATACGCCGTTGAGACTTTTTCGCTGAGCAAGGTTTTCGCCGACCTGTGGGGAAGGAACAGGGTCTATGCAGTCAACGAGCTTAACCTTCGTGTGCGCTATAATGAGGTGTTCGGATTGTTAGGCCCGAACGGTTCAGGCAAGACCACAACAATAAAAGTCCTGCTTGGCTTACTGCACCCGACCAAAGGCAGGGCGCTCGTACTCGGCGGTGACGCAACCGACCCGAAAATCAGCGCACGCATCGGATTTCTGCCTGAAGAGTCGTATCTTTACAGGTATCTGACCGCTCGTGAAACGCTTGATTTTTACGGCCGATTATTTTCACTGCCCAACCAGGTTCGCAAAGCCCGAATCGAGGCACTGCTCGATATGGTCGGTCTGAAAGCGGTTGCAAACCGACAGGTAGGGACTTTTTCGAAGGGTATGGCCAGAAGAATCGGCTTGGCTCAGGCACTTATCAACGACCCCGACCTGCTGATTCTCGACGAGCCGACGACAGGCCTGGACCCCATCGGCACAAGGCAAATCAAGGACCTCATCCTCGAACTGGTTAAAAGAGGCAAGACGGTTCTGCTCTGCAGTCACCTGCTGGCCGACGTTGAGGATATCTGCGACCGTATTTCGATTCTCTACGGCGGAAACATCCAGGCCGAAGGGCAAGTCAAACAGCTACTGCAGCAAAGCAACAGGACGCAAATTACATCCGGCGCGCTAAGTGACCGGACTATCGAAAATATCAGGAAGCTGATTGAGGCCGAACATGCCGATTTCGAAGTTACCTCGCCAATGGAAAAACTGGAAACTTTCTTTATAAGAACGGTAACCGAGGCGCAGGCAAGTGCCGTTCCAACCAGCGGTGCCGTCAGTACCACTATGATAGGCGATTTTCTTGCCGCTGAAGCGGCACAGAAAAGCATACTTGATAAACTCGTTACCGCAGAGGTCAGTGACAAACCCAAAGCCGCTATCGAAACACAAAAGCCAGCCGAGACTAAAACGCCCGCCGTCGAGCCGGACAAAGAGCTGCTCAGTAAATTGACCTCGGCAGCGGAACCATCCGAACCAGTAAAGACATCCGAGCCTGCCGAGACAAAGACGCCGGATACACAAAAGGTCCGTGATGAAGTGCTCGAACAGTTGAAAGGCTCCGAAGACAAAGCAGAAGAACAAGACCGGGCCAATACCGACGAGGGGGAAAAGCCCGATGCGTAGTATCTGGGCTGTTGCCCGAAACACAATACGCCAGGTACTCCGAATGAAAATCGCGGCAGCATTTATATTACTGCTGATTATCCTCATACCCGTTATGGGTCTGGGTGTCACGGGCGACGGCACAATCAAAGGCAAACTTCAGAGTTTTGTCACTTACAGCCTTGCGCTGCTCAGCCTGCTGCTTTCACTATTGACCGTCATCGCTGCTGCTTACAGTCTCGCCGACGATATAAAGCAACGCCGCATCTATATGGTCCTTACCAAGCCGATTCGCCGTTCTGAACTGCTGGCGGGTAAACTTCTCGGTGTTATTCTGCTCGATTTACTGCTGCTGGTCCCCCTGTCTGCTATCATTTATGGTGTAATCAACTATATTCCAACGCATAACGACGCGACGGCCCAACAAATGCAGGCGCTTGAAAATGAGTTTTTCACCGCGCGTGCAAACATCAAACCCCCCGAGCCTGATGTCAAAGCCGAGGTCCTGCGATTGTACGAAAGGCTCAAACAAGAAAGGCAACTGCCCGAAGGTTCAAAATACAGGGAAATCATCAAATATCTCACTCAGCTCGTGAAATATCAAAAGCGGGCTGTAGGTGCAGGCTCGGAGATGCGCTGGCAGTTCGACAACATAAGAATAACCGACCCCAATCAAAGCCTTTTTATCAGATATAAGTACGACGTATCCGTCAACCCTCCCGACCTTAATATCAACGGCGGGTGGATGGTCGGCGATTTACGTCAGTTGCCCGCCATTCCACAAGGCCGCGGCAGCATATATATCTTTGAACGAAAGGATATGATCAGGACCTTTCACGAACTGGAAGTTCCTGCTAATGCAGTGGCTTCCGACGGCCATCTGGAAGTCGCATTTCTCAATCTGCCTATGAACAACACTGTCGTTATCTTCCCGCCTGACGAAGGTCTTGAGCTACTTTACAAGGCCGAAAGCTATACCCTGAATTTTATCAAAGCCGTCATAATGCTATTCTTACGGCTCGTATTCCTTGCGTGTATAGGTATCTTCGCCGCCAGCTTTCTGTCCTTTCCAGTTGCATTGCTGCTTTGCCTGGCAGTGTTATCCGTAGCCACTGTCGGCGGATTCATCCTCGAATCTTTCGATTATCTCAGCAGCGAAGTAGGAACCATTTACACGTTCACCGTCGGTGTGGTTATACAGATGATTCCAAGATTCGACCGTTACAATCCGTCTGTATACCTGGTGCCGGCGAGACTGATTAGCTGGTCGATGCTGGCCAAATTAGTCGCTATGTTTGTCTGCCTGCAATCGTTCGTTATATTTTTATTTTCTTTTCTGATTTTTAAATTCAAAGAAATTGCAAGGATAACCATTTAGCTACGGGTATTGAATCACTAATGACGAATAACGATATATTAAGTATTCCGTATCGAACATAGAGCGCCGAGTAATGCGTAAACGTGACATAATAATTTGTCTGACAGCTTTGGTCATCGGTGTAGCTCTTCTGGTCAGCGCAGGCAATCAGCTCGATTATATAAACTCGCAGCGGAAACAGATGAACCTGGTGAGAAATGAGCCTCTGGAAAACGCACCGCCGGCACTTGCTTTTGCCACCGTCGCCATGGGGTCCTTCCGCGGGCTAATCGTTGATATATTATGGATTCGCGCCGAACGTCTAAAGGAAAAAGGACAATTTTTCGACGCCCGGCAACTGGCCGAGTGGATTGTTACACTTCAGCCTCGCTTCAGTAGAGTCTGGTCGTTCCAGGCCTGGAACATGGCCTATAACATATCCGTCACCATCCCGGCATCGGAGCCCGAGCAGCGATGGCGGTGGGTGAAAAACGGTTATGAGCTGCTTCGCGACAAGGGCATCCCGCTTAATCCCACAGACATCAGCCTTTATCGTGAGCTGGCCCTGATTTTTCAGCACAAGATTGGCGGCATAACCGACGACGCCCACAGATATTACAAGCTGCAGCTTGCCCTTGCTACGGAGCCGCTGCTGGGGCCTGCAAACGAACAATATTTTGATGAGCTCGCAGCCGCTCCTGAAAGTCTCGACCAAGTCCTGGCAGATACAGATGCAGCCAAATTCGTAAACGACCTCAGAGCCGCCGACGAGACATTTGCCGACGATGAAAAAATTGCAGGTAACTACTTGGCCCTTCGACAGGAGCCTAAAAAATTCAAACCCCAGGCATTCGACGTAATAGACAGCTACAGAGGTACAGAAACGCTGGAGAAATTCGATATCTTCGCCAAGGCCTGGCAGCTGAGAAATGTCTGGAAACTCGAACCGCAGCTTATGCAGCAGATAAATAAAGTTTACGGTCCCACCGATTTTACCGACCCGAATCATCACTTGCCCATGGACTGGCGGCATCCGGATACACACGCCATCTACTGGGCCGTTAAAGGTTTGGAGATGAAGCCGGAAAACGACCTGACAATCGGCGAGGCCAATACCGACCGTATCGTAAGTCACAGTCTGCAAAACCTGTACCGCTACGGCATTATATTCATCTACGACATTCCGCAAAGCGAACAGATTGAATACGAAACAAGACCCGACCGCAGACCGCGAATGTCCAAAGCGGTTTATCTACGGCCCGACCTTAGAATGTTCGACTCCTATAACAAAACACAACTTGCTATTATAAAAAAATACAAATCCCAAGGTGTCGATATACACGATACATATGAGACCGGGCATAAAAACTTTCTGAAAAACGCCGTGCTCCGTTTCTATCAGGCCGGCCACAAACAACAGGCCCGTAAAATCTATAAAGAGCTTCGGAAACTTTACCCGGATGAAGAAACTAAGGCGGAATTCGTGGTTTATCTGCGAAACCGTCTGCGCGAAGAAGTGCAGGAACTCGGTATTACCGATGCCAGAGAAAATATCCATGACATTCTTCTTGAAGCCTATTTTTACTTTTCGATGCGAGAAGACGACGAGGCCTACAAGCGAGAGAAAATAGCAACTGAAATCTATAAACAATACGAAATTTTGTTTAAAGGCGAGAAGCATAGAGTCGGCCTTCCGCCAATAAGCAGAATGAAGTATCTGTCACTTATCGACTTTCTCAGAGACTTGCGTTATCCTGAATCCCTTCGGATGAGCCTTGTCGCCAGAATCCAGCTTGAAAGACCCGACCTTGCCGAACAGCTCGAGAACGAGCAAAAGAAATACTTCGAAGAAGAACAAAACCAACAGCAGACTAATCGGCCCTGACCATGCTCGAACACAGATACGCTCAGCTCACCGAATCTCAGAAAAAGGCGGTTTTTCATATTAACGGTCCACTGCTTGTCATCGCCGGACCCGGCAGCGGCAAGACACGCGTCATAACTTATCGCATTGCAGCCCTGATAGATTCAGGAGTTAATCCTCGAAATATCTGTGCCATAACATTTACCAACAAGGCCGCTGAAGAAATGCGCAACCGCGCTTTTGACCTCGGTGCTTCCGCCGGTGCACACATCAGCACGTTTCACTCTCTCTGCGTTCGGATTCTGCGGCGCTACGCCGACAGGACAGGCATTAAACCGAATTTCAGCATTTACAGCGAGTCAGAGCAAAATACAACGATGAAACAGGCTATAAAAGACTGCCGTCTCGAAACAAGCAACTTTTCGCCTGCTCGTATGCGCGAGGCTGTCTCGACACTGAAGAACAAGCTGATTGACACGGACAATTTTCAGGGCATGGCCGACGACTTCTTCAGTACCTGCCTTTCCAAAATCTATATCCGTTACCAGCAGATATTGTTGGAAAACAATGCTTTTGATTTCGACGACCTGCTGCTGCAAACCGCGTTTCTTCTCGAAAGAAACGCCGATGTCCGTGATGAACTGTCAAAACGCTTCAGGTTCCTGCTGATTGACGAATATCAGGACACAAATCACGCCCAGTACCGCATCGCCCAATCCCTCGCGGCCGCACACGACAATATTTGTGTCACCGGCGACCCTGACCAGTCCATCTATCGGTGGCGCGGCGCAGATATATCGAACATCCTTGCCTTTGAGAAGGACTGGCCCGACGCTACCGTAGTCAAACTCGAAGAAAACTTCCGCAGCACTCCTCAAATCCTGCAGGTCGCCGACCGGCTCATCGCCGCAAACAAAGGCCGAAAACAAAAGACGCTTATCCCGACAAAAGACCCGGGAGCGGAACTCGAAATAATCGCCTGTGAAGACGAAGAAAATGAAGCCGACCAGCTCGCAACCAATATAAAACAACTTACAAATCAGGGCGTTTCACCAAAAGATATGGCGGTCTTCTATCGAATCAACGCCGCCTCCCGTCCCCTCGAAGAAGCCTTTATAAAAAACCAGATACCATACCAGATAGTGCGAGGTGTAGAGTTTTACAACCGCAGGGAAATCCGCGACGTCCTTGCCTATCTGAAAGTGGTTGTCAATCCGTCCGACGAGGTCGCCCTGCTCCGCATAATCAACACACCATCGCGAGGTATCGGAAAGACATCTGTTGACCGGGTCCGCGCATACGCTTTATCGAAAGGTAACTCGCTGTATAACGCTCTTGAAAACGTCAAGGCTGTAAACAGCCTCAAGACAGCGGCCAAGGCCAAGATAGTTGTGTTTATGGATATGCTCAACGAACTAAAAAAGAAGACTCAAGGCCCCGTTGCACCTCTTACTGAAAAGGTCTTCGCCCTCAGCGGTCTCGAAGCCGCTCTTAAACAGGCAGGTGACAAAGACGCGATTGATAATGTCACCGCACTTATCGACGCCGCCGCTATTTACGACAAGAGCACCAAAGAGCCGTCGCTGCTCGATTACCTGCAGCAAATCGCCCTTTTCAGCGATGCCGATTACTATGATAAAACACAGGACCGCGTCTCCCTGATGACACTGCACACCGCCAAGGGACTCGAATTCGATAACGTTTTTATCGTTGGTCTCGAGCAGGGTCTGCTGCCGCACGAACGCAGCGCCGAGGACGAAGAAGAGCTCGAAGAAGAGCGCAGACTGTTCTTTGTCGGAATTACACGCGCCAAGCTGCGACTCTATATCAGCTACGCCCGATACCGCACATATCGCGGCCAGCTTATGCGAACCATCCCGTCACAATTCCTGTTCGAGCTGGGAATTGAACCGGTTGAAAGAAATAACGACACCGATGAAAATAAAGATACTGAGTATGACCTCGATGATAGCCAGGCTGAGCGGTTCTATCCCAATCAGCTTATTCGTCACGCTAAATTCGGCCTAGGCCGAGTTACCCGCTATACCGACCTCGGAGAAAACAGCACCGTGACCGTAAGATTCAACTCTGGAAAGACAACGACCCTGATGATAAAATACGCCGACCTCGAAACTGTGGATATTTAACGAGCCGCTTTTAGAAGGGAGTTGAGACTTTTAACAAGGGAAGGTACTATGCCGGAACGGATTAAACTTTATTATAAGAACGTTACCGCCGAAATCATCGGCCCTGAACATGGAATCACCGTCGGGCAACTAAACCAACTGGCCGAAAAGACCACGCCGCTAATTGGGCACCTGAACGAACAGCGAAAGCAAGACAGGACGCCCTACCGCGACCTGCCTTACGATGAACAAGCTCCCTTCAAAATCAAGAGACTGGCTGAGGAACTAAAAGACCGTTGCGAAAACTTTGTCGTGCTCGGTATCGGCGGCTCGGCACTGGGTAATATCGCCCTGCAAACCGCGCTAAATCCCTATATGCATAACCTCGACGACAAACAACGCCAGGGTGCGCGATTGTTTGTCTTCGATAATGTTGACCCCGACCAATTCGGTTCGTTCCTGGAATGGGCATCGGACAAGCTCGATAGAACCGTATTCAATGTAATCAGCAAATCAGGTGAGACTGCCGAGACCGCCGGCCAGTTTCTAATTGTCCGCCAAATGCTTATGGACAGGCTCGGCCCCGAAGGTTTCAAAAACCAAATAATTGCAACAACCGATTCTGCCGGGGGGACGCTCCGCAAGATAGTCAATGATACAGGCATTGACAGTCTCGAAGTGCCGAAGGGAGTGGGCGGTCGCTTCAGCGTTCTAAGTGCCGTCGGACTTCTCAGCGCCGCTGTCTGCGGAATCGACATTGACGGCCTGTTAGCAGGCGCACGTGACATGGATAAACGTGTAAGCAACACCGACTTCTACAAAAATCCGGCAGCGATTAATGCTGCTATTAACTATCACTATTACAATCAAGGCAAACGCAGTTCCGTTATGATGCCGTATTGCTACGCCCTGAAAGACTTCGCCGACTGGTATCGACAACTCTGGGCCGAGTCACTCGGAAAGGCAAAAGACCTCGCTGGTAACGAAGTCCATATCGGCCCGACTCCCATCAAGGCACTGGGCACTACCGACCAACACAGCCAGGTCCAGTTATATCGCGAGGGACCGAACGACAAACTCTTTACTTTCCTTGAGGTTGAGCATTTCAGCACCAACCTAAAAATCGGCCCGGCGCCTGATTCTGCACCGGAACTCGGTTACCTTGCCGGCGCTGACTTGAGTAAGCTTCTCAACAGCGAAAAACAGGCCACCGAATACACGCTGCTTCAGGACAAACGGCCCTGCCTCACTATATTGTTTCCAGAGGTCAATGCATATAGCATCGGCCAGTTCATTTATCTTTTCGAAGTAACAACCTCTCTCGCTGGTGCTTTATTTAACATAAACACCTATGACCAACCGGCTGTGGAGCTCGGCAAAAAGGCCACCTTCGCTCTGATGGGACGCAAAGGATTCGAAGAAATAGCCGAGCAAATCCGGCCGTATACGAAAATTGATGAAGACTATCTCGTATAGTCACCTTATTACAGCTTGTTTTTTCCACATAACGCCGTAAAATCCGGCTGTGTGCAAAATCTGATAAGGAGTGATGTATGAACTATGCGGTTGTAATGGCGGGTGGAACGGGAAAAAGGCTCTGGCCTCTTTCAAGAAAGAATCGCCCCAAGCAGGTCCTGAAGCTGCTGGCAGGTCAAAATCTACTCGAACAATGCATCGAACGGCTAATCCCCATCTTCGACGCAAGGAACATCATCGTGCTGACCAATGCCGATTATATCGACCTTGTCCGCGAGACCTCATCGCAGGTGCCCTATCAGAACGTAATCGCCGAGCCTGTCGTGCGCGACACCGCCGGTGCCATCGGACTGGCTGCGACCGTCCTGACAAAATTCGACCCCGACGCGACTATGGCTGTCGTCACTGCCGACCAAATCATAGAACCGGCCGAGGTCCTGCAGCAGGCGATGACCGACGCGATAACATTCGTTAATAATAATCCCGACTATCTCGTCACTTTCGGCATCAAGCCTGGTTTTCCCAGTACTCAGCTTGGCTACATCAAATGCGGCAAGGGCAGACACGTGCCCGATTGCAATAACCTCCTGCATCCTGTCGAAGCCTTCAGTGAAAAACCAAACTCCGAAACCGCCCGGGAATATCTCGAGCAAGGCCGATATTTCTGGAACTCGGGTATGTTCGTGTGGAAGGCAAGGAGAATATTGGCCCTGCTTGACCACTATCTGCCCGAATCGACCGTACCGCTTCAGCGAATCAAGACCGACTGGGACAGTCCCGCCCAGGCGACGACACTACAGGAATGGTTTCCCAAACTTCCCAAAATAAGTATCGACTTTGCCATTATGGAAAAGGCTGACTACGTCAACGCCATCACGCTCGACTGTCAATGGCTTGATATGGGTTCGTTCGCAGCCCTGGCTGACATCATCAGCTCGGACAGTGATAACAATATCGTCGTTGCAGGCCACAGCGAATTGCTCGACTGCAGGAATTCAATCTTCGTAACAGAAGAAAAAGACCACCTGATTGCCGCCATCGGCCTGGAGGATATGGTCGTGGCGCACACCCCGGACGCCACTTTGATATGTCATATCAATGCAACGCAGCGCCTTAAGGACCTGCTCGCCATCATCGAGAAAAACACCGGAGACAAATTTCTCTGACGTGTGGATTTTAGCCGCCCTCTAATATAGCGTGCGCTATTTTCGCTGCCGCTTCTTTTTTGGCAATTCGTGCGCACTGCTCTTTCATTTGCCGTCGTTTTGCATCATCCTTCAAAAGCGGCTCCAGTTCTTCCCATAACCACTCGGCACGGTCCTGTGCATCGGGCAAATCATCGACTATTATAGCGGCGCCAGCTTCGACGAGTTTGCCCGCGTTTAGATACTGATGAAGGTCGCCGTGGTGAGGATACGGCATACAGATACTCGGTACGCCCGCGGCCGCATATTCTGCGACGCTGACCGCTCCACTCCTGCCGATAACCAAATCCGCCGCAGACAACAAATCCGCCATATCTTCATAATACCCGATGACTCGATGACTTATCGTTGCGGATTTATACGCCGCTTCGACCTTCTTAAAGTTGACATTTCCCGCCAAATGTACAATCTGCCAGGTATCCGCAAACGCAGCAAGCTTATCCAGCAGCGAGCATATTGTTTCGTTTATACTCGCAGAACCGCTCGACGCGCCTGTCACCAACAATACTTTTTTGCCGCTTTCCAGACCGAGTTCGGTTATTGCCCTGCCGGGTTCGGGATTCTCGAATCTCTTTCTAAGGGGACATCCGACAACATTAGCCCGCAAATTTCGTTTAGCAAAATAGTCAACCGTCTCTTCGAACTGCACAAACACTTCATCAGCCCATCGCGCGCACAGTTTATTCGCCCTGCCTGCGACTATGTCAACATTGACAAGCTTGACGGGAATCTTCAACCGGTATGCCGCCCGACACACCGGCGCAGATACAAATCCACCGATACCCACAACAACAGCATCGCTGCTTCCTTTCAATCGTAAAGCTGCGATTTTTTGACTTTCAAAAAAGCTTTTAATGAATCTAGCGAATGCGACAGGGGCAAAAGACAGCTTCTGAGCACCCAGTGCCGTAAAAGCAAATTGGGTCTTTGAGAGAATTCGTGAGTCAATCGGCCGGTTGCTGCAAAAAAAGTGTATTTTCGTTTTGCTGTCGAGTTGTGCGATTTTTTCAGCTACCGCCAGGCCCGGATAAATATGCCCCCCTGTACCTCCGCCGGCAAAGAACACATAATCAGGCCGTTTCACCTATCGACCCTCTCCACCTCTGTACTTGATTGTTTTGCGATATTCATCAGTACTCCCACAGCCGCCGATGACAGCAGCAGACTTGTCCCGCCGGCGCTCACAAACGGAAGCGGTATGCCCTTGGTCGGCACAACGACTGTCACTACCGCGATATTAAACACAGCCTGAATCCCTATCGCCAGAACAATACCGCCGGCAAGAAGCTGCCCGAACGGGTCTCGGCTGCGAACTATCACTATAACGCCCAGCCACACAAAAGCAATGAACAACAAAATCACACTCGCCGCACCGATAAAACCAAGCTCTTCACAGATTATTGAGAAGATAAAGTCCGTCGTATCTTCAGGCAAATGCCCGTACTTGCATATACCCATCCCAAGCCCTTTGCCCAGTATCCCGCCCGAACCAAGTGCAATCAGCGACTGGCTCGGCTGATAGTTTATCGAATCGGTCCATCTGTCCGGATGCAGAAACGCAAGTATTCGCTGTTTCCTGGCCGGTGAACTGAGAACAGCGGCGGTAAAAGCTCCCGCGGCAAAAGGCAATGGAGGTAATATGTGCAGCCACCTGACGCCCGCGATAATAAGCATCAAAAACGAAAGCACAAACACCAGAACAGCCGTACCGAAATCTTCAATCAATATCAATCCTGCGACTAAACCGATGACCAGACAGGCCGGGACAAATCCGCTGAAAAATAACCGCAGTTTATCACCGTATCTCTGGCCGAGCCCAGCCAGAAAAATGATAAGCGCCCACTTGGCAAGCTCCGAAGGCTGAAAGCTGATGTGCGCAGGCCCGATGGGAATCCTCAGCCATCGCCGGGCGTAATTAATCTCGGCCCCGAACCTCGGAATCAACACTACCACAAGAAGGACTACGCTGAGCCCGAGCAAATACGTTGCAGGCGACCTGAGAAGTCCTTTCGACATATCCAGACGTCGATAGTCAATACAGTAAGTCACCCACATCACCACAATCGCCAAGACAAAAAACAGCGACTGCCGCAGCGACGTATATTCATAGAACCGACGCAGTTCTATATCCTGGGTGACGTTGGCACTGGCGGAAAAAACAAACACTGCACCGATGGCCATGAGCATCAGCACAACCATAGCTATTTGCGGCGGGATTGAGCTAACTTCATCGAGCCTGGCCGGGCTGTGCTGTTCATCTGTTGTCATCTGCATACACCAAATCTGCTATTTTGAAAAAATCCTTCTAAAATCTTTTCGGCTCGATATCCTGTTTAACAGCAAAAAATCAGGCTGATTCCACGACCGCAGAAATATCAACAGACCAAGTCGTACACATCTTTACTGAAGGTATAAATAAGCACCGGCTCGGCCGGAAAGTTCCCCAAAAAAAATGCAGCTTTTGGTCCGAAAATACCCCAAACCACCCTGTGCTAACAGGTAATGCCAAAAAAAATACTTTTTATTCTTCCAATGGTAGGACCTTTTAGTTTATAATACACACAATTGGGGTGATAAGTCGTTCTTCTCTGGTCGATAACAGAACCTATGCCAAAGAGATTTTTAACAATCTGTATCATTATTGCTCTAATGTCTTCGGCGCTGTGCAGTTCTAAACAAACGTCGCCGGCAACAAATGCGGAGAAGACAAAAGCCAGGACCCGGCTGACCGGCCCTACCGTTTATCTCGATTATGAAGACCAGCAACAGAAAGATAACTCCGTCGCCTCGTTTATGTATTTTGTGCCGATGATATCAACCGTTCTGGTCGAGTCCGACAGCAGTTCACAAAATACCCAGAAGGTGCAAATCGTATCATCTCAACGAACATCGAACGATAAGCAGTTTAAAGTTGTTTGCGAATTCGAAATATGGGGTCGAGGCCATCATGAAAACTTCTTTGATTTCGGAGACATAATCGCAAAAGACCAGGACTTTGTGCCTAAAGGAAAGCCGCTCAAGAATATTATAGAATACATCCGCTTCGAAGGTCCCGGCAGCGGCAGAATCGAGGTCAAGGGAGAAAAAGTCAACGGCGCTGAGAAGGTTACAGATGTGAAAGTTGTTTTCAACAACAACGGCAATCCCAGCCCTGTGACAGTAGGCCTGTACAGCATCCGCCCGGAGGACGGTCAGTACAAATTCGAGAACCGTTATGATACGAAAACTGCCAGGGTTAATGCGCTTTCATTCGAGGCAACCGAAGATGAACAACGCATGGATATACAACTTGCTTCGCTTGGAAACAGGTGCGCGAAGGAAGGATTCTACAGCAGACTCAAGGGTAAAATTGCAAACCTGTTTATCGAACCCGTACGCATAAATCCGCAGGGCAACAAGGCGATGCTGGACTTCGGCCATGCCTTGTATCAAAAGCAGGCCAGCTTCACCTTCCCAAAGGCCGAGAACCTTAAAATAGACCACGCAAGCAAGAAAGAAGAGCCCGTTCTGGCCAAGGCCGACGACAAGAACAAGCTTAAATCAATCAAAGCTGATTAAAATCGGCCTGCGGTGTTCTATAACCATCAGCCGTTTTCGTCAAACAAAGTCATAAGCTCGCAGGGCTTTTCAATAAGCCTGTCAGCGCCCGCTCGGACCAATTCATCCGCTTTTCTAAAACCCCACAAAGCTCCAACCGCATACATCCCGGCGGCATTGGCGGCCTGCATATCCGTGCTGCCGTCACCAACGTAGACAAACTGAGCTGGAGGTATTTCCATCTGCTTTGCAATTTGTACGGCTGCGGTCGGAGCGGGCTTTAGTGGAACACCCGCTGCTGCACCTCGCACTATCTCAAAATCATAATCACCGAGAAACTCATCGACCGTTTGACATGTAAATTCGTGCGGCTTGTTGGAAAGGATCGCCATTGGCACATTTCGCCTCTGGAATTCGCCGAGCATCTCTCTTATTCCGCAATACGGCCTGGTGTGTACCGCCCAACGGCGGTGATACTCGCTTCGAGTGAGCTCCAGACATCTGGAAACAGTATTCTCATCCCGCTGCGACTGCGGCAAAGCACGCTCTACAAGCTCTTCGATACCATCTCCGACGAAGTACTTATAGGCCTCGGTTGGATGTGTGGCAAAACCAAGCTGTCTTAATGCCGCGTTCGTAGAGTCAGCTATATCCTGCAGGGTGTCCAGCAAAGTCCCATCAAGGTCAAAAAGGACGGCTTTGAACTTTTTAATCTTATCTGCCATAATATTATAAAGGGGCCGGATTATAATCCGGCCCTGCGGCCTAATCAAGAAACGATATTTAAACACTTGTTTTTTACTCTTTTGGGAACACAGTATGAGCACAACACAAAAAGACAAAGACGATTTAGCTGAGAGGAAATGCATCCCGTGTGTAGGCGGCATAGAACCGCTCAAAGGCGACGCTCTTGAAAAGCTGCTGGCCCGTCTAAACAACGACTGGCAAATCATAGAAGAGCACCATCTCGAGAAACAATATAAATTCAAAGACTTCGCCCATGCATTACAGTTTGTCAATAAGGTAGGACAAATAACCGAAGAGCAGGGACACCACCCGGATATATATTTAGCATGGAGCAAAGTCAGGTTAACGGTCTGGACGCACAAGATAAAAGGTCTGCATGAGAGCGATTTTATCTTCGCCGCCAAGGCCGATAAGCTCTATATGCCGTTTTGATTATCCGCCGGTCTTCGAGTTCTAATTCTGTTTTGACACAGTGGTAATTTTTGGCGCCGTAGGTAACGGTGAAGTCGGCCTTATGCTCGGTCCGACCAGGCTCGATGTAGTCGCAGCTTTATCACCGTTACCTCGTCTGGCGCCGCGTACCGTCGGCAGACAAGGGCAAGGATATTGAACAATATCCAACGGTACGGCTTAGGGTTGAAAAATAAGGAGGAGGGTTTAAATCTGATAAATAACGTGAAACGCTAAAAACATTGGTTTTAATGCTTTTTCCCATTATCCTTACCTCTCGTGAACAAACCTTGATACAGTTCGGGCCCTTCTTCTGAAAGCTTTCATTCTGTAGTAGCGACAGCGTTATGGCACTGCTTATGAAAATAACCGAATGGGAAGCCCACAGTTTTGCCGATAAAACAAAAGATGTAAGAAAACCCGCGTTTCCTGCAGCGGCTTATCTCGTCTGCTTTATTTGCGAAATAAGCCCACAGTAAGTTACTCGCCGAGGACTTTTTTAATACTTACTTGGCGTATCCCCCTTTTATTAAGCCAATTTAACGCCTAATGAATGGCCTGCTGTTCTCCCCTAAAAACCACAATCCTCCAAAGCATACCTCCATTTCCTCCTCAGTTAAAATACTTCGCTAAATCAATTTGTCTCGTTAAGACCGATAAAATTTTATTTTCTGACCCCTTTATAGCATAAAACCATAAATTTTCTTGTGTATCCGCTAATTTTCCATAATACCCTAAACTATCCATTTTAACATTGCCGATACTTCTTTTGTAAAGATGGAACTTTTTGACGGGGTGTGCATATGGACACTTTGGTAGAACAGCGGACCGAAACAAGAACTCAAATAAACTGGCCGGTAAGCATCTGGCTGCCGCAGGCCAATCGCTTCTTCAACGGCACCAGTGCGAACATCAGCAAATCGGGTGTCTATGTCAAGCTGCCGATGACTACACCTGTGCGGGATGGAAACCTCGTAGAGGTCAATTTCCCGAGGACTATGGCACTGGCTGAAGAAAAAGGGCAGTTCGGCAGGCTAAAACAGGGCAAGGTTCTTCGAGTAGATCGCAAAACAATGCTGCGGGATGCAAAGGTCGGCGTTGCTATACAATTCGAGACTGAATAGTAGCTAATCCAGGCCGAGACAGACAATAATCTTCACCCAGCTTACTACCGGTAGAAGATTCAAAGGGCTGACGAATCGGAAAGATTCGTCAGCCTCGTTCTTTTTTTACGTCCGATAATTCACCGCGCTTCTTTTATTGACGGGCCCTTGTTACATACTTAGACTCAGCCACACACAGTAGTATACTCACAACAAGGATTTATATGGAACGAAAATGGACTACTCTTTCTGGTTTGCAGTTAGGCGGCAGTTTCGAATGCCGGTGCGGCAGGACGCATGAAGTACCTGTCCGCCGCTTCTGTTATAAGGATTCAGCATTCGAGACCGCAGCAGAGATTTTTGCTGATATTCTTGCAGAACACAAGCTCTATCGTTCTGTCGTAGTAGCTGATACAAGAACCTGGCGGATTTGTGGACAGAGGATTACCGCACTAATGAACGCCGAATCTATAATTGTTCCCGACAGTTCAGATACCGGCCCTGTATGTGACGATTTAACCTGCCTTTGGCTAAAGCAGCAAATCAGCAGAATAAAACCGCAGGCAGTATTTGCCGTTGGAAGTGGTACTATTAACGACCTTTGCAAATGGGCCGCTTTTGAAATGAACCTGCCGTATGCTGTATCTGCCACAGCCGCTTCAATGAACGGTTATTCGGCAGCCAATGTTGCCGCAAAAATCAACGGCGTTAAAGTTGTACTAAGAGCGGCAGCGCCCGTAGCTGTGCTGGCCGAACCTGCCGTAATCGAGCAGGCGCCTGCCGAAATGACCGCCGCCGGCCTCGCCGATACTATAGCCAAATCCTTCAGCAAAGCCGACTGGCTCCTTAACAACTTCTTATTCGGAGAATACTATTGCAATTACTGCGCAGACATACTCGACAGTGTTCAGGATTCCTACATCGGCAGGCCCGAGAAACTTCGCACCCGCGACTCTCAAACAATACAAGGCCTGTTCGAGGCGCTATTCCTGACGGGTATAGCTATGACTATGGTCGGTACAAGTGCGCCCGCAAGCGGAGGTGAACATCTTTTAAGTCACGTGCTCGATATGACCGCCGATATCAACAATCAGGGGCACTGTCTGCACGGTTTGCAGGTCGGTCTCGGCACGATTGTATCTGCTGCGCTGTACGAAAAGATTCTTGCCATTGAACGGCCCAAAATAAACAAGATGCCTGAAAACATAGATAAGGCCTACTGGCAGAACAAGATGCTCATCGAGTCCGTCAAAGCGCAATACACCTCCAAACAGGACTCTATAAAGGCAGCGGCGGTTACAATAGTCCGGCAGCAAACCTGGGAACAGCTCAAGAACAAACTGCATTCCATTGTAATGTCGCCGATGACAATAAAAGACCTGTTAAGTCGCGCAGGTGCAGCCGACAGCATAAAAGACCTCGATTTTTCACGTCAAAGAATAAAACAGGCCCTGCTCCACATGCACGAAATCCGCAAACGTTTCACTGTCATCGACCTTGCCTGGCTGACGGGCGTACTGCCTGGGGCGTTCGATGATATCATTGACACATACCTGGTTTAACAATCCCGATATCCCGGATTTTATATAGGACTTCTGTAGTATCCCTGGATTATCTGGGTTGTAATAATCCAAAAAAGACCTCAAATTACTGTCCTTATCACACCCGGCAGAATCGCTACATCCGGCACCAACGGATGCTGGTGCGATAATTTGGGCATCATCAAATTTTAGTTATATTCTATAGGGGCGCGATGCGGCTTTCCAATCAATTAACGGGGCCGTTTGAAGCATTCCTTTCGGCCTGTGGAACACTGCTAAAGTAGTCTGTTTGGATCAACGATGGAACGTTGGCAGACAGCTATCCGAGTTATTTATTCGGACCACTCTGCTCGACCGAGCTCGCCGTAGTCTGCCAGGCTTACCCCACATAAATGGAGGAGGGGTTGGCAAACTGAAATGGTGTTTCATCGGATGGTCCTGAACAAGTGTATACATAAGCAGGATTAGGTTGATATGCCTATGAAAGCAGATAAATCCCCACACAATCGTCGCGGCCTGAATGTGAAAATCATCGTCTTTACACTTATCATACTCATCGCACCAACCAACACCTCCGGCGCCAAGGCGCGCCGCTCTCGAGCGCCTCTGTCCAGCTCCAGTCTCAGAGCTATGGCACGGATATATATGGCAACGGGAGATTATGCCAAGGCTCAGCCTCTGGCCGAGCAGGCTTTGGCTCTGGCACAGCAGACCCATGCCAGCGACAAGGAGCTGGCTATGTGCCTTATTGATTTGGCGTACCTCTATAACGGCCAGGGACAACTCGAAAACGCATCCGAGATGTGTACGCTGGGATTGAAGCTGCAAGAGAAGATTTATTACAACAAGCACCCCTTTCTTGCTTATACCCTCCGCACACTTAGCGACATTTACCAGGGACAGGGAAAATACGACCAGGCAAACGCCGCACTCGACAGAGCTATCGACATCATGCTCGACAGTCACCTTCCTGATGATAAGGCTATGGCCCAGTTCTACATCGACCGCGGTGAGCTTTTAGCGGCCCAGGGACATTTCGACCAGGCACAAGACTATTACACTCAGGCTGAAGACCTCATAACAGAAATCTACAAACAGAACCATCTATTCAATGCAAATCTGATGCTCAAACAGGCCCAGCTTTATCTTGCCAGAGAACGATACAGCCTCGCCGACCAATTAGCCGGCAGGGCGCTTGAGATTCAGCAGAAGGTATACGGACAACAACACAGCCTGCTCGCTCCGACATGGTTGGTCCTGGCCGACAGCGCAAACGCTCAGGGCCGTTATACCGAGGCCGAGCAACTACTCCACACAATTCTTGACTCAGTAAAGCAAAAGCAGGGTGAAACGCACCCGCTGGCTGCCGAAGCCCTCAGTGCCCTTGGAATGGTGTATATGGCTGACGGCAAATATACCGAAGCTGAACAGTCCTGCACTCGCGCCGTTGAGGTGCTCGAGATAAGCGTAGGACCGGACAGTGACCAGACGGCAATGGCTATTAACAATCTGGCAAGATTGTACATCCACCAGGGAAAACTGCATCAGGCCAAACCACTATGTGACAGAGCATTGGCAACTCTGCAAAGTATGTTTGAGAAAAATCACCCCAGCGTCACCGAGGTCAGAAAGACCATCTCTCAGTTACAGTACAAACTGTCCGCCGTAACCGAAGTCGCCAGGGTCGACTAATCGGCACGCGATACAACCGCATGGAAAACCTGAAAAGAAAAAGCCTGCCTCAATTACGAGGCAGGCTTTTTTAATAAACTCAAATCACTGACTATTGCAGAGCCGCCAAACGGGCTTCCACATAGGCCCTGACGTTGGCGTTTTCGGGCGCTTCCAGAGCGGCACCGTACTTCGCCATCACCAGTTCCCTGCCATCCGCTGCCGGAATTCCCAAGTCAGCAGCCGCAGCAACGTAGTCCACCAAAGCATCTACGAACTCACCGGCAAATGCATACTGCGTATTCTCAGCGCTATCTGCGTTCTCGGCAATCGCAGCAGCAATCATTAGCTCTGCCGCCGGGTCAAACGGCTGATCCGGTGCAGCCACCGAGCCAACCACGGCCGCCAGAGCAGCCATCCGAGAACCGTCCGGATCCGCAAGGATACCCGCAGAATCAAGCAGCATGGCACATGCCTGACACGGATTTATGTCCGGATTGACGGCCAGGGCATTCTCCATCACTATGTCGATGGCCTCTGCCTCACCGGCGCCGGTCAACTCTTCCGTAGCCGCCTGTACCAGCAGCGGACAATCCTCGCTACTTTGCAGCACGGCCAGACTCATCGGTGCAGCTGGAGCAAGGGCGCCTTGCACTTCTTCGCACGGACAAGGCGGACAATCAGGACAATCTGTCTTCTTGCTGTAGTCTTGCACAAACAATACGGCAGCACCATCAGTCACTGCTACCTCACCATCTTGTGTCATACAATAATGAGAAGGTGTATGCGGATTGTTTTCTTCGCCATAAGCATAAGCCCAGATTCCCTGCCCATGGTGCAGACTCGAAACATCAACCTTAACATCGCTGGCATAGACTTTTGTTGTAGCCGTGTTGATAGCATCGCCGTCACCATACCACCCGGCCTTGGATTTTATCCTTGCTTCACTGCCTTCGCCCGCTTTTACCACAACTTCACCAGGTGCACAAATTACCGTCTTGGCCGTGTTTTCGCCTGGTATTTCTATGACCTCTATCTCACTTGATGTAGGCTTAACATCATCTACCGGCGAATCCGGATACTCATAAACACTTGCCGCATCATGTGCCCAGGCCAGTATTTGAGCCTCGCTACCACACTCTGCTTCTACAATAACATTTCCACTTAGAGGCAGCATATCAAAATTGCCAACAGACAGGAAAACCGTGTCACCGTTGGGGTAATCAGGTATAGCCACATCCGAAGGCAAAAGGTCGGCACCGGCTGCGACACCGACTTTTGCGTCGTTCAGATGCGCGCCTTGAGCCTCGGCTTCTATACCGGAGTGACCATGATTATATGCCCTTACCTCAACGTTGCCCTCGTGAGAGAAAACAACAACCTCTGCGTCAGCAGTTGTAATTATCGGGTCTTCATCGGGTCTTTGCTGAAAACAAATATCTCCTGTTTCAGCTTCTGCCCTTATCACGGCATCGCAACCAGGCTCATAATACTCGCCGGTTTGAACCACAACATCGCCCATAGCACCGATTCCGGTATAAGCATCATTGTACAAGCCGTATTTAGCCTGAGACAGTATTTCAGCGTCGCCACCGCGCAGTGCCTTTACTTCAACATCGCCTCCAGTGCAAACTATAGTACTGGCAGTGTTGGTAAAGCCGTCTTTGGCTTTGGATGATATTCCAGCTTCGCCGCCTCTGTCGGCTATAACCTCAACGCCGTTTTCGCCTTTAGCGCCAATACCGACACTGGCGTTATTGGTACAACCATATATAGCCAAGGCTTCGATTTCGGCTTCACCGCCGCGGTCACCCTTCACTGTAACACCGCCGTCAATGCAAATCAGAACATCGGCGTTATTAGTTATACCGTCTATCGCTAAAGCCTCGATTTCGGCTTCGCCGCCTTCTTTACCTATGACCTTGACATCGCCGCCTTTGGTGTAAACATACTCTATCAACTCACCTTCGCCTTCTCCTTTTACCATCTTGGTGAATTCTTCGCTGGTGGCGTTAATCGTAACAGTGGCGGTGTTAGTCTGTTCGGCTATAGCATTTTTGGCCAGAGCTGTTATTGCAGCCTCGCCGCCTTCCGTACCTAATACCAGAACATCGCCGCCAATTGCATCAATACCGACAGTAGCGGTATTATCAAGACCGTCCTGGGCCTTAGCCTTAACTAAAGCCTTACTTTCTGTGAAACCATCTTCGGTTGAACATGTTCCATCTATTGCGAGGACCTTAACATCGCCGTTGCTGTTAATCGTAACATCAGAGAAATTCTCATAGCCTTCCTTAGCTGAAGCTATTACTTGAGCTACGCCGCCGTCTTTGCCAAGAACCAAAACATCTTTACCTGCTGTAATATCAACACCAGCGGTATTGCTGCTGCCGGCATTTTCAGCTATAGCTATTGCCAGTACCGCAGCAACATTAGGCGTGAAACTGCTGTGGTCATCATAGATGGCTTCATTATGTTCATTAGAGTAGTAGTCCCATCCGTGGGGAAGATCCCAATACCAATAGGGATTGGTTGTATTATATGTTGAATATTCGTAGTGGGTCTCATGAGATACGTACGTCCATCCGGGGCGGATATACCAATTAGTTGTATCATACTCGTCTTCAACCCAATAACAACCAAACATCCCGCACCTACGCTGTTTAACAGTAATAGTGTAATGATCGAACTTCTTAACCGTAACATCCCAAGACTCAGGTGTATTCAGTGTCTGCCACTCGTCCAGATTTCCGCCTTTGCCGATTATCTTAACATCACCGCCTGCTTCAATCTTAACGTTGGCTTCATTCGAAACATCGGCATTTTCAGCCTTGGCCAGAACCAGGGCTTTAGTAGTATCGTCACCAGTATTATACACGCCGTCCTTTGCTATAATTTTAACATCTTCAGCCGCCTTGATATTCACCTCTGCGGAGCTTTCAGAACCGTTCTTGGCCTTGGCTAATACAATGGCGCTGTCGCCGTTGTAACCCTGACCGATTATCTCCACGTCGCCTTCGGTAGCTTCAATATCAACGACGGCCTGGTTTGTCATTGCGTCGTGAGCATAAGCCTTGACCGTTGCCGGCTCATCAGTTACACCATAATCTGTACCGGTAATCAAAACGCTGCTGCCTTTGATGTTAACGTTTGCCTGATTCACAAGGCTGTCAGCTTCACCAGAGCCTGCTTCAGCCTTTACCGTGACTTTATCAGGAGCGTTTATGGTAAGAGCACCGGCTGCTTCCAGTGAAACCTCTGCATTGTTGTTAGCACCGTCACTGGCTTCAGCCAACAGTTCTGTTTCCTGTCCAAAAGAACCAGACTCTATCGTCAGGTCACCGTCGGAATGAATATTTATTGTCGCAGAAGCATTATCAACGCCGTTGCCCACCGCGTTAGCGGTAATATCATGGTCAATCGTAAGGTCGCCGCCGGTCGTAATTTCAACCTCGGCGACAGCATCCGAACCGGGTCCCGCCACAGCCCTAATCGGGCCGTTGAATACGGCCGTTCCCGTTGCGGTTGCCCTCAGTGCCTCAACGCCTTCAATGGCGGTCGAATAAATATCACCCGCTGCAAGAACTACCTGTGCTCCGGGAGCGTCGATTTTACCGTCTGGTTCGCCCCATCCGCCGCCGGATTCATTTTTGACAACAAAATCACCCGGAACCGGGGCTGTAACATCGACCATAACTTTTGTGCCCTGCAAACTAAGCAAGACTCTTTCACCGGCTGCCATTAGAACACGAGCATCCGGTTGTGTAGTACGTATGAGACCCTTATTAATAATGTTGCGTCCAATAAGAGCCACCGTCTGATCAACTTCTATCTCTGCCTGGTCCCAATATCCACCCCAACCTCCTATCCAATCACGTTGTAATTCGATATCGCCCCCTACTTCACCCAGAGCACCATACTCGAAATTGAGAGGGTCAAAGCCGGAATTCATAAATGCGTCCAAATTCATTGATAGAGTTGTTGCTACAAAGCTCTGTGCGTCAACAAAAGACTCAGGACCAAACGTAACACCCAATGGATTTCGGACGATAAGCCCACAGTTCTCAGCGAACAATCCGCCCCTGATACCTGTTGCCATTCCGTCAATAGCCTTGACATTATTCAATATCCAGCCGCCGTTCTGAGTAAATGTAAGGCTGGCGTTCGAACCGATGTCAAAGTTTTTCCATCCAATAATGTTGTTGCCGGTTGCAGTGCCAATTATCGGATTCAGGGCGTCACCGCTCCAGTCCAGAGACACCGTCGAATCAGGCACAAGCACATTGTCCGGATTCGGCACCGTATTACTGGCCGGATTCGGGTTGGCAAATGCACCGAAAGGCAGCCCGAAGAACATCACGTTCACGAGCGCCCAGATGACTATCTGCCTCAGGTAGTACCTTTTAGAAACTTTTCTGATGGTTTCCATTTCATTTCCCCTTTATTTCTACGCACAATTACTTATAGTTCCTTCTTGACTCTTATGTTTCCCTAAGCGGCCCACACAGGCCGAATCATTTCTTCATTTACCACTTCAACATGAAAGTCGCGTTTACGCGTCCTTTGCTTACTCTGGTATTATCTGTACTTTTGAGGGGATAGCCGTAATAGACTGCCCCGCTGAAATTATCTCCCATTTCTAACAGCGCCCCTAAACCGAGCGACATCATCTCCACGTGCCTGTGTTCACCGATTGCCATGAGAGCAGAATTAGTGGTCGACCTGCCGTAATCAAAAAAGCATAGCGGCGCGGCCTTCTTAATCTCGTAGGGGTCTTTCTCCTGCTGTTCCATCTGGGCCTTTTCTTCGTCGGTCATTGAGGCCTTGTCGGCGGCAATCAAATCATACTCATATTGCAGCGAAGCCAGCACCCCGCCGTCTGCAACTACTTCATACTCGTCGTAGCCTCTGACCGAGTACAAGCCGCCGAACGACGTCATTTTCGCAGGCAGAAGCCTGTCAGGCGTATTGATGTAACGAAGATTACCGCTTACTCTGTGTATCTTTTCGGGGCTCAAGTACTGACTGTGCCGGGCGTTTATATGGATATACCCGAATTCATGGTCAGCATTTGTTCTTGCACGGCCAAATTGATTCCAGTTGGAGCTGTCACCCACTCTTTCCCAATACTCGAATCCGACCGAGCTGTTACTCATATCGGTACGTCTGTGCAGGTCGATACCCCAGCCCGCTACCCAGAACGTTACGTCGCTGGCCAATGCAGTAGGAAACAGCGACGGAGTCAGTTTGCTGCGAACATGCTCGATCATACCCTTGACATCGAGGAACCAGCCCTGGCCGATAGGCGAGCCGGCGTCGGTTTGCAGTACGTTGTACTTCAAGATTGCGCCATAGAAGTGACCGTTGCCGATGAAATCGAACGGGCCGGAATCAGGATTAATATCATACTGGCTGTAGCCGCCGTAAAGATTCAAGCGAAGCTTCGGACCCATAACCGGAAAATCATAGCTGCCGTAAAACGACCACTCATCATCAAAATCGCTATCCCACGGGGCCTGGTAAATAGCCGCAAACGTGTCGTCGATACCCAGAAGGTTCGTATTAATCACGCCGATTCTCGGCACCCATTGCTTGTCACGTGTCCCTGCATTGTCAACCTGAATAAACCAATGCCACGGACTGACTTCATATATATCATACTCCACCGCCAGGGTATTCGGCTGAACTCCCTTTGTCACCGTAGCCGAAACATATCTGTCGGGGTTCTGATTCAGCAGGTTAACAAAATCATTGAGCTGTTTTTCATTAGCCACACCGCCCGCCTGTACCGGCGACCATTTCTCCACTGCTGATTGTCTGAGGTAGCCCTTTTCTTTTATATTCTGGTCGGCGTCGTATGACCTTACTGCCACAGTCGTCACAGGCGCCTCCAGAACTTCAACCAGAAGTATGTCATCCTTCAGCTGGTTAGCTGCGACCATCGCGCTTTTTGGAACATACACATAAATGCCGGCGTAGTTATGCTCCTGATACAGTGACAATACGAATGCCGTAAAGCCCTGTACAGTTCTTGCGCTAACCTGGCGCTGCACACCGGGATCCAGCATAATTTCATTAAGCACTCTGAAATCATACAAATCTTCGGGCTTGGTTTCCGAAAGAGGCATACCTGATGCACTCCATATCAAAGGCATCTGGTTGATTATCTCGGCATCCGTAACAAGTATGTTACCGTCGAGCTGAACCCGGCGGACCGTCATCTTGGGAGTATTATCCTGCGGCAGAGCAATGTCCATTGTCCTTGCCAGAGCTGATGCACGCCTTGCTTTGGCGTTAGCCTTGGCAACACTTGCTTCATATTCGTTTTCAAGCACTGTCTTTTGCTGACTTATCTGTGCCTTATGCTCCGCCTGCATCCGCTTTGCCGAGGTAACATCGTATTTGTATTTCTCACTCAAATCGAGCTGCTTGGCTTTGTACTCTATCTCAAGAGAAGCCTTGTCTTCACCCTCAGCAGCGGCTATTTTCCCTTTATATTCAGCCGCAAGTGCATCCTTATCCATCTGGTACTTGCTCTTTAGTTGTTCCAGCTTGGCTTTTGCGTCCTCTGCCTGCTGCTGGGCCGTGGCATCCAGCCCGGTTATCTTCGTCATCATTCGGTCTTTGGCTTCGGCAATCTCTGCATCAGCCTGCGCCTTGGCCTCGTCGTCTATTTGTGCGAGCTTTTCCTCCTCAGCTTCTGCTGCAGCACTGGCCTCAGACCTTTGCCGAGCCATCTCGGCCTCTTGTCGTTTAATTCGCTCAGCTTCTTCTTTCCTTTGTTTCAGCTTCTCCGCTTCCTCCGCCTTTTTCTCAGCCTTCATTTTTTCCTTAGCTTCGGCCTTGGCCTTGGCTTCATCGCTCTTATCTGCGCCCATCGCAGTACCGGCACAAATCAGTGCCGCTAAAGCAAGAAGCAAACAAATTGCCATGAACCTTGTTGGCTTACTCATATCAATTCTCCTTAAAGTACATACACCGCGTATTATTCCGGACTTGTTATTAACGCCTCCCTTTTCCTTCCTTGACATTAATTCTACAGCGTCTTTCCTCTTAGCCCAGAAATACTAACACTACTGCTGTATTAGGTATAGGTACTCATTACGGCAGTATACCTTTTCCGGGCCCTTATTGTCAATATATATCTTTCCCAGCTGCCCCATATTTCCTATGTTAACAGGCAGTTTCCGATAATTCCTCAAGATAAGCTGTTAAAAACCTCAATTGCGTTAAGGCGAACGTTCCCATTGGATATTGATTCATCAAAACAATTCCCGGCCGCTTTAACTCTTCACCACAATACATATATTCTATATCCATCTCAAACCAGCCAAGATGCATATAAATCTACCGTAGGCTCCCGAAAACCACGGATAGAATACACCCGTGGCAATAGTTATAAAACAACGTCCCCGTTAGTGAAAGCAAAAAAGAATTATTTTTTTGCAATTTTTTTTACCGCCTTTGGCATCTAACGTCCTGCCCGGACACAACATACACCCGCCGCAGTTACCTTTTCTCACACTTGCAATACCCCCTGAACGGCCATACTATATGACAGTACGTAAGCCGCCCAAACAAGCGAAAAAATCGACAATATAGTACAACTTTTTATATAACGATTACTATACTGAAAAACGACTATCTTAAAGCGAGTAAAAATTGAATCAGACCTCGGCAAAATACATTCCTCTTTCCGGCATACAGAAACTTATTGCACGAAGGATGCTCACTTCAAAACAGACCAAGCCGTGCTTCTACATACAGCTAAAAGCCGACGTTACTGAATTGATGGATATCAGGCATCAGCTCAAAAAGACTACGGGCGTCAAAGTTACTTCCAACGCTTTTTTCATTCGCGCTGTTGCTCATTCAGCGATTCGGTTTCCTTTAGTACTCGGCAAAATCAATAGCGACAACGTTTTAATTGCCGATTCCGTCAACGTCGGCTTCGCGGTCAACGCACCTCAGGGACTCGTCGTTCCGGTTATGAAAAATACCCAAAATATGTCTTTGGTTGATATCGCCAAGTCCGAGAAACTGCTGACCGATAAAGCCCGCGCAAACAAACTGACTATCGATGAAGTAACAGACGAGACCATCGCTCTGAGTAACCTCGGGGCATACGGAATTGATTCATTTATCGGCATTGTTCCACCGCCTGCCAGTGTGATTTTAGCGGTTGGCAATACACTACACCAGGCTGTCGTCAAAAACGGACAAATATGCGAAAGGAAAATGGTCGCTCTGAACCTCGCAGCAGACAGTACTATAATCAACGCTGACTACGCCGCCGGATTTCTTAATCACCTAAAAGAACTGCTGGAACATCCTGCATCTCTTACAGACTGAACGGTTCACAGAGCTTCAGGACACCCCGAGCTTCAGCCGAATCTTCCTGAGGTTTATAACATCCTGCCTGTTATATAACAGCAGCTTATCGAGTGCCTCACGGTCGTCGTAGTTATAGTACCGCCACCACAGCCTTACCGCCATATAACCGTTCATATCAGCAAGCTTTCTTTTTATCCCGAGCCTGCGCTCGACCGCTTTCAGGCCGCCTTTGAGATTGTGCTTCCAGCAATCGTACATCAGGTCACGGTGCTCGACAGCCTGTTTCAGGTCAACATTGAGTTTGGTTTTTATAAACGGCAAATCGAACCTGCTGCCGTTATAAGTATAAATCCTGTCAACTCCCCTCAGCGTTCGCATAAGTTTTCGCTCGGACAGCTTATTGCCCATAAGCTGAACCGTTACCACTCGCCCGGCCTTTTCAAAACCGATGCCTATAATTGTTATATCGCAATAGTCCCGGCTCAGTCCCGTTGTCTCGATATCTATATACGCGCGCTTAATCATCGCAAAATAACGTCAGAAAAATCTTTCACGCAACCCCTCATCCGGAAATGTAGTGTTATTATCCCTGCTTAAATTCACCCTCATTTACCGGATTGCTCTGTGACTGCGGCACGTCCTGAGTGTCACGGTCCCGGTGCGATTGCTCTTGTGAGACTTCTTGAATCTCAATAGTCGGCTCGGCACCTACTTCTTTACCGAGTTGTGATTCGAGCTGTTTGTCAACAGCGGTCATATCAGCCTGTCCCTGCTGACCGAAATCGGGTATCTCAACATGGCTATAGAAAGCCTCTTCATCCAGCAGAAACTCTGCCACCTTCTGATAATCCTGTGCACCGTGGCACGTCGGTTCATACTCGAATATGGTCTTGCCGTAGCTCGGTGCTTCGGCTAATTTGATGTTTCTGCGAATCGCCACAGGCAGTATCCGCGCCTCAGCCCACGCACAATTTGTCCCTCGTGCCTGCTCAAGAAACTGCTCGATATCAGCTTTGACCTCCTTCGGCAGAGACGCCCTGCTGTCGAACATGCAAAGCAGAATCCCCTTCACTCTCAGCTCCGGGTTGATTCGCTTGTTGACAAGGTCGACAGTCTGAAGCAGTTTACCGAAACCTTGCAGTGCAAGGAAATGCGGCTGGAGGGGTATCAAAACCTCCCTTGCCGCTGCAAGTGCATTGAGAGTCAACAAACCCAGTGATGGCGCACAGTCTATAATAAGGAAATCAAATTTGTCCTCAACTTCCGCTATCGCTTCACGAAGAATTGTCTCTCGTCCGACCACACTGACTAATTCCGTCTCAGCCCCGACCAGATTAACATTTGAAGGCGCCAGCCACAGGTTCGGCCGCACCAGCAACAGCTCCTCCTCGAAGGAACCTCCGCCGGTCATAATCCTGTACGACCCTTTTTCCATCGATTCCGGCTCAATGCCGAGGTGTATAGTCAGGTGTGACTGCGGGTCGAGGTCAACCACTGCCACGCGACAGCCCGCCTTAGCCAGCGCCGCCGCCGTATTGGCGACCGTCGTCGTCTTGCCGACACCACCCTTTTGATTTAATACAGCTATCTTCCGCATAATCGCTGATTATATTGATTACACTGATTACGCTGATTCTTCCCGATTTTTATTTTTTGAATTAATAAGTCTTTTATATTGAAGGGATTTTGAGCCAAAATTAATTAACAGTCCTGTTTCAACGCCGCTTGCTCTTAAATAACTTACAACCTGGACAGCATCAATTTCGCCGAGTTCTTTTGCTGCTTTCAACTCGACAATTACTTTTCCCTCTACGAAAAAATCACAAACAAATCTCTTTATGATTTTGTTACGATAAAAAACTGGCAGCTCTTTCTGCCTCTCGAACTGTACTTCTTTCAACTTGAGCTCGACCGACAATGCCTCTTCATAAACACTCTCCAGAAATCCCGGTCCGAGATTTCCATGAACTTCCATTGCAGCACCTATAACGCCGCCCGTGGTCTTACTGGTAGTATATTGATTTTTGACTATTGCCGGCAACTCAATCTACCTTTTTCTTTAATTAAAAATCAGCGTAATCAGTGATTAACTTTATATATTTTAATAATCAGCGTAATCATTTAAATCAGTTCAATCAGTGATTCAGTCTTTTCATCACTGCATCAAGCACGCCGTTGACAAAGGCCGGCGACTGGGCCGTGCTGAATTTCTTGGCCAGCTCCACCGCTTCGTTAATCACCACCTTCGGCGGAATGTCGTCACAGCAGGTAAGATGATATACCGACATCCGCAGAATACTTCTATCGACCGGTGATAAACGTGACAGGCTCCATTTCAGGCTTGCCGCGCTTATCAGCTCGTCGCTTTTGGTAAGATTCTGCCACGCACCTTTGGTCCAGTCCATCGCCAGGCCCCTGGTCGAATCGTTAGGCTCATTCTCGACAAAGAACTCACCAAGGTAGCGCATCAGCTCCTGACCCTGGACATCAAGCTGATAAAGCGCCTGCATCGTCAGCTCCCTGGCCCTTGTTCTTTTGTCCACGCTTAAACCTCCCGTCTTGCGACGGGGTCTCTTTATAAAAATGTCAAACAGCTCTTTTGTTTATAACTGCTCAAGAACACTGGCAAGCTCCATAGCCGTCATTGCCGCGTTGGTGCCGGCGTTACCCAGCTTTGTCCCCGCCCGGTCCACAGCCTGCTCCAGCGTTTCGCAGGTAAGCACACCGAAAATCGCCGGTGTCTTGCAGTCATAATTAATCTGACCGATTCCCCGCACTACCTGCTGACAGATATAATCGTAATGAGAGGTCTGTCCTCTTATCACCGCACCGAGACAAAGCACCGCTGCATACTTGCCGCTGTCGGCAAGTCTCCTGGCCGCTGACGTTATCTCACACACACCCGGCACCCACACCACCAGAATCTGTTCGTCGGCTGCGCCATGTCTTTTCAGACAATCGATTGCCCCATCTAACAGCCGGCCTGTTATAAACTCGTTGAATCGGCTTACTACAATAGTGTATGTCCCCTTACCGGCCGCCAGTTGTCCTTTTATCTGATTAACCATATATTGTTCTCCAATTGGCCTTCTTATCGGCCTGACAATATAATAACCTGAACCTGCCTTCGGGCCGTATTATAAGACTTACCCAAAGGCGTTTCCAGAAAAACACCTCAGCCCGTAACGACCGCCCGTCCCGACATTCCGAACCGGCTGCATAAGCTCAAGTATAATAGTGGCTTACGGCTCGATATGCAATCACCTTTTTACAGAACAGCTCGATGTCCTTGCCCCGGACAAAACCGCCTAAGCCGTTAGCTTCAATCACCGATAAGCAGCTGGTTTATCAGTGTTTGCGAATCCTCGACTCGGCTAAGCTCGCCGAAGTCAGTTAGTCTGGGACGGCAAATGAGTTTTGATGATATGGATATGATTTTTAACTCGTATGACGACGCCGAGCACAAGGCTCGCAAGGCCTACGAATTATATGAAGACGGCAACGTGCCGCAGGCCCTGACCGAACTCGAAGATGCTCTGGCGATTAATCCTGCAAACAGCTCCTGGCATTTCAACAAGGCCCTTGCGCTCGACTCGATGAATCGTTTTACAGAAGCCGTCGCTGAATACGAACAGGCCCTCGAGTTTGACCCTTCCGACGTTGAAATCCTGACCTGCCTCGCCGTCGATTATACACGCATCGGTCACTACGACCGTGCCATCGAAATATTCGAGCAGGCCCAGCAGCTTGACCCTATGTACGAGCCGTGCTATTGCAATCGTATTATCACATATACAGAGATGGAAAAGCACGACCTGGCCGAGCAGATGTTCTACATGGCCCAGCACATTGACCCCGATTGCGCCTTGTGCTTCTATAATATCGGCAATAGCCTGTTCATACGAGGCCAGTACAAAAAGGCCATAAGCTGCTGGAAAAAAACCGGTGTGCTCGAAAAGTCACACCCGCAGATAAACTATCGAATTGCACAGGCATACCTCGCCGACGGGGATACCGAAAACGCCCGTAATTATTTTCTCACAGAGCTCCGAGAGGACCCCGGCAATACCGACGTGATTGCGGACTTCGCTTTGCTGCTGCTCGAAACGGGACAGATAGAATCAGCCAAAGAAAAATTCAATCGGATACTCGAACTCAATCCCGATTCAGCCGAAGCGCATTTCCATCTCGGTGAGATAGCGCTTAATAACGACCAGCTCGACAAAGCCGAAGAACTCTTTAACAAGGCCTTGCAATCCGACGATACGCTGCTCGGCCCGAGATTTAGATTGGCCCAATGTGCCCTGAGAAAAGGCCGATTCGAAAAAGCTCATTCATATCTGGTTTCGGAGATGTGCCTCGGCCCCGAAAACTCTGAAGTGCTGGTAGCTATGGCCTCGACTTTTCTCCAGATGAACCGAATCGACCAGGCAAGCCAATGCCTGCTTCACGCAACCGACTCCGACTTCGCCAATGCCGCTGCTCATTACTATCTCGGCTTTTGCTGTGCCCTGCGCGGCAGATACGAAGATGCCGCCGAGTTTTTCCTGCACACACTCGACCTCGACGAGACCAACAGAGACGCCGCTCGTGACCTCGCTGCAGCTTATTATAGTATGGGCAGATTCGACGATGCTGCCCGGACCATCGAAGAATCTCAACTATCCGATGCTGACGGCCGTTTCATCAGACATCTCTCTCTGAAAATCCGGTTGCGCCGGTTTATAAAACGGCTATTGGAACCCTTTAGTTTCCTTTTGCCCTGCCGCTTGCGGCGCAGATAAACGAATTCTGACATATCTTTTGAGCTTGATTCTCCACCCGCCAGACAATACCATTTCCCTCTAAACGGGATTTTGATATTCAACCGTTTTGTCTTTATTAGAAGAAAGACCGATGGAGCCTGTTATAAAAATCGACCTGGAAAAAGCCCTCGCCGGCCCCGGCCCGCTAATAGTTGACCTCGGCTGCGGCAGACGAAAGAAAGACGCCGCCCTCGGCATCGACCGGGCCGACCTGCCCGGTGTCGATATCATCGCCGATATCGAACAGGGCCTGCCGTTCCTGCCCGACCACTGCGTGGATTATCTCTACTGCAGAAGTATGCTCGAACATATAAATAACTTCCCCGCGGCGATGAAGGAGATTTTAAGGGTCCTGAAAAAAGACGGCAAAGCCGAAATCTATGTCCCCCATTTCTCCAGCCCATACTATTATTCGGATTTCACTCACAGGAACTTCTTCGGCTTTTACAGCTTCTATTATTTCGTACCTGCCGACAAGCAACTCAGCAGAAAGGTCCCAGACTACTATACCGATTTCAAAATCAACATCTTGTCGCTCAGGCTCCTTTTCAGGTCTCGCTTCTGGCTGCGGGCGCGACTAAAGAGCATCTTCGGCCGTATCATCAACTCCTGCTCCTGGCTGCAGGAATACTACGAAGAAACCCTCTGCTACATCATTCCGTGCAGCGGGATAGAAATTATCTTCACCCCCGCATAGCATTAATTAAGCAAAAGATTTATAGCTTTTGCTGGTTTGACTTATACACTTATATGATTCCATTTGCAGAAAAGCCCCGAATCCATTAGACTATTGGGTTCGGGCCGAGTGGCGGAATGGCAGACGCTGGGGACTTAAAATCCCCTGCCCGTCAGGGCGTGTGGGTTCGAATCCCACCTCGGCCACCAAATGAATTGATACTTGCCGGGACAGATGTATAGTTGTCCCGGAAAATAGTGGAGATATTTATGGCAAAGAATAAATACAGTCTCGTTGATGTTCGCGAACCGGCCCTCTATCGCGATACCTTTCCTTACACCCAATTCCCCCACGTAAGTTTCGAATCCCAGGGCGTCGAGTTCGACCTGCCGCAAAAGGTATGGATTACAGACACTACGTTTCGTGACGGCCAGCAGGCCAGGCCGCCTTATACCCCCGAACAGATACTCCATGTTTACGACCTGATGCACAAAATCGACGGCGACACAGGCCTGATTCGCCAGTGTGAATTCTTCCTCTACTCCGAGCGCGACCGAAAGGCCGTCGAGCTGTGCAGGGAAAGAAACTACAAATATCCCGAAATCACAGGCTGGATTAGGGCTGTCGCAGAAGATTTCAAGCTTGTTACTAAAATGGGACTCACCGAAACCGGAATCCTCACCAGTGCCAGTGATTATCATATTTTCCTGAAGCTGCGCCGGACACGCAGCCAGGCCCTCGACGCATACCTGGATATAGCAAGAGCCGCTATGGACCACAGCGTAATACCGCGCTGTCACTTCGAGGACATTACACGTGCCGACTGCGAAGGATTCGTAATGCCGTTTGCCGAGCAGCTATTGAAACTTTCAGACCAGTACAAGATGCCGGTCAAGATTCGTCTTTGCGATACGCTCGGTTTTGGCGTCCCCTGGCCCAATGCCGAACTGCCCAGGAGTGTTCCAAAACTCGTCGCCGCTATGCGCAAGGTTGGCGTGCCATCCGAGCAGCTCGAATGGCACGGCCACAACGACCTGCATAAGGTCCAGGTCAACGGCACTGCCGCCTGGATGCATGGCTGCTGCGCCGTCAACTGCGCCATCTTCGGTTTCGGCGAACGCACCGGAAATCCGCCTCTCGAGGCGATGGTCGTCGAGCACGCACAACTGATGGGCATGACCGAAGGCGTTGATTATGCCGCCATAACTGAACTGGCCGAGTACGCACAGAAAGAGCTCAACTTTAGAATACCGACTAATTATCCTCTCGTCGGTGCAGATTTTAATGTCACCCGCGCCGGTATTCACGCCGACGGTTTGCTGAAAAACGAGGAAATCTACAACTGCTTCGATACAGAAAAGCTGCTGGACCGACCCGTAGGAGTCGCAATTACCGACAAAGCCGGCGCTGCAGGCATCAAGCACTGGCTCGAATCACGATATCAGATTACTATCGCCAAGCACGACCCGAGAGTTCAGGCAATCAAGGCCCGTGTAGATGACGAGTACGCCGCCGACCGTGTCTCAGCCATAAGCGACGACGAAATGTTCGCATGGGTGCAGGAAGTCTTCGGCAATGAACTTCCGCCAAAAAAATAGCAAACAGCGTTCAATATAGTGGAATGACCCCGAATTCTGCAAACAAAACGATAAGTGGTTCACGCGATACGCAGAACGCAATACGCAGTACGATAATAAAAGCCGTTTGTTTCGACCTCGGCGAGACGCTGCTCAACTTCGGCCCGGTTGACATCGTCAAACTCTTCAGGTCCGGCGCAAAGCTCACTTACGATTATTTAAGAGGTCTTTCCCAGCCGGTCGGCGATTTCAAACCCTATTGCTACAGAAACCTCGCAGCAATTCGTTGGAAGTATTGGCTCTCGATACTTACACGCAGGGACTTCGACGCACTCAAACTTCTAAAAAGGGTCAACCAGCCAAAGGGTGTTGAACTTACCGACCAGCAATGGAACGAGTTCATCTGGCTCTGGTACGAACCGCTCAGCAAATCCGCAACCGTCGAACCTGACATAAAAAGCACATTAGCTGAACTCAAAAAAATGGACCTCAAACTCGCGATACTATCCAACACCTTTATTAACGGCAGCGCCCTCGAAAGACACCTCGCCCAATACGGAATTCTCGATTTCTTCGACGTAAGACTATATTCGTATCAATTCTCTTTCCGCAAACCGGACAAGCGTATTTTCAGAGCCGCCGCAAAGCAAATCGGCTTACCGTTAAAAAATATCATGTTCGTAGGCGACAGAATAAACGCTGACGTCCGGCCTGCTTTGAAGCTCGGAATGACCGCCGTATTGAAACAAGCTTATACCAATCACACAAAACGCCTGCCCCCTGCCGCTCATAAAATCCAAAACCTTTCCCAGCTCCCCGAACTAATCCAACAAATCAACTCATAGATTGTTCATACCGCCGTTTCTGTTATTTGTGACAGGCCATCGAGACACAACTGCGACCACGTTTCCATCGTGTCTTTTACGGCCTGTAATTCCTGCATTGTCATAAACGACATCTGCGTAATCATTTGTTCATTCTTACTGACCTTCGGCTCATCTAAGCTCCAGTGGTGAACTATTCCAAGATGCACCTGCCCCACCTCATTCGAATCGTCATTGAGCAGTGCTGCTATCCGGTCGCTGTGTTTTGTTTCTATATTAACCTCTTCCGCCACTTCACGTTCAACGGCTGTCAGATAGGTCTCATAAATCCCCAAAAGAGATACATCATCGACCGGATTTATATGTCCGCCGATACCAATGGACCGGTTTCCCACGAGCCTCTTCTCACCCGCCCTGCTGCCCCTTACATAACTGAGGTACTTGTCCCGGCAGCTCATAATGACGTATGGAATAAGCTGTTTGTAAGATGGGTCTTTTTCGACCTGTGACCGAGACATAAATCTCGGAACACCGGGCACGAATATAGCTTCGAGATACTTATCCACGTCGAACATCAACCCATGGAACAGACCGAGTTTTTCCAGAACCTTCGTCTCAATAACCAGCACCTGCTCTTCAGCCGCCATTTCATCTCCAGGAAAACTTACTCAATTGCATCGGCCCGAATATAATTTATAGCGGACTCTCTGTAAAGCACTTCCGTTCGATGTTGTACGTTCAACGTTCGTCATTCGTTATTCGTAATTCGGAGTTCGGATTTTTCCTGCCTTGCTGAACCCTACACCCTGCTCGCCACGGCGCAGAGAAGCGGAGACGGGCACCCTGAACCCTATACTCACATTTTCCTACCAAAACCCGCGCCCATCTCCTATAATATCCTGCCGAAGTATTTGAGGTATATATGAGTTCTAAGCGTAAAAATGATATTGCATACGTCGAGTGCATAAACCCGCAGTGCCGGGCACAGTTCGATTCTATGGACGTACTGTTCAAATGCCCGAAATGCGGCACACTGCTCGACACCCTCTATAACTGGGACAAAATCGAAGTACCCAAAAAGATGAGCGACTTCGCCAATCGCTGGGCCACCCGCAAAAACAAACTCGATTTCTCCGGCGTCTGGCGGTTCCGCGAGCTGCTGGATTTCTGCCCCGATTCCGACAAAGTCACCATCGGCGAAGGCCAAACCATCCTCGAACAGAACTGCGCCGTCGCACAACATTTAGGCATCAAACCCGACTGCCTTTATCTGCAGTACGAAGGCCTTAATCCTTCCGGCTCGTTCAAGGACAATGGTATGGCCGCGGCATTCAGCCACGCAATGATGGTCGGCGCAAAATCCTGCGCCTGTGCATCGACCGGCAACACCTCCGCCGCTGTGGCACTTTACGCCCACCACTGCGGCCTGAAGTGCACCGTATTTATCGGCTCAGGCCGAGTCGCCTTCGGCAAACTGTCACAGGCTATGGACTATGGCGCGCAGACCATACAGATTCAAGGCGATTTCGACGACTGTATGAAACAGGTCCAGGCCGTCTGCAAGGAACTCGGACTGTACCTGCTCAACTCGCTAAATCCATACCGCCTCGAAGGCCAAAAAACCATAATGTACCGCATTATAGAAGGCCTCGGCTGGGACGTACCCGACTGGATTATCGTGCCCGGCGGCAACCTCGGAAACTCCAGCGCGTTCGGCAAGGCCTTTTACGAACTCAAACAGCTCGGCCTGATAGACCGCATCCCGCGCCTAGCAATAATAAACTCAACCGGCGCCGACACCCTCACCGACCTTGTCAATAATAAACGCCTCACCTGGAACGAAGGTAATGTTAATCAGCACCTCATCGACCACTACTACGCCGACCTGACCGCAAAGAACTTCTCGCCGCACACCATCGCCTCAGCCATCGAGATATCAAGGCCGGTAAACTTGAAAAAATGCCTTCGCGCACTTGATATCTGTAACGGTATTGTATTGGCTGTACCCGACGAAGAAATCAAAGACGCCAAGGCCCTGATAGGTAAATTCGGCTTAGGCTGTGAACCAGCCTCTGCGGCCACCATTGCAGGCCTGATTCACCTGCTCGCCGACGGTATTGTCGAAAAGGATTCGCGTATTGCCTGCGTCCTGACCGGCCATGCGTTGAAAGACCCAAATCTCACCGTCAATTATCACAAGGATAAACAGGGACAATTTTCGAATCCACCTGTCGAAGCGCCGAACGACCTCAAAAAAATCATCGAGTTAATCAAGTAACCACCGTAATTGCTGATTCGCAGTAACACTTGCAGGAATAGGAAAAGAATATTATTATAGATTGAGCAAACAAACGGGGGCAGCTTAACAGCAGCTGCGTTGAACATTTTTATTAAGAGACAGACAGCTCCAGAAAATGGATGAAAACCACAGACAAAACGTTGAAGATGCCGGTGTGGACATTCTCAGTCACAGCAGAAGAAGAAATAACATACACATCCTGACGCTCGACAGAATCCTCGCCGATGATGTTTATGAGCGAATCCACAATGACCCTCGAATGGAAGGTTACACAGTAAAAAGGCCGACCAAAGGCATTCAGCACGGCGCCGAGGAAATCGAGGCAATGGCCCCCGATACCGTATCTTCGAGACTATTGATAATCGACGTACGCAGAAGCACCCTGCCCGCTCTCCAGCAGGCTTATAATAAGGTCGTCGGTTACAACCGCCGCGACCTCAATAAGCTCTGCTATATCATACTAATCGGTGATGGCCCGATAAATCTTTTCCATTCAGGCAAATGCCTCGACGATTTTATCCCCTACCTCGCCGTACACCGCGTCGATTATTACCCTGCCGCTTTCTTCTACGACCCGTTCCTGCATTACGAGCCGGACGAAATCCCTCGCACCCCCGCCGACCTTGCGGCCCTGCTGCCTGTTAAGCTGCCGAAACGCCTGGCCCATTATTTCAAAGAGCAGGCAATTACTGTCGCCGATATCAGAAGGTATTTCAGAGCGACGGGCAAGCCGCAGGAAGTTAAGCACAACAGGCGCGAAAAACTGACGGACCTCTATAAAAAGAGGATGGATGAGCAGTTCTCGCTCGACCAGTGCAACCTCGAGGCCTTGTTTACCCACGACGGCATACAGTTAGCCACCGAACGGCTGCACCTGTATCCTTTATTCTTCGAGGACCGGGTCTTCGAGCTTGTCGAAGAAGCCGGTAATGCCGTTTAAATCCGATATATTGCTTTCCCGAGGCAAGAAAAAACCCTGCTTAAAACGCAGGGTTAAAGATGCTGCTGACAAGCTTAATGTTGTCGAACTGAATCAGAAGCGATATTCGAGGGATACTGAAATCGCCGGTGCTTCGGTGGTATATGCCGCTTCGGCGTTACCAAACGCATAGTTCCGCTTATTGTATTTCCTGTCTATCCAGCCCAGCACATTATGAGCATTGACACGGACTTTGCAGTTGTCACTGAATTTATAGCCCATCCCGAGGTTCAAATATATATTCTCCCTGTAAGGACTGTCAAATCCCGCCGTATAGCTGCCGGCCATGCCGGGTTGAGTTTCTATCCACTCGCAATAATCTTTTCGACCCGGAATACCCCAGTATATATTCAGGGAACCATCGAAGGACCATTTTTCGGTTATATCATAATGCCCCGTAAACTTTGTAACATGTTTATGCCAGCTTGAAAGCTCATCTCCGTAACCATAAGGTTCGCTTGTCAAAAACTGAGGCGTATCATACACATCAAGCTCCATACCATCCAGCTTTGAGTATCCATGCGATGCAGTGAATTTGGCTTTGCCGGTTTTATATATGGCCTCAACCTCCGCTCCGTAAATCCTTATTTCACCCAGAGGAGCCACGGAATAAATATCATCCGACCATGCTATAACCTCGTGAGATGTGTAAAATCCCGAAACGGCAAGCCACAGGTTCTTCGTATGCTGCCTCTCCCATCGCAATTCGTAATAATCCATAGTCTCGTAATCGCTTAGCTCATCCGAATCATCGTAAGCCAGTTTCATATTCTCGGCGGTGCTTGCCCGCGTAGAACGCTGCACCATAAATTTCAGAGTGTCTTTTTCCGTCGGCGTATAAACTAAAGCCGCTCGCGGAGAAAACATTTCCTTTTTGACAAAGCGATGCCAGTCAACCCGGCCGCCCAAAAAGATAGTCCACTTGGGGAAAATCTTCCACTGGTATTCGCCCAGAACCGATGCTGTATCCGTAGCCCATCGCGGCATGTTACGCTCGCCGTCATAAAGATCATAAGTATACGAATCCGCGCCCTTGTTAGGATAGCCGGGACTGGTAATTCCGAATATCTCATGAGAATATTCGCCGCCGACCGCAATTGAATGCTTATCGTTCGGCTGCCAGTTCAGAACCACCTTGGTATGGTATTCATCCTGCCTGTGGGCGGCAATACCTGATGCAAAACCTGATGTCATGTGTCTTTCAAAATCAAACATGTCATAGCTGAAAGAGTAATCAACGTCTACGGTCTTGCTGACTTCCAGTTTGTTACCTATAAAAAAGGTCAACTGCTGATAGCCTTCTCCCGGCCTCAAAACATCGGTGTCACCAAGATTAGCGACCGCCAAAGGATAATGACTGCCGCCGCGAGTGTAACGAGTCCAGAAATCAAAATTATCCTTTGAGTATTGACCGTAAAATTTCAGCTTGCACAGGTCGCGCCACGCGGCATTATAACCCTCGAACTGATTTATCGTCGAAGGCTTCGTTCCATTGTAACTCTGGCTGAGGTACGTATAGGACCTGCCGGCCGTGTACGGAGCATCTTTAGGGTCGGACCCAGGCTGTTTGGCAACTCCCGCGTAAAGAAGAACGCCGGAGTCATCCTTGAACCGCTTGCCCCATTTGGCCTCCCATGTGTAGAACTCATCGATTGCTCCCAGCCGTGTCCGAATCTCCGTGCCCTGGAAATTCCTGGGCGAATCGGTAATGATATTAACCACCATAAACAGCGCTCCCGGCCCGTACATGGCACTGCCGGGGCCGCGAACCACTTCTATCCGGTTTATATCTCCCAACATCGGCAAATCACGCTCACTCATTGCACCATAGTGCATCCTGTCGTTCATCACACGGCCGTTCACCAGCAGCAGATACTTGTCGTCTCGGTCGGACATCGTGCCTCTCAGACCTAAATGACGCATCTCCCATATATGCAAAGCTATCTGAAAATTGGGAACGTAAATATCAAGCACCTCATCCACGCTTCGGGCGCCGCTGTTTTCGATATCCTCTTTGGAGATAATCGTCATCGCCGCAGGCGTTATCTTCTGGCTGGTCTTGGTAAGAGTCGCAGTAGGTCGCACATAAACATCCATCAGCTTTTCGATATCCATTCCTATCAGACTATCATCCGACTGCTCATCTTCATCATCTGTCACCGCAGTCGCTCCCGGCGCCAGGCATAAAAAACAAAGCAACCCAAGGATAATCCAGGGCGTGATATGTTTGCGAAATATCCCGAATTCAGCCCGAATGTTTTCTGCTTCCTTCATCTTTCGCCTTTCTGAAAACCTTTCGCCGAACTCTATAAATTTACTTCCAGACAAGACCTTACTTTCAGATACAACGTCTCTAAAACCATGTAGCAGTATCGGCATTTGCCCTAAGGAAAAACACGACTGCCGGGTAATTCGCTGCTAAACGCGTTTATATGCAGCAATTATGCCGAATTAGCGCATCGCCGGTCCTATAAAAATCTGTTGTTACCTCGGACGAATTGCCCCCGAATGTCACTGGCTAATCAGGCTTCTGCTGCAACTTTGGCGAGGCGACTGAAAAAAGGATTTATCAGCCGTACAGTAAGCAAAACCAAAAACCATCAAGGCAGGAAAAATGCAGATATTAGGACCAGGGATCTTCTCGGTTTGCGTTAATGTGTGACTAGTGAATTGTACGTCAGACGAATATTATAAGTGCAATTACAACGATACCTGCCGCCAGGATTAGGCCCCCCAAAACAAGCTCGTGCCTTTTTATTTCCATGGTTTCTTCCTCACGTATAAAATATAACAACAATGAGCATATCGGCAAAAGATAGTTGTAACATAAAAAAGAGTTTGTACCTCTGCAAGCATCTTCACAAAATTTCCACCAAAAAATCCGCTTAGTCCTGTAAATCCTACCGGTAAAATCTGCACAATCAGCGTCAAATAAAAATTGTGTTATTCGTGCAATTCTTTGCTAATTAAATCCGTGCAATCCGTGTAATCCGTGGTTAAAATTAGTTGCTGGTCTTTAATGAAGAACTTTTAATCAGTGTGAATATGCGAGGTTTTCATTATGTTAAAAACACTTAAGATTATCGTTGTAATCGGGTTGGCTGTTTTATTGGCCTCCGGCTGCAAAGACCGGTCGCAAAAAGAAGAACCAGACAACGGTAAACAGCAGGAAACCCCAGTCAAGGAGCCAACAGTGCAAAATACACAGGTCCGGCTGACAACGAATTTCGGCGATATTGTCATCGAATTAGACTCCGATAAGGCGCCCATCTCGACCGCTAATTTCCTGGCATACGCAAACCAGGGCTTCTACGAAGGAACTATATTCCACCGCGTTATCGCCGGGTTCATGATTCAGGGCGGCGGATTCACTGCTGATATGCAGAAAAAGAAGACAAATCCGCCGATTAAGAACGAGGCGAGTAACGGCCTGAAGAATACGCGAGGGACCGTCGCAATGGCAAGGACCAACGACCCTGACAGCGCGACCAGCCAGTTCTTTATCAATCTTGTGGACAATAAGTATCTCGACTATAAAGCAGTAAGCTCCGGCTATGCCGTATTTGGCAAAGTTGTCGAAGGCATGGAAACCGTCGATAAAATCGGGGCCGTCAAGACCGGCGTTACCGCGGGTATGAAAGACGTCCCCACCCAGCCGGTCGTTATCGAATCTGCCAAACTCGTCGAATAACTCTCGCTCAATTTTATCGTAGCTTAAATACATCGTTCGAAGCTCCTGACTTGGAAAATTGCCCAGATTGCCCAAACGGTATAAGTTTGGGTTTGATTGGGTTTGTTTTGGGTTTGTTTTTGGCTTTCTACAAAATTGTAGATTTTTTTGTATGGTTTTGCTGTTAAAGGGGTTAAGATTATTTTTGGGCCTGAAAAAGGACCAAAAATTGGCTTCGTTTTGCATAAAAAGTTAGTGATTGGACAACCGGTATATTCCACTTTTGCAGACATGATAACCTTTTTGGACAGGATCACAGGATTAACAAGATTCATCGCCACAGAAAAGGAAATTGCAATAAAAGCCACAGAGGCCACCGAGAGTACAGAGAATTTAATATATAAAATTAGCCGATTCATTGGTTTTTATCTGTCATCTGTCATCAGCCTTCTGTCATCCGGTCTTTTGGGTTGCCTAAGTTTACATTTTATCAAACATAGCTGGTATTATACCATATTTTGAACAAAAGTCAAGGGAAAAGTGCGGTTTTTATGAAAAAAAGCAGTTTTCTCACCATGAAGGACATGAAGAACAAGAAGAATTAGCCACAAAAGGTTTTGACACAGATTTCAAAGATTAACACTGATTTTGCTTTGAAGCGGTTGTCTTTGACAACCTTTGTGTGCTTCGCGTTAAAGGACTCCTAAAGCTCCTTCGGCAAGCTCAGGACAGGAAGCTTTGTCGGCCTTCTTGCTCGCCCACAATCCCTTAGGGATAGGCTTCAAAGCTGCCATCTGTCGTCAGCCCTCTGTCATCCGTCCTCTGTCTTCCGCCCTTGTCTTCCGGCCCTACGAGTGTCACTTTCTGTCACTCATCCGCCGTAGGCGGGTCCGTTCAACAAAAAACGCGACCGATACGAGCCGCGCAACCGCAACCGAAATACGCATTTTTTTAATAAAAAATTATTGAAATCCTCCGGATTTTCCCTATACTCCACGTCACGGCGTATCCCGATTCATCGGGAGAAGCCGGACTTGTCACGTTACGCGGAGATATATTCATTGTTTCTTAACCGCGGATTACGCAGACTTTTATCAAGTCATCGCGGAATAGGGAGGCAAGAATGAGAACGTCTGTTATGCGGTTATCAACTCTGGCCCTCGTCGTATATTCATTAATTCAGGTATATGCACTAACTGAGGTCGCCTCTGGTATAGATGCTTGGTCCAGATACTCAACTGCTGGGCACCCGAAAGCTAAAGGAATAGACTTGGCCATTGAGTATCCTTCGGAGTGGCGTAAGGAAGAAGGAGACCGGCCTCACGTCGTGCAAAAGTTTATAGGAGACAGCAGTGATAGCATAGCAAAAATGTACTTGATCGTAATGACGGAACTTCCAGATGAATTCCACTCTTTCACAACCGAAGAAATCGCTGAAGAGTTTTTCTCCTCAGAGCAAGTTGTGGCTGAAATGCTACCTCAAACCGCCGAAATCCTAAAGTACACCCCTACTCAATATGATGGTCAACCGGGCGGTCTTACTATTTTCACGCTCGTTCAGGAACGTGCGGGAGTAGAGCTTAAATCATATATGGTACAGCACATGTTTGTATATCGGAAGATACTGATAACTATTCAGTGCGCTTTGTCAACGACTTCACATAACTCATCGCAGTTAGTAAGTTTCTCGCATCAATATCTTCCGAAATTCTATCAGATTGGGAACAGTATAGTCCTAACGGATAAGTGGTCAAATCCGATAATTTCTGAAGCACTTAGTGAAAAGCAGACGTCTGGTGAAACTTCTACTCAATACTTTGTGCTTTCCTTGATTCTCTCATTTATTTTGACATGGGGAATCGGCCTAGCTCCACCTCTTATCATCCGTTTCGTCATAATGAAACGTCCTTTAGCTAAATCACCGGCAATAGTTGTTGCAGTGGTTTTTTTGTTCCTAAACTTACTATTCTTCGTCGCTATTGGTAGCCAAAGTAAAACTCATGCGGCTTTGTTACTGGTAGCTTGGGCATCTTATGCAATTCTACGTACAGGCCATCAAAAGGAATCGACGATTGTCAAATCTGAAACTCAAGATTAAAGTATTTGGTGGAAATAGTATTTGGGTCGTACGAAAAGTAGTCTAGCCATAAGAACAACTATAGGCTGCATAAAATGAAAAAAGGTATTTACATCTACCAAAATAATAAACAAGAAGGCCCGTATTCTGAGGAGCATATTAGGGGGATGCTTGAAGCGGGCGATGTGTCTAATATAAGCCTGGCATGGAGAGACGGCATGTCAGATTGGCAACCTCTTAAGACAATATTATCTATGAATGAGCCTGCTCAAATACAAAATACTAAACCCGCAACCTCGGCCGAAAAAGATTATAATGAGCAGGAAATAAAAGAGGAAACGCAAGAAGAAGTCAAAGAACAGATTGAAGTGCATGGGCCAAGTGGAGTTGGTGGATGGCTGCTCTTTTTTTGTGTCGGTCTTACAATTCTAGGACCTCTTTTTTCTTTTGGGCAGATGGAAATTTCTTGGGAGCAAGCCAAGCCAGCTTTCGATTTTTATCCGTCTCTTAGAACCGCCATCTACTGGGAGAACCTTGGTTTCTCTGCCATTATTATTTATGGATTCATAGTAGGATGCATAATATGGGGAGGTTCACCAAAAGGTAAAGAAATTGCGAAAAAGTATTTGCTGATAAGGCTTTTCGGTTTTATCGGGGTAGAAATAATCGCAATGTTATTACTGATTGACCTTCCCGCGGAATCAATTGATGCTGCTATCGCAAGCTGTTTTGGTGCAGGGATTCGAGAATTTATAGTTTTCCTAATTTGGTGGTTTTATTTTAAGAAATCCAAGCGCGTTCGAAATACGTATGGATGATTTTCCAGTACAGTTCGCACTCTTCGGTTTAGCAGATATGATAATCGAGCCATTTTGTTATGGCGCTGCTGTTTTTATATTGAGTTACCGAATTTCACGAAAATTTACGTTAAAGCTACTCTATATTGTTATAGCTATTACCTTGTTTCTGTGGATAGATGATATCTGGCCGTCATTAGCTAGCCGCCATGCTCGAATCGGCGTGGCTTCCGCAAATCAAGAGTTTTCGCAATTGTTTTCTGAACAGCATTTATTGGGTCAGGCCCAGTATTATACGGGTGAGGAATCTGGTCTTTTCGAAATATTCAGAATTAATTTTTTGGAATTAGGTTTAGCGTGCCTTTGTGTTCCTTTGGCGTTCTTCTTAGGTCTAAAGATAACTAATCGGAGATGGAACGAGTCAAACGCTTTCTCTCATAAACCACCAAGAATTGTTGCGGATTTTAATATTCCTCCTCCATGTAAATAAGAGCGTAAGAGAATAAGCTGTGAAGTAGTATAAGCCAAACATGGGATATGTTTTTGCCGAAAGTGATGAAGCGGAAATAAAACTACGAAGGGCGGAGCGGGGAATTTGGCTTGCGTTTGACGTGAATTGGGGAGATAATCAAGTCATGGAAGGCTGCAATGAGGATAACAAGTAACTATGCGAGTATCAAAATGGCAAGAAAAACCACACCAGCACCCAAAACTCCAAGGCCGAGGTTGACGAAATCTAAAGCGGAAGCGGAAACCTTAATAAAAGAACAGATCTCTAAATTAAAGAACCTCTTGACGAATAGCACAAGAGTCGAACAGGCTCAAAAAGAACTTGACCAACTTACAGCATATAATAAAGATTTGCTCGCCACTATATTCGACAATGATTTTTTCGAGGCCGATTATCATAACGCCGAATTAGCAGGGCTTAGTGCTCGACATCGCGCGGTTAGAGTTTCTTGGCTTGGTGGAAGAGGCGAGCCAGAAGAAGTTGTGTCAAAAGAAAAAAGATTTCAGCAAGAAGTTCAAGGGCACATCGCTTCACTTGAAGGTATCGTTCAACGTTTGGAATTGATTCCAGAACCGACAGAAATATCTAACGCTCAAGAAAATAAACAAGCAAAACCAGAGTTTGGCTCTGACATATTCATTGTACACGGACGGGACAACAGTACAAAAGACACGGTTGCAAGGTTTATTGAAAAACTCGGACTCGACGCAGTTATACTTCACGAAAAGCCAAATGCCGGAAAAACTTTAATCGAGAAGTTTGAGAAATTCTCAAATGTTGGATTTGCTATCATTCTAATGACACCTGATGATGTGGGATCATTGGCATCGAACCCAAAAAATTTGAAGCCGAGATCAAGACAAAATGTTATTTTTGAACTTGGCTACTTTATTGGGAAAATTGGTAGAGAACGCGTGTGCGCGCTTTATGCAAAGGACGTCGAATTGCCATCCGATTATGAAGGTGTTGCATTTATTCCGATGGAAAGTGATTGGAGACTATCTGTAGCAAAAGAAATAAAGGCTGCGGGTATTGATATTGATATGAACAAAGCCATCGAATAACTCTTTGCGTTTTAGATCACGCGAAACCAAAATTCGCGATTTTTTCAAATTGAGTTGACAGGTCATAGGAATATGCTATAATTTCAATAGTTATGGCAAAGAATTGCACAATTCCGGCTTCGATAAACGGCATCTACGCCGTGACAAGTCGTTCTATCGGCACCAGCATCTTATTGCTTCTGGGCCTCCGGGCCCAATAAAAGAAGCGTACATACATATATTCCAATTCCTTCAAATTTTCGGCAAATGGTGGATTTTACGCCCATTTCGCGGTAAACTACGGAGTTTAAACGTGGAATTTGAATCACTGATTTAGGTGATTACGCTGATTACGCCGTACGCTATACGCTAAACGCTAATATGAGGAACCGACCATGAAAACTGACAGAATAATAATATTCGACACAACGCTCCGCGACGGCGAGCAGGCCGCCGGGACACGGCTGGGAGCAAGAGAAAAGCTCGAAATAGCACGCCAGCTCGCCCGGCTCAAAGTAGATATTATCGAGGCAGGGTTCCCGGCCTCGTCGCCGGAAGATTTCCGGGCGGTGCAGCTTATCAGCGAAAATATAAAGACGCTGACCGTCTGCGGCCTGACGCGGGCACGCAGTGAGGATATCGATATATGCGGCAAGGCCATAGCAAAGGCCAAACGCAGCCGAATCCATACGGGTATCGGAGTATCGGATATTCACATAATGGGCAAGTTCGCCGACACCAAGTACGGCAAAACGCTCGGCCAGAAGAAGGCCAATATCATTAAGATGGCGGTCAAGGCCGTGAAGCGCTCGCGTAAATATACGGACGACGTCGAGTTTTACGCCGAGGATTCCGGCAGGGCCAACCGCAAGTTCCTGTACGAGATACTCGAAGCGGTTGTTGACGCCGGTGCGACGACCCTGAACATACCCGATACGACCGGCTATTCGATACCGGAGCAGTACGGCCGATTGATAGCCGACATCCGGGCGAACGTACCGAACGTCGGCAAGGCTATAATCAGCGTGCACTGCCATGACGATTTGGGAATGGCGGTGGCAAATTCATTAGCAGGCGTCAAGAACGGCGCCCGCCAGGTCGAGGCAACCATCAACGGCATCGGCGAGCGTGCGGGCAACGCGGCGATGGAAGAGGTGGTGATGGCGATACGGACGCGGAAGGACTTCTTCGGGCTTGAGACGCGAATAAAGACCGAGGAGTTTTACCGCACCAGCAGGATGGTCGCCGATATGCTTGGTATGCCCGTGCCGGTCAATAAGGCGATAGTCGGCGACAACGCCTTCGCCCATTCCTCGGGTATCCATGTTGACGGAGTTTTGAAAAAGCGAGAGACGTATGAGATTATGCGGCCTGAAGAGGTCGGGTCGCCGAAGACCAGAGTAGTGCTGACGGCGCGGACGGGCAGGCATGGTCTGAGGCATCGACTCGAGGCGCTCGGGCACAGGCTGAATAAGAGTGAACTGGATAAGACTTATAAGAGGTTTCTCGACATAGCTGACAAGAAGAATGAGGTATACGACGAGGACCTTGCGGCGATAATCAGTGACGAGATTCACGCAGTCGAGAATGTTTTCGAGCTTAAGTACATGCACGTGGCATGCGGGACGGGTACTCTGCCGACAGCGAGCGTGAAAATGACAGTGAAAGGTGAAGAAAAACAGGCTGCGGCGTGTGGCGACGGGCCGGTGGATGCGGCATACGAGGCGATACGAGAAGCGACGGGAATGTCCCCGAAACTGGAAAATTATTCCATTAGGGCGGTGACCGGTGGAAAAGAAGCACTCGGTGAAGCGACGGTGAAGATTCGCGAAGCAGGTCAGGTGTTCATCGGTCGCGGACTTAGTACGGATATTATCGAGGCAAGCGCTAAGGCGTATGTCGATGCGCTGAACAGAATGACGGCGGCGAAGAAATAGCCACAGAGAAACAAGATTTATTTATAGCCACAGAGGACACAGAGGTCACAGAGAAAAAAGTAAAAAAGAGAAAAGGCAAAAATAGAAATAGAAACGCAGAACGTTGAACATCTAACGCAGAACAGAAAGTGAAAGACAGACGACAGAAGACAGAAAATGAATATAGAATGTAGAATGTAGAATTTAGAATATCGAAGTAACGACGAGTGACGCCCGCCTTCGTTAAAACTACGGCGGGTAAAAGTGACAAACGAAGAGGAAAAAAAGGATTATTGATTAAGGATGAAGGATTAGTTAGCTGGAAAAGCAGATAAGAACGTGAAAATGGGATGCAGAGGAGTATATTTCGCTTTGACTGAAGATGATGTCAAGAAACTCGCCGCTACTGACAGTGACTCGGTGGTGAAGGAAATCATCCAAGAAGATATCGAGCAGCGATGGGACAAAAACTGGCTGCAAGAAACAGATAAGGCGTGGGATGCGATGCACCGCTGTCTGACCGACGGAACTCTGGTTTGTAAAGGCAAGTCAGTTTTGGAAAAGTGCGTACTCGGCGGGAAACAACTTTATCAGGGAAGCGAATATATAATATCTTTCCTGACGCCGGTTAAAGTTAATGAAATATCTAAGGCTCTGAAGCCAATTGAACAAACATGGTTTCGGGAAAAATTTACTGGTCTAAAAAGGAAATTTCTGTGGTTTGACCTGACAGAATACGAAGGGCCTCTTGATGAAGATGATTTTGAATATACATGGTCGTACTTTAATGAAACCAGAGAGTTCTTCGAAAAAGCAAGCAGAGCAGGCCGAGCAGTAGTGTTCACTGTAGACCAGTGATATATAAAACGAACAGAAACTTGAGTCGCCGTGCCCGGCTTCGCTGCGCTTCGCCGGTGTAAGCCGGCGACTGCTAAACAAGATGGATTCCTGCTTTCGCAGGAATGACAAAGGGGTAAAGTGTAATGGGTAGGACGATAACGGAAAAGATATTGGGCAAGGCGAGTGGTAAGAGCGCCGTTAAGGCCGGTGAACTGATCGATGCGAGTATCGATGTGATAATGTGCCACGATGTGACGACTCCGCCTGCGATAACAATGCTCGAAGATAAGGGAATCGACGCGGTGTTCGACAAAGAGCGAATCGTGGTGACTCCGGACCACTTTCAGCCTGCCAAGGATATAAAGAGTGCAGAGCTTCATAAGCGCCTGGATAAGTGGGCGCGGAAGCATAATATCAAGTATTACTATAAAATCGGTCAGGCCGGTGTTTGCCATGCGCTTTTGCCGGAACAGGGGCATATTCGGCCTGGCGAGGTGATAGTCGGCGGCGATTCGCATACGTGCACGTACGGGGCGTTCGGTGCGTTCAGCACGGGTATCGGCTCGACCGACCTTGCGGCGGCGATTGCGACGGGCAGGCTGTGGTTCAAGGTGCCTGAGTCCATAAAATTCGTATTGAACGGTTCGCTCGGTAAGGGCGTATACAGCAAGGACGTGATACTGGCGGTTATCAAGCGAGTCGGTGTGGACGGTGCGCTTTATAAGGCGATGGAGTTTGTGGGGCCTGTGTTAGCTGGGATGTCGATGGAAGCGCGGATGACGATAACGAATATGGCGATAGAGGCCGGCGCGAAGAACGGTATAATGGACGTCGACGAAGTTACGAAAGAATATCTCGACGGACGGCTCAAGGGCAAGGTCGATTACGAGGTGTTCGAATCGGATGCTGACGCAGAATATATAGAAACAATAGAAATCGACTGCTCGAAGTTAGAGCCGATGGTGGCGATGCCGCATCTGCCGAGTAATGGCGAACCGATAAGCCGGTGCACAGGAAAAGAGATGGACCAGGCATATATCGGAAGCTGTACGAACGGGCGAATAGAAGATTTGAGGATTGCGGCGGAGATTTTGAAAGGCAAGAAAGTTGCTATACGGACGCTGATTGTTCCGGCGACGCCGATGATATGGAAGCAGTCGAAGGATGAAGGCTTGTTCGATGTGTTCTACGATGCAGGATGCGTTATAGCTGCGCCGACGTGTGGAGCGTGCTTAGGCGGGTTTATGGGAATATTAGCCGAAGGTGAGAAGTGCGTCAGTACGACCAATCGTAATTTTGTCGGGCGAATGGGACATCCGAAAAGTGAAGTGTATTTAGCTTCGCCAGCTACTGCGGCGGCGAGTGCTATTGAAGGAAAGCTCACAGATTGCAGAAAATATCTTTGAAACCGCAGATTAAAAGGATTAAAGACAAATCTATCCGCGGATTGACGCGGATTAAAAAAAGAAATGAGAATAGCCACGAAATGGCACAAAAAAGAAAAATCATTAACCACGAATCCCGGCGCGCCGGGACGAATAGACACGAATTTAAAAAAGTTTATAGGGAGAGCAGATTATGAATGAGCACAAGAGACCAAAACGTTTCGTTTCCATTCTTATAACGGTTGCGGCCGTTTGCAGCCTGGTTACCTCGCTGCTGATGGTGGCTAAGGGAAATTACGGCTCGTGGATGCTGACACTTCAGCTTTTTACGACGCTGCTGCTGGCAATCGCGGCCATAGTGAACTGGTACCAGTACTCGAAGCAATACGTCGAGTTCGAGGTCGAGCGAAGAATGCAGAAATCCGCTGATTAAGCAGAAACAGACAACTTGAGAATATATATAACCACGGATTACGCAGATTACACAGATTTTCAAAAAAACCTTTTTTAATGAGAGTAATATGGCTATTACTAAAGCCGGGCTTATTCATGGCGAATTGACAGGGAAAGTACTCGGCGCAGCCATGGAAGTTCATAGAATTCTCGGAACCGGCTTTCTGGAAAGTGTTTATGAAGAGTCATTGACAGTCGAATTTAGGCTAAGAGAAATACCATTTGTAAAACAGAAAACATTTAATGTTTCATATAAAGGTGAGCTAGTCAAACAGTTCACCTGTGACTTCGTTATAGATAATTTAGTTATAGTCGAACTAAAGGCTATTAAAGTGATAACTGAAATTGAGCAGGCACAGTTGTTGAATTATTTAAAAGCAAGCGGACTTGAAGTGGGACTTTTATTGAATTTTAGCGGAAAGTCACTTGAATATAAAAGAATGATAAACAGTAATCCGTGAAATCCGTGTAATCTGCGGTTAAATAAGAAAAGGAAAAAGATGAGTAAGGCACACGTATATAATAGAGATCATATCAATACGGATGAGATAATACCGGCGAGGTATCTCAATACGGATGACGAGCAGGAATTAGCTAATCACTGCATGGAAGACCTCGATGCAGAGTTCGTCAAGAAAGTCCAGTATGGTGACGTTATAGTTGCAGGTGAGGACTTCGGGTGCGGCTCATCGAGAGAGCATGCAGTGTGGGCGATTCGCGGGGCGAAGGCAGCGACGGTGATAGCGAAATCCTTTGCGCGGATATTCTACCGCAATGCAATCAATAACGGGATGTATATAATCGAAACGCCTGACGTGGATAAAATCAATGACGGCGATGAGATTGAAATAGATTTTGAAAACGGCTTGATTGCAAATAAAACGACAGGGGAAAAAATAAAGTTTGCCCCCCTGCCGGATTTTGCACGGGAGATAATCAATGATGGCGGACTGCTGGAACACATAAAAAAGACAACCGCGGATTAAAAGGATTAAAGACAATTTGGAACCGCGGATTGACGCAGATTTGCGCGGATTAAAAAAAGAGAGAGACACAAAGTGAAATTAAGGGTGTACATAGAGCGATTTTTGAACTGGTTGTGGGTAGCGCTGATTTTGTTTGTTGTAGTCGGGTTTTTGACGGGCCTGAGGGTGGCGCTAACAACGAGGCCTGAACGGCTGGGGAATTTCGAGTCGGATACCACCCGTATGGAAAGAGAAACCGACCCCAATAAATTTACGTTCTGGGTTGCCGGTGATATCAAGGGCGGCACGGCTACGTTCGAGGCGATGCTCGATGCGGTTAGTGGGGAACGGCCTGCGTTTTTGATAATCATGGGTGATTTTGTCAATCTGCCGACCGTGATGAATCACAAATTTTTCGCACTGGAGATGGGGGAATACTGCGAGCAGATGCAGGTTTTCGTGCTGCCGGGCAATCATGATATTTCACCGAAGGAGTTCAGCATAGAAGATTTCAGGAAAACTTACGGGGCCGACCAGTACTACTTCACAATCGGGCACAACCTGTTCATATTTCTTAATGACCTTATAGGAGGATACAACGATGATGACGAATACCTTGCCTATCTGGAAAAAGTATTGTCAGACTATGAGGGCACAGGCTATAAAAGTTTTGTTTTTACGCATATACCGCCAGCCGGAGTCGTGCCGAATATCATTTGCAATGCGCCACCCAACAACGAGAAGTTCCTGGATTTAATCGGCAAATATAAGGTCGACTACGTATTCAGCGGCGACCACCACGGCTACGCGAAAAAGACTGTCGGCGGGACAACGTTTATCGTCAGCGGCGGCGGTGGCGCGAGGCTTCGAGGTGTAAAGGGCAGGTTCTTTCATATAATTCGAATTGACGTCGAAGGCGACGATGTTACGGAGACGGTCATAGCCGGTAAGAAAAAACTGGAAACGGCAGAATTACTTGAATATAACATTGCCGTTCATATCTGGCCGTTTCTTATGGAGTATCCTCTGGGAGCGATTCTGATATTAACGGTTATCAGTGGTTTTGCTGTTCACAAAGTATTTAAGGTATATAAGAGTCGTGCAGCGGCGAGGCCAAGATGAAGAAACCTTCAGCTCAAATCTTTCCGCCGTGGACTCTACTTTTTTTATTTCTGGTTGTACTGGGTCTTGCATTTCAGGGCAGTCGGGGTATCTGGCAGCCGGATGAGGGGTATTACAGCGGCGTTGCGGAAACGATGCTCGAGAAAAAGAGTTTTGTGATTCCGTATCTTGGCGAGGATGAGATTTTTTTGGATAAGCCCCCTTTAGTTTATTGGGCGATAATAGCGGGGGTGAAATTATTCGGTCACAACGAATTTGCGGTTCGATTTTTTAACGGGGTCAGCTTTGCTCTTACCGCTTTGGCCGCCGGCCTGCTTGGCTTTTTATTATTCGGTGACAAAAGGCTCGGCTTTCTAACGAGTGTTATGTACGCCACGATGGTTGTACCGTTCTTTGCGGCAAATTTTGTTACGCCGGACACGTTTTTGACGTTATGGACAACAGTTGCGGCAGTTTGTTTTTGGAAAAGCATCTATTCGAACGGCCCCGGCAGAAATATATGGAAGCTTGGCGTATGTATATCAGTTGGTCTCGGATTTTTGACTAAAGGACCTGCGGTACTAATACCATGCGGGGGGATGTTCGTATTTCTTCTGATAACAAAAAGAGCACGACGGTATTTTCTCAATTGGTACACAGTGGTATGCTTTGCTGTTTTTTGTGCAGTTGGTTTGAGCTGGTATATCTTGATATCAATGAACGTGCCCGGCGCTTTGGCTTATATTTTCCACAGCCATGTATGGGGCAGATTATTCAGCGGTAAGTTCGAGCGTAATCCCGGCCTTGTATGGTCAGTCATGTACCTTGCGGTATTAAGCCTGGGGTCACTTCCGTGGACTGCTGTTTGGCTCGAGAAGGATAGAATCAGGAACTCGGTATTCAGGAAATCGTGGTGGTACAACCTCAATAGCAGGCCGGAAACACTGTTTCTCGTAACCTTGTTCTTTGTGCCCCTGATAATACTTTGTCTTGCAAGCAGCAAGCTTGGTTTATATGCGCTGCCTCTGTTTGCGCCTTTGTCGATTGCGACGGCGCGACAGTGGCAGAGAAAACTCGATTCAGCTGACGTCAGAAAGTGGAGACATTCTAAGCTATTTATCAGAGGCGCTGTGTTGACGGCTGTATGGTCTATGATGTTGATTTTTTCAAAGCTTGGGCTGGCTTACTATCCGAGCAGGGATGATATGCGAGAGCTGGCGAGAGAATTGAAGGAGCATGTCGGGACGGGGAATTACGAGGTCTGCACAATCAGCCATCGTGCGGACGGGCTTTTATTTTACGGGATAAGGGTGGTGGAGCATTTGACATATGAATACGACCCTTACCCGACATTCACCCCGACGGAATATTTCATGGATGAATTGAGAGAGATGATGGAGGAAAAAGATAAGGGTTTCTTTCTTGTGCCCGACGACTATAAGACCCAAGGTTTGTCAAAACTACTTTCAGACGTAGGGGTCCGTTCCAGTGCGATTAAGCTGTCGCACGGCAGGAGGCTAATGGCTTTGAGGTGGGGAAATGGCTTGATTAAGGACAATACAAGTGGTAAAGAAATATCGGAAAAAACTGAATGACAAACCCCAAATAACGATTTACGAATTACGAAGGTAAAGAAAGGAAGAAGGTTAGATGGGTAAGAGTTACAGATTAGCGGTGATACCGGGTGATGGGACGGGGCCTGAGGTGACGGCTGAGGCGGTAAAGGTATTAAAGGCGGCGGCGGGCAAGTTCGGATTCAAGGTCGAATTGACAGAATTCGATTTTGGCGGAGAACGCTATAAAAGAACGGGCGAGACGCTGCCGGACAGCACAGTGGAAGAGCTGCGCAAATTCGATTCGATACTTTTAGGCGCCATTGGGCATCCAGACGTCAAACCGGGAATCTTAGAAAAAGGGATTCTGCTCAAAGCAAGGTTCGAGTTGGACCAATATATAAATCTTCGGCCTGTCAAACTGTATCCGGGAGTACCGTGTCCGCTGAAGGACAAGGGGCCAAAAGAAATAGATTATGTAGTCGTGCGGGAGAATACGGGCGACCTTTATACGGGAACGGGCGGAATTTCGATGAAGGGTACACCGCATGAAGTGGCGGTACAATCGGCAGTTTATACGCGGTTTCAGGTTGACCGATGTCTGAAGTATGCGTTCGAGTACGCAAAGAAATACGGCAAGAAGGCACGCGGCGTCGGCAAAGAAAACACGCTTGCGCTTTGCGGCAAAACGAACGTGCTGACGTACGTTTATGATTTGTGGGAGCGGGCGTTTCATGAGATGGGACAGAAGGAGTACCCGGACATTCGACGGGATTATTATCACGTTGATGCGACCTGTATGTGGATGATAAAGAACCCGGAATGGTTCGATGTGATTGTAACAGGTAATATGTTCGGTGATATTATTACGGACCTCGGTGCGATTACTCAAGGAGGGATGGGGATTGCAGCGGGCGGTAATATCAACCCGCAAGGTGTCAGCATGTTCGAGCCGATTGGCGGAAGCGCACCAAAATATACAGGCAAGGGAGTAATAAATCCCCTCGCGGCAATATGCGCGATGCAAATGATGCTTCAAACATTAGGCGAGGAAAAAGCGGCTATGAAAGTCGAGGAGGCGGTGAAATTCGTCACGGCCAACAAGCTGACGAGTATGCAGGCGGGCAATATGGGATATTCGACAAGTGAGGTTGGCGACCTCGTAGCCGAAAAAACGGTTGAATAATAAGCGAATTCTGAATTAGCTATTATGCCGGCGAATTTGACACCAGAATATTTCAAGGCGGAACAGTGGTTTCGCAGTGCGACGACGAACGATGAGAAAATCCTCGCGCTCGAGCAGATGCTCGCGGTGATACCGAAACACAAGGGTACGGACCACATGCGGGCGGACCTGCGACGCAAGCTAAGCAAACTCAAAGAAGTCGGAACTCAAAAAAGCGTAACGGCAAAGCACGTCGATGTGTTTCACGTCAGACGAAGCGGGTCCGGACAGATTGTGCTGCTTGGGACGCCCAACAGCGGCAAGAGCACAATCGTAGCGGCGCTGACTAATGCTAAAGTGAACGTTGCGGATTTTCCGTTCGCGACCGGAGCGCCGGTGCCGGGGATGATGCAATACGAAGATATACAGATTCAGCTTGTTGATATGCCGCCTATTACGGCTGAGCACAGCGCTCCGGGACAGGTGGGGACGTATCGCAACTGCGATTTGATTGCGATGGCAATCGATTTGTCACAAGATATTGAAGAACAGATACCGGTGCTGCTGGATTTTCTTGAATCGCGAAGGCTGTTGATAGATGAGCAGACGCCGGCACTGGATGATTCGGGAAACATGCTGGGGCGAAAGGCATTCTGCATTTGCACCAAGGGTGATATTGCCGATGAAAGTGCGTTTGAAAAGGTACAGAAGCTTTGTAAAGGAAGATTTAACTGCATAAAGGTATCAGCGGAAAACTCAGAAGATATAAAACGCATGGCGGATACGTTGTTCAGTGAACTTGGAATTATACGGGTATATTCGAAACCGCCGGGTGAAAAGGTGGATATGAAGGAGCCTTTTACGCTGCCAGCTGGTTCGACGGTGATGGATTTGGCGCAGGCGATACATCGTGATTTGGTAGAAAAATTCAGGTATGCGAGGATATGGGGTACAGGAGTTTATGACGGGCAGAAATGCCAGCGGAATCATGTGCTTAACGATAAAGATGTTATCGAGCTTCATTTTAGTTAGTAGATAGTGAATGATGTGTGATGGTTTTCAGGCGGATTGAAGAGGCGAGCGGTTACTGCGGCAAATGTCTGAAACAATCGCCTGTGCGGCGAGTGAGGGTCAGACATGTCCCGCATTTAATATTGACGCTTTTGACCGGACTGTGGGTGATAGTGTGGGTAATAGACGCAAGGAAGGTCAAAAAAACGAGCAGATGGCGATGCTTGAAGTGCGGGGCGGAAGTTTATAAGATTATGGCAGCTATTGATATTTGACTGCAGGAAATTATGAAGGAGAATTACTATGAACAGGGCCGGTGTTATTTTAGCATGTGTTTCGGTAATTGTAATGTCGGCGTGCGGATTCGCAGCAGTTCAAATGAATGATGAACGCCTTGCCAGATGCAACGTGACGATAGACGCAACTCAGCGGGAAACACCCATATCGAAATATATTTACGGTCAATTCATCGAACATTTAGGCAGGTGCGTCTATGGCGGTATCTGGGCGGAGATGCTCGAAGACCGAAAGTTCTACTTTACAATCAAACCCAAATATAATCCGTATCGTTCAACCGGCCAGGTCCCGAAGGACAGTCCATACGCGGTTGTCGGCGCGTCGCCGTGGCAGATAATCGGTGAGGCTGAGACGGTGACGATGGTCAAAGAAAATTCCTTTGTCGGCAAACATACGCCGTTAATTGCAAGCGGCGGCGGGATACGACAATTAGACCTCGGGCTCATCAAGGATAAGAAATACATCGGATACATATATATCAAGGCCAAAGAGGGAAAAGCTAATGTAACGGTTTCGCTTGTCTGGGGGAATGAAGACGAAGAGGGGGACAGTGTTCAATTGAGCACCGGTGACAAGGAATACAGCAAGTATCCATTCGTTTTTATCGCTGGCGCAGATACTAATGAGGGCAAGCTGGAAATCAGGGTGACTGACGGGGCATGTTTTGTCGGGACGGTATCTTTGATGCCGGCAGATAATGTCGAGGGGATGCGGGCCGATACACTGGGGCTGCTCAAAGAGCTGAACGCGACGATGTATCGCTGGCCTGGCGGGAACTTCGTCAGCGGATATGACTGGCGTGACGGAATCGGCGAGCGAGACCGTCGGCCGCCCCGAAAGAATCCGGCGTGGACGGGAGTTGAGCATAACGACTTCGGGATTCATGAATTCATCAGGTTCTGCAGAATTCTGGGGGCCGAGCCTCTGGTGACAGTCAATACCGGATTCGGGGACGCTTACTCGGCGGCGGCACAGGTGGAGTACGCCAACGGTTCGGCTGATACGCTGATGGGGGCGCTGCGGGCGAAGAACGGCGATGAGAAACCTTTCAATGTAAAGTACTGGTGCGTCGGCAATGAGATGTGGGGTGAATGGCAGCTCGGGTATATGAAATTAGAGCATTACGTGCTCAAGCACAACTGGATCGAGGAAAAGATGCGCGAGGCGGACCCGGATATTATCGCTATCGCGTCGGGAAATTCTGGGTCGTGGAGCGAAGGGCTGCTGAGAAACTGCGCCGACCATATCGATATGATCGCAGAACATTTTTACTGCAAGGAAAATGAAAGGCTGGCTGCGCATACAGTGCAAATCGCCAGTGAAATCAGGAATAAGGTTAGATTCCAGCAGGGGCTGAATAATAAACTGGCCAGCCTGAAAGACAAGGGCATCAAAATCGCAATGACGGAATGGAATTACTGGTACGGACCTCACCTCTATGGTGAGCTTGGTACGCGGTATTTCTTTAAGGACGCGCTGGGGATAGCAAGGGGTCTGCATGAATACTATCGAAATACGGACATGATTTTTCTCGCTACTTACGCCCAGACGGTAAACGTCATCGGGGCAATCAAGACGACCAAAACAACGGCACAGTTCGCGACGACGGGATTGGTGTTGAAACTTTACCGCAATGAGTTCGGGACGATACCGGTGGGCGTCAGCGGTGAGACAAAAGGACTCGATATTTCAGCGGCGCTTACGGAAGATGAAAAGGCACTGACGGTTGCGGTTGTAAATTATACTCAGGAGGATATGGAACTATTTATGGATTTAGAAGGTGCTGAGCTGAGCGGAAGTGGTACGCTGTCTGTAATTTGCAATTCGGACCCGCTTGCCTATAACGAGCCGGGTAAAGAGCCCAACTTGACGATTGTAACGGAAGTATTGATGAGTGTTCCGGAAGTGCTGAAAGTGCCGGCATTGAGCATTAATATTTACAGACTTGAAACTAAAAATCAGGGAAAGATTTGATTATGGAATGTAAGAAACAACAGAACCTGAAAAATTGTAATTGTACATATCCGGGTTGCAGCAAAAAAGGGATTTGCTGTGAGTGTCTGCAATATCATCTCGCGAGCAGGGAGTTGCCGGGATGTTGTTTTCCTGATGACGTAGAGAAAACGTTCGACCGCAGCTTCAGAGCGTTTGCCAAGGCGTGGAACCTGTAATCAGGGTATAGAACATAGGGATCAGGTTGTAATTGAATTTCGAATATCGAATTTCGAATATCGAATTTAGAAGTAAAGACCCAGCCATGCTGTGGCAAGTAAGATTCAGAGTATCCGCTTTCGCTACACCACGACAAGCAGGATACAGAGTTCAGTGAAAGACAAGAAGAAAGCCCTGCGAGAAATCGCAGGGCTTATGTTCGAGGTAAACAAACCACTTAAAACTATCGGCTGAACCACTTCCATGAAACAAGGCGAATAGTATCGGTACCGTAATAGCGACGGCCGGTCTTTAACCTGCTTTTAACAGTGACTTTATTAGGCCCATTTGAAAATTTTTCCATACAGTCGGCCAAGTTGAAGACAGCTAAAACGCAAGTTCGAGATTTTCCATGCCAGTTTTTCTGATATACAATTTGCCGTTTTGATTTAACCCGGCAGGGTTCGAAGAACAATGGCTCATTGGGGTCGATATCATCCGGCTCAATATCTTCCGGCATAGTAAGCAGCGCAATTATTGTTTTGTGATAACTATGGACGTTAAGTGAACGCGGGATACAGAAGAGTTTGACTTCTATGGCGGGAAGCCGATTTTCGTAGGCACCCATATCGACGGCAGAATCAGCGATACGCGGCTTGTTGTCCAAATCGGTATCAGACAACATCAAAGGGACAGAACCGCCAGAGTCTATGCAGGGCGAAGCGGGCTTGAGATGATAATCACCGTCAATCCAGAAATCATCCCAATAGTCGTCCGGTGTACCGTTGGTATCCCAGTAACCTGCGTCAATAAAGCAGGGGTCGGCATTTATATTGCCGATTCCGGGCCAGGGTGGACTGTTAGGTTCGTTCATCTGTATATAACTGTAACTCACCGTCACGTGGCCCGGGTCAATTATCTGGTCTTCGGAATCTTCTCCGTACTTATTATCATAGATAATCGAGTTGGCGATGTTTATACTACGAGAGGAACAATGTATCCCAAAGCCGCTATTTCCCACAATTAAGCAATTGATAACGTCCATGTAGCTGCGATCACAGTAGATGCCACCGGCTTGATTGTATGGATATTTCGTTTTAAGTAAATGGCTGTTACCAGTTATTATCGAGTTGTCGAGTGTCGAGTAGCACCCAATAAAACAAATTCCCGCACCGATAACAGCAGAGTTGCCGCTGATGACACACTTTGTGATAATCGGCTGAGAACCAATATAGAAATACATACCACCGCCATAGGTGTATTTACCACTTTCTATAAAGGCTGAATTTTCTTTTATTACGCTTTCGGCAATTATACATTTGTTGCCATGATAAGACTGAGATTTGTAGTATATGCCACCGCCCTCGGCGCGTTGGAGTGCCTGACAAATATTACCGCTGATAACCGAATTCAGAATTGTCAGATTACCCGGTTCATAGCACAATATTGCCCCACCTTTGGACTCAGAGTTGCTTTTAGCGATGTTATTTATAATACGGCTGTCAATAACCATCAGGCTGTTTCCGTAGCTGCAGCAGATTCCGCCGCCACCTGTCCATCGAGTATTTTCAACGGCTGTATTATCACTTATGATACATTTATCAACATATAATTGTCCTTCCTCACAATATATCCCGCCGCCCATAAGAGCCGAGTTATTGGTGATTTTACAATTGATGATTATTAAGTTTGAATTACGAGAAGATATCGCGCCACCCTGTCCCCATGAAAAGTTGTTTTTGAGGACACAATTTATAATCTTAGGTCTGTAATCACAACACTCACTAAGAATGACACTGCCTTCATCAAACGGTGCGTTCGGGTCGCTGCTATTACCGTACCCACAAAGAACAGCGCCGCCTCGGTATTCATAGCCATTTATAATAGTAATGCCAGCTATAGTTGCATCCGAGCTTACTCGAAAGGCCCCGCGATGCTCCTGGGCCGAACCGTTGCAGTCAATAATGCAGTTCTCGGGGCCGTTCTCACTGCGAACAGTAATTTTCCGGTCTATACGTATGTACCCAAGTCCTTGAAGTTTATAGGTGCCGTCAGCGAGGACAACTTCATAACCATCTCCTGCCGCATTGACGGCGTCACGAATTGTCGGATAGTCGCCCGTGCCGTTGGGGTCAACGTAAATCGTCCAACCTGAGGCACCGGCTGTTAAAATCATGACAGCCCAGACAACAATAAGTTTTTGAAAATTAGTGTTTTTCATAATCCCGCCCTTTCAAAAATACGATGGAATAGATTAAAACAAGCGCAGAGGAGGCCCCTTGCGAGCAGATTTAATACAAAAACCCGTTGTTCTTCCGTGTCCGGATACATTTTGGCAGTTTCCCCAGACCGCAAAACCGTCGGACAACAATAACTAAAAAAAATTATCTGAACGGGAAGGCGGAAATGATATGAATGAAGGCAATTAAAAAAAATGAAAATAAATTATGAATATGTATTATAGCCTTCCCACAACAATCTCATTTTACCTGTAAAAGGACAGGAATTGCAAGGAATTTTTCGAAAAAATTGTGGGAACCTCTAAAAATCCATTTTTACTGCAAGCCGCTGCAATTTCCACCTGCTGCGTTGTCGGGCGCAAAATCGTCCTCAAAATAGCTTTGGCTATATCTGCGGCGATTTTGTCCCTGCCGCCTTGCATGTGAAAATTTCGCGGGCTTTCGCTACAAAAGCAATTTTTAGAGGGTCCCTTGTTTTTTGTCACTTAGTCGTGTATAGAAAAGCTGCAATTCGGCCTTTTATTCGTACAAATCAGGGTTTTTTGGCTTCGAGCCAGGAGTGGCGGCGAGTGGCGCGGAGGCCTGAGACTACGGTGATAATAGCGGTGAGGATATAAGTTAAAGTAGTAAAGTACCAGCCCCAGGTGGCGTCGTGGACGTGGGCCATTTTGACCATTACCGTACCAATGGCAAAGCTCTGGAGGCACATCTTGACTTTGCCGGACATAGTGGCGGCGAAATTTACACCGCGGGCTTCGGCGATGTGACGCAGGATGGTTACGTACACCTCACGGAGGATAATAACTGCGGCGAAACCCCACTGAATAAAGGCAAGCATCGTACGGCTGAGGTTGAACAGGGTCGGCTGACCGACGAGTGCAAAACATATAAAAGCACCGCAGACGAGGACCTTGTCGGCGAGCGGGTCGACCATTCGGCCGAATTTGCTGGTGACGCCGAGCTTGCGGGCGATGGCGCCGTCGACCAGGTCGGTCAGGCCTGCGATTACGAAGAGGACAAAGGCAATGTCGAGGAACCACCACTGTTCGGCAGGGGCGATTTTCGGGAACCACAGTATCATTATCAGCACGATGACGGTCAGGACGAACCGGCCGCAGGTCAGTACATTCGGCAACTGATTGAGTATTCGCTTTGGCATTACAGACAAGTTTAATTAGCCGGCGATATTTTGCCAAGATTAAATTTGCTCTACGAGCAGGTCGTAATCTTTTGTACCTGTGACCTTTGTTTCTATGAACTGTCCCGGGCGGACGTAGCAGCGGTTCAGGATGCAGACGCTGTCGATTTCGGGGGCCTGGCCGTAGAAGCGGGCATTGGCAGTGCCGTCGGGCTGGAATGAATCGACCAGGCAGGTGAGCTTCGTGCCTATTCGCTGTTTGTTCCTCTCGAAGACGATTTGCTGCTGGGCGAGCATCAACTCATGTACCCGCTGGTCTTTTACATCATCAGGGACCTGATTAGGCATCTGTGCGGCGGGGGTTCCGGACTCGGCGTAGTATTTGAAGCAGCCAAGCGCGTCAAATTTTACATCACGGACGAAATCGAGCAGTTCGGTGAACTGTAAGTCGGTCTCGCCGGGAAAACCGACGATGAGGGTAGTGCGCAGGGCAACATCAGCAAGTCGCTCGCGGAGTTTATCTATAATCTGGCATATTTTCTTCCTGGTGTCGGGGCGGTGCATATCTTTGAGGATATGGTCATTAATGTGCTGGATGGGAATGTCAAAGTAATGGACGACTTTATCGGCGGCTACGACCGTGTCGATGAGCTGGCTGGTGATTCCGGTCGGATAGAGGTACATCAGGCGAATCCAGGACAGGTGCGGCAGAGACTGAAGGTTGGTGAGTAACCGGGCAAGGCCGTGTTTGATTTTGAGGTCACGGCCGTATGATGTTATGTCCTGGGCAATGATATTAAGCTCAATAGCGCCGGAATCGACGAGCTCGCGGGCTTCGTCGAGGACTTGTTGAAGCGGCTTTGAACGGAATCGGCCTCGGATAGAAGGGATTGTGCAGAAAGAACAGCCATGGTCACAGCCTTCGCTGATGCGCAGATATGCCCAGTGTGCAGGGCCGGTCCGCAATCTTACCCTGTCATTGGGAAGGTACGCATCTGTATGGCCGAGGTAGGTGTTCGGCTTGTCTGATTCAAGAGTCCGGCTGATAACGATTGCTATTTCGTCACGACGACCGAGGCCGACGAGGGCGTCTATGTCAGGATATTCCGCGAGCAGCTCGGCGCCCATTCGCTGAACAAGGCAGCCGGCAACTATGACTTTTCTGACGGGTCCGGTCTTTTTCCAGCTTAAGGCCTGGGTGATAGCTTCGAAGGCCTCGAGCCTGGCCGGCTCGATAAAACCACAGGTATTTATAACGATAACGTCGGCATCGGCGGGTTCGGAGACGATTACATATCCGGATTGCGCGATTTCGGCGAGCATGCGCTCTGTGTCGACAACGTTCTTGGGGCAGCCGAGGCTGATAAACCCAACGGTGATTGGACTGCTTTTGGAGCGTTTCATACAGCTAAGGTATCAAAGATTCACGTCAAAATCATCCCTTTTCGGCTTATTGTGTTGAATTTTAAGCAAGGAAACTGTTCTTGGCTTATGCTGTATTTGAATGTATAATGACCATATAGCGACAGTTAATGCAATCAAGACAATTTTCGGAGGTAAAAAGATGGCGGAGTTTAATTCTGACAACTTAAACTTGAACATGGACAAACCCCAAAAGGACACAAGTTCAATCCCATTCAATGACAGTGACGGGCCTGAGACGCAAATATCACATTCACCTCTGAATCTGGGCGGTGGCGGGGGTTCAGCACCTGCACCACCGGCTAAACCGGCACCGAAACCAGCAGCGGCACAATCTCCGGCAACGGCAACACCGAATCCAGCAACCGGTCAGCAAGCAGCAGCACCCTTAACAGGCAGGATTACCGGAGTCAAAATATTCTTTACAAAGCTCCACGCAGGAGCTTTGGACTTTTTGAGTGAGCAAATAACAGAGTGGCTTAAAAACAATCCGAATATAGCCATAAAACGCACAAATGCGACTATCGGCGAGGTGGCTGCAAAGAAAACCGAGCCAAATCTTATCGTAACGGTCTGGTATTAACTCAAACTGAACATTTTGTTGCAAAACGTTCAGTTTTCGCGTCGCTCGTGTCTTGTCGCTCGTCATATTAAAGCCGGTCGCGACGGATCTTTATAAGACTTTATTTCAAACAAGAGCAGTTTTGAAAGGCCCTGTCGATGGCAAGACACACCAGGTTAAAGGTACTTTCGGCTATGAAGGAGACGGGGGTAGTGCCTCTCTTTTACAACGGTGATTTCGAGGTAGCTAAAAATATCCTCTGCGCCTGTGCGGATGGCGGAGCGAAAGTCGTGGAGTTTACCAACCGCGTCGACCGGGCAATCAATGTTTTCACGAAGCTTGCTGAGTTCCGCGACAAGGAAAGGCCCGATTTGATTCTCGGCGCCGGGTCAATCTGCGATGCACCGACGGGGGCGATGTACATAGCAGCGGGCGCAGATTTTATTGTCGGGCCGTTGCTGGATGAAGAAACGGCGATATTATGCAACAGCCGCAAGATTCCCTACATCCCCGGTTGTGGTTCTCTGACTGAGATTAACAAGGCACATAAACTTGGAGTCGAAATATGCAAAATCTTCCCCGGAGCTGAGGTGGGTGGGCCCGGCTTTGTCAGGACAATCAGAGGGCCCTGCCCGTGGACGGAGATAATGCCGACCGGAGGTGTATCACCGACAAAAGCAAGTCTTAGCGAATGGTTCGGCGCCGGGGTGGTGTGCGTAGGAATGGGCTCAAAGCTTGTTACTAAAGAACTGGTAGCGGCGAAGGATTATGCTGGAATTACAAAAAAGGTCAAAGAAACTATTGAAATTATAAAGTCTATCCGGGCGTCACAGCGAGGGTAGACAGATAAAGCGGCCATGGGCCGACTTTTTGCTTGAAGAAACAACCATTCCGAATAAAATCAAGAGTATGAATTGCCCGGTCGGCGCCAGGGCAATTTGTTTTTAGGGCGATTAGCTCAGCCGGTAGAGCAGCTGACTCTTAATCAGCGGGTCACAGGTTCGATTCCTGTATCGCCCAGTGAAATTTGTACTAGTGCCAGTCAATGACATCGGCTCTTTTTGTATGCCTCACTGTGATTTTTGACAGGACTTAGAATCTTCATTTTGCTGCGTTTTCTGACTTAATACATTTGCCTTGACCATGCCAAGTAAATACAAGCTAAGTGTAGCAATCTCCCTCGTAAAGCCCCTCTTCCAGTTCAGTGACATATTCCCGAATCCGCTGGATTTCTGCCTGTTCCATACTCCAAGAGCGTATCAAAATCCCATATTCCAGACAACCTTTTGCTTGCTTTTTCCTTGATATTTCAAAACTGGCATTGTAGAATCATAATTGCCGTTTATCACAAACAGGAGAAGGAAGACGTGGATAGTTATATCCCTATTTCAGACTTGGCACAAGTTATTCATTTCACGTCTAATCAAACAACACCAGCATTTTTCGAAAGGATTGGAAAGTGAAAATTAAATCAATTGTCGTTATATCGTTAATTATTCTCAACAGCAGCGTTTGCGGAACGGCAGAAACAAATTGTACATATTATGATGTTCTGTTCCTAACAGATACCACAACCAGCATGGACTCTTACCTTGCCAACTTTAAGGCCGTTTGTAGCGACATTCTTACGGACATCGAAACCAGTTTGCCCGATATTGACATCATGTACGGCGTTGCTGACTACAAGGACCACACTAACGGAGGCTTCTACAATCTCTATGGTGTTAAATTGATTCAACCGTTCACTGACAAGACCACTGCCGTCCAGGCTGCGATTAACGGGCTTTTCTTATCCGGCGGCGGTATCGACTGGCCTGAAAACCAGTTGAAAGGTATGGTCAGTATAGCTGAAAACTGGCTAACAACTTATGGCGCGCTTGGTTTTAGTGGTCGTGCTGATGCCCTAAAGATTATTATCTGGGCCGGTGACGCCCCCGGACACGTTTTAGGTGATCCTCCGTTGGGTTATCATCCCTCGCTCGATACGGTCATCGAGGAGCTGACTGCTCGTGGTATAATGGTTTTTGCCCTAAACACATGCGGTTGCAACTCGGGCATAAATTTACCTTACGACGAGCCCCCACGCCAGCAGGCAAGTGAAATCACGTTGGCAACGAACGGAACACTTTACTGTAATGTAGGCTCAGGTGGGCTGAGCATTAAAGATGCCATAGTTGATGCAATAACAGGCTTTTGTCATTTGAGCCTTAGCAAGGTTGATGACATCACCGGCTGTATCGGCCCAGGCGACGAGATAAACTACACGATTTCTTACAATTATCACGGTGACCCAACCTGCTGCACAGAGGATATCAACGATGTGAATATTATTGACGAACTGCCGACGGAGCTTGAGTTTTGGCAAGCTTCGGATGACGGGAGTTATGATTCCGAGTTTCATACAGTCACCTGGAGTCTCGGAAGTCTCTTGGGGGGTGAATCAGGTTCTGTCACGGTGACATCGCATGTGGAAAATCCTCAACCGGGCAGCACAATCACAAACAGTTGTGAGATAAGCAGCGGCGGCCAGATCTTAGACACGGCCTATGAATACACCAGCGTATGCAGTCCGTTACTCTGGAAGATTGATGACATCATCGGCTGTATCGACCCCGGCGACAAAATTACTTATACCATTTGCTTTAAGGCCAATGGTTATAGCATTACAGATGTCGATATCGTTGACACCCTGCCGTCTGAAGTGGATTATGTCGAGTCTACGCCAGAGGGACAGTACAATGACGTTCCTCGTACTGTTACCTGGGATATCGGCACATTGGGGCCGGATGATGTATGTTGTGTCACGCTGACGGTCGAGGCGCCAAATCCTCAATCGGGAAGCATAATCACAAACTCCTGCGAGGCAATAAGCGGCGGCCAAACCCTGGGTACGGACTATGAAAACACCTTTGTTTGTCCCTGGCCTGAGCTTACGAAGGTCGATAATATCACTAACTGTGTCGGCACAGGCGACTACATCACTTATACCATCTGCTACGACCCTAACGGACGCAACGATACGAACGTCGCGCTTATCGATGAGCTACCGGCCGGGGTGGAGTTCGAGTCGGCTTCGCATGGCGGGGTTCCTGATCCCGGTCCTCCCCGTGTGGTTACGTGGCTTATTGACCAAATTAGTCCTACTGAGCCTAATGAGCCTAATGTGATTTGTGTCACGCTGAAAGTAAGGGTGACCGACGCTGAGCCGGGCAGTATAATCACAAACCCCTGCGAGATAACAATCGACGAAGAGGTTCTAATCACTGCTTACGAAGACACTAACGTATGCTGGGCGAACGACCCAACGCCAAGAAGCGGGGCGGTAAGTGTGGTGTGGAATCCTGATCTTAATTGGGAGGTGTGTCAGTATGTCGATGCATATGATGTGTATTTAGGGACCGATTTTAACGAAGTCAGCGAAGCCAACAGAACCAATCCACTGGGTGTGCTGGTCAGTATAAACCAGGAATCTGATTACTATAAGCCCGCAATCCTGGAATCCGACACAATCTACTACTGGCGGATTGATGTGGTCAATGAGCCGGACATCTGGAAAGGTTGTGTCTGGTGGTTTCAGACGGGCAAAAGTCTTTCTGTGGAAGATTTTGACTCATACACGGACAGCTTCGCTTTGCAGGCCTTATGGGTGCCTGATGGTAATAGCGGCGCGAATCCTTCCCTTGAGACGGCAAAGGTTCAGGCTGGTCAGTCGATGAAGTATGAATACGTGGATACTGGTTTCCACAACTACTATTCGGAGGTTGATGCGGATGTTTGTGATTTGCCAGGCGGAATCGGGACAGACTGGACCATTGGCGGAGTTGAAGCACTGACGCTGTACTTCCATGGTGACCCGAACAATGATGTTAACGAGCCGATGTATGTCAGACTGGCCGATGCCAACATCAATGCGACGGTAACATACGGTGACTATGGCGAAGACACCAACAACGTGAATAAGCCAGAGTGGCACGAATGGAATATTGCTCTGACAGATTTTGCCGGTGTGAACCAGAGCAATATCAAGCAGATTACCATCGGCTTCGGCGATAAGGACGGGCCGGATGTAGAAGGCACTGTTTACTTTGACGATATCCGGCTATATGCGCCGAGATGTGTTCCGGAATATGCAGGTGATTTGACCGGTAATTGTGTAGTCGATTTCTGGGACCTAAAAATAATGATTGATAAGTGGCTCTACACAAGCAACTTCTTTGCAGCCGACATATATCGGGATTGTAAGGTTGACTTCAAGGATTTTGCGGCCCTGGCGGAGAGCTGGCTTGAGGAGGGGCAAATGTGGCCGGCGGAGTAATCGGCCTTTGCTTCTGTTTTTCGTAACAGAGATCCCTCCACTTCGGTCGGGATGGCAGGAAAGCAGTGGCGGAGTTATTCACACTTTTGCTGTTGTTTCCGGAAGCCGTTTTTGGATTTTGTTTGTAAGCTGGTTCGTAAGCGGTTGATTGCTGTTGTTGTAAGTCTTTATTTTTCTTATCGTTAGTATTTTTGGTCTTCTGACTCTTAATCAGCGGGTCACAGGTTCGAGCCCTGTATCGCCCAGTTTTCGTTCGACGCTGTGCGGAGAACGAAGACTGTCTCGGCGCAGTCCCGATGTTTTCTATCGGGACGAAGCCGGACATTGGTTATCCGATAGAGTGAGCAGCGAACTACGCCTTGGCAAGCCGGAAGAAAATTTCGCTGCCATTCAGTGAGGCCCGATGTTTCGGTTTCTGACGGAAGTCTACAGTCTGAATATCCAAAGAGCATCTTCGCCCTGCGGACCAACTATGCGATGAATGGGCCGGTTGACGCGAAACTCACCGGGACGGACTATGACAAAAACAGGGCCGCGCGGCGAGGTCTGCTGCACGGCAGAAAAGGCCTGCAGGAAGGAATCGTCGTACCTGAAGTACCACTTGCCGCAACGGTAGTAATAGTCCCATTCGCCGATGGTCATAAACTCGCGGGGATCTTTAAACCACTGGTGAGGGTCATAGCCCAATGTCACCATGGCAAGGACGTAGGGCATATTCAGCTGGGCGGTGGTGCAGAAGACGGCCTCGGCCTGGTCGAGACGGGGTTCGAGCCATCGAAAGGCCTCAATCAGGTCGGTATGATAGAGATAATAAACGTCGGACATTCGATTATATTCAACATAGAAACGGTAGAAGTAGCGAACATTCAGAACAACTGCGACAGTAACAATCGCCGCCGCGGCGGCTATAGCCAGGTTGTGTCTAAATTTCCACAGCCACCGTGCGCCGGCGACGGCACCCGCGGCACCCAAGAGAATCAGGCTGCACAGGCCGGGCGCACTGCGAAGCGCGTGCATACCATCCATAGCGAACAGGCTGTCGCCGACAGGATAAGCGATAAGAAAGGCAAGCAGCACTCTGACAGAGACAGATGACCTGAAGAGGCGCACAATAAAAACCAATCCGGCGAGCATAAGCGGGAGCATATACCAATGAAACTGTCCGCAGCCAGGCGGCGATTCCATAATACGATGGTCGCCACGAATGAAAAGGAAATCCGGGCCGAAGTGATGAATGTAGCGGTTAACGATATTTATGACAGCGATGCCAAGCGGCGCGTCAATAAAAGAAAGCCCGGCTTCGTTGTGCGATATGCCGTGGCGCGAGATACCTTCGGGGTAGTATATATGCTGCCAGACGAGAGGACCAAAGGTAACAGCAAAGCCCAGGACAAAGGCGGCTGAAGCCAAAAGACCTCTGCGTGTCTTCAGGCAGTGCCAGCACCGGGGTATCGCAAATAAAACGACAGCCAGGAGAAGGACGGGCGTATATATACGCAGCGCGTGGTGTCCATAACAGCCAATTCCCGCCACGATTCCGGCCAGAGCGGCCAAAACGGGTCTGGGCGCACCGGTTTGGTTATCACTAATCGGGAAGTTTGCCCAGAGCAGCATTGCCAGAGGCGCGATGCCAAGCAAGGGGCATAAAGTGGCTTCGTGTCCCCAGCGGCTCTGCTGAAGATGCCAGGGATTCAACGCCAACAAGAGTGCAGCTATAAGGCCGACCTGACTGTCAAATAATCGTTTTCCCACAAAATAAACAAGCAGTACGGTAAATATCCCGGCGACAGCGCCGGGAAGTCGGGTGGTGAATATATTGAGCCCCCCAAGGGCCTGGAACGGTATCATAAAGTAGATGTAAAGCGTGCTGCTGTTACCTCCGAGGCCGCGTGTGTAAAAGATAGGCCGGACGACGCCGGTCTGGTCTGTTCCGGTTTTGAGCAGACAATATGCGTTCCAGGCATTGGCGGCTTCGTCCTGATTAAGGCCGGGCGGAGATTGACCCAACCTGAACAGACGCAAGAACGCTCCCAATAATAAGATGAGCAACAGGATTGCTGTTGTGCTGCGCCAAAGTGGTACTCTATGAGCGTTTTGCACCAATAGCAGGCCGGGCTGAACCATAACTGACAGATGCTACTTTAATAACGTCTCTCCATCAAGGCAAAAGAAAAGCACTTTCAAATGACGCCCTGCACTGTTTATCATTTCCGTTCTGCCGATTGTTTATCAGCAGACCGCAGGTTTGATTTTTGTATTACTAATCTCAGCGGCAGTTTAGATACAAATCATCTCCCCTGCTTTATACGGATTAAGCTCATTATCGGTCCCTGATATGAGGGTTTTATAAAAATCGGTCTGTTGACCGATACTGTACATATGAAGTCTCTTGCAAAAGTCATTGCCCGTTTGCCGGTAGCGGCTATTACAATAATGTTTGCAATAGCGGCCTTGTTCATATCCGTAGGCGTTTATCGCGGCGGGTCGGTCCTGCACAATCTGTTCGCGGAAAACAAACAGCTCAAACAGGCCCTGACCAATCTGACGGACGAGGGCAAGATTGGCTATGCGAAGGTCCTCAGCCAGGAAAAGGACAGTAACGGCCGGATTATTTCGACGACCCTGAAGTTCGTTGAAACCGCAAGAGACAACGCACTTCAAACAGTCCTCGAAAAAGAATATACCGTCAAAGGCGACATAGTTCATTTCGATGCGCTGATAATCAAGTTCGGAAACAAGATGGTGATGGACGGCAAAAAGAAGAGCCTGTACCTGTGGCGGCGCATTTACGGTGAGCAGATGAGCCCGCAGGAAGGTTACCCAATCGAAGAGCCGGGGGCCGAGCCGCAAAGATATAAGGAGCTTCTGCGTGAGCTTCCATTGAAACACCGTGAGCTTTTCTGGTCGAGCATCTGGGAGCTTGCAAACGACCCGAACCTGCTGACACAGTATGATATCGAAGCGATTTACGGCAACGTTACATACACCAAGCTGAAAAAAGGCCTTGTGTATGTATTTCGAATAACCGCAACGGGCCAGGTCTATCCTGAGGTGATTCCGGAAATTTAACTTTCCTCTAATTTCATAGTGAGTTTATGTTTACACCACGGCTTTTGAGATATTCTTTCAGTTCTGGTATATCAATGGTGTGGAAATGGAAGACCGAAGCTGCAAGCAGTACCGAAGCCCCTGCTTCTGCGGCGTCGTAGAAATGCTCCATCTTGCCTGCGCCGCCTGATGCGACAACAGCGGCGGAGCAATTGTCGGCGATTAATTTTATAAGCGGAAGGTCAAACCCTGTTTTAGCGCCATCAGTTGCTTTGCTTGTCGGCAGGATTACAGGTACGCCAAAGCCGTCAACCTTTTTTGCCCATTCGAGGGCGTCGGCGCCGGTAGCGGTTCGGCCTCCGTCAATATAAACTTCATAACCTGAGGGTAAAGCTTTATTCTGGTCAACGTCAATGGCGACGGTGACTTTGTCAGGTCCGAACTCTTTGACCATTTCCTTAATTACCTCAGGTCTGCGAAAGGCGGCGCTGCTTGTGGAGATTTTATCTGCGCCGGCTCCGAGAACAGCGGCTGCGGATTTGACGTCACTAATACCGCCGCCGACTGTGAAAGGAACGGTCGCAGCAGCGGCGACGTTTTTTACAACTTCGAGCATCGTCGGGCGATTTTCGACGGTTGCGGTTATATCGAGAAGCGCAAGCTCATCTGCGCCGGCTTTGCAATAGGCCCTGGCGCATTCAACCGGGTCGCCGGCATCTTGAATATCGACGAAGTGAACGCCTTTTACTACTCTGCCGTTCTGCATATCGAGACACGGCATGATTGATACTTTGCTGTCCATATTGGGGCTCCTTTCTCCAATAGACCGATAAAAAAATCACAGGTATTATAATCATCGAGGCGGTGTTTGCAAGTTTGACATTCTTCTTAAATCCGGTGAATAAGAGAATATTTCGAGGTTCCCATAAAAACGGCGAAAATGCAGCCGCAGCCGGACACGGAGCAGGCAAGGACCGATAACTCATACTCAAGGTTACATACCTCAAAGACCATCGGCAGATAAGCTGTTTTTGGGACCAGAACTAAAGAAGCGGCGAGCTGAATCAGCCGATAACTTTTGACGGTCCGGGCCGATTTCGCCCGGAACAAGCGAAGGAAGCTGTTTGTTGTTTTACAGGAAGACAGGGAAGTACAAGGCCATGCAATTACAGCATA
>Ga0315549_1000065_pt1 | contig 107343 bp, 77 predicted proteins | sample SalMarSW160200MG_FD_203101 | JGI IMG/M metagenome (GOLD analysis project Ga0315549, IMG submission 203101) | Salt marsh sediment microbial communities from the Plum Island Ecosystem LTER, Massachusetts, United States - Salt Marsh Sediment SW1601-200 ... | reverse complement strand
GGAACAATCCCCAACGTCGGCGATTCATACGGGCGAACGGCGCACATCTGGGAACTGCCGTGGTACGAGTACGCCTACGCCGTTTACGGCGACGCCGAGTATGCGTGGGTGCTGTCGCAGGGCGGGAGAAACGCGGAGGTTGCGCTCTTGCACGGGCGAGACCTCGGAGAGATCAAGGCGCCATCCGCCGCGTCGCATTTGTTCCGCGAGCACGGCTACGCCTTTCTCCGGGCGGAGGAAGGTGAGGAAAGCTGGGGAGGGAAAGGCGTGGTGGTGATGCTGAATTTCGACCGCAATGGCATCCATTGCCACCACGACCATCTGAGCTTAGTGCTCTTCGGGGGAGGGTATCTTCTGTCGCCTGACCCGGAGGCGAGGAGCTCCGGCCACGCTTTTTCTCGCCCGGTGCAGCGGGAGCTCAATCGCACGGTGATATGCCACAACACCGTCGCCGTGGATGGGCGAGCATATCAGGGTGTGCTCGCGGAGCCGCTGGAAATCGCCGGGTGGCATCTGTCCAAAGGAGAGAAATCGGTAAGCGTGGTTGACCGCAACGGCAAGGTCTATCCGGGTGTGGAGCTGGCTCGGACGATCACACTTTCCGGCAAGCGGGTGATAGACGAGTTCCGCGTCTCATCGAATGAGTCGCACACGTACGAGTGGCTGTTCCACGCTTACGACGAGAAAGGGATGGTTCGCAGGAGCCTCCCGTTCGAGCGTGGTTCACTTCCGGAGAAGGGGCCGTGGCGGTGGATCAAGAATCCGCGGGCCGCACGCACCGATGGCGACTGGGAGGCCTCCTGGCGACGGGGAAACGTCGAGCTGCGATTGAAAATGGCTGCCGCTCCCGGCACAGAAATCATCGCCTGCGACTTTCCGCAGGATGACCAATTCACTCCTCCGCCAATTTCTATGCTTGTTGTGCGACGAAAAGCGATGGAGACCACCTTCTCCGCCGTCTATGAGGTGCGGACCGTGCCCGGCCCCCATGCGCCACCCGGCACCACGCAGACATCGCTCACCGGGCGCTTTGGCCCTCATCGACCGTTGTTGCGCATAAGTGAGATTGACAAAAAGGCAAGACAATGGGAGTGAAGGAAGGCCCGGTCCCGTTTCGTCTCTGTGAGAAATCTACCCATACCCATAGTGGCAAGTCAGGAGGTTTCTGGCTTCTGTGGTATCCGTTTCGGAAATTCGTAGATGAATTTCAATAGCATTTCCAGAAACGCGAGCAAACCTTCGGCATCTTCCTTCGATAGTAAGACGATTTCGTGGTTTGCCTCATTCCCTTTCTTTCGGATATAGTCAACCCAACCTTTCCCGTTCGGGGGAAGATATCCCTCACCTGCCAGGTAATCCACATAGGCAAGGAATCCCTGATTTTCCTTTCCTCCTTTATCAACAGCAATGTGCATCAGAATTTTTCGACAACTCAAGACCGCGCTCGTGTACGAGCCCACAGCCGCACAATTTCTGGCTTCCTTGTAAAGCTTGCTGACGTCCTCAGGAAGGTGGTCGATCTCTGCTCCCGGCGCCACCCCTGGGGTTTGGGTTTCCCCCTCGAAGTAACTCGGCTTGCTGCAACCTGGACAGATGTAAATGAATATCTGCTTCGTCACTTCACGGCCGGCGAAATAGCCTTCTTTAGACGCAACGAACTTTCCGCAAAACCCGCAAGTGAAGTTGCGCTCGGGCAGCTCAAGTAGACCTGACCAATTCATCTTCAACCATGCCTCCTTTTTGAGCACCCCTATTCTTACCTCTCTGGTGTCTTATGCGGCCCGCTGAGCGGAAAGTCAAGCTCTTTATTCAATAGGATCCCCTTGCTCCTGGGCGAATCGTGTCGCCTGGTATTTTGACCGAGAGCGAAAAGCAGTTCTTACGGAAATTTTCAAAAAAAAGATGCTTCATATGTCAAGTGTCATAGCGTCCCAACTGTTCTGATTTCTTGCGGACCTTTTCAGAAAAAGCGAGGCTTGCCGATGTTCCCGGAGTGAGAATAACTCTGGCCGAGATAGTCGGCACAAAGGGTCAGCGTACCTCGCTTGATGGCGTCGAGGCGTTCTCTTCCGCTCGCTTCGTTGGCGAGAAGCAACCGGGGAATGTGATTGTCGAACATCTGCTCGGCGCACTTCGGCGGAACTCGCAACCGGCAGAACGCCCATGCGAGAGTCTTGACGTGCATGTCCGTGGCGGATGATTCGGTGAAGGTTGTCGTGGGTTGACCGTCGAAAGTCGTTCGATTCATCTCGCCGATGACCGCTCCCGCCAGGACCGCCTCGACGAGGGGAATCGGCTCGGCGCCGTGCCGCCAATAGTCCTTAGGCTCAAGGCAGAGGAATTGCGGATTTCTCCTGAACGCAAGCCGCGCCGTGGCGCGGCTGTACACCTTATAGCCGCTCTTGAAGTCCGGCACATCTCCGTAGGGCGAGTAGTATTGAGCCTTCAAAATCCGGTCTCGTTTTGCCAGCCGATACTTCATCGCGTCGAGGAGAACCCTGTTGCAGAGCTCCTCCATTTGCCCCCGACGAAAACCAAGCGGGCGGTGCCGGTCTATTCGCCTCCCGATTACCAGAACGCGGTCGGTTTTTTCCCGTGCCGAAATATGGTGCGCTGAGCGAACGAGGTTGGGCAAATCGCAAATGAAATGGTCTGCATCGCAGTCACGAACCACAAAATAGCCGATACTTTTCTTTTGCATGAGCCGGAGAATCCCTTCCGTGACGGCATAGTGTTTGCCCCTGTTCTCCTCGAGGTAGAGCAAAGGAAAACCGTCGCCACTGCCTTCCGAAGTCGCCTTTTGCACTCGCCGCGCGACCTTGAAGCTTCTCTCATCGCCGTCCACCACCAGGCAGACATTCTCGGACTGGACATATTGGCGGAAATTGTCGAGGGTGAGGGTGAGCAACTTCTCGGCGAGAGAAACTGATGCGCTTTTGGCAAACCATACCGGTACGACCATCCCGGCGATTTCCCTGACCCGACTCTCGGAGAGGTAAGTATCTTCCATGCGAATCTCCTTCTGAAGTTCCTTGGGGTGTTCGACAAATCGCTCGCCCGTTCGCGTTTGCCCCAATGGGTGTCGTTCTTTTTACCATTTTTCCGCCGGATGTGCAGCTTATCCTCGCGGGCTGTGGCTGCATTTCGGTGGCGGAAGGGCTGCTCTGTTTGGGGTGCGGCTACGTATGAGTGGGTGGATTTGCCAAGTGTAACGCCGCCGTCCCGGCGGCAGTCCCGAGGGCGTCCCGCCCTCGACAGGGGGGCAAGATGCCCCCCATACAGCCGGCAAGATGCCGGCGTTACAACCACAAGCCCCCCAATCAAACCTACAGGACGGGTCAATCCTCCCAATGCACAGGAGGTTTACCCGGGACAACCCGATGCCCGCTGAATGACAATTGCCGCTATCGCTGGCAAGCCCGTAGGCGTGGGAACGATTCACGAACGACACTGGCTAAATGTGCGTCAGCCAGCCGTGCTTATCCTCGACCTCGCCGTGGACGATTCGGAAAAAGAGCTCCTGTATTTTGAGAGAGATGGGGCCGGGTTTGCCATCGCCGACGGGAATCTTATCCACGCTGGTCACGGGGGTGATTTCGGCGGCGGTGCCGGATAAGAAGATTTCATCGGCGATATAGAGAGCTTCTCTGGGGAGAAGATGCTGCTCGATGCGGATGCCGAGGTCTCTTGCGATGAGGAAGACAGAGTGGCGGGTCATTCCCGCGAGGATCGAGGAGCTCGTCGGAGGAGTGAAAATCACGTCGTTTCTGATCATGAAGATGTTCTCCGCCGAGCCTTCTGACACGTAGCCGAAAACATCCAGCACTATCGCCTCATCGAAGCCATCTTCCACCGCTTCCATCTTGGCGAGCTGTGAGTTGAGGTAGTTTCCGCCCGCCTTGGCGAGCGAAGGGATTGTGTTGGGGCCGAACTTGTTCCAGGACGACACCTTCACGGCGACTCCCTTCTCCAGCGCTTCGTTCCCCAGATACCTACCCCAATCCCAGACAGCTATGGCAACGTGGAGGGGGTTATTTATAGGATTGACCCCCATGTTTCCGCATCCCCTGAAGGCCAACGGGCGGATGTAGCACCTATTGAGGTTGTTCACTCTGACCGTCTCGATGACGGCGTTACACAACTGTTGTTGTGTGAACGGCAGCGCCATGCGATAGATGCGGGCCGAATCGCAGAAGCGAGCCACGTGATCTTCGAGCCGAAAGATCGCAGAGCCTTTTTTGGTATCGTAACACCTCATGCTCTCGAACACCGACGAGCCGTAGTGGACTACGTGCGACATGATATGCGTCGTGGCATCATTCCACTCGACAAGTTTTCCGTCGTACCAGATTTTGCCCTCCCCAAAAGTCATCATTTTCCTCCTCGCATGACCGCGAAAACCGGCTCCGCGGAGAACTATGACGTATTTCCCTTTCCTCTCCTCGCGTGCCGACTTACGTGATTCTCCGCTATATGATATGATAAAAAAACGTGCTAGATTTTTGCAAATCGGCGAGACCGCGTCAACAACGAAAAATCTTGCGCTGACGGCGAATCGGAATGACAGGGCGCAGATTCCCTTCACTCGCCAGCGAACGACTCGCTGAGATTCAGGGACATAGCATAAGACGACAGAATAGGGAGAACGACGGCATGGAATGGAAAGAACACGCAAAAACGCTCAAGGAACTGCTGAAACTCAAGGGGAGTCCGGTGGCGGTGACTTACTCCATGAAAGCAGGGGAAAATTCTGGTGGGGACAAGGTCTGGGTTTGCCGCGCACTGCTGGACGCCAGAGACGGGCAAACCCTGTGCATGGGGAAGGCAAACTCCGGCTGTCCGGGGGGAGCGTGGCACCTTGGGCTGGCCCCCAAACCCACCGGCCCCGCCGACACAGCCCTCAAGGAGTTTCTCGTCCACGGGGAGAAACTTTTTTGCTCCTTTTCCACCTTTTACCGCCAGATGTCGCTGACAACGGATGCTCCTCTCGGTCTGGCGGATTACGTGATTTTCTCTCCGCTGGAAGAAGCGAAAGAAAAGCCCGACCTGGTGGTGTTCATTTGCAGCCCGGAACAGGGCTGCCGGCTTATCACCCTCGCCCAGTACGCCACCGGCATCCCGCCGCGAGCGGAAATGGGAGGCTCAACTTGCCACATGGCTATTGCCTATCCCATCGTTTCCGGGGAAATCAACGTCAGCCTGCTCGATTATACAAGCAGAAGAATCCAGCGATACGGCAAGGATGAGCTGATGGTTTCCGTGCCTTACCACTACATGAGCAACATAGTTGAGAGTATCGAAACATGCTCGGCTGGAAGAGCGAGAGTGGAAGGGCTAAAGGAGTTGCAGAAGGCAATGGAACAGAGATAGCGGCGGCGGCGGGCGATTTCGCCTTTTCCGAGCAGGTCTGTGTGGTTGACGCCGCAGGGCGAGTCGGATAGGCTATCAGGCTTGTTAAGGGAGACCGGTGGAATTGGAGACGGCCAGTATTGACATTGTGAAACTCTCTGCGTCCCTGCGCCTCTGCGTTGAATCCAACGAGAATCTGAAACGCAGAGACGCAAAGGCGCAGAGGAATACTCCAGGAGAAAGCTCGGAGAAGGAGGTTGTCCATGGCAGAAGCTGAAATAGGAATCATCGGCGGCAGCGGATTGTATGAGATGGAGGGTTTCACCGATACCGAGGAAGTGGCGGCGCCCACGCCTTTTGGTGAGCCGTCCGACCGATACATCGTCGGGCAGTTGGAGAGCCGGAAGGTGGCATTCCTGCCGAGGCACGGGCGGGGACACCGCTTTTCGCCTCACGAGCTAAACTTTCGCGCGAACATCTACGGATTCAAGAAGCTCGGCGTCAAGTGGCTGCTCTCCATGAGCGCCGTCGGCAGCCTCAAGGAAAAGCTCCGCCCGACGGATGTCGTCATTCCCAACCAGTTCTATGACCGCACCAAGTTGCGCAAGGACACATTCTTTGGCGAGGGCGTCGTGGCGCATGTGTCGTTCGGCGACCCGGTGTGCCCGAACTTGTTTGAGATACTCGTGGACTCTGGCGAAGAAGCCGGCGCCGTGGTTCATAAGGGGGGGACATACGTGAACATGGAGGGTCCCGCTTTTTCCACGCGAGCGGAATCGAACACCTATCGGCAACTCGGATTCGATATTATCGGCATGACGAATCTCTCCGAAGCAAAGCTCGCGCGGGAAGCTGAAATGTGTTACGGGACCATCGCCATGATCACCGATTACGATTGCTGGAAAGAAGATGCCGAGGAGGTCAGCGTCGAGACCATCGTCCGCATCCTCCAGCAGAACGCCGGTATGGCTCAGAAAATCATCAGGCTGGCCATCAAGAGAATCCCTTCCGAGCAGGATTGTGCCTGTGCGCACGCGATTGAAAAGGCTATCATCACCCGCCGCGAGTTCATCCCGGAAGAAGCCAAAAAGAGGCTGGAGGTTATCATCGGGAAATACGTTAAATAAGGGATGTCGTCAGCTCGGGTCCCGATTGGAGACTGCGGATTGCGTATTGCGGAATTCGAGGTCCGAAGAATCAAAATCCGAGATCCAAGCTCGCAAATGCGAAATGGGAATCGGGGCCCGTCGTAGGGGGAAAAGGTCGAATAATGGAAGCGGAAGAGGTTCTCCAGGGGACGGTCGAAAAGGTCATTTTTCTCAACGAAACCAACGGCTACACGGTTGCTCGTCTCAAGCCCGATCGCCTCGGGCGGATTCTGAGCTCGCTACGCGAAGGGGGAGATGCCGCCACGGCAGGCGGCGCGCTGTGGGAAATGGAGCGCACGGGTCTGGTGACGATAGTGGGAAATCTTATCGGCGTTTCCCCGGGGGAGATTCTTCGTTGCATCGGCCGGTGGGTCGTCAACCAGAAGTTCGGTTTGCAGTTCGCGGTGGAGAACTACGAGTCAGTGATCCCTTCGACCGAGGAGGGATTGCGCAAATATCTCTCCTCGGGGTTGATTCCGGGCATCGGGGAGAAGTACGCCGAGCGGCTCGTTGACCGGTTCGGAATGGAGACCATTGACGTTATCGAAAACGACCCCGAGCGCCTCAGAGAAGTGCCAGGCCTCGGGAAGAAAAGGATCGCCGCGCTCCGCAAAGGGTGGGGAGAGCAGCGGCAGATTCGGGGGGTAATGATATTCTTGCACAGCCACGGGATCGGCACTTCCATGGCCCTGAAGATTTACAAAAAGTACGGCAACGAATCCATACGCGTCGTCCAGGAGAACCCGTACGCGCTTGCGATAGAAGTTTCGGGCATAGGCTTTGTCAGAGCAGATAGGATAGCCAGAACGCTCGGCTTCAGCGCCGACTCCATAGAACGTGCCCAGGCGGGGATCGTTTATGTGCTCGAACAGGCGGCGGTTGGCGAGGGACACTGTTACCTCCCGGTGCGGGAGCTGGTTGGAAAAGCTTCGGAGCTGCTGGGAGTCGAAGCTGGAATCGTCGTTGACGCGCTCGAGAGGCTGCTCGAGACAAGGCTGGTGGTGTTGGAGAACGTTGACCAATGTAGGGAAGTCCAGCTCACACCGGGCGAGCAGAAAGGCGGTCGTTTGGCCCGCCTCATTGAGGAGGAGGAACTCGAATCGCCCGAACACGGGGTCTATCTCAGGTCGCTTCTCTGGCCGGAGCGGGATGTCGCGGCGAAGCTGACTCGCATGAGATCGGCTGCGTCTTCCATGCCGCCAGTCAAAATCAACCGAGCGATCCAGTGGGCCCAGCGCACCATCGGGATAACGCTGGCCGATGAGCAAAGGGAGGCTTTGCGTCTGGCTCTGAAGGAAAAGGTGCTTGTCATCACCGGCGGCCCGGGGACGGGCAAGACCACGCTCATCAACTGCATCTCCAAAATATGGATGTACAAGAAAATCGCCTTGTTCCTCGGCGCACCCACCGGAAGGGCGGCGAAACGAATGTCGGAGCTGACGGGGCTGGACGCGGCAACCATTCACCGCATGCTTGAGTTCAGCCCGAAGACCGGGCGGTTTCTACGCAACGAGGACAATCTCCTGGAATGCGACGCGATTGTTCTCGATGAGGCTTCGATGCTCGATATATCCCTCATGAGCAGCCTCCTGCGAGCCACTCCGCAGAATGCTACCCTTGTCCTTGTGGGAGATGTGGACCAACTTCCTCCCGTCGGGCCGGGCAACGCTTTGAAGGATATTATTCGCTCTCACGTTATCCCCGCCGTGAGACTGACGCAGATTTTTCGGCAGGCGAGACGAAGCCGCATCGTCATCAATGCGCACCGCGTCAACGCGGGGCTTTCGCCAGACCTCGACGCTCCCCCGCCGGGGCGGGGCGAGGAAAGCGACTTCTATTTCGTGGAATGTGACACGTTGTCCGGTGCCCTCGGAGCCGTAAAAACCCTCGTCGCGGAGAAGATTCCGCGAAAGTTCGGCTTCGACCCCATCGAGGACATCCAGGTTCTTTCGCCGATGCACAAAGGGCAGGTAGGCGTCGAGAACCTCAACTTCGAGCTTCAGGAACTCCTCAACCCGAACGGCGAGAGAATAGTTTTCGGCGGGAAGTCCTTTCGGAAAAAGGACAAGGTGATGCAAATTAAGAACAATTACTCCAAGGAGATCTTCAACGGCGACACCGGCACCATAGTCGAGGCCGACGACAATCAGGGCACGTTGACGGTTTGCTTCGGGGGAAAGCTCGTGGAGTATTCGCGGACCGACGTGGAGGAGCTGGTGCTCGCTTACGCGGCGTCGGTGCACAAGGCCCAGGGGTGCGAATACCCGGCTGTTGTCGTCCCGATAGTGACCCAGCATTACATGCTTTTGCAGAGGAACCTCCTCTACACTGCCATCAGTCGGGGGAAACGCCTCGTCGTCCTGGTGGGGTCAAGGAAAGCTATCGGGATGGCCGTCAACAACGACAGAGTCATGAAACGCTACACAAACCTGCAGAACCGCCTCCGGAGACTGTCGCCAGCGTCTTGAATCCTCTGCGCGCCTACACCGGGGTCCGGCTCTACTTTGTTGGGAAAATTCGGATGAATCCTTTGATCGAAAAGCCCGGCTGAAGCCGGCTCCGCAGGTGTAACATGGCGTACGCGATTCCACCGACTAAAGCCGGTGGCTAAAGCTGGTGCCGGCTAAAGCCCGGCAAAGAGGCAACCTTCCTCTCCCGAATTGTGCGATAAGGTGGGAAACTTGACATACGTATGACATGAATGCCGTCTGGGGGAAGCGCGAATCAACGCGCCAGGGCATGGCACCGAAACGCAGCCACACCGCTACAACTCCTTCTCGAAGCTGTACTCCTTTGTGCGCAGCGTAATAGCCGTCAACGCCAGAAACGCGACACAAATTGCGAGCAGCGTCCACACCGCGCGAGCCGGCGGCGTCGGCTCCACGAAAAACTCGAGGATTTCTCCTCTTGACTTCCAATGAGGGGAGAGAGAGAGCATATAGTGCATTATTGTCGCCTTCTTCAGGAAGACCGGAAGGTAGGGGAGAATGCTCTCCCACACAAAGCAATACACAAAGCCGGCGATTACCGGACGCTTCAGTCTCGCTCCAAAAAAGGTGAAAAGAGCCCCGTACGCCAACACTTCCAGTACGAGCACGCGCGCGTGCGTCAAAAAAGGAACGGCTTTCCGAAAAGCCGCCGCATCGCCATCCATCTCCGAAAGGATGGAGTAAGTCACCGCCAGCGACACCAAGAGCATCACATTGACGGTGACTGCGTAAGTCAGAAATTTCCCGACAACGAGCGCCTCCCGGGGCACCGGCCTCGTCAAAAGAAACGTGATTGTGCGGTCACCCCTCTCGTCCGCGAACAACGAAGCGCCGAAGAAAATCGTCGTCAGCACAATTACGAAGTAAACGTAAGGTCCGATGAACATGCCCGTGAAAAACTGGTGAGCGGTGGGGCGCCCTCCGCCTATGGGCAGCCAGTATCGCAGCGCCGCCGCAATCGCCACCGGCACGCACGCCAGAAGAACTATAAAGAGCGTGCGCTTCCTCAGAACCAGGTTCCGCAGCGTCAGCGACGCAACCGCCAACATTTGATACAGCCAGCGAGCAGCGCAATTGCCTATCGGCCCGGGCAAATCGGCAAGAGCTGTGTTTTCAGCAATATCGCTCATGTTTTCTTCTCTTCGACAAGATACTTGAACACCGCTTCCACATTGTCGTCGGGGGAAGTCAACGATTCGACCTCGATATTATTCGACACGATGAGCTTCGGGAGGCGGTTGAAAAAGGCGTCCGGCTTGATTGTCTCTATCAGAAGCCCTGGGGTATCCCGTTCAAGGCTCACGGAGACGACATCGTCGAATTCCACGAGCTTCGCCGAGAGGTGTCTCGGCTTGTCACACGTTATGTGAACCTTTCGGGGATACTTATCGAGCAGCTCCCGAACCTCGTGGACATTTCCTTCGGCGAGGATTTTGCCGTTGCTCATAACGACGATGGTGTTTGTCATAGCCTCAATCTCGTGGAGAATGTGGCTGGAGACGACAACGGTTTTCCCCTCCTTGCCCAGTTTCTTGATGAGGTCAATGCTGCGCCTTCGCCCGAGAGGGTCCATTCCGCCGAGAGGCTCGTCGAGCAGAAGGATCTCCGGGCTGTGCGCGATTGCCTGGGCAAGCTTCAGCCTCTGCCGCATTCCTTTGCTGTACGCCCCAATCTTCTTTTTCCTCGCCTCAACAAGGCCGACAGTTCGCAGCACCGCAGCCGCCCTTTGCCTCGCGGCTCTCGAACGAAATCCGGAAAGACGCAGCATCGCCACGACGAATTGATGCCCCGTCATCGCCCTGTAGAAGGAATCAATGTCGGGACAGTAACCGGCGAGGCGATGGATGGAGCAATCGCTCCACGGGCTATGTCCGCGCACGCTGACGTCTCCCTGGCTCGGCTTGAGCTGTCCGGCGATGAGGTTGAGGAGAGTGGTTTTCCCGGCGCCGTTCGGACCCAGAAGCCCTGTCACACCCGGCGCGATGGACAGGGTGATTTTGTTGACGGCGATGACCTCGCCGTACCACTTCGATAAATCCCTGGCTTCGATTGATTTCTCCGCTCGCTGCACGGCGCCCACCTCTGAAGTCATTTGACCACCTGGACCGCTCGAACTCTACGAACCAATGCCACTGCGCACAACGCCATTATCGCCATGACAATCAAAAAAGACCATCCCCACGAAACGTCCGTGGTCGCACTCAGCCCGAAAATCTTTTCGCCGGCACTTTTGCAATTGTGCAGGAACGAGATCAGGAGATACTTGTCGTTCCAGGTCCAACTCCGCAGCATCCTTGCGATCATGGGGGAAAACCAGAATAGCGCCGCCGCTCCAAAAGCGGCGCTACGGGCATTTCGCGAAAGCGCCGATAGCGCAAGAACGATAAGCGTGCTGCTGAAAATGACAAGGAGCGAATACCCACAGATGGCTCCCGTAACCCACCAGTAGTGCCGAAGGTAAAGAGAGTCGCCTACAAGTATCGCTTGAATAAGAAAAAGGAATAGCCCCGGCACAACCGTAACCATCACTGAAAAGAAAACCGCTATCCCCAATTTGCCCAGAATGTACTCCATCGCCGTGATTGGTTTCGCGAGGTAAATCTGGAGGGCGTTGAACTTCACGTCCTTGGAGATGAGCCCCGACCCCACCGCAAGCAAAAGGATAAACAAGAAAAGCAACTGCCTGTTCAGATATGCATTGTAGAAACTCGCCTTAACTCCCGGCGGGACAAGGCGGGTAATCTTCGTGCCGGTCCGCTTGGCGATGGCCCGGATACTCTTACTGTTTTCTCCATCGGGGACAGTTATCTTCAGCTCTGAGCCAGTGACTTCAGACCGAAGCCCTTGCTTCCGAAGCTCCTCAAAGAAGAATTCCGGAGCGCCTTCTATCTGCACGTGGTAAACTTTACCGCTCATTTCGCGGATAGCCCGGACCCCCTGAAGGGGCGGGAGGAACTTCGTCAGTGCTCCTTTCTGCGTCAGCCCATATACCCAAAAAGCGTGAAGGAGGAAAGGAAGCAAGGAGAAGACGAGGAGCCTCTTGACCCATTTCTTCTTCAAGGCCGTCTTGATCCCGTACTTCGAGATAACCCACCAGCGGAAGGAATGCGACTTGAAACTCCCTTCCCAGCGCTTGTAACTCTGGTCGTAAACGGGCATCTATTCCTCTTCCGCCTCTGTCACACTGTGCATGAAAACTTGCTCTAAGGAGCTCTTCTCGAAGACCAGATGCCGTATCTGGCTGCCGGTATCCTTGGCCGCGGAGAAAATCTTGGTTGCCCCCTCTTCCTCGGGAACGTAAACCTTAATCATGCCGTCTCTCCATTCCTTCCACTCATATCCGCAGCGGACAAGCTGCTCGCAAAACCGCTCCCTGTTTTCTCGCACCTTCACCTCGTACACCTTTCGGTTCTCGCCCTTCAGCTCGGCGATGTCTCCTTGAACCGCGACCTTCCCCTTATTTATCACCACTATCTCGTCGCAAACCGCCTCGACATCCGGCAGGAGATGTGTGGAGACCAGCACGCCAATCCCCTTCTCACGGGAGATGTTCTTGATGAGATACAGCATTTCCTCCCTTCCCGTGGGGTCCATGCCATTGGTCGGCTCATCGAGGAGAAGAAGTTTCGGGTCGTGAATCAGCGCCTGGGCGAGTTTGATTCGCTGCTTCATTCCCGCCGAAAACGTTTCCACGTTTCGGTATCTCGCCTCGCCCAATCCAACGTAGTGAAGAATCTCATGCGCTCGCTGCGTCGCATCGTCCTTCGGCATTCCACATAACTCGCCGAAGTATGCCAGGAATTTGACGGCGCTCATGTCCGGGATAATGCAGTCGTCTTCCGGAAGATAGCCGACAAGTTGCCGGACACGCAGCCGTTCCGTAAGAATCCCGTGGCCGAGGACTGTCCCCGTCCCTTTCACCGGCTTGAGAAAACCGAGCAGTCCCCTGATCAATGTCGTTTTTCCGGCGCCGTTCGGCCCGAGGAGGCCTATCGCGGGGCCCTTCACGGAGAAGCTCACTTCATCCAGAGCCACGCTGGAACCGTACCGGACTGTCAATCCTTCGATATCAATCATCTCTGCATCTCATAAGGTCTAAGTCGCTCACTCTCATGCGCACAAGAACTCCCCGCAGAGAGCGCAGAGAAAAGGGCTGGCCATTTCCAACGACGGGAAGGCACGGCGCCACATGGGAATGGCGACCCTCGTGGGACGAATCGTTTTGCCATAGAGCCAGCTCCCCGCCTCTGCGCACTCTGCGGTTCCACCCTCAGCCACAAACGGCCGAGGGGTCACCTTCAGTTCCACAAGTTTTGACGACTCCGCTCTTATTATATCATACTCCAGAGCAACTCGCGGTCCTCCACGAAGACCTCGTCGGCAACCGAGTGTATCCACCATTACACTATGAGGTCTGGGCGAGGAGCCTTCACAAAAAAGACGCTAAAATCGAGAAAATGTTCCGAAATACTTCCCCTCGCCGCGTCCTCGCCCCACGACTCGCCGTGCTGCGGGCGAGACAATGGGCAGGGCGCGCGCCCATAACAAGCGCCTCCTCACGATTCAACGCGTCGGAGGAAATGCGTCCTTGACAAGCTCAATTTCCGGCGGTCCCTTCTCAGCAAGAATGATGCCCACGAAATCAAACCTCCAATCGCGTTCTGTGAGCTTGTATCTATAAAGGTAGTGACGGGCAGCGCGGGTCAAACGGCGCCTTTTCGTGTGGGTAAGGGTTTCGAAAGGGGGGCCGTACTTCCCGGAAGAAAGCGTTCTGACCTCCACGAAGCAGATGGTGCTTCGCTGCTGCGCGATGATGTCAATTTCTCCGTAAGGGCAGCGGTAGTTCATCGCGCGTATTCGGTATCCCTGTCTGCGGAGAAAGTTGCGGGCGATTTTCTCTCCCTTTTTCCCGAGTTCACTGCGTTGGCTGGTCATGCTCAGCAAGGCTCCGCCAATTGAGGAGTTGGTCAATAGCAACAATTCACCGCCAGTATGACATCGCAGGCGGATCGAGGCAAGGAATAGAGGGAGTGCGGCTGTATTGGCGTGGCAAGCAGAGTAGGGAAGCGCCGCGGCGGCTCGCCCTCATCCGCCCCGCAACGCTTGATGTCGTCGGTGTAGAGGATAAGTTTCTATTTGGCGTCCTGAGCAAACAGCCCCACCGCCTCTTTTTCAGAGGGTCGTGCCCGCCAGGGAGGCATAGCCGAGCAGCCGCATGTATTCCTTCATCATCTCCTTCACCGTGGGGAAGAAGATTTCGTTTCGCCGGTGGACATCTGTGAGAAACTTCAGGCTCGGTCGGGCTGCCGGAATCCCCTTGAAAGCCTCCCCCAGCTTCCCCTCTTCTATCAAGGCATCAATATCCTCTTGCGTGAGAATGCCGGAGAGATTCTCGATTGTATCCTTCGCCAGGAGCTGCCCCGCCGTTCTCTCAAAGGTTGTCCAGATGTTCAACTTGACGATTCCGTCTCCGCCGACTCCCTTTACGTCCTCCTTGCCGAGGCTGGAGCTGCCGTGAAGAACCATTTTGGGCCCGATAGCGTCTCGAATGGCACGCGCCCGAGCGGCGTGATACTTCGCCCGAATGAAGGTTGATTGATGCTCCGTGCCGACATTGGGCACGATGAGGTCTGCTCCTGTCTCCTCTAAGTAAGCCTTTGCATTGGCGGGGTCCGTCAGCACGAGCGCTTCGGACCCGGACATGGCAATTTCGTCAACGATTGCCTCTATGAGGTAATGTTCGCGGTGCTCCTCCTTGAACTTTTTCGTGCGGGCCATATTCTCCTCGAGCGGAAACGCCGAGCAGTCGTACATCACCGACGATACAAACCCCTTCCCGAGCTCGAAAAGGTCGCTGTCGGCGTCCGGCTGACCGTGGTCGAGGTGAGCGAAGACCATCACGTTTTCGAACTTCCCCCCTTTTCTGGCGAGCCTCAGGGCATCGTCCCGCACGGCGAGAAAACCCTCCACGGGGTCCGAAAACGGCGTGTAGTTGATAAGCTGCTGCCGTTCCGGATACCTCGCCGTGAAAGAGAGAATCACGGGGACGTTTGTGATGTCGTACTCCCGCCCGATCTCCTCCGCCGCCGCAAAAGCCGCGTGGGTTGTGGCGAGGTTTTCCGTGCAGAAACACGGAACCGCCGCCTTTTTCTTTGCGCATACCTCGTAAACCTCCAACGATTTTTCGATGCTCGTTACAATAGACATGACCTCTCCTAATATTCTGTGCCGATTGATAGTTTTCGCATTCTTCTCACTAACCCGTTCTGCCCACACACCGTCTTCTCGCCTGGTTAACTCCAGGCCTCGAAAGGCGAATGGGGGCGACGCCTTCGCGTTGCGCTGTTCGACTCAGACTTACAGTTCTATCAGGTAACGACGGTGATGCCGTACAGTTGACAAAAAGCTCGCAGTTGCCCTGCGTAGTTCCCGTAGAATATCGTCTGGTGCATACCCTTCACGTCACACACATCGGCGACCTCGTTTATCGTCATTTCCACATTCGTGCGACATCCGCCCGCGGGCGGTGTGTTATAGCACCGTACGACCTTCCCCGAATAAATAATCATCTGCGGAGTTTTTCCGGCGAGGTAATCCGCCATCGTGACTTCCTGCCCGGCACGCCAGAGCACCTGAGGCGCCACCCCTATGCCTGACTCGGCGTGGTTTCTCAAGATATAAGGCTCGGGCGGCTCGCTCGTGCCCTTCAACTTCGAGGCGCAGGTGCAATGCGCGCCGAAATAATGGTTTCTCTCCGTCTCGCTCGAGGAGTTCTGCTGGAAGCCCGGTCTGTCGAAGAGATACTGCACCAGCATCATGGAAAGCGTCGCGTCGAGGTCGTTTTGACAGCCCGCTGCGATACCCTCGTCCCTCAAGCTCATGAAACCCATACAAGGCGGCGGGAACTGCCGGTCCCTGATTGCCCCCAAACAGTCCATCATGATGGCATCGCCCTCTTCAGCCTCCAGGATTCGTTTGCAGGCAACATAAGTCTTTGCCGCGTCAACTATATCCGCTTCGGAAGGCTCGACCACCTTTTTGGCGTTCTTGAGATATGCGCGAGCGATGTCCCGCACCTTCGCGGTGATTTCCGTGCGATTGAATTCCTCGGCGAACCTCGCCCGGGGGAGGACGCGAACCTCCGTCCCAAGCTTTTCCACCATCGTCTTTCTGTGCGCATTCCCCGCCAGACTAATAATGCGGCCTTCTTTCATCCGCCTGGCGGTTTTTATCATCCTCATGCCTTGTTCAAGGGCGTCAAAATTATCGAGCGAGCAGATCAGGTACACGCCGGGCTGCCGGTATAACTGGTTGATGTGTGGATTGAGAAGGATGCCGGTCGTCACAAAAAGGACAGCCGGAACTCTAACTTCCTTGACGATGCGGACGATGGACGCCCAGTCGCTTTTCTTAAATGGAATAAGGAGCAGCCCATCTGGCGGTCGCTCTTTGACCTCGTTGATGAATCGAGTGACGCTCGCGCCGTCGTGGAGCGGTTTGTCGTCCATAGAGATGCGCATACCCAGCTTCCGAGCGATCTTTTCGATTCGCCTTCCGTATTCCTTCTGATGTCCCTCCGCATCGAAACCTGCCCCCGGCCAGCTATAATATCCCGCCTTTCTGAGAGACTCTGTGGAGGGATACAAAAAAGCCCCGCGCACCGTGGCGATTCCCTTTTGCCGGGCTTTGCCGTCCCCAGCCCACGCGGCGCCAGCCAACCCTTTGGAGCTCAGCGCTATACCCGCCGCAGTGGCGCCCAGTGTTCGCAAAAAATCCCGTCGCGGCATCTTTGAGCGTTCCGCGTGCTGTAAGTTTTTCATCGCTCTTCCTCCCTTTTGATAGTGCCCTGAATCCGTGGAGCCGTTCCGGCCACGCACGGCATATAGAAGCGTTGACAACTTGCAGGGAGAATCCTAAATTGCCAAGTTAATTCACCATCGGTAGCCGGATATGTCAAATGTTTTTTAGGTGTGGCTGCGAAATCGTGTCATATCCGACAGCTTCCCTCCTGCGCCTCGGCCGCCTATCCGCCCGAGACTGACGGGTTACGCATGGGTTCGTTCTTTGCTGGCCTGCTCGCCGTAGAAATGGTAAACTACCGGTTGTCGGCGCCTTTTCTACCCGGAGGCAATACCGTAACTCTCCCAATGGAGGACACGCACATGCTGCATGGAACGCTCAACCGCCGAGATTTCCTGAGAAGGACAGCCGCGGGAATCGCAGGCCTTGCTCTCACAAGTGCACATCGTCTTTCCCACGAAGCCCCAAGCCGCCGGAACTCGATTATCTACTTCACCAAGTTCCTGCGAGGGCTTGGTCCGGAAGAGATTGCCCGTGTCGTGAAGCGAATGGGCATGGACGGTCTTGACCTTGCCGTCCGGCGGGGGCAATGCGTCAATCCCCAGAACGTTCGCGATGCCTTACCGAAGGCGATGAAGGTTTGGAAAAGAGCCGGTCTGTCCGTCCCCATGGTCTCGACCGAAACCGGTTTGACCGATCCGAAGGACCCGACGGTTGAGCCAATGTGGGCGGCCTGTGCGAAGGCGGGCATCCCCAACATCAAGGTCGGCTATTGGCGATGGAGGAAAGCCGGGAGCTATTGGAAAATGGTGGATCAGGCGAAGCGAGACCTGGGCGGATTTAGCAAATTGTCGGAGAAGTACGGCGTCCGCACCCTCGTTCACACCCATTCCGGACCTCACCTGGCGTGTAATGCCTCGGCTTCGATGGCGCTTTTGCGAGATTTCAATCCCGCTCATGTCGGCGTCTATATTGACCCGGCGCATCTCTCCATCAATGGTGAGCCTCTTCCGCTGGCTCTCGACATCATCGGCAGTCATCTCGCAATGGTCGCCGTCAAGAATGTCGCCTACGTTGCGACCAAGGGGCCCAACGCGACGAAGTGGGAAAGGAAATGGTGTTTGCTTCGCGACGGTTTCGTGGATTGGCCGAGCGCCATCGCTCTCCTCCGAAAGCGGGGATACGACGGTCCCCTGAGCCTGCACGGCGAATACTCCGGCCCGGGAACCCGTGATGCCATCCTGAAAAACGTCGCCGAAGACGCCAGCTATCTCATTTCTATTGTCCGATAAGAGCGTGGGATTAGCGACGCTTCCGGCTTTCGACGGCTGTGAGTGCAACTGCCGCCGGAGTAGTCGGGACGGCGCGGTTGGTTTCTATAACGATTAACGCACAGGAGAAATGACCAATGTCCGTCGCATCGCATTCTGCTTCCGAAAAGCGAAGGGCTGGAGCTACCGCGCAGACGCGGCGGTGGATTGTCCTCGCCACGGTCGGCGTCGCCTTTTGCGTGCTTCTTATGTCGTGCGTATCCGGGGATAACCCTCGCCCGCTCCGGCGCCCCACTGTCAAGACAGGGCTTGACGTTCTCGCCGAGAAAGGATACCGGACTTTGAAAGGGAGGCGAGTCGGGTTGATCTGCAACCATTCTGCAGTCAACTCGCGAGGCGAGCATATAATCGCGCTGTTTGGCGGCCAGAGCACCTTTCATCTCGTCGCTCTGTTCTCGCCGGAGCACGGGCTGAAGGGTGATGTGGACAAGCGAATCGCCTCCGCCGTCCATCCCGAGACAGGATTGAAGGTCTATAGCCTTTACGGCGAGACGCGGCGCCCGACGGAGAAAAGCCTCAATGGCATTGACACCCTCGTCTTCGACATTCAGGACATCGGCGCTCGCTTTTACACCTACATTTCGACCATGGCGATGTGCATGGAGGAAGCCGCCAAGCACAAGATAAACTTCCTCGTGCTCGACAGACCAAACCCCATCACCGGAACGAGGGTCGGAGGACCTCTCCTTCACAAAGATTACGAAGGCCGCTTCATATCCTATTTCCCTCTTCCGGTAATGCACGGTATGACCGTCGGCGAGCTCGCCCGCATGTTCAACAGCGAGTTTGGCATTCACTGCGAGCTCACGGTTGTGCGGGTGCGAGGATGGCGACGCCGGATGTGGTTCGATGAAACAGGTCTGCCCTGGGTCAACCCCTCTCCGAACATCCGCAATCTCGTCGCGGCGACGGTTTATCCGGGCTTCGGGATAATCGAGCAAAGCAATATCTCCGTCGGCAGGGGGACCTTGTCGCCGTTCGAGCTTTACGGGGCGCCGTGGATAGATGGGAAAAAGCTCGCCCAGCAGATGAGCGAGACCGGCTTGCCCGGCCTCCAATTCACGCCTGTCGAGTTCACGCCCGCAAGCAGCAAGTTTGCTGGCGAAAAATGTTCGGGTGTGAGGGTCGTCTTGACCGATAGGAGTAAGCTGGATTGCGTACGCGCAGGGCTTGCCTTTGTTGACGCAATTTACAGATTGCACGGAGACGCGCTCGAGACCGAGCGAATCGGGCCGATGATTGGCGACCCCGCGGTGGCGGATAAGATCAAGGCCGGTGTCCCGGTTGATAAAATTATCAGCGATTGGCAGCCTCGACTGCGGCGCTTCATAAGGCGCAGGGAACGGTACCTATTGTATCCGTGACAGCCCTCGGGACAAGACCATACACAGCATGCGCCGTGCATCTCAGTGGTCAGCCACATCTCTGGCTCTTTTTGGGCATGAAAAGACCTTGTGTCGGGCCCCGGCGAAAACGCGCGAAACGCAAAAAGCAAAGCCTACGGGCGACGGTGAAGACCGAAAATCGCAACTCATACTTAGTGTTCTGGTTCATAAGCTCGGTGACGCATTTGTTTCGATGGGATAACAGGATAAACTCGATGTTGTGAATTCTGTTCATCTTGTCGAAGAAGTTCTTTTCACACAGCATTACACGTTACTGTATTTGTGAATCTATGTGCTAAGGGAGGGTGAAGGATGGAGAATCGTTTGAGCAGGCGCCAGTTTTTGCGGCTGGGGATGGCCGCGGGAGTTGTTGCGGGAGTTCGGAACTCAGGACTCGCGAATGGCGATTCCGGGCCTACTCGCCTCGGCTTTATCGGTGTTGGAGGCCGAGGGACGTATTTGCTGAGGCTCGCGCTCGGCCTGAAGGAAGTGGAAGTCCGCGCCATTTGCGACATTAATGAAGCTCGTCTTCGTCGAGCACAGGACATCGTCCAACAAGCCCGGGGGAATACGCCGCACGGATACTCGGTGGGGCCGAAGGATTATCGGCGATTGCTGGACAGGGACGACGTTGACGCGGTGGTCATCGCCACGCCCATGCAGCTCCACGCGGAGATGTCGGTTGATTCGCTTCGTGCAGGCAAGCACACCTTCAGCGAGGTGGCAGCGGCCTGCACTCTCGACGAATGCTGGGGGCTGGTGGAAGCGGTTGAGCAAACGGGCAGGCTTTACATGCTCGCGGAAAACTGCTGCTACTATCGCTCAAACATGATGATTCTCAACATGGTCAAGGAGGGTGTGTTCGGAGACATCACCTACGCCGAATGTGGCTACGTCCACGACTGTAGGGCGATAAAATTCAAGCCAGACGGGACGTTGACATGGCGAGGGGAATTGTCTCGCGACAACCTGGGTAACCTCTATCCCACGCACTCGCTCGGTCCCGTCGCTCAGTGGATGGGAATCAATCGTGGAGACCGCCTTGTCTCTCTCGTGGCGATGACCACCCGGCAGGCGAGCATCGAGCGATATGCCACCACCCACTTCGGTAAGGAGAGTCCCGCTGCGAAAGTCAGGTTTGCGGTTGGCGATTCGACCACCACATTGATTCGAACCGCGAACGGCGCCGTCATAGACCTGCGGTACGACACCGCCTCAGCTCGCCCCCATCCGACCACGACCTACTATGCCCTGCAAGGGCTGAAAGCTTCGTACGAATCGAGAGGTGAGCAGATCTGGATCGAAGGAGCCAACAAGCGCCTGGCGTGGGAGCCGTTAAGCAAGTACGCGATGAAATACGATGACCCGAAATGGAAGACGTGGGAGGAAGAGGCGAAGAAAACCGGCCACGGCGGGGCCGATTTCTTCGTGATCAGGGACTTCATCGGGGCCATTCGTGTCCCGCCGAAAGGCGGGATTGACGTGTACGACGCAGTGACGTGGAGCTCGGTCGTGCCGCTTTCCGCCAAGTCCATACGCGCCGGCGGAAAGCCCGTCGAAATCCCGGACTTCACCCGCGGAAAATGGAGAAGGGGGAACGTTGAGCATCGGTTTAGAGTTTAGAATCTAAGTGGCGCGATATAAAGTAGTTGTATGCTTGCGCGTTAAAGAGATGATACCTCTCGCGTATCAAGCCTGCGAAGGGAACAGAACCTCAAAACGGAAAGGACTACCACAATGTTCAGGAGCGGATTTTCTCGCGCCGTCATCTTCATAACTGCGGGGCTGCTTCTCGGGATGGCATTGTCACCTGAAAAGGGGTTATCCCAAACTGAGTTGGCACGGCCGACCAAGCAGCAGCTCGAGTGGCAGGACATGGAGCTCGGGGTCTTCTGTCACTTCGGCATCAACAGCTTCCACGACAAGGAATGGAGCGACGGCACACTCGATCCGGCGAGCTTCAACCCGACGGAGCTGGACGCCGAGCAGTGGGTCAAAGCGGCACGCGACGCCGGGGCAAAGTACTTCATGCTGACGGCAAAACATCATGACGGATTCTGCCTCTGGCAAACTTCCACGACCGACTACAGCGTCAAGCGAAGCCCCTGGCGCGGCGGTAAGGGTGACGTGGTCAAGGAAGTTGCCGACGCTTGCAGGAAGTACGGCGTGAAGTTCGGTGTTTACCTCTCGCCGTGGGACCGCCATGAGCCGTGCTATAAGGATAAGAAAGCATACGATGAATTCTACAAGCGGCAGCTCGAGGAATTGCTGACCGGATACGGCAAGCTTGTGGAGGTGTGGTTCGACGGCGCCGGTTCGGCAGGACGGGAATACGACTGGCCGAGAATCATCGCCCTCGTGCGAAAGCATCAGCCGAACGCCATGATTTTCAACATGGGAGAGCCGACGATCCGCTGGGTTGGGAACGAGGACGGGGTGGCTCCATACCCATGCTGGAATACGGTGAGAAAAGAAGATGTCCTGAAGTTCAATCAAGGCAAAGGGAAAGCGGGACCCGAGGGAAGCGTGTGGTTGCCCGCGGAATGCGACGGGAGAATTCGCAGAAACTGGTTCTGGCATTCGGACGATGCAAGAACTCTCAAGTCAGTGAGCCAGCTCATGGGAATGTACTACCGCTCCGTGGGGCACGGCTGCAACCTTCTTCTCAACGTCGGCCCCGACCGGCGAGGGCTTTATCCTGAACAGGATGCTGCGCGGCTGCGGCAGTTTGGCAAGGAGATTGCCCGACGCTTTTCTAAGAGCCTCGCCAGCACAAGCGGCAAGGGCGACCAGCTCTCAATCTCCTTCCCGCAGCCGACCTGGGTGGACCACGCAATCACCCTGGAAGCGATTCAGAACGGCGAGCGAGTTCGCAAATACTTCATCGAAGTTCTTGTCGAGAACAAGTGGAGAACCGTCGCCGAAGGCACTGCCATCGGACACAAAAAGATTGACAGATTCCCTGCCGTTCAAACGAACTGCATCCAGTTGCGATGCGTTGAATCAAAGGGCGAGCCGCAGATCAGGCGGTTTGCCGTCTTCTTTCACGGCCGTTCCGCAAAGGAGGAAGGCAAGTAGATGGAGTAGGGGAGGGCGGGCGCCGCGATTGACGTCGCGGTCAGCGCAGCATCGTGATTTTGCCCCTTATACCAGAGGATTAGAATCGGGATGGCTATCTCTTGGGGCGGTGGCGCTTACGATTTCCCGTACTACACCTTTTTCTTCCGGGCACGCCCCTTTCTCACGTTGGAAGCCCGTTGTGCGTGACGGAGTTGAACTCAGGAGCGAGCAAAGGCCGATTGCCATGCGGATTTTTCCCCAGGAGCAACGTTTTTCCCTGGGGAAAACTGCGTCCTGACGCCAACGGCGCGCCCCTCACGGGTCTGTCTCCACCTGCGTATGTGGCCAGCCACCCTCCGGCGCTTAGTGTGGCACGGGAGTTGCTCCTCCGAAATATAGAGCTTGCGTCTTCGGAACTTGGAGACCGAGCTGACAGGACTGAGCACCAGAGCGTAGGAGGATGAATAGGCAAATGAGTTACGATTTACGCGACATCGAGAATGTACCAATCATAGCCGTCGCCAAAAAGTTGCGCATGAAACTTGGCTTTCGGGGCGAGAATATTCACGCAGAATGCCCTTTTCGCTCTCGGAGTGATACCGTTCACGAACCTCTGAGTTTGGTCTTTGACCGCGCCTCGAACACGTTCCGATGCACGTCGTGCGAGTTCCAGGGTTCAGTGTTGGAACTTGTCTGTTATGTCTCTGAGATCGGAGCTTCGCAGGCGATTGAATGGATTGGCGAGAACTTCTATTTGCCTGGTATCTCTTCGGCGAAACGAGACAAAACGCGGGACTCGGGGGGGGAAACGGCTGACAGCGATTCTCGGGCGGCATCCGGAACGCTGCTGAACAAGGCGTACGATGACTTTCTTCGGATTTTGGGCGACCCCTCCACGCACGCCACCGAATATATGCAGGGTCGAGGGATATCGGTCGCCGTTCTCAGTAAACACGGAGTCACGGATGTAAAGGGTTACCACGGCACGTCCAATTCGTTGAAGGAGAAATATCCGTCGGAGTTGTTGCGGCTCGCAGGACTTCTTGACCCAACAGGCAAGCTTCGGTTTCAGGAATACCCTCTGATCCTTCCCTATTTTGAGGATGGCAAGCCTATCTTTATTCAGGGCCACCGCATGGATTCGAAGGGCACTCCTCGCTACCTGCGCCCCCGCGACGCCATATCCTCCCTGTACAACGCGGACGTTCTTCGTAGGCTTGGCGATGGAGACCAGGTTTTTGTTGTCGAAGGCATCATAGACTGCCTCACGCTTGAGGAACACGGCCATCACGCTGTCGCCACGCCGAGCCTCAGCGATTTCAAGCCCGAGTGGGTGAATAAGTTCAAGGGACTGGAGACGTACCTCGTGCATAATGGGAACGACGATGCGGAGCGTGCCGTGCGAGCCATAGCCATTGTGTTTGCGAAATCGGATCTTGCGGTACATTCCATCAGACTTCCCAAAGGTCACGATGTCAACAGCTTCTTCGCCGAGAGCGGGACAGAACTGGATTTCGAGCACCTCGTTTGGATGGCGCCAAAAATCAGGACCAGCAAACCTATCCTCGAAGGCCAAACTCGTAGCGCCATGGCCGATTTCCTGGAGCAGCTCCGCGAGCGTCAGACGAAAGCTAAAGCAATCAAACGCCCTTTCCTTGGGCTGGACACCGGGTTCGGCGCCCTCAATCAGATTTGTGGGGGGCTGGACCCTCTCGGCTCCGGGCAAATGTGCGTCGCTACGGGTCCGCCGGGCGTGGGCAAGACCACGTTCTGCCTGCAGATGGCCTGGCGAATCCTCGAAAACAACGAGATTGCTGTACTTTATATCTCCTACAACGAGGGGAAGTTCTTGCTGAAATTGAAAACGCTCTGTCAGCTCAGCATGATGCCAGCGAGCTCCATCCTTCGCGGTGAGGTTCGAGCCGATTGGTTAGCTTCGGCTGTCGAGAAGATGTCCAGGTGGGGGAAAAAGTTCTTCGCTGTGGAAGGCAACAAGACTACTACCATTGACGTCATTCGGAACTATTGTCAAAGGATCAAATCCCTCACCGGAGAGGCGAGGGTCCTCGTCGTGGTTGACGACTTGGAAGCGGTTCCTTACCCGGAACGCGACCTGCACGGGAAAGCGAAAATCGAGGCGTGCGCTTCGCAGTTACATTTCCTGTCAAGAGAACTGGCAATTCCTATCGTTGTCATCTCCTCCGTGGACAAGGATCAGGAAGGCCAGGCCTGGTATAAGCTCAACGGGGACGACAAGATCAAATACGCTGAGGACTTGACGTTAGTGCTCCAGCCCGCTCCGGACGCTGCCGAAGAGGGATTCATCGAGAATAAGGGCCTCGCAATTAGAGCCTACGTCACGAAGAATCGCTTCGGCGGGGTCGGCGACGTGTTGTTCGATTTTCTGCCAGATTGCCATTATTTCGAAGAAACAGAGAAAGCACTTCCCTTCCGCGCAACGGAGTCGGAGCTTCCTCCTCGGAATATAAAACAAACGTCCGACATTGGCATTCCGGAGCCGGCCAGTCTCGCCTCCTGAGCTGGGGCGAGGCGGACTTCCAGATCGCTCGTACCTATTCTTCGCTCTTCGGCGGTGCTCAATACTTTCCTGAAAAGGTTATTGTCCCGGCGGGAGAGCTCACCCGAGCCGATTCGTTCCATCCCCCTGAACGATTGGACAAGGCAGCCAGAGTCAGCCGAGGCAAAGGAGATGGAATCCCACTTACGCCCGCCCGAGCTTTTTGACCATCATAGGAATGATCTCAAATAGGTCTCCGACAATCCCGTAAGTAGCGACCTGAAAAATCGGTGCGTAGGGGTCCTTATTGATGGCGACGATAACATCGGACGACTGCATTCCGACGAGATGCTGGATGGCGCCCGAAATGCCGCAGGCGATGTACAGCTTGGCCTGGACGGTCTTGCCGGTCTGGCCGACCTGATGCGAATACGGAATCCACCCGGCATCAACGGCAGCTCTTGAGGCGCCGACTGCGCCGCCTAACGCCAGGGCGAGCTCTTCCACAAGCGAGAAGTTTTCCGGCGCCTGCAACCCTCTCCCGCCGGAGACGATAACGTCCGCCTCGGCGATATTGGCGGTCTTCTCTTCTTCTTCCACGAAGTCAACCACCTTCGCCCGGACAAACTTGTCGCTTTCCTTGAGCTCGACGTGCACGACTTTTCCCTGCCTCGAAGCGTCGGAGGGAAGGGCCCTCATGACCTTGTGCCGGACGGTCGCCATTTGAGGGCGGTGTCGCGGTGTCAGAATAGTGGCCATAATATTCCCGCCGAAGGCAGGGCGCGTCTGAAGAAGCTGCCCGTCGTCGTCAATCGAAAGCCCCGTACAATCGGCGGTCAGCCCTGTTCCCACCATTACCGCGACGCGAGGGATCAGCGACCTCCCTATCGCCGTGGCCCCCGCCAGCACAATCTCCGGTTTCCATTTGACGATGAGGCGGGACAGAACCCTCGAGTAGGGTTCGTCCTGGAATTGCTCGAACACCGGGGAATCCACCACGTACACGTTGTCAGCTCCCCCGGCAATCAGCTCCCCCGCTGCGTCCGCCACGCGGCGACCGATTAGAATGGCGGAAAGTTCCGAGCCTCTGCGGTCAGCGAGCTCCCTCCCTGCGCCCAACAGCTCGAACGTGACGCTCTGGACCTTCCCCTTTTTCTGCTCTGCTACCGCCCACACGCCGCTATATTGGGAGAAGTCTATCTCCCTTGTTCTCTCGACCTCTATCTCAATCGCGCCGAACTCGCACGCTGAAACGCACGCCCCGCACAGAGTGCACCCGTCGCCAATGACCGCGAGCTTGCCCTCTACAGAGATCTCGCCGAACGGACAGGCTTTCACGCACAGCCGGCAGCCGGTACATTTTTCCTCAAGGACGAGTATGCTCATTTGGAACCAGGCTCCTGAGCTTTGGAACGTTGCGAGTTTTTCCCTCCGTCGTCATCAGACCAGTTTTCCGTCTCGGAGCTCGTGCAGCAACTGATCCACCACTTCCTCCGCGTCTCCCTGGAAAATTTTTCCGGACTTCCTTTGCGGAGGGGCGAAGATTCTCGAAACGTATGTGGGAGACCCTTTCAACCCGATACGGTCGGAGTCAACACCGAGCTCTTCGGGGCCCCAGACCTGAATATTCGCCTTTCTGGCTTTCATCTTTCCTCGTAGTGAAGGCAGGCGGGGCTCGTTGATTTCCTTGACCACCGTCAGAAGCACCGGCAACCGCGATTCCACAACTTGAAAACCCTCTTCCATCATTCGCTCGGCGCGAATTGACCCCGCCGGCGGCGGGGTGACTTCCTCAATCTTCTTCACAAAAGTTATCTGCGGGATGTTCAACTGCACCGCTACGCCCGGCCCAACCTGCGCGGTATCTCCGTCAATCGCTTGCTTGCCGCAGATGACAATGTCGTATTCCCCGATCTTCTGAATCGCCCTGGCGAGCGTGAACGAGGTCGCCAGCGTATCGGACCCGGCGAAAGCCCTGTTGCTGATGAGCACAGCCTCATCAACGCCGAGCGACAGCGCCTCTCTCAGCGCGCTTTCCGCCTGGGGTGGTCCCATGGTGACGGCTGTCACCTTACCTTCGCATCGTTCTTTCAAACGGAGAGCTTCTTCTATGGCATACATGTCAAAGGGGTTCACGATACACTCCACCCCTTCTCGCATGAGAGTGTTGGTCTCCGGGTTGATCTTGATATTGGTCGTATCGGGAACTTGCTTAATGCATACGATGATGTGCATCCTGTTCCTCTCGCGAGGGCCGAACACTCCGGAAGTTCTCAGGCATAACCCAGGCCCCCCGGCTCACGTCAAGCGGCTTCGCCTCTTTCCCGGTGTGGCAGGAACTGTGCGGAGGCTTTTGAGAACCGGCAGTGCGCGACGCGGCCTCCCTGCGAAATCTCCAATCAGCTTTCCTCTCCGCCGAAACGACGGATACGAGAGGCGAAATGGGGGGGCCTTGCGGCTGGCTACTTCTTCTTGCGGGCATACTCTTTTATGAGGTTCGCTGCAATAATCCCTCGCTGGATTTCATTCGTGCCTTCGTATATCTGCGTGATCTTGGCATCTCGCATCATTTTCTCGACGGGATAATCCTTCATGTACCCGTATCCGCCGAACACCTGAATGGCATTTACGGTGACTTTCATCGCCACGTCGGACGCAAATATCTTGCACATGGCTGATTCTTTGGCGATGTTCCTCTCGCCTGCGTCAATTGCCCGAGCCGTTTGGTAAACCAGCGCTCTGGCGGCTTCGACCTCGGTAGCCATATCCGCAAGCATGAACTGCACCCCTTGAAAGGAGGAAATCGGTTTTCCGAACTGGACTCTTCCCCGGGCGTAGGGCACCGCCTCATCGAGGGCGCCCTGTGCAATTCCCACAGCCTGAGCCGCCACCCCCGGACGGGATTGGTCGAAGGTTTTCATGGCAATCACGAATCCAAGCCCTTCGCGGCCAAGTACGTTTTCCTTCGGCGCCCTACAATCCTGAAGGATGATCTCCCCCGTCGTAGAAGCTCGCATGCCCAGCTTGTTTTCTTTTTTTCCGAAATCGAACCCGGGCATTCCTTTCTCGAGAAGGAAAGCCGTGGCGCCTCTGCTCCCCTTTGACCTGTCTGTAACCGCGAACACCGTGTAAACCTCGGCTTCCCCCGCGTTGGTTATCCACTGTTTCGTGCCGTTGAGCAGATAGGAATCGCCGTCTCTCACCGCCGTTGTTTGAATCGCCGCGGCATCGCTTCCCGCGTTGGGCTCCGTGAGGGCGAAAGCGGCCAGCTTCCTGCCCGCAGCAATGTCCGGCAGATACTTCTTCTTCTGCTCCTCCGTGCCGAAGAGAATAATGGGGAAAGACGCCAGTGCCGTGGCTGCGAGCGCCAACGCGATCCCACCGCAGGCTCTGCTGAGTTCTTCCACCGCGATGCACAACTCCATCACGCCGCCGCCGAGCCCGCCATACTCCTCGGGGATGAAGATGCCGAAGAGGTCGGACTCCGCCATGATTCTAACCATATCCCACGGGAATGTTTGCTCCTCGTCGTACCTGGCTGCCTCGGGCCGAATCTTCTCGTCAGCGATTCTCCGGCAAAGGTCCCTGATCATTTCCTGTTCTTCCGTGAGGAAATAGTTCATCTCAGCTCCTGTTCACAGCCGCCTCGCGACGAGGGCTGCGTTGTGTCCGCCAAACCCGAGGGAGTTGGAAAGGATTACATCAATCTTGCAGTCGCGCGCTACGTTGGGCACATAGTCCAGATCGCAGTCGGGATCGGGCGTCTCGTAGTTTATCGTCGGATGAATCACGTTGTTGCGAAGGCAAAGAGTCGCTGCAATCAACTCCACACCCCCCGCCGCCCCCAGGAGATGCCCGACCATTGATTTCGTGGAGCTGATGGGTACCCTGTAGGCGTAATCTCGAAAGACCTTCTTGATGGCAATTGTTTCGACCTTGTCGTTGAGGACGGTAGAGGTGCCGTGGGCGTTGATGTAGTCCACTTCTTCCAGATTGACGCCCGCGTCCTCCAATGCCAACCGCATACATCTCGCGGCGCCTTCGCCGTCAGGGCTGGGCGCCGTGATGTGGTGAGCATCCGCCGTCATGCCGTAGCCCGCGAGCTCGCAATAGATTCTCGCGCCCCTTTGCGTCGCATGTTCCAGCGATTCGAGGACCACCACGCCGGCCCCCTCGCCCATGATAAAACCATCCCTCTCCTTGTCGAAGGGGCGGCTTGACTTTTCAGGCTCATCGTTGCGAGTGGACAGCGCTCTCATCGCGCAGAAGCCGCCGTAACCCAGAGGAGTCAGCGGCGCTTCACTCCCACCGGCTATCATTACGTCGGCCTCCCCCCCCCGGATGATGTTTGTCGCCTCCCCGATAGCGTGGTTAGCTGTCGCGCACGCCGTAGCCACGCTCAGGTTTGGCCCCTTCACTTTCAGAATCATAGACACATACCCTGAGGCAATGTTAATGATCAGCATCGGAATCAAGAAAGGCGACAGATATTTCGGCCCCTTTTCCAGAAGCACCTGATGCTGGTCGGAGATTGTCTTGATTCCACCGATACCAGAGCCGATCAACACCCCTATTCTATTGGCATCCTCCTTTGACAACTCTATCCCGGAATCCTCAAAGGCAATCAGGGCGCAACTGGTGGCTAACTGAGCGAACCTGTCCATTCGCCTGACAAGTTTTGGCGGGAGATAATTGAGAGGGTCGAAATCCTTTATCTCCGCATCCATCTGGGAGATGAAGCCCGAACAGTCGAACGCCGTCACCCTGCCGACGGCGTTCCTCCCGTTCACGAGGGAATCCCAGAACGCCTCCAGGGTCAGACCATTGGGGGCCAGCACCCCCATTCCTGTCACGACGACCCGCCGTCTATCTGTGCGGTGTTTGCCCAATGCGTTCCTCCAACCCGCTCACAAGTCGCAAGAAGCCTTCCGCGGCGGACGACCGGCTTTTCGATGCCACCGCCACTTTCACAATTGGTAGTTACTCTATCTCTTCCGCTTCCTCTTCCTTCTGCTTGGTTTTCTCCTCGATATACTTTACCACCTCCCCCACCGTGCGAATGTCTTTGGAATCCTCGTCCGGTATCTCGATCCCGAAGTCCTTCTCCAGCTCCATGACAAACGTCACAGTATCCAGAGAGTCTGCACCCAGGTCATCCACGAAAGAAGCGTCGTCCGTGACCTCTTCGGGGTTGACCGCAAGCTGCTTGACGATAATATCTTTGACCTTTTCCGCTATGTCCATCCTTCCCTCCTATAAACAGGTTAACTCATTCAGAACCATAATCGTGTCCGCACGTTTTTATATCTCACATGACCATTCCCCCGTCAACCACTAACACCTGCCCGGTAATGTACTCGGACAACTCGCTTGCCAGAAAAAGTGCGCTTTTCGCTACATCTTCCGGCTCTCCGAGGCGGGCGAATGGAATCCGTTCCGTGAGCGCGGATTTCTGCCGCTCGGACAGGGACTCTGTCATTCTTGTTTTGATGAATCCGGGGGCTATGGCATTGACGTTTATCCCCCGGGGAGCCAGCTCTTTGGCCAGCGACTTCGTCAACCCGATGATGCCCGCTTTCGATGCGGCATAGTTGGCCTGGCCCGCGTTCCCCGTCATTCCCACCACCGACGCGATGGAGATGATCTTTCCCGCTCTTCGGCGAAGCATCCCCGGAACGAACGCCTTCGTGAAGTTGAAAACGCCTTTCAGGTTGACATCGAGCACCTCCTTCCATTCCTCGTCGCTCATCCGAATGATGAGGTTATCTCGCGTAATGCCCGCGTTATTCACGAGGATGTCAATCGCCCCGAAAGCCTCCACGATTTTTTCGGCGACCTCCTTGACCTCCCTCCAGTCGGAAACGTCCGTTCTGTACGCCCGTGCCACAGCGCCGTCTGACCGAAGTTCTGCGGCGGTCTTCTCGGCGACCTCGTAATCCACGTCGCATATCGCCACACCGGCTCCTTCGGCAACAAAGGCTCGTGCAATAGCCTTGCCAATCCCGGCCGCTCCTCCCGTCACAACTGCGTTCTTTCCTTCGAGGAGCTTAGCTTTCATAGGCAACTCCTGTTTTCTTCGAGAGCCTTCACCGTCCTCTCAAGGCTTGAGGGGTCTTCCACGCCCATCCTGACGGTCTGCGGGCGGATTCTTTTGACCAGTCCCCGCAGCACTTTTCCACACCCGACCTCGACGAACGTGTTGACTCCTCGGCTGATGAGAAGCTCCACAGATTTCTGCCACAGAACCGTGCCGGTTACCTGGCGAGCCAGGTTCTCGACGATCTCTTCCGGTTCCCTCTCTTCCTCACCGGTGACGTTCGCAACAACCGGCGCGCTCGCCCTTGTCAAGTTTACCTTTCTCAGTTCAGCCGATAAACGTCTTTCGGCGTCTTCCATCAGTTTCGAGTGGAATGCTCCGCTGACTTTAAGCCCGATGACCCTTTTCGCCCCCCGCTCCCTGGCAAACCTCGCAGCCTCTTCGACCGCCTCCCTTTCTCCGGAGATAACCACTTGACCGGGACAGTTTGCGTTCGCCACACTGACTATCCCGAATCGCCGAGCCGATGCGCACGCTGACCTCACCTCCTCCATCGTAAGCCCGATGACCGACGCCATTGTGCCGGAGCGGGAGACGGAGGCTTCTTCCATGTATTGGCCTCTCTTGCGGACGATGCTCAATCCTTCCTCAAAAGAAAACGCCCCGCCTGCCGCAAGAGCCGTGTATTCGCCCAGGCTCAAGCCGGCAAACGCTCGCGGCTTCAGCCATGGGGCGTGGGTCCTCAAAGCTCGCCACGCGGCGTAACTCATCACAAAAATCGCCGGTTGGCTATTGGCTGTCCTGGTGAGCGATTCCTTCGGGCCCTCGAACATTAATCCAGTGATGTCGAAACCCAGGACGCGATTCGCATCGTCGAAAACTCTCCTGGCCTCAGGGCACGTTTCGTACAATTCCTCACCCATGCCCACGTACTGAGCCCCTTGGCCGGGAAATAGGACAGCTACGTTGCTAATTTTCTCTACCATTCCAGCAGGACAGACCCCCAGGTGAACCCTCCTCCAAAAGCCACCACGAGAACCTTATCTCCCGGGACGAACTTGTTGCACCGAAACGCCTCGTCCATCCCCACGGAGGTCGTGGCTGCTGACATGTTTCCGTACTTCTGGACGTTTACGTAGATTCTCTCTTCGGGGATGCCGAGGTATCTTCCCACCGCCGTTATAATTCTCTTGTTGGCCTGGTGCGGAACGAGCAGTCGTATGTCATCCGCCGACAGGTTATGTCGTTCAAGCAGTTTCGAGGCAGCCTTCACCATGCAATTGACCGCATGCTTGAACACCTCTCTTCCCGACATCTTCACGAAATGCAATTTCGCGTCAACGCTCTCGTGGCTTGGCGGATGCAGACACCCTCCGCCGGGCATGAACAGCAGCTTGCTTATTGAACCGTCCGCCGCAAGGTACTCCCCCACGATCCTGGGCCCCCGCCGTTCGGAGCTGACCACAGCGGCGCCCGCGCCATCACCGAAGAGGACACAGGTGTTCCTATCGGTCCAGTCGGTGACCGATGACAGTTTCTCGGCCGCTATCACAAGGACATAATCGTAAAGCCCCGAGATGATGAGGTGCTTGGCGATGGATAGCCCATACACGAACCCGCTGCACGCCGCAGAGATGTCGAACGCCGCCGCAGGAAAGGCGCCGATGTTCTTCTGAACCAGGCACGCTGTGGCGGGCATGAGCATGTCGCCCGTGAACGTGGCGACGATTATCAGTTGGATGTTTTTGGAGGCGATTCCCGCGTCCTTAAGAGCCATCTCGGCGGCGCCTGTGGCAAGAAAAGAAGTCGTCTCCTCGCGAGTTGCGATCCGCCGTTCCTTGATTCCGGTGCGGGCAGTTATCCACTCATCGGAGGTATCAACCATCCTTTCGAGGTCCGCGTTAGTCAGTACCTTCTGCGGGAGGCAGGAACCTGTGCCGATGATGGATGCGCTCCTTTTTGACGCTGCCAACTAATGTCCTCCAAAGGCTTTGCCCGGTCGCTGTCGGGCCCGGGCCGAGCGTCTGAGAGCGGACAGCCGGTCAGCAACACGCCGTCGGATTCCGGGGCGATCCAATTTCTGCTGGGCTTGTGACGGAGAGTAGTCCGCGTCATGAATGGCCCGAACCAGGTGCTCGTTAACGTTTCGGCGTATGAACTTCGCCGCGACGGCGATGGCGTTGGCTACCGCCCCGGGCGAAGAACGGCCATGTCCTACGACGCAAACACCATTGACGCCGAGAAGAGGCGCCCCGCCATATTCCGCGTAATCAACTTTCTTTCTCAACCTTCTGAAGGCGGGCTTGACCAGATAGGCCCCGAACCTCCTGATGGGGCTTTTCATTATCTCGTCGCGGAACGTCCTGTCGAGTGCGTAGGCGAGGCTCTCGCTCACTTTAATTATGACGTTGCCGACGAACCCGTCGCAAATGATCACATCAACCGTGCCGTCGAAAACGTTTCTCCCTTCCACGTTGCCGATGAAGTTGAGGTTCTTCGTCTCCAGAAGCGTGAAAACTTCCCTTGTCAAATCATTTCCTTTGGTTGATTCCTCGCCGATATTCATCAAGCCCACTCTCGGATTCTCTATGCCCAGCACATCGCGCGCGAAGACGTTCCCCATGACTGCAAACTGCACGAGGTGCCTCGGCCGACAGTCGCTGTTGGCGCCCGCGTCCAGAAGCACCCCCGTCCCGACCAGGTTGGGAAGGGTCGTCGCCAGAGCTGGCCGCTCGATCCCTTCAAGAGGTTTGAGCTTTAGCCAAGCTCCCGCCGTGACTGCTCCCGTGCTGCCCGCCGAAAAAAAGCCGTCAGCGTCTCCGGTGCGAAGAAGGCCCATTGCCCTGACGATAGAAGAATCGGGTTTCTTCATGATCGCCGCAGCAGGCGGCTCGTCCATTTCCACCACCTGGGTCGTGTGGACGATTCTGATAGGTAAGCCGCTCGTATCGTACTTCGACAGCTCTGTCTTGATAGCTCCCGAGTCGCCGACGAAAAGGATTTCCCTCTCGCCCGGCATATCACGCAGGGCCTTGACTGCTCCTTCGATGATGTTTTCGGGGGCGTGATCGCCCCCCATTGCGTCAACGGCTATCCTGACCAAATCACGTCGCTCCTTCGGGGCTGACTATCGGCTCCTCCCCGTAGTACCCGCAATTGGGGCAAACCCTATGTGGCAAATGACTTGCTCCACAATGCGAGCAGGTCGCAAGCTGTATCTCTGAAAGACCTTGATGCGAGCGCTTTTTTCGCGTTCGCGCCTTCGAGTGTTTTCTTTTGGGAACGGGTGACATTCAACGTCTCCATGCGATGTTTCAGAGTTTAAGACCATCGAGCTGCGAAAAAGGACCGGGCGCCTCAGACTTCCTGCAATTGCATGCGGAAACGTTGCGGTCCCGACCACAAATGGGGCACAGTCCTTTGCAGTTCTGAGAGCATAGCCTCTTCATAGGCAGACTGAGTATAATATCTTCGCGGATGCTGTCTGTCAAGTCAACCGTTTCGTCGCCCTTGACCCCCACCGCAAAGCAGTAGTCGCCAACCTCCACCGGATAATCATATTTCTTCAAACACCGATTGCACTCAAGTACAGCCGTAGTACTCAATTTCCCCCGCACGACCAACGTGCGCCCGACAAGGTTTACCGAAATCCTTACCCGGATCGCCTCCTTGTACTCCACACGATCCAGGGCTTCGCCCATGATCAGGGGAGATTCCTCTTCCTCCAGCGTGAGTCCCAACTTCGGAATCTCGCCTACTTCGAGCTTCATTTCCCAAACTTCTCTCTCATTCTCTCGCGAACAAACGGAGGGACGAAAGCCGAGAGGTCGCCGCCAAGTCTCGCTATCTCCTTTATCATACTGGAGCTCAGATAAGAATAAGCCTCGCTCGGCATCATAAAGATGGTCTCTATCCGGTCACACAACTTCCTGTTTGTCAAAGCCATCTGAAACTCGTACTCGAAATCGGTCAAGGCTCTCAATCCCCTGATTATCGCTTGCGCACCAACCTTCAGCGTGTATTCAACCAGAAGCCCCTCGAAGAGACTCACACTCACGCCCTCGAGCCCCGCAGAAGCGTCTCTCACCATAGCTAACCGTTCCTCTGCGGAAAAGATCGTTTCCTTTGCCGGCTCCCTGGCAACAGCCACAAACAACGTCCCGACGATTCGCTTAGCTCGTTGAATGACGTCCACATGCCCGTACGTTAATGGATCAAAGCTTCCCGGATAGACCGCCGCCTGCATTTGTCCTCCTGCCCCTTTCGCTTTAGCCGCCTCTCTCGCAGCGTAGCCGGTTTATCAGCCGCATTCGCAGAAATCCGCCCGCTTTGGCTAACTCGGACACAATGTCGAGACTGATGTGTCCCCGTATTTTCTCACAGACAAAAGCCTCAATCCAGCCTCCCCTTTCAGGCAATTTCCCTTTCCCGAATGCTCCAGAATAACTAACGAATTCGCGCGGAGAATATCACTCTCAACGAGCGCTTTCAAGCTCTTTTGGGCAAGCGACGGTTTTCTTTCCGCGCCCTTTTGCGCCTCGTAAGGTGGGTCCGCTATTACGACGTCGAACTTTCGGTTTTCCCTACCGAGCCGCCGTATAACCCTGAGGGCGTCTCCTCGAAGCACTGTAGCTTTATCCGATAAGCCGGCCAGTTCGAGATTCTCTTTGATGATCCTCAAACAACTCGGCGAAATCTCCACGAAAACGGCTCTTGCAGCCTCCCGACTGAGGGATTCAATACCCATGGCGCCCGTGCCGGCGTACAAATCAAGCACGTAACTTCCGCCTATCTTCCCCGAGAGAGCCGAGAATATCGCTTGGCGAACCCTGGCACAGGTGGGTCGCACACTCACCCCTCGGGGACACTTTAGGGTTACCCCTTTGGCTGTGCCGGAACAAACCTTCAAAACCGTTACCTATCCTCGCTCGGGAAAGAAGTCTATGTCCTCCACCGTGGCAACGACGCTGGAGACGATGTTCCCCAAATGCCTTACCACACGCTTGAAGTACCTGGATAGGAGGGCAGTGGAGACCGCTTCACTGGTCGGTAAAGTGTCGCTGAGCACCTGGCTTATCAACATGTCGCATTTCTTGGCGAGCACCTCCTTTTCTCCCAGCACCTGCATGGCCAGGGCCTCATCCGATTCGGCGAACGCTTTGCCCCCTTTCTGGAAAAGGACTGCGGCCTGCTCGCCGACCTCCCGGAGGGGCCTGGCGTACCTGGCCTCGGAGTCCGGCAGTGAATAGAAGTTGGTAACTTCGAGGATATTCTTGCAATAGTCGCCGATGCGCTCCACGTCCTTGACGACGCTCATGAAAACCAGGCATGTCGGAGCGTCAACCATGCGACTCAAGACAAGATGTCCAACCAGTCGCCGGCGTATCTCCCGCTCTTTTCGGTTGACATCTCTGTCCTTGGCGTAAATCTCATCTTTCATTTTCACGAGCTCGACTTTTCCGAGAAGGATGCTCGTCACCGCCCGAAACATCTGTTCCGTGTTGCTCAGCATGGAGCAGAAATCGTCTTTCACGTCCTTCAGGGAACTCCCTGCCCGTAACGCCTGGAGCAAAGTCCGGATCACGTTGCTCACCCCCTTTCTGTGATGCTTTTTGTCAGTGGAGAACCAGCGGTTGCCGCGCCCTCTCACCTGCCGTTCGTTATTCTATCTTACACTTTTATCTCAAGAGTTCCGATATCAAAATCACGCTCCCCGGGATGAGAAAAAACATAATCCCAATATACAAGAAAGCGAGGCTTTTCTTCCGCGAGGCAATTTCCCCGAACCTTTTGGCAATGGTGATGGGGACGAATCGAAACGGGTAAATCACAACGATGCCGAAGATGTTGAAGAAGAAATGCGCGAACGCCACGGTCAATCCCACGGGAGTAGCCGTCCCCGGGACACTTTGCCCCGCTTTGACCAGTGCAGCGAGCATCGCCGAAAAGGTTGTCCCCACGTTGGCCCCCAGTGTATATGGAAATATCTGCTCCACGGTCAAAACCCCGGCGCCGACCAGAGGCACCACCAGCGATGTCGCAACGGAACTGCTGCGAACGATCACTGTCAGAATAATTCCGAAAAGAAAAGCCGCCGGGGCATTGCGGAACAGATACCTGTCGAAAAAAGCCTCCAGTCCTTTCAGGACTGTCTTTCTCATCAGACGGGCGATGAAAATGAGCGACCCGAACAGAAGACCAATCGCCAATGTCAAAAGGATTACGCCCCCCACGACTCTCGCAACGCCCAGCACCTCCGAAAGCAATCGCGACACCGCCACTGCCGCAGGGCTGACGATAAGGTCCATCACGTTCACAAGCTCAGCCCCACCTGCCCCTTGGAAGAGAGCTGCCGCCCGAACGGCCGACCAGCGAAGAAAACCAGTTGAGACCTCGAGCGGGAAGAATATCAACACGGCTATCAGGTTGAAAAAGTCGTGAACGATTGCGCCCGAAATCGCCCTTCTGAATTCGTGCAAACGGGTAATCATAGATAGGGAAACGAGAAGGTTGGTTACGCTCGTTCCGATGTTTGCTCCCATCATCATGGGGATGGCGCCTTCCAAAGGGAGCATTCCGGATTGCCCCCACACCACTATCATGGAGGTCACTGCCCCAGAGCTTTGCAGGATGCTTGTCCCCAAGATGCCTATGAACAGGCAAACAGAAGGGTTTCGTCCCAACCGACCAAGACCTTCCGTGAACCCTCGCCCGAACAGCTCAAGGGATAGGCCCATCAACTTGATACTGACGAGGAAAAGGTAGAACAGCGCAAGAAAGACTGCAAGCCTCGCGAGAGAGCGAGAAACTCCCTCCTTTTTTGGTTCCCCACCCTCAGTCAATTGTTCGATTGCTCTTTTCCTTGTTAGCTCACAAGCTTGCTGATGAGTATCATGACCGCAGGAATGATGAAGAAGATAACGAGAACGTACAAGAAACCGAAGATTTTCTTACCAGCGGCGATTTCGGCGAGCCTCTCGGCGACGGAAATGGGGATGATTCTCAACGGATAGAAGATGGCTGTCCCGGCGATGTTGAAGAACAAGTGGCAAAGGGCGACAGTCACTCCCGCGGGCCCGCCGCTCGCCGCGCCCTTGCCCGCCTCCACAAGGGCGGCAAGCATCGCTGTGACCGTCGTTCCGATGTTTGCGCCGAGTGTGTAAGGGTAAATCTGCCGGATGGTAAGAAGGCCCGCTCCCACCAGCGGCACCACCGCGGACGTGGTTACCGAACTGCTCTGAACCACCGATGTCAGCGCCGCCCCGAATAGAAACGCTACCGCGGCATTCCTGAAAAGATACCTCCGGAGGAAATGCTCTAACCGCGTCAGGACGGCCGCTCGCATAAGCCGCGTGATGAGAAATAGACCTGCGAAGAGAAGGAGCAGAGAAAAAACGATCAGGGTCACCGCCGCCAGCTTAGACTCCGCCCCGAGCAGGTCTTTCCAGACCTCCACGATCGTCCCCGAAACCGGCTTCACGGCGGCTTCGATTACCCCGGTGAACTTAAGCCCTCCCGCTCTGGCGAGGAGGGAGGTGCTGGCCTCAGCCATCTTGTGCAGGATGCCCGTCGCCAGCTCCAACGGAAATAGAACCGCCACCGAGCAGAGATTGAACAGGTCGTGAACTATCGCTCCGGCAAAAGCCCGCCTGAATTCCGGCCCCCGCGTGATGAGCGAAAAGGAAACCAGCAGGTTCGTTACGCTCGTGCCTATGTTGGCCCCCATCACGATAGGCACAGCGCCCACGATAGTCAAGTTCCCCGCCTGGGCAGCGACCACAACCATAGACGTTACCGCTGAAGAACTCTGGATGATGCTTGTGGCAAGAATCCCTATGAATAGGCCCACGAACGGATTCGCCGTCAGAGTGATCATTCCCGCAGCGAATCCCTTTCCCAGCAATTTCAAAGAGCTTCCCATGAGCTGGATGCTCACGAGAAAGAGGTAAATCAGAACAAGCGCTATGAAAAACTTCACCAGCGCCGCCAACCATGTACCCGGCAGCCCCGCTTCCTTACCGTCGTCTATTATGACCGACCTCCTCCCTTACGGTAGTACGACGTTTCCACGTTGTAATCAGCGCTCAGCTTTCGGATTAGCGAGAGGATTTGCTCCGATTCTCCCCTTTGCACCATCTGCCCGACAAGGTAGTATGTTTTGCGAAAAGCCCACTGCCGAGCGACCGTCTTGTCCCCATTATCCTTGCCGGTGAGCTTTTGCTGGAGGACGTACTCTTTTGTCTGCCCATCGGCCTCCCCCAGCAATTGCATACTGAACTCCTCCTCGCTCTCGAACCGCCCGAACATCTCCAGCTTACTGTGCAGATAGAGGTCGGGGAGGATCTTGGGGTAAACTTCGGTGCTGTCGAGGCTGCCAAAGTTGAACCTCGGAGTCGTCAGAATCGGCGAACTGAATTGCCGGTAAAACCCGAACAGGGAGTCGGCGATCCTTTTGTTGTTCACCTCGAACATTCGCGCCCCCTTGTTCCTGTAAGAAATAAGGTCGAGAAGATAAGTGTTTATTTCCTCCCCGCCAGCGAACGAGAAGATGGAGGTCTTGAGGCTATTGAGCTTTGTGACCTCGTTGATGATCTCGCGGTCATGCCAAACCTGAGCCTGTGGACGCCCGTCGCTCACCAACAAAATAATCCGCGGCCGCCCCGGCGACGGCTCCGATGTCACAAGCTCTGTCAAAGCCTTGTACATGTCCGTCTTCCCTTCGGAGACCAACCCCGATAGGAACACTCCCGCCCTGGCAATCATCTCCGGACTCGCCGGCACCACGTCTTGCTCTGCGAGCTTGCGAGTATAGCCCTTGAACTCCACTACGTTAAACCTGTCTTGCGTACCGAGCGCCCTCAAGCAGAGCTTTGCACCTTCAACGTAAGACCTTAGCTTCTTCTGAGTTATGCTCTTTGAAGTATCCATAACGAAGATGATGTCCTTAGGTATTATTCTGAAGTCTCTCTTATCTCTTTTCGGCTCCACCACAAGTTCAAAATATCCCTTCGTTTCGCCCGGACGATGGTAGGTGGACAGACTGACCGTCAGAAGGTCGTCCAGGGGAAGATACCTTCGTATTCTCTCGTATTCCTCCGTAACCATGTCCACCAGGTCCACGGATTCAATCGCCTTCTCCGTCACGAGGGGAGGTGGCGGCGCGATAACCCCCGGAATTGTTCTGGTCTCGTTGGCCATCGCCAATCTGACCATTTTCTGCTTGTCCGCGGCGCTCGCCGGAGTTGTTGCTTCCCCAGATGTTTGCGTGGGGATCGTCGCTTCGAGAGGCGTTGTGGAAGCACCTGACTTCGTGAGGAAAATGAAGTCCGACGTAGCTGTTCCTCTTTTCACGGTTCCGTTTATCCTGGGGCGCGAGGGCGGAATATTCTCCTTGATCATCGTTTCTTCGACGGCGAGCACCTCCTGAGCGATTGTCTTCTCCACCGCGGGAGATGCTGGCGTTTCACCAGCCGTAGCAATGTCCCCAGCCTCGATAGCTTTCTCGACCATTTCCAGCAATGTCTCTTCCTTGACATCGGGCGAAATGAATTTCTCGGTTTTCAGCAGGTTCTTGTCTTCGTTCTCTTGCTTCACGGGCACTTCGTTCTTAGCCGCGCTCAGCATGGTTATGAGTTCTTCCGGCCGCAGCTTTGGCTTTCCCAAAGGAATTACAGGTGTGCGGTGAATGTCGAGGTCGCGTATTCGGAACAACTGATCCCCCGAAGCAGTGCTGAAAAGCCGCCACTTTATTGTCATATCAACCGCCCAGTCCACCAGAAAGACGTGCACAAGAAGTGACACGAGCAGAGCCATCACCAGAATTGGTCTCGGACCCTTTGCGTTTGTCATTGCTAACCTCCTTGAGCTTCATCGCTCGTCAGGGTGACTTGACTGAACTTTAGCCGCGCCCCAGTGCTCTTCCGGGATGAGCATCGCCGGGGATTTATTCCCCAGGCTGAGGCGGCGGCTCCGTCCCCAACTTCTTCAGAGCTTTCTTGGCAAACTCGTTGTCCGGGTAATCCCTTATCAGCTCCCGAAGCTGCTCTTTCGACTCCTGAAGCAGCTTTTCATCTTTCGAAAGCAGCCCCCCTTGCTCCAGGCACTCCGCAGCACGATACATGCACTCCGGTCTGACCTCCGAGTTGTTGTGAACAATCACAACCGTTATGTACTTCCTCAGGGCCTTGTTATACTGCGCGGCCTTGTCCTTCGGACTTTTCATCGCCCGCGCAAGCTCAAAGTCCATATTTCCCAGCCAGAAAATGGCTTTCGCCTCCAGTTCCGGTCTCCCCGACTCCTTCACCTCCAGAAGAAGTTGTTCTGCCTGCTTGTTTTGACCGAGCTTGACGTGCGCTATGCCGCTCTGTAACCTCGACAGCGAAATCCAGTCTCCCTTGAGCTCTATGGCCCTGGTGAAGTTGTCAATCGCCTTCTGCCACTTCCCCTGCTTGAAATAGCAATCGCCTAACCCGTAGTACGCTCTCTCAAGCAGCGGATTCCCCCTAAACTTCTTCAGAAAGAGCGCATACATCTCTATCGCGCGGTCGTAGTTCTCCTTTTCGAGGAGAAACTCGCCTGCCCAAAGGTGGGTCTCAGCGGCGACATCGCTTTGCGGATCGCTGCGAAGTATCTCCACGATGAGGCCGGCCGCCTTTTCTTTATCGTCCTTTTTGAAATAGACATCCGCCAGCCGGCGCTTCGCCCGTTGGGCATAGGCTCCCTTCGACTTGAGGTTGACCGAGCGCTCAAAGAAATCAATGGCATTATCGTACTCTTTCGCTTTCTCGCTCTCGGATGCCAGCCAGTAGTACGCCTCCGCGCAGTTATTGTTCTTCGGGTAAGATTTGACCAGTCCTTTGAAAGCCTTGGCCATCTCATCGTACTTGTCCAATTTCAGATAAGTAACCCCCAGCTTGTACAGCGTTTCACCGGCCAGCGGGGCCTTCGCGTCTTTCTTGACAAGAGCCTTGTAAAGAGCCTCGTAGTCGCGCGCCACCTCCCGGTATTGCGCCCGTTGAAGCTGGGGTTTTGGCTTTGCCTTGCGGACAAGCTCCAACCCGCACTCCTCCGCTGCTCTCGCGAGTGCCGTCACAGCCAGCTCGCTCGTCGGATAAGCCGCCGCAAAGTCCCGGAACGTTTTTCTCGCCTCTTCCAATCGGCCTTGCTTTAGCTGGCAATCCCCCAGCTTGAAGCTCGCCTGCTCGAAAAACAGCGATTTTGGGTATTTCACAACTACGGCCTGATAGTGAAACCGCGCTTCATCTATCTGATTCCGCTCGTAAAGAGATTCCGCCATCAGAAAGTGGATGTTGCCGACCTCCGGACGCGACGCATAGTTTTTGACGAAACTCTTTCCGGAAGCGACCATCTCATCGAATTTGTTCTGCAAGAAGAGGCAGAAGCAAGCCTCGTAGTCCGCACGCGGCGCGAAAACGCTTTTCGGGTCATTCCTCGACACCCTCCGGTAAGCTTCCAGAGCTTCGTCGAGCTTCTTGGTGTTGTAGTAGGAGTTTCCCAGAATGTACGTGGCTTCGGCTTGTGAATCCTGCGGAATAAACTTCTGGCATACCTCGTAAGCCTTGATGGTGTCCCCGTAACTCCCGGCCTTGTGGAGGCTCCATACCGCCCCAAACGCCGCCCGACCGTGGAACGGGGATTCCGCATGCTTCTCAACGAGTGTCTTGTATGCGGCGTACGCGCTTCCGTACTTTTTCATGTTGGCATAAGCCTCTGCCATCATGAACAAAGCCTCTGCCTTTGCGTTCTTTTCCGGCAAAGTCGCCTCTGCTTTTTGAAAGCGCTCGATTGCCTTGCTTAAGTCTCCCCTGTCCCGATAGGCCCGACCGAGGTAGAAGTTTGCATACGGCGCCCAGGGATTCTTTTTCCCGTCCGCGAGGGTTACCAATGGGGGAATTGCTTTCTCGGGCTGGTTACTCTCCAGGTAAGCCCGCCCGAGCCACAACGCGGAACTCTTCACCAGGTTCTCGTCAACTTGCTTCTTGTTGTAAACTTTGAGCAAGTATTGAACCGCCTCCGCATATTTGCCCAGCGAAAAGTAAATCTGTCCCGTTCGTAAGTTCGCCTCGTCCCGCCGTGGGCTTCCCTTGAACTTTTGATGATTCAGGAAGACCCGCAAAGCCTCCTCATAGCTCCCCTGCTTACGGAGGCACTTCCCCAAAAAAAACGTGGCCTCGTCGCACCGTTTGTCGTTCGGATAGCGATTCAGAAACTCCCTGTACTGGATTATCGCCTGGCGGTGGTACACCGGCCCCCGCACGTATAGACCGGTCGCAAGCCTCAATAGCCTGTCAGCTTCGTCCTCCGCCTCCTCCCCCGAAGACAGGCACGGCGCGAGAATCAAGATGGCACAAAGGGTGATTATTGTGACGGTTTTTACTGGCACCGGCTTGCGTAGGCTCCTTTCCTGCTCACGAAGGATGCGTCCCTTTATCAAGAGTCGCTGGCGGTTTACTCCGCCCCGGTCTCCTCGGGGAGCACAGAAAAAGAGACGTTCCAGATGTCCGCTCTCTTGCAAGCGTCGAGGACTTTGACCATGTTTCGCCATGCAGTCTCCTTGTCGCCCCTTAGAATGATATGGGAGCCCTTGTAAACGTCCGCAATCGTCTGGAGCATCTCATCGAGTTCTTCGACTGGTCTCTCGATCTGGTTGACGATGAATTTCCCCTCCTTGGTCACGTTGACGATAATCTCGGTAGGCTCTCTCCTCCCTTCGGCGGATTCAGTCGAGACCGGCACCTGAACGTTCAGTTCCGACTCAAACTGTGCATACATCGAAGCCGTCATGAAAAAAATCAGGAGGATGAAAAGAAGGTCTATCATGGAGGTGAGTGGGAAACCGTGCTTTTGCTCCCCGATTTTGCTCCCGAAGTTCATTCTGCGCCCTCCGCTATTACATCTGCGTATCTGGAACAAACCGCTTCGAGATTGACGATGATTTTCTGGACAACTCCTCTGAAGTAAGCGTAAGCCATTGTGGCCAAAATCCCGATTATCAGACCGGCGATAGTTGTGATCACAGCCATAGCCACCCCGCTGGTAAGGTGCATCGGGTTAATCTGCCCGCCGGTTGTTATCCCCGAGCTTGACACGCTCATGAACGCTTGAAACATCCCTATAACAGTCCCCAGAAGACCTACCATCGGCGCAATGGCGGCGATGTCGGAAAGAAAAGTTATCTTTTGCCAAAGCGACGCTGCCCGCCGGCCACCTTCGCTGTTCATAGATTCCAGCACGCCCGCCGGCCCCTTTTGCGACGCTTCCAGCCCGCTGCGGATGATGTGCGAAACGATGTTCCTGTTCTGCGCGCACAGCATTTTCGCTTGGTCCATCTTCTTCTCGCGCAGCGATTGTCGCAGACGTTTCAGAAAATCCGGGGGCATGATGCTCCTCGGATTGAAAGCAAGGAAAAAGTAAGTAACCATTGCCACCATCGCGATGGACAGCGCAAACAGCACGTACATCAGAGGACCGCCAAGTTCAATGATTCTCCATAAGGTCAGCTTCGCTTGGCCTTCCTGGGCCGCGGCTGCCGGTCCCGTCTTGCTGCTGCCACTAACCGATTCCGGCTTCGCAGGGACTCCCGGCGCCACGGCCGCCGTGCCTTCCGGCGAGCCTTCGCCAGCCGCGGGAACCGTCACCCGCAAGCATACGCCCACCATCGCCACCCATCCCACTACCAAGCCCCATTTCTTCAGTCGCCTCATTTTCTCTGACATCACAGCCCCCTGTGAAATTTCCGTGACTTTTATCGTCTCTTCTCAAGACAGCTCATTATTATTGTATTTCCCGCGTCGCATTCTGTCAATCAATTTCGGCTTCCCGTTGTATCGCCTCAGTCTCGGGCGGATACCCCGCCTTGGCGGTGGAGAGAAAAAGGGAAGAGAAGGGTAACCCCGCGAGACGCGGCGCAGAGTCGCAGAGAGGAGAAGGAGAAGGACTCCGTCGTCGTCTGCCGTGGCATGGGCATCTTGCCCATGGTCCCGACGGGCGTGGCGCCCGTGCCACGTGGGGGATGACTTTGTTTGCCGTGAAGGGTACAGCCCGAGCCCGTCGAGTGGGAGGGAGCCCCTCGATATCCCGCCAACGCCGGCGATACGTGTGCCTCTCTGCGTGCTCTGCGCACTCTGCGGTTCCACCCTCAGCCGCCGGTAACTGAGGCATTACTTCCCGTTCGGCTTCCTGCCGTGGCTTGCGAGCAATTCCTCAGTTTGTTGCCCATGCGCCGTGCGTTTCTCCGGCGGCACTTTCACCTCGCTCCGAGGAGAAGTTCGATAATCATCTGATCCAGCTTTTCGTAAGGCAGACGAGCCGCCATAAGCTTTTCGAGATCGTATTCGGTCGCCGAGATTTTTTCAGGGTAGGGGAGGGCTTTTTGCGCGCCGCGGATTCTCGTCAGAATCCTCTGAATCTGCGGGTCTTGCTGATATTCCTTAACTTTTTCCCTCAAGAGCAGGTAGGTTCGCATGTTCCCTTCCACGAAGTCCCACACTCCTCGTCGGTCTTCTGTCCGGTGAGGATGGCAATCGAAACTCTTCGTTCCCCGATAATCGGAAGTTTCGAGCATATATACGATGAAAAACGACTCTTTCAAGTCCTCCGCGCCGAAGCGGATGTCCTGGTCGTATCGCAAAGGCTTCTGGCTATTGAGGTGGATGCCGCTGAGTTTGCCGGATTCGAGAGCCTGGGCTACCTCGTGCACGCTGTTCAGCCCAGCCATTCGGACGTGCGCCAGCTCCGGAACCACTCCCCATTTTTCCGGATGGTCCAGAGTCGCGATGAACGCGAGAGCATGCCCCGCCGTCGGCAAGAAGATGTCTCCCCTCGGCTCGTTCGGCTTAGGCTCGATGGACAGCGCGTAATCCGGATAGTTCGTCAGCACGTACTCCGTGATAAGGTTGCAGCACTCCCTCAACCATTTCATGGCCTCTCTGGCGTCCTTGCTGCCTTCGACTTCCAGCCCGTCCCGCCCCCACCACAGATTGCACAGGCGGCAGCCCAGCTCGTATCCCATATCTATAGCGCGGATGTATCGTTGCACGGCAAAGGCTCGAATGTTGGGGTTGTTGTTTGTTAAAGCCCCATCCTTGAACACCGGATGCGAAAAGCAGTTGCTGCCGCAATTGGTGCACTTGATTTTGTGGCCCGCCATTCGCTTTTTCGCCTCTCGCACCAAACGGTCTCTTTCTCTCGCGCTCGTCCCCATCGGCACGAGGTCCTCCGCGTGCATCTCAAAGCTGTACACGTTCCGCTTCGCAAGCTCGACTATCACGTCAAGCGGGTTGATAGGCGGGCGAGTCGGCTCCCCGAAGGGGTCTCGCCCGGTGTTCATAATCGTCCATAGACCAAACGAGAAACGGTCGCTTTTTTTGGGCTTCAGCGAATATGACTTTGCCATTGCATCCTCCTTTTCTGCGGCAAGGCGATTCTGCCTTTCTGGAGCTTTTCCGCTCCTTGATCATACACGAAAGACCTTTCGTTACTTGCCAGAAGAAAGCGTGTTGGTCAAGAAGTTTTTGCGGCGGCGATACCCCAGAATAGATGGGATTTCTCGAAGCCTTTCCCTCCTTGCAGCGCTTGAACACGCAACCGAACTTACGAACCAGAACACTAAGGGGTCTTGTGGCGCCAACCAAATAGAATTATGCGTTGACGGCGCGCTGAATAGTTCAAGGAGAAAACCTCTCGCAAAGGCGCGAAGATGACTGAGAATCACATAGGGAGGATCCTTGGCGTCTTAGCGTCTTGGCGAGAGAAGATGGGGCAGAGATAGCGCCTCGATGCCATCGGAGTTCTACGCAACACGCAAAGGCGTCACGACGAACGGAGAGTTTTAGCCGGCTCATCCTACCGAGGGCACAACTGTGACTGCCAGCCGGAGCCTTCTCCGAGTCAGCGCCTTGTCGGCTGGCTTTCTAATGCGCGGCATCCCGCTCGCCGTTGGTTCGGGGATGCAGCACGGCTGACACAAGCCCAACGACCCCGCCTCGCACCGCACGGCGTCGTTCGGACAGAGAGGATTGAGGACGTCAATGTCGCTCGCTGCTGGAGAGAACCGTTATGTCCCCGCCCAATATTTTTTTAGTGATGCCGCTGTCAACCCGGAGGAGAAGACCGCCGTCCTCATCGAGACCAGTCGGATACCCGGTCAGTTTTCGGCCCTCGCTAACAGCTTCTATCCGCTGTCCGAGCGTGAGCGAAAGGTCCATCCACTCGTCAATGATGGCGGAAAATCCTTCCCTGAGAAGTCGGCGGTATCTTTGTTCCACTTCCTTCAACAGTTTCAGGATAACCTCAATCCTGTCGCACTCCTCGCCGGTTTCGATCCGAACAGAGGTACAATTGGGACGCAGCCTCACCGGAATTTCCTTTTTCTCCAGGTTGAGGTTGAGCCCTATCCCGACCACCGCATAGTGAATCCAGTCCAGCTCTGCGCTCAATTCGGTCAAGATGCCGCCGGCTTTTTTCCCCCGAATATAGACGTCGTTGGGCCACTTTATCAGGGCGGGAAGGCCGAAGAGCTCTCGCAGGCACACGGCGGCCGAGACAGCCGTGGTTATGCCGAGCTGCGAGACCCTGCCCGGTGCTATGGAGGGACGAAGAACCAGAGATAAGATGAGGTTCTTTCCGGGTGGAGAAAACCAATTCCGACCAAAGCGCCCCCGCCCTTTGGTTTGGTGCTCCGCGATGACCGCGGCGCCCTCCGGTTCCCCGTTCGCTGCAAGTTTAAGTGCAATGTCGTTCGTGGAGGGGACTTCGTCGTAATAATGAATGGTCTTGCCCAGGAAGCGTGTTTTCAGTCTCAGGCTGATTTCTTCTGGAAGCAGCTTGTCGGGAACGCCGACGAGCTTGTAGCCGATGTGCGTATGAGCGATGAACCGATAGCCGAGCTTCTTGAGGGCGCGGATGTGATTCCAAACAGTCGTTCTGGAGACGCCGAGGCTCGCAGCCAGTTCCTCCCCGGATAAGAACCTGCCTCGGTTTTCGTGGAAAAGTCTGACCAAATCCCGGTTCAGACCCATTCGGTCAACTCCATCTTCATATTGACCGCCCTGGCCGCCGTCGTCAAGGCGCCAACCGAGACGCAGTCAACTCCCGTGCGGGCAATCTCCTCCACATTCTCCAGGGTCACTCCGCCCGAAACCTCCAGAACGACTTCCCCTCGCGCCATTTTCACAGCTTCGTTTATCTCCGCAACCGGCATGTTGTCGAGAAGAATCATATCCGGCTGAGCTCCAATGGCACGCTCCAGCTCCGGCAGGCTCTCGACTTCCACCTCGACCTGCACGTTGGGATTGAATTTCCTTGCCCGCTCGATAGCGGTGGCGATCGCCCCCTCCTTCTCCCCGGCGATTGCGGAAAGGTGATTGTCCTTTATGAGGAACATATCGTAGAGGCCCATTCTGTGGTTCGAGCCGCCGCCGACCCTCACGGCGTACTTCTCAAGATACCGCAATCCGGGCGTGGTTTTCCGGGTGTCCATAATCTTCGTGCCGAACTGCTTCGTTATAGCCACAAACTGAGACGTTAACGTGGCGATGCCGGAGAGCCTCTGGAGGAAATTCAGTGCTACACGCTCACCGGTTAGAATACTCCTCGCAGACCCGTACAATCTCACAACAACCGACCCTTTCCGAACCTCCTTGCCGTCTTCAACCTCCTTTTGAAAATCGAGCTCCTCATCAATGGTCTCGTAAAGGAGCTGCCCGACTGGTATTCCTGCGACGACGCAGTCCTCCTCGACGACGATGTCGGCCTTCGCCGTACGGTTTTTCTCGATGACGGAGCTGGTCGTTATGTCCCCCGGTCCAACATCCTCCTCAATAGCCGTCGTCACGATGCGGGCAAGTATATCCGGATTGAGTTGGGGCATCGGGCGATTCTCCTGTTTTGCCTTGTGGCCTTGAGCCGAGATGAAAACTCCGAATGAAAAAGTCTTCCCGCCGAAGGAACGATTCGTCGTGGCCAGTGGGGCAGAATTGCTTGAGAAGCGGAGGTTTCGTCTCGCACGCAGAATCCCCCCCCCGCGGCCCTCTATTCGAGAAAGCTCAGATTCTTCCTTATCTTCTCGGCTCGGGCGGTCAACGCCGAAAGGCGATCCTTTTCTTTTTGCACAACTTCAGGCGGCGCTTTTTCGAGGAAATCCCGGTTTTCCAGCTTGCGTTTCACTCGGTCCAGCTCACCATTGACCTTCTGGTGCTGCTTCCGCCAGCGTAATGCTTCAGCCTCTACGTCAATTTCCGCCTTGAGGGAAAGATGAATTGCCCCCAGGGCCGTGATAGCTGAAGGAGCCGACTTCGCAGAAGGACGCTCCATCTCCACGGCCACCTCGGAAGCCCGCAGCATCTCAGCGATGTTGTCCCGCTCCTGAATCAGGAAATGATTTTCTTTTTCCCCGGAAGGCTTGATAGTGAACCTCACCTTTTTCCCCGCGGGGATATTGTACTCGGTGCGGAGATTTCGGCCCGCGCGAATCAGCTCGTACTTCTTCACGACGTTCTCTGCGACTCCCTTGTCGAAAGGTAGTTTGAGACGTTTGGGCCACGGCGAGATCATCAGCGGCAGCTCGTCATCGCGGGGCAGAAGCTCCCAGATAGCCTCGGTGATGAAGGGCATGAAGGGGTGGAGAAGTTTCAAGGAGTTGCTTAGCACGAAATAGAGGACGTTTTGCGTGCGGCTCTTCTGTTCCTGTGACTCGCCAAAGAGCCTGGCCTTGGCGTATTCGATGTACCGATCGCAGTAGTGATGCCAGAAGAAATCGTAAATGGCCGATGCCGCGTCGTTGAAGCGAAATTTTCGCAGTGCAGCGGCAACTTCCCCAATGGTGTCGTTGAGCTTCGAGAGTATGTAGATGTCATCGGAGGAAAGCGAATCGGTATCGAACTCCGCATTTCGCGAGCACCCCTCCAGGTTTAACAGGACAAACCGAGATGCGTTCCAGATTTTATTGGCGAAGTTCCGTCCGATCTCGAACTTCTCTTTCGAGAGGAACACGTCCTGCCCCTGGGCAGTGATGGCGATTATGCTAAACCTCAAGGCATCGGCGCCGAACTCCTCGATGACCTCCAACGGATCAATAATATTTCCAAGGGATTTGCTCATTTTCGTGCCGGAGTCATCTCTAACCGTCCCGTGAATGTAAACGTCTCGGAACGGAATATCCCCCACAAACTCCAATCCAGCCATAATCATCTTGGCTACCCAGAAGAAGATAATCTCCTGGGCCGTCACCAGCGCGTCAGTGGGATAATAGAACCTGAGGTCGTCACTATCACTCGGCCAACCCAGCGTGGATAACGGCCACAGCCATGACGAGAACCACGTATCCAGAACGTCTTCGTCCTGCCTCATATCTGTCCCCGAACATTTGGGGCAGGATTCCGGCCGCTCGAGAGAAGCGATAGCCTCCTGACAATCCCGGCAATACCAAATGGGCAACCTGTGTCCCCACCATATCTGTCTCGATATGCACCAATCGCGGATGTTCTCCATCCAGTTAACGTACACCTTCGTCCAGCGCTTAGGATGAAACTTGATCTTTCCCTCCAGCACAGTTTTCAGTGCCGGCTCCGCCAGCGGTTTCATTCTCACGAACCACTGAAGAGAGAGGCGGGGCTCCACGATTGTGTCGCACCTATAGCATCGCCCGAGAGCGTAAGTATGTCTTTCGACCTTTTCGAGCAGTTCCTGCTCGTCGAGGTCCTCGAGCAGCTTCGTGCGGCACAGGAACCTGTCGAGTCCCTCGTACGGCCCGGCGTTTTCGTTCATCACACCGTCTTCGTTCATGACGTTAACCGGGGGCAGGCTGTGGCGCTGCCCCATCAAGAAATCGTTGGGATCGTGAGCCGGGGTGACCTTTACGATGCCCGTCCCGAACTGTGGGTCAACGAACTCGTCTGCGATGACCTTCAGCTCCCTTCCCAGCACCGGCAAAACGACCACCTTCTCTCCGAGCTGCTTGAGCCTCTTATCTTTCGGGTTGAGCGCGACTGCAACGTCGCCCAGCATCGTTTCCGGTCGCGTGGTGGCGACAATCACGAAGTCCTCGCTGTCCTTAATCGGGTACTTGATGTAGTAGAGCTTGCCTTCCTGCTCAGTGCGGCTCACCTCCTCCTCGGAAAGGGCCGTCTGACATCGCGGACACCAGTTTACGATGTAATTCCCGCGGTAAATGTAGCCCTTTCCGTAAAGCCGCAGAAAGACCTCCTGAACCGCTTTGCTCAATCCCTCATCCATGGTGAACCGCTCTCGTTCCCAGTCGCAAGAGCAGCCCAGCTTCTGGAGCTGTTCCTTGATGGTATTTCCGTGCTTCTCTCTCCACTCCCACACTTTCCGGATGAACTTCTCCCTGCCGAGGTCCTTACGGGATACGCCTTTCTTGGCGAGGTTTTTCTCGACCGCGTTCTGCGTGGCTATCCCCGCATGGTCGGTCCCATACACCCACAACGTGTTGAAACCGGACATCCTTTTCCAGCGAATCAGGATGTCCTGTATCGTATTATTGAGGGCATGTCCCATGTGCAGGATTCCCGTAACATTAGGAGGCGGGATGGCAATGCAGTAAGGTTTGCCCCCTCTGCTCGGGTCCGAATGCAGGAGTCCTTTCTTCATCCAAGAATCGAGGATTCTGCCCTCCACCTCCTTGGGATTGTACTGTTTCGGGATATCCATGAAAACGCCGTTCCTCCATCAACGACTACTGGCGTTATGAAGCGTCCGGCCCCGCTGGCGTGTTGCCCGCGCATGCTCGGTATTCTTCATGCCGGTCGCTGGTTTTGCGGAGTTTCCTTTAGCTCGAACCTGTCATGTATCGCTCGCACGGCGGCTTCGGCGGCATCTTCCTTGACCAGGCAGGACATTTTGATCTCGGAGGTGCTTATCATTTCGATGTTAATGTTGTTGGAAGCCAGAGCATCGAACACCTCCGCAGCGACCCCAGGATGACCTCGCATCCCGATTCCCACGGCCGAGACCTTTGCGAAGCCTTCCTCAACAGTCGTTCCGCCCGCCCCCAGCTCCCGAATGACCTCCTCAAGCGCTTGCTGCGTTTTCCTCAGTTCTTGTCTGGGGACCGTGAACGACATATCAGGCTCGCCTTGCTGGTTCTGCGCCTGGACGATCATGTCAACGTCAACCTTGATTCTCGCTATGGCGCCGAAGATCTTGGCAGCTACTCCCGGCTTGTCGGGGACGTTGAATATGTTCACTCTCGCCTGGTCCCTGAGAAGGGCCACGCCGGTAATTTTCGCTTGTTCCATCTTGGTGCTCTCCTGCACTATGAGTGTGCCCGGGTCATCGGTAAAGCTCGACCTGACCGCCAGCGGCACATCGTATCTTTTGGCGAATTCCACAGAACGCAACTGAAGCACTTTTGCCCCGAGACTTGCAAACTCAAGCATCTCGTCCGCGCTTATCCTCTCCAGCTTCCGGGCGGAAGGAACGATCCGGGGGTCGGCGGTGTACACGCCATCCACGTCGGTGTAAATCTCGCACAGGTCCGCTTTAAGAGCGGCCGCGACAGCCACCGCCGAAGTATCCGAGCCCCCTCGACCGAGCGTGGTGATGTCTCCGCTGATATCCACCCCCTGGAAGCCGGCGATCACCACGATAAAGCCTTCCTTCAGTTTCTCGAGAACCTTCTCGCTGCCGATGTCAATGATTCTCGCCTTCGTGTGGGTGCTGTCGGTCAGAATACCGACCTGGTAGCCGGTCATGGACATCGCCTTGTAACCCAATGACTGAATAGTCATCGCCAGCAAGGCAACCGAAATCTGCTCGCCGGTCGAAACCAGCATGTCGTATTCCCGCCCGTGGGGATCATCGCTGATTTCGCGAGCCAGGGAGATGAGCTTATCGGTCGTGCCGCTGGCAGCCGAAGCTACAACAACCACGTCATGCCCTTCGTCTTTTGTGCGGCAGATCCTTTTCGCGACGTTCCTCACGCGCTCCGCATTCGCTACGGACGTGCCGCCGTACTTTTGAACAATCACTCCCATGACTCTTCTTCCTCACGCTTCTGGAGCGAACAGAATGGACATAAGCCGATGCCCCTGGACCGGATTGAGTCCGCCCTGCGCCGCCGCGAACTCATCGAACACCTCAACGTTATCTCTTTCAATTCCCTTGCCGCAAATGGCGAAGGGTACCGGGTCGGGCGTATGGTTTCTGAGGGAAATGGGCGTGTAATGATCGGGCATAGCCAGAACCCTATACTCTCCCCATCGCTCAAGCTTTTCCACGACTTTTGCGACGATCTTGGCATCGAACCTCTCTATCGCTGTTATCTTCTGAAGAATGTCCGCATTGTGTCCCGCCTCGTCAGCCGCTTCGACATGAACCACAACGAAGTCCGCCTTTTCCAGGGCATCAATCGCGTAGGCAGCTTTCGCATCGTAATCCGTGTCGTAATAGCCGGTCGCTCCCGGAACGTCCACTGCCCGCAGTCCGATGAGCTTGCCGATTCCTTTTATGAGGTCCACAGCCGCGATGACGATTCCCTCCACTCCAAACCTATCCTGAAACGATGGCGGGCGCTCGAGCTTGCCGCCGCCCCACAACCAGATCATGTTTGCCGGATTCTCCTGAAGGTCAATCTTCACCTGGTTTATCGGTTCGGCGCCCAGGATTTCACGAGACCTTTCCATGAGATCGCGGAGTAGGGGAGAGCCTTGCCCGGTTGGGAGGTTCGGTTCGATGGGCTGGCCGATGATGGCATGGGGAGGCACGCACCGCAGCTCTCCTTTCCCCTCCCGGAGAAGCTTTTCCTTGACCGTTGTGACATTGCGATAACTCACGCCCGCATAAAATGTTACCCCCTCAACCTTAAGCCGCTTGTTGAGGACATCTACGAGCACTTTTGCCTCCTTGGACGAAATGTGGCCCGCGCTGTAGTCCTCCATCAATCCATCCCTGACCGAGACCAGATTGCATCTGAAAATCACCTCGTCCGGGGCAGGTCGAATGTCAAGGCTGACCGCTTCCAGAGGCCCCCTCCCTCTGTAGTACAAGCACGGGTCGTAACCGAGGATGGAAAGAGAGGCGACATCGCTTCCCGCAGCCATGCCCTCGGGAATTGTCGTAGCCAGCCCCGTCGTTCCTTCCCGCGCCAGGCGGTCGAGATTCGGTGTTCTCGCAACCTGAAGCGGAGTTTTCCCCTGTAATTTCTCCAGCGGATAATCTGCCATCCCGTCGCAGATCAGAAGGACATATTTCATCCTCTTGCCCTCAAGACAGTTTACGAGGGCTGAACCGTTGGCCGTCGGGGAGGCGCCCGCTCCAATAACCTCCTCGGCAGCTTCAGTAGCGCCCTCGCTGAATCACATCCTGTCGTCTTCCCGACAGACCATTTTTCCAACCTAAGGCTCTCGCCGCTCAGGAAACTCTTTTGGCGTCGCACATCAACGCGTCAGAAAAAATCTTTATGGTCGGGACGACTGGATTTGAACCAGCGACCCCTTGAACCCCATTCAAGTGCGCTACCAGACTGCGCCACGTCCCGACCGCTATTTTTCAATTACGCTACCACAGCAACCGCAGGCAAATCAATAGCTTTTTTTCTTGCCAAGTAACGCCTCACTTACGGGCGGCTGAGGGTGGAACTGCACACCCCGCGGAGCACCCGGATGCGGCCTTGTACCGCCGGCATCTTGCCGGCTGTCTCGGGGGCATCTTGCCCCCGCCGAGGGCGGGACGCCCTCGGCACTGCCGCCGGGACGGCGGCGTTACATGGGTGGCAACACCGAACTCCCTTGGGCATCCCGGGCAAGATGCCCATGCCACGGCAGGGGACGTCAGAGTCCTTCCCATTCTCCTCTCTGCGACTCTGCGCCTTTGCGTTACTCCTCTGTTCCACTTTTCCTTCCCCCGCCTTGGCGGGGTATCCGCCCGAGACTGAGGCCATACTTTTTTCTTGTCAAGCCCGCCTCGAAGCTCAAGCGCCTTGCATTCCACACGCGTAGCTGTGTCGTCGGGGCATCATGGAGGCACGCCCGCCTTGCAAAACCCTGCGTGGAGAGCAGGAGGGCTTGCGCGCCGGTTCCCACCGTCACAAACGGAATGCGTTCTGGCCGCCCCATGCCAACAATGCCATAGCGTATCTTCGCGCCTCGCCCAGACGGGCATCGTGCAGAAAAACGCAACGTCTGATAAGAATACTTATGTCAACTTGACCATTCCACTCCACGACCTCTCCCCGTAAAAAACATTTTCACTCCGCCCTCAATGCTGTATATTTGTATGCGAGACCGTAGCTTTACGACCTTTGTGACTCGCCCCCAAGGCAAGGAGAAACACCAGGCATGGAAACCAAACAGACACTCTCCCTCGATACAAAAATCTCGCTCGGGCTTTTTGTCGTTGTATTCGTGGTGTACTTCCTCACGCTGTGCCCCACGATATATCCCGGGCCGAGCGCGGACGCAGTCTGCGATGTCAAAGGCATTGGACTGACACCGCCGACTGCTCACCCTATCTGGCTGATTCTCGGCAGGCTATTCGCACATCTTTCATCCAACACCGCTTACGTATTGAACTTCATGTCAGCCCTTTTCGGCGCCGCCACCATAGCTCTGCTTTACGGAGTCCTTTCGCAAGTCAGCCATACGAGGACAGCCGAAGAAGAAGCCCGATATCAGACTCACCCGCAATTGCGGCAAGCCGCAGCGCTGGCGGGCGCCCTGCTCGTGGCTTTCTCCCGACCGTTCTGGGAAAGCTCAGTTCTGGCAGGGTCAGACACTCTCAACACCTTCTTCCTGGTGCTCATCGTCCTTCTGATAGCGCGTTACGTCAAGACTTCCAAGTCCCGATACGCCCTTGCATTCGGGCTCATCTACGGGCTGGCGATTGGCAATTACCCGACCCTCTTCCTCCTCGCGCCGATTTTCTTAGTATTCCTCCTTGTGCGGTGTCGAGCTCTGCTTGACGACCCAATTGCAATCGTTCTGATGTTCCTCCTATTCGGCGTCGGTTTGCTACCAGCCCTTTATGAGCCGCGATTATATCAACTTCAAGGAAAGGATTTTGTCATTCACGCGAAGACCTTCGGGCTTGCTTTCTCTGCCTTCGTGGACACGTACTTTCGCTCCATGAAGCTCCTTTTTCTGGCCAAGAACGCCCTCTTCGATTGGACGCTCTGGCTTTTCCTCCCCACCTTCGTGCCGATCCTCTTCTTTATGATAGGACGGCGCGAGTACGAGCGAGGCAGCCCGACGGCCACGAATTTCACCTACCTGGTACGATACATTTTCGTCTTTTTGTTCACCATCGTTGGGCTGGCACACCTGTGCAGCATCCGCATCGGGCCTCTCGGCACAGCGGGTCTCGATTATCCCAGGTATCCGCGCTATCTCGGCTCATACGTGGTCGCGGGGGGTTGGTTCGCGTACGTCATCGGCTACTGGCTCATCGTCCTCACCGGCAACTTCAAAGCCACGGGAACCGATCCGGAGCCCAAGGTTAAGTACCGCAAGGTCGCCTACATCCTTGGCGTCATCATAGCCCTGGCTCTGCCGGTAGCGAGCTTCGTCACGAATTACGCTAAGAGCACCAAGCGCAGCGCCAGGTATGCCGAGCGCTTCGCCTTGGGCCTGCTGCGATCCAGCCCGGACAATGCCATCATCGTCGTCCCCGTGGCGCCTGTTTTCGCGTCAGTCGGTTCCCCCCTGAGGTATTTTCAATCTCTACACAAGGACTCCCCCCTCGGCCGAGAAAAAACCATCATAGACCTCAACGCAGCCTACTTCGATTTCCAAAGAGAAAAACGTGTCGAAACGGCACGCTATCTCGCCGAGACGGTTTTTGGGCGGAAGGTAGCTCAGCCGCGGACATTCTTTACCCCAGAACACCCTTTCGCGGCCACGTACGATGGCATACTGAAGTGTGAGACACTCAGGGCCCTGGAAGCACGCAAGAGGGAATCTGTTGTGGAGAACTGGAGGAAGCATCCCCGTCCGATATATGGTCTGGTGAATAACTTCTTTCTGTCACCTTTCCACGCCGGAAACGAGGTCATGAACAAGGATTATCGCGCCGAGCCTGCCGGCCTGCTGTGCCGCTACAGGAGCAGACTCGAACATCGTGACAACTCCACACTCATAAAGGATAACACGAGATTATGGAAGCAACTATTGAGTGACATCGGTGTTACGAATGACGCACATGCTCGGAAAAGGCGCGCGGACATCGAGGAAAAAATCATCGCCGAGTACTCGAAATCCGCTAACGATTTTGGCGTTTTCTGCCAAATTGCCGGGCGACTCGACCTCGCAGAGAAATTCTACCATCGGGCGTTAACGCTTGTGCCGGAGAATTGCTCGGCGGTGGTGAACATGGCGTCTGTCATGATGAGCAAAGGGGACAGCCAGCGCGCCGAGGAACTGAACAAAAAGTACGAGTCGCTCCTGAAGCAACCCGAAAAACAGCAGATAGATTCCCTCCGGACATTCGGGCTGGCTCTTGACGTCGCCCGCCTGCTGAACACGGCGGCAGCTCTGGCCTCCGAGCAGACAGCGGAAGCGGCAGCGAGGCGGCTCGGCATCCTCCGCCTGATCTCAGACATCGTCCCACGGAACGCGCGCGTCAGAGAAATGACGGGTGACCTTCTGTTGTCTTCGCAAGCCACCTTCTCCGTTGAGGAAGCGAGGAGCGAATATCTGGCAGCTCTCGAGCGAACCGACCCCAAGGACAAACCGCAAACCAAAACGATTTTAGGAAAGCTCGGTGACGTTTATGCCAGGCTCGACAACAACTCACAGGCGGAGAAGTTCCTTGCGAAAGCTCTCGACGCGGACGAGCCCATCACCCAGTTACGCCTCATGCAGTTTTACCTCAGCACCGACCAGAAGCCGTCACAGGTCAAAAAACTGGCCACGAACATTCTCGAAAAGGAGCCGGCGGACGAGGACGCTAAGAAAAAGCTCGCCCCTGCCAAAAAGGAGGCAGCCATCATCATGGCGAAGGTCCTCCTGAAATCGGATGGCGCGGAAAAGGCCAAAGAGTTCTTGAACCAGTACCTGACTCCCCGGCCGCAGGACGCTGACATACTCCTGGCTCTTGCCGCACAACTTCGGAATGATATGAAGTTGGACGCAGTCACGACCTGGCTTTTCGAAAAATACGGCGACATCAGGAAGGAGCTCCCCATATCCTGGATACCCAATCTTGCCGAACTCTATCTCCGCCAAAAGAAATATGACGCCCTCATGCAGATGAAGACGCCTGTCGTCACCGGGCCGAACACGGACCTGGCGCGGTTTTACTATTTCAAAGGAGTGGGCTACGAGGCATTGGGGAAAAGCGCAAACTCCACGGAAAACTACGAGAAAGCTATGTCTCTGTTGCCTCAGGACTACGGCAACTTCGGCGTAATCGTCGCCAACAACCTGTCCTGGCTCTACTTCAAGAGCGGGGAGCTGGGCAAAGCTTACGACATAATCGAGAAAGCTGTCGCGAGGGACCCCGCCAACTCCTTCATCTGGGACACCTACGGCTGGATTATATACAAAGGAGGTGGAGATTTCGACAAGGCTTTCGAGCTCATCGAGCATTCGCACCTGGCGAATCCTGATGTAGGGATCATCGCCTATCACTACGCGAAGCTCCTGATCGAGAAAGGCCTGACGGAGATAGGAATGGCCGTCTTGGAAAGGGCAATCGCGTCGGGGATTCAGAGCAAAGAAGAGCTTGAGGACGCTCAGAAGATTCTCGAGAGCGGACGGACAGAGAACGGCAAAGGTGATTCAGCCGCTTGATTTGCAAAGCGGTATCCCCTACCCCACCCGGCATCCTCACGGATGAAATGGGGTGTGGCGAGCCGGTGATGCGGAGAGCAGAATCCCTTTGCCGCGCCGGACTCAATTTTATAGTGCAATTGGCAAGGAGGAAACTCATGGCGGAAAAGCGTGGCAAAGTACGGCTCATGACCCTGAAACGAACGCAGTTTTACGAGATGGGCAAGGACCTCTTCGACCTGAGGGTCACCGAAATCCTGGAGAAGATCGGCGAGGAGAACCTCATAAGCGTTCAGCCCATTACCTACCAGCATATTGACATGGCTACTCGCGAGATCATGCTCGATTACGGGGTGATCATCGTTTACAGAGAAGTCGAGAAATAGAAAGGGCGACCGTCAGACTCTTTGTTCGCGACCTCTTTGCGTCTTGGCGCCTTTGCGAGGGGTCTTTTCTTTCGAGTATTCATCGGGCCGTCAACGCATAACTTTATTTGGTTGCGTTTATAAGCTGGCTTAGATCGTAACAGCGTGAAAACCTTAGTACACTCGTTCGCAAGCCCCGTAACGTATAGTGTGGGGTGAAGGGAATCCTTCGACAGGATAACAGGATAGACCGGATCCTTCGAGGAATGCGAGGTATCCAGTAAATCGGAACCCGTGTGGGGCGCCCTGAAAAACCAGGAAGAACAAGCAATCGGCTGACAAGTTGTCGCGGAGTTCGCAATCCCCGCCCCGGCGGGGTCGAAGGGTATACCGTCATTCTGGAACTGAAGTCCGCGCGGCCCCTGGTCACTGCTGATGAGATAAAGCTTGTCAATTATCTCGTCGCCACCCCGCGAGACGCGGGGTGGGCCCTGTCTTCAATTTCGGAGAACGGAAAGTGGATGTAAAGCGAAAGGTCAAGAACCTTTCGCAGGGATAGACTGGATTGCAAGAATCCCGTCCATCCTGTTATCCGGTCAAGAAAATACGTGACCGAATTTATGAACCACAGCACTTAGCGAGCCACGCGTATTATGCCACTATATTCCAAGCCAGTATAGGAGAAGAACATGATCCGTTCGAGACGCATAATCCTGCTTCTCATCTTAGTGGGCGCGTCATTACTCTGGGCAATGGTCCTCCCCAGACCCAGAATCCTTTTCGCCCAAGAGGCGCCGCGAATCCCCTTCGGTCTGAACCGTGTTCCCGCCTATCACAACGCCAGTGACTACCGAACGGCCAAGGAACTGGGTCTCAACTTCATTCACGAGATTACGCAGTGGATTGAACCGAAAGAGGGCCAATATATCTGGCGGCAATCGGTTGGTGAAAACAAGTTCCTGGCGCAGCTCATGGAATTGAAACAGCAGGGATACAAAGTCTCCATCACCTTTACCAACGTTCACATGGATCAAAAGCATCTTCCCGCGTACCTGAAGGGCAAGCGATTCAATGATCCCTATTTCCTGGAACGCTGGGAAGAATACTTGGAAGCATTTCTGCCCCGATACGGAAACTATATTGACTTCCTGAACATCGGCAACGAAGTGAACAACTATTTTGGCAAGCACTACAATGAGTGGAAGGATTACGTCGAGTTTTTCAAACGCGGCTCGGAAGTCATAAGGAGATTAAAACCGCAGATTAACGTCGGCATCGTTCTCGTAGAGGAACGGCGGGAACATTTCTGGAAAGCCGTCGAGCCATACTGCGACCACCTTGCTATCACCTATTACACCCCTTGCAGCATGTTCGGCAAATCTCCAACCGCCGAAGCGCTTGATAAGAAAAGCAGCAAGTATTTCGCCAGGCTCCTGGATGAGGCGATCCGCATCGCCGGCAAAAAGAAGTTGCTCATCACCGAGATTGGATGTGCCACGCATCCGGCGCTCGACTCCTCTCCTGAGCTTCAGGCTCAGTTCATCGAAGCGCTCTTTCAATGGCTTCCAGGAAAAGAGGGCAGGATTCTCGGCATCTCGTGGCTCGCGGCGATAGATTGGCCTTACGAGGGAACAAAAAAAGCCCTCAAGGGATACCTCGACCCGGCGCTGTTGGAGAACGAGCCGTTCATGCGATTCCTCACATCCCTCGGCCTGCGATACCAGAACGGCACCAAGAAACCCGGCTACCACGCCTTCAAACAAGAGATCGCCCGTTACCGCCAGGACGGACCTGATAAACGTGGCGCAGCGGACCAGAAGGACAAGCAGTCATCTTGTTCAGGGAAACCCGACGCGGCGCTGGCAAGCCTGTGGCGGATCAAGCCGTATCTTCCCCTCGGCCTTCCCAGCCAAGACGTCCTCGACTGGGCGAAGGAACAGGAGAAGTTTGGTTGACAGGGCGCGCGGAACGGGTTATCATTTTACTGGTCGGCGGCGGGTGTGTGAGCGCGCCGTGGTGGGAATCAACGCGGGCGCTCCGCCTGCAAGGCGCTGAAATTGGGTGGGGGGAAATGGAACTTGCCGGACTCTTACGAGCGCGAGCCGAGTGTCGTGACCCCGCCGCACGGAGTTTGACCCTGCGCGAGCACTACTGGAAATTGCACGGCTTCATGGAATCAGTCGGGAGGGTTCGGGATGCTTAATCAAAAAGAGTTCTTGAAGAAATATAACATAACAGAACGCCAATATCGAAAAACGCGATTGAAATGGGGAGAGCTCGCGAAAATATATCAAAACTACGTGCAGGTGCGGCCTTCGCTGGAGGCGCCGGCGTCCTTTATAGCAGAGTGCCTACGCCGCGTTCCCGACGTGCATTCCGTGAAGCTCCGCCTTAAGGACCCGGAACACCTCGTTGGAAAGATCATTAGACTACGTGCGGAGGATCGAAGGCTTGAGATCGATGCCGGCAATTACAGGGACGTGATTAGTGATCTTATTGGCATTAGGGTACTGCATCTGTTCAAGGAAGACTGGATGGCGATTCACGATTATATATCCGGAACCTGGGAGCTAAAGGGGAAGCCCATCGCAAACATTCGTGAAGGCGATTCTGAAGCGTTGGTTAAGCTTTTTAGAGAGAGAGGTTGCCAAATAAGGGGGCACCCATTTGGATACAGGTCTATCCATTATATCATATCGTCAAGTCCGGTGAAAGAGCAGCTGATTGCCGAGATTCAAGTGCGGACCATTTTTGAAGAGGGGTGGAGTGAGATAGACCACCGAATCAGATACCCCTATGAAACCGACAACGTGATCATCCGACAATTCTTGGTCATGTTTAATAGACTGGCAGGCAGCGCCGACGAGATGGGATCATTCATCAGATTTCTAAAGGCACAATTGGAGGCAAAGCAGCATGAGTTCGAAAAGGCAGTGCAGGACAAATCGAGGCTTCTTATCGAGCTTAGGGCCAAGTTGGATCAGATGAGAATCGAAAAGAGGGAAAAGGCGTCCATCAGGACAAGCCTGGATATACTGGACGAGATTAACTTTCAGCCCTTGCCCCTTAAACTTATGAACGACTTCCATGGCATAGAACTCCCCGGAATTGGACTTCTCCACTCCTATGGGAAAGCCTACACATTTGAACCGACACTGCCGAAGATTGTGATTCCGCCAGGCTCCCTTCTGGGTTCGGAGCGCGGAGACGAGAAGGAATCCCGCGAGGAGACGCACGGGGGAGGGCCCCTGAAGAAGGGCAAGGAGAAGTCAGGGGACGGTTCCAAAGAGTAGGCAGAGTTTTCCGTTGCGCCGTCGGCCGCTTCCGATTGCGTTCTGCCAATGCTTCTCCCTCCATCCCTCATTCCGACGTAACCCGTCTGCTCTGCACTATCATGACCGGGCCGGGGAGGGGGATTTCGATGCCGTGGTGCTCGGTGTCTGAAAGGAGGACCATGCGGTTGGAGCGTCGCTTCAACATGCTGGGGTCCACGGGGAGCTTTTGGTAGAGGATGTCGTGGCGGCACTTACCCGCGGAAGGCGGAGCGCATCATCATCTCTCTCTGAACCCTCGCCCGTGAGCTTGCTCTTGGAGGCGCGGGAGGGCGTCGTTAAGCTCCCGGTAGGCGAAAGGCGAGCAATGAATTGACAACTCTGTGGATGCAGGCTATCCTCTTTCCGAAGTCTCGTCACTTGTCGCGTTAGGGTCCGAAGCCTGCAGTGTTTGCCAGTCTCATCGCAGAATGTAAGTACGCAGCGTACTTTCTTTGTTCTGCTTCAGACGGAATTGGACATTTCCTCGTTTTCGGTTAGCAAAGAGGGAAGCAAATGATTTCTTCACTACGAGATGTCGTCTCAGTCGCGGCCTTGGTGACCGCGCTTTCCCTGAGCGCGTGTGCCGAGAGGCCGGTCCGCCTGCTTGAGAATGGATCATGCTCACACCGCATCGTCCTTGAGCCCGAGGCCAGTCCTTCGGAGAAGCACGCCGCCGAAGAGTTGCAGACGCATTTCAAGGCCTGCACGGGAGCGGAGCTATCCATTCTGGAGAAAGCTCCCGATGATGAGATGCCGATGATCGTCCTGGGATGCGGCCCGGTGGCCCGGGGTCTCGGTGTACACCCCGATGTAGCTTCCCTTGGGGAGCAGGGGTTCCTGCTGCGCACTGTGCCGCCTCATATAGTGATCGCGGGAACGCCCGAAGCCGGCACGCTTTACGGCGTCTATCGCTTCCTTGAGGAATACCTGGGTGTGCGCTGGTATGCTCCGGGCGTGACCAAAACCCCGCGTGCCACGGACATCGAGATTCCATCCACCGCCCGACTGGTGCAGCCGGCATTTCTCTGGCGACATACATCCTATGCCTGGCCAGGGAAAGATGCCGACTTCCTGGCCCGCGTCGCCGACAACTCAGGAGGGGGAAACGCTGACTCCCCTCATGGCATCCAGCATTCCCATGACGGCAGGGCCCACAGCTACTTTCGGTTCATCAAGCCGGGCGAGTTCTTCGAGACCCATCCCGAATACTTCTCAGAGATCGGTGGCGTACGTACTGCAGTGGAGACACAGTTGTGCCTAACCAATCCGGACGTGCTGGAAATCGTCACGGGGCGGATGTTGGCAAGAATGAAGAATAGCCCGAATGTCCGCCAGCATAACTTCTCGCAGATGGACTATTACAACTGCTGTGAGTGCCCGGAATGCCGCGCGATGAATGAAAAATACGCCACAGCCGGCGGAACGCAGTTCTGGTTCGTAAACAAGCTTGCCGAACGCACGTCGGAGGTCTATCCAGACAAACTCATCGGAACACTTGCCTATACGTACACGGAGGAGCCGCCGAAGGGAATCAAGATGCACCCCAACGTCGCCGTATGGCTGTGCCACATGTTCCCCTCCTGCGACAGCCACCCGATAGCTACCTGCCCATTGGACGCGAACTACAAGCGTCGGGCCATCGAGTGGTCGAAAATCTGTTCGCATCTCTACATATGGCATTACTGCGTGGACTACGCTCATTATTACAACCCGTTCCCCAACTTCCGCGCCTTGTCTGCCGACATGAAGTTCTATCGCGACATCGGCGTGGAGGGCATATACCTGGCGGGCATGGGCCACGGCGGTGGTGGCGGCGAATTCAGCCTGCTGCGTCCGTACTACGGAATGAAACTGCTATGGAACCCCGAACAGAACGCTGACACGCTTATTAAGGACTTTCTCCAGGGCTACTACGCCGCAGCGTGGAAGCCGATGTGGAACTACATCGTCATGCTGCACGACAAGGTGGAAAAGGAAAACATCCACATGCACCTCTACACAAACCCCGCCCAGGGCTACCTGACCGATGACGTTGTCGAAAGGGCCATGGCGCTATTCGACCAGGCGGAGGCGGCGGTCGAAGACGACCCCGAGCTGCTGGAGCGGGTGCGCGTGGCCCGGATGCCTCTGATTTACTCGCGGATGTTCCCTCGGAACGGCTACAAGATAAAAGGCAACAGGCTGCTCTGGCAGGGCCAGATCGCGTCACTGACCCAGGCATCGGATTTCATTAGCAGGATGCAAAAGCACGGCTTCCGGACCGTCCGTGAGGTTCTTGGCGCCCCAGAGCATCTGATGCTCGCCACCGTGATGCTCAGGACCAGCCCGAGGGTTGTGCACATAAGCAACGAGCACCTTTGGGTGGACGTGGTGCCGATGCTTGGCGGACGCGCGCTGCGCATTGTCCACCGGAAGACGAGAAAATGTGTCACAGCCTACAATGCCAAGCGCGATCTGTTCTTCCCCTTCTGCGGCGGCCTGGAAAACCGCGTTGGGGAGTCGTTCCGATTCTACGGCTGGATTGAGCCCGCCACGGTTGTGAAGCAAACCAAGACCTCACTGACACTCACGATTCAAACCGTGAACGGCTTTCAGTTGAAGCGTACGCTGAGGCTTAAGCCCAAAAAGCCGGTTCTGCACGTCGAGTCAACGCTGACTAACCCGGCTAAGAAACCGATGCGAGCCCGGCTCAGAAGCCATGTGCAACTGAACCTGGGTGAGTTGCAGAAGACGCGGGTGCGTTTCACTAGCCTGAGCGGCAAGAAAGTGGACAAGGACATCACCGACATCATCGCGGCACTGCGCGAGGGGGAGTACTACTACGACCAGGACAGGCCGCGTGGATCGTGGACCTTTATCGGAACCAAAGGCCTGCAGGTCACCCAGAGCTTTGATAATGACGTAATGGACTTCACCTGGCTCTACGCCTACCCGGACTATCTGGGCGAGCTTGAGGTAGAGCTGTGGGCCAAGCGCAAGGTGCTGGGGCCTGGTGAGAGCGTGACAATAAGTCAGGATATCGAGGTCAAACCAACCGAGTAGCTGTGGTGGTCTTAACCTCAAGATATGTTCGTCATCTGACACCTGAGTGCGCCATAGCGGATGCTGGCGGCCAACCCTGCCCGACAAGGTCTGGATGTGAAGGCCGTGCCAATCAGTGAGCTTGCCGTTCCCGTTCTCGTTCTCGTCGTAACGTCGGTAGTAACCGATGAACTCCACCGACGAGACCTTCTCCTCACTGGAGGAAAGAATCTTCAGCTCGATAGGGATGAGTTCCCGGTCGAGAATCATCGGATGAACGGCCACATCGGCCCTAAGGTCGGCAAGCCCTCCCTTTTCGAGGTCGGGATGGTCGTCCTTGAGTACGGCGCGCAGGCAGGCGCTATCAACAATGAAGTGTCCCCAGAAACTCTTTCCCTGGTCACAGGCAAACTGAATCGCATTGTAACCGTTGACGAGGTCGGTGATTTTCAAGGGAAGTGTCGGATAGGAATGGGTGCAATTGTTTTCCTCGGTGCCGACTTCTGGAATTCTGTACGTGGTTGTGCCGTTAATGGTGACTCGCTTGTTCGCTGTCTCCGGATGCCCGCCCCAGAGCTCCAGATAAAACTCGGCGGAGATCAATCGGCTGAGATTTTCCTCGATCAAGATTTGCATCATGCCGTTGCCGCGGACCTCGCTGCGGTGCATGAAGGAGGGGTGTAAGGACGCCTCGGGGGCATTGACGCGAAATCGCGAGTTGAAATAAGGATTCCCGTGCTCGATGCCTCGCTCGTGCCAGTAGCTGCGCACGAAGCGGCCGCGACCTCCGCGGATGTCGTTCGGCCATGCTCCGCTACTTGCGAACAGCGTCAGAAGTGCCCAGAACATCGCAACAAGCCGGAAGGAAGCGGCCGATTTCTGAGGACTTCCTGTAGTAAATTTCATGAGTACCTCCTTGACGGCGTGGAAATATACTCTCCCAGTGGCAAACACGAAGTCACATGTTCTGCAAGTTTCTGCTCCGGGAAACTGGCCGCCGCGTTGCCTTCGCCACGGTGCTTGTCGCGGAGCGCATCATCATCTCTCTCTGAACCCTCGCCCGTGAGCTTGCTCTTGGAGGCGCGGGAGGGCGTCGTTAAGCTCCCGATAGGCATCCGGATTCTCGGTTGCGAGTTTGGGGAGAGCGGACAGGATGGCGATGATGGCGGTGCGTGGCTCGCCTGTCTTCAGCAAGGCCTCCACGGCCCGGTCGCGGACAAAAGCATTGAGGTCATGAGCGACGGCTGAGACAAGCGGGCGAACGCTCTTTTCACCGCCAATGCTGCCCAGCGACCTCGCCACCTCAGCACGCACACGGTTATCCATGTCGTTCAGCAAGAGAGAAGCAAGCGAATCCAGACCTTTCTCGATTTCGTGGATTCCCAATTCCACCGCGGCAGCTCTGCGGACCGCGGGTCCGTCGTCCTTCAAAGCGGCGATGAAAAGGTCTGCCGCCTCCTTGCCAAGAGCCTTGCTCAGAGAGATGCACGCGGCAGCCCTGACCTCTTCATCCGGGTCGTGTCTCAGAAGCCTTGTCAGAACGGGGATACTCTCGTCGGAGAAATTATGTCCAGCGGCTGTGGCAGCCGCGGCGCGCACGTCGGCGTCTTCATCTCGACAGGCCCTTGCCAGAACGGCGGCGGTCGCGCTGTCACGCTGGTATCCGAGGGCTTCCAGGACAGCAAGCTTGATTTCGCGACTCGGTTCCCTCGCGAGGTAGCTTGCCAGCTTTCGCATGACGTTCCTGGCGCCTATCCTTCCAATGGACACCACAGCGGCTCTTCGAATCTTCACGCTGTTGGATGTTCTTCTATACACATTGAGCAACGCTTCTGCTGCGGCGCCCCCGCCGAGCTGCCCAAGGGTCTCTATCGAAGCGAGCCACACGTCTTCACTCCGCTCATACGCGAGGTGATTCAGAATCTCGCTGCAATTCTTTTTTCGACCCAGGAGGGAAAGGCCGATGACCGCTTCGCGTCGAACGCCGGGATCGGGATCGCTCGAATACGCCCTCGAGAAGCCATCGCGGACTCGCTTCAACAGACGCCCTGCCCTTGAGGGATAGTAGGTAAATGAACGCGGATAGAAACGGCTCATCCTGTCGGGGAGATAGGGATAGAAATAATGAACTCTCCCCTGGTGCAGCACGCTGCGGCGAAGCTCTTCGTTGTCCGCCTCGTCACCCTTGTCGAAAAGAGCCGCGAAAAGTTTGCAGAGCGATGCGGCAGCCTCCTTTCTGACCGGACCACTTTTGTCCTCCCGCATCCGGGAAAGGAAGCACTTCCCCACTCCGAGAATAACCTCGAGGCTTCTTGCCTTGAGCGAGAACGACGGCCCGAAAACCTCCTCTCCGAGGAGGAAAGTCGGGTACACTAACCTGGTCAGTCCCTTCACGATTTCCAGACGCACGGAGGCATCCGGCTCCTTGGAAACGAGGTTGATGAGCGAGGAAACCATCCTCTCCCGAAAAGAGTCGGGCCCGTCGCTCAACGTGCCGTAGAATGTCACCCGGTACTCGGCGCCCATAAGGACGGGGTAAGCTATCTCGACGATTGCCTTTGCGGCTTCCCTGCGAACCGCCGCGACGCTATCCCCTTTCGCAGCCTCAAAGAGAGCGTCGAGGTCTCGCTCGTCCCCGTAGTCGGCGAGCACTTGCGCTGCCCTCTGACGCACCGAGGCGAGCCTATCGGTCTTCAGCCTGTTCCGCAGGGAAAAAATGGACCGCCGATCGAACCGCCTGTAGTGCCTCTTCACGCGGTCGCCGAGCTGAGAGGTGCTCAGCTTCTCAATCAGCGCATCGAGGGATGCTTTCGAGGCTCTTCGCACGCCATCATCCGGATCGAGCCTGGAGGCTTGGAATAGTGCGTCAATTCCACGGTCGTCTCTGATCTGCGCGAGAACCCTCGCAACTTGATAACGGACTTTCGGGTTCGGATTAAGCCTCAGTGCCGAGACCAAGAAAGGGACGGCTTTTCCCCCCTTCTCCCCGAGCGCGCGAGAACTTTTGAGCAAAATAGCGCTATCGCTCGTGCTCAGTGAATTGATCAAAGCGCGGATTTCTCGCCTTTCTTCAAATGAAACTCGCGGCTGTGAGGTCACCCGCGGCGAAAGAAATGCAAGTGCGAGAACTGCCGCCAACAAACATGAGCGAAAGTAACGCCAATTCATCTGTCGCTCCTCCTTTCAGTCGGATGACCGGGTGGAAAAGGAAAGCTCCTGCAATCGCGGCTGAAACCGCCGCCGCTTCGCTCGCCCTCCCCTACTCCATTTTGCCATTTCGGATTTCGGATTTCGGATTGGGGATTTCCCATTTGGCATTCCGCAATCCGCAATCCGCACTCCCCAATGGAACCGGCTTGTCGGCGGTCAATTGCAGAAACACGTCCTCCAACCGCCCGCCTTCTCCGGACATCTCCTTCAATTCCTCGAAAGTGCCGATGGCAATTAGGCGGCCGTGATTGAGTATGCCGATCCTATCAGCCAACTCCTCAGCAACCGAGAGGGAGTGGGTGGACATGAATACCGTCGTGCCATTATTGCCTCTCTCTCGGAGAACATCCTTGACCAAGCGAGCGCTTTTCGGGTCGAGACCGACCATCGGCTCATCTATTATCATAACCTCCGGGTCGTGGAGCAGAGCGGCGCCGAACACAAGGCGCTGACGCATGCCGTGGGAGAGGTCCTCGATAAGAAAGTCGGCGAACTCCTCCAGGCCGAACAGGCCCAGAAAATGACTAATCTTTTCTCCCAGAAGGGCGCCGTTGACCCCGTAAAGGCTGCCGATAAATCTGAGGAACTCTTCAGCGGTTAGCTTTTCGTAAAGGTAGGGAAGGTCCGGCACGTAGCTGATGACCCTCTTGGCCGGGAGGGGCTCCTTTTGGACATCGTGCCCCTTCACCAGGACTCGCCCCGCTGTGGGCTTGAGGAGGCCCGTCACGACCTTTATCGTCGTGGTTTTGCCCGCGCCGTTCGGTCCGAGGTAGGCGAACAGCTCGCCTTTCGCAACCTCCAGCGAGAGGTTGTGGAGGACCTCCTTCTCCCCAAACTTTTTGAACACGTGTTCTATTCTTATCAAAACTCCTGCCTCTCTTTCTGGGCAATGGGCTCACGCACAAGGGAAAACCCGACGGGACTTTCCATTCGATACAGCTTCCCGTCTCGCCCGAGCAAAAAAGTGGACTTCAGCTCTCCGACGGTCATCTCCACTTCGAAGCCCGGAATCTCTTTCCCCTGGAAGAGGATTTTCCTCTCGGAAAGGACCTTCACTTTTGCGAGCTGGCGTGTCCTGGTGAGGCGATTGAGCACCTCGACGGTGTACTCTCGACCGGGACGGTATTCGCCACCGACAATCCACGGAGTAATCGGGTCGTACAAGCTGATACCTTCCCCCGCCAGCATCTCAAACGTCCTGTCGAATGTCCCCCATTTGACTCTCAATACAAGCTTCCCGTCGTGCAGATTTCCCACCAGCCTCGCATCTTGCTGGTCAAACATCTTCAGTTTGTATCTGACATAATAGTTGAACCCCTGAAGGAAAAGTCTCTCATCGGTCAGGGACTCCCCGGTGATGTGCGCCTCCCCAATGGGCGAGTACTTCAGGTGAAGGCTCGTCACCAACCGGTATCCTTCATCGGGGTAATCGAGCAGCGGATACGCGTTGAAACGGAACTCCCCTATCCGCTTTTCGCCGTAGTAAACGCCCATCCGGTATTCCGGGTCGAGAAGAGCGGGCTTCGATACGTGATGCGGATTCTCACGAAAAGAGTAGTGCTTTTTTATGAACAAGCCGGTCATCAAAGCCCAAAAGCTGATGACCATTAGTATCAGCAGTTTTCTTGCCATCTCCCTGCACCCTGACTCTGCGGCTGACTCAGCCCGACGCCTAAAGCGGAGCGGACAGCTCTCTCAATCTCCCACCGCCTTTGTACCGGCGGCAACGCACCTCCCCCAGTCCCCCTGCCAAACCGCTGTAAACGTCCTGCCTTTGTGGGCAAAAATGAACTTCGTCACCACGGTTTCCACGTCACCGCTGGCAGGCTCCGCGGTCAGCACGTTTCCGATGAGCTTCCCTTTGAATCGAGACCTCGCCCCGCTTTTTTTATCCGTGGCGCAGACGTGAATCTCGCCGTCTTTTTCCGTGAAAGTCAATATCCCTGTGCTTGCGTTGTTCTCCACCCAGAAATATTTCCCCAGAATATCCTCTTTCTGTAGCTGCTCAGTTGAATCAAAACCCGCCGCCTGAATACTTGCCAGAAGCGCCTTTTCTCTCGCGCTGGCGTGTCTCAGCTTCACAAGCAAAGCTATGAGGAGAATCGCCAACGCCAAACATAACAGCCAGCTTGCTGCGAGCCAGCCTTCCTGCCTCGCCAAACCTCTCCGCTCGCTGCCGGTAAGCCGAGACTGCGACTTGTTTCCCACCGCGTCGTTCGCGTCGCCGGAGTGAGCCGACACTCGTGAGCGCAGTTCGCTGTTTTCTTTCTCCATCGCTGAAAGCTCGGCGTACAAGCTCGAAATCTGCTCTGAAAGACTTGTTGTCTTCTTCCTCTCTTCGGCGAGGGCTTGCCTCGAGGCTCGAAGCTGCTCACGGAGAGTTTCGACGAGCTTATCCTCATCGGCGGTAGTTTCGCCTCCCGAGCCGCCGGCTTGTTCCTGTCCTTCGGCAGACAAGAGCCTGTCCGTCGCTTTCTCCGCCAATTGCCTGACCCACTTTGTCTTGCCTCCCCCGGCAGCCAGCCGCAAATACTTCTCATAATAGGAAACCGCCTCCGAAGCATCCCCCAGAAAATCGTCGTATATTGCCGCGATGTCGAGGTAGATTTCCGCGTTCGACGAATCGTACAACAGCGCTTTCTGGAAAAGAGACACAGCGTTTTTGTAATCTCCCCGACGATACGCCTCCACAGCCTTCCGGTAGTGCGGAGACCAATCGCGGATGCCTCCCTTCTTTCCACACCCCGAAAGCAAAAACCCTGAGATAAGAAAAACGGAGACAGCGATAAGAAATCTTCTTGCCACAACACTCCGAGAGCGCATGCTTCTCCCCTCGAGGCGAGTCAGTTGCCAGCCTCGTTTTTTCCGCCCACCCGCCGGGCATTCTTCTCCATAGATTGCGTCATCCGGGCGGGATTATCAGAACCTGCCCGGGCGTGAGCCTGCTCGGGTCCCGAACCTTGTTTCTGTTTGCCTCGTAAATGAGAACCCACTTCTTACTGTCGCCGTACACAGTCCTATACCCGGCAATCTTCTGCAGGGTCTCCCCCGTGCGGACAACATAGTACCGAACGTGGCTACCGCCTCCGGGCAATCGCGACCGCAGGGACGCGTTCTCCTTCCTCAATGCGTCGTTGCTCTTCTTCGCTTGCAGGGCCGCTTGCTCCTGCCGAAGGGCATTAGCTCTCGCCTCCCGGAGACCTTTCATCAACAACTCTTTTTCGCTTTCAAGGTCCCTAACTCTTTGCTCGCTCTCCGCAAGCTTCTTCGACGGGTTGGCATCCGGCGCCGCCTGAGCTTTGAGCCGGCGTATCTCCTCAAGAGCCGACGCCAGTTCCCCCTCGAAGTTTTTGTACGCAGAGGATTTCTCTACCGGGACCGGCAAACCGCTGAGCGACGTCCCTTCAGAGACGGCGCCCTTTGACGCGGCGGCATCGCCCTTGCTCGCGGCAACCTCCTCGCCGGGCGACACGGCCTTTCCCGCCTCCTTGCTTCTCTCCGCTGCCGAACGCTCCAACTGCACGATCCAGCCGCGGACTTCTTCCCTCTTCACGGCGTCTTTTTCGACCTGCTGATACTTGCGATAATACTGCAAAGCCCTCGCGGGCTCGTGAAGGCACTCCTCATAAATCAAGGCCAGCCGCATGTAAGGCCGGGGGGCGTTCGGATCGAGCCTCACCGCTTTCTCGAAACTCGCGATAGCTTGCCGATAGCGCCCTTTCTGCATTTGCTCCTGGCCGCTCTGGAGCAGAGAATTGAAGTCGCCACGGCCTTTGTTCCCCCCTCCGCATCCAGCTACGAGAGCGCAGGTTATGATAGCGATAAGATGTTTTGCTCGAAACCACCACTTTCGCTTTTTCATCCCGAATCTCCTTTACATCTCTATTTTACCAGATAGAGAGGGAAGAATCAAATAGGATGCAACGTAACCCCTCCGTCTCGGGCGGATAGCCGGCCGAGGCGGAGGAGGCAAGAAGGGAACAGCAGATTAACGCAAAGGCGCAAAGTCGCAGAGAATAAGGTGAGAAGGACACCCCGCGTCTCGCGGGGCTGTCGTTCCCTGGGCGTCTGGCGTTTGATTGCCAGGTGCAGCTCAGTGTTGCCGTCTATGTAACGCTGCCCCGCCGAGGCGGGGCTTCTCGACCAAAGGATTCATCCGAAATATGCCGCGCAAATACGGCCGCAGCCCGGCTGTGTTTCATGGCAGCCGGCGCCTACTTTCATCGTTACCTCTCAGCCGCGCGGATTGTTTGGCTCTTGTGACACACGGCGCTGCGGCCGGGAAGTCTCGCCAGGCGGTGGCAGCCACGTCCACCGCCACTCTACGGAACGACGACGATTTTCATGTAGCGGCCGGACTCCGCCATGCCGATGCCCTCGACGACGTGCTCGAGGGGAATCGTCTTGGAGATGAGGTCCTTCACCTCGACTGTTCCGCGTGAGATTAGGTCGAGAGCCTTTCTGTTATCGTCCGGGGATGAGCCGTGAGTGCCGGTGATGGAAAACTCGCGGTAGTGGAGAAGATTGCTGTCAATGGTTATCGTGGAGCGGCCTTTGGGAAGACCTCCGAAGAAGTTGATGTTGCCTCGCTTGGCGACGAGTTCCATGGCCTCCTCCTGCGCCTCGCCCGAAGAGCACGCGGTAATTACCACGTCCGCCCCGCGACCTTCCGTTTCCTCCATAACCACTTTCTTGAGGTTCTGTTCCGCAGAGTTGACGTACAGGTCGGCGGCGACTATCTTCGCCATCTCGAGTCGGTCGGCGGATATGTCGGCGAGGATGGTCTTGGCGGCGCCTCTCGCTTTTGCGAGTCTCGTGTGCATGCATCCGAGGGGGCCGGCGCCTATCACAAGGGCCACATCCTTCGCCCCGACCCCCGAGAGTGTTTGCCCGTTGATGGCGCAGGCGAGAGGTTCGGCGATGGCTGCCTCCTGAAAACTGATGTTCTCGGGAATCGAGTTGACGCAAGTCATGCGAACCGCCAGTGGAGGGACGGCCATGTATTCCGCGAAGCCGCCGTCGTAGTGGTATCCGATGGGAGCAAGGTTGTCGCACATGCCGAAGATGGACTTTCTACAGTAATAGCAGTCCCCGCACGGAACGGCCGGGGCGACTGCGACTCGCTGCCCCACCGCGAAGTCGCTGACGTTTTTCCCGACTTCGACAATCTCTCCGCTGACCTCGTGTCCTGTGATGCGAGGCGGGATGATGTGGCGGTGCCCATTGTGGTAAATCTTGATGTCCGTGCCGCAAATCGCGCAGGCTGCGACCCTAATGACAAGTCCGCCGGCATCGCACTTCGGGGTGGGGACTTCTTTCAGGACCATTGTCTCAAGGTTTTCAAAGACGATAGCTTTCATGTGGTGGCCTCGCTTGTTGACAGGATGTAGAGGATGTTTCCGGCGTTTGCCTCGCTTTTGACAGGATGTACAGGATGTTTCCGGTGTTTGCCTCGCTTTTGACAGGATGTACAGGATGTTTCCGGCGTTTGCCTCGCTTTTGACAGGATGTAGAGGATAATTCCGGCAGGGGGGGGGCGTTGTCGGCGAGCCCGGCTGCCGGTCTCTCGAAGGTATGTTTATAACATAGAAGGCGGCAGGAGCCTACAAATGAAGCGGGAGAGAGCCACGCGGAACGCGTGGTCGCAAGGACGCAAAGGCGCGAAGCATGAGAGGAAATCGGACGGCGAGGACGCTGAGGGTGCGGAGAGGGTCTGAGGGAGTCCAATTTGGTCGGTTTGTGCGGTTTTTGTGCACGAAAAGTGCAGTTTCTTGCGTCGTAAGTCATTGGTACATGAGGGATAGAGCCCTTCCCCTTTAAGCCCGAAAAGGGGCTAAAATTCCAGTATTTTCCAGCGCTTTCTCGACGAGAGGGCATACTGGAATGCCCCCCCGGATTCCGCCAACCGCAGAGAACGCGGAGAACGCAGAGAAAAAGGACTTCCCGGTCCTGCCGCAACTTGCGGAACCTGTATGTCCACTCTTCTGGCGCGATTATGGCATAAATGCTGCCATTTGTCAAGGACATTGCATGGGAGTTGCGCATGCTGGCTGAACCTCCGTTAGCAGGTAGGGCGGCGAGTGGGGGTGAGGAGATCCGGGTGGGCCTGTTGGCCACTAAAGCCGGTCGGTGTACTCGCTTCGAACTCCTTCGCGGTATTCCTTTACTTTCTGAAGGTGGTCTTTCACCTCGTTGTCTTGCAAAGAATCCTCATAGGAGTAGTATCTGGGCATATGCTCGATCACGCGGATGATGTCGTCGAGATACGTGGGTCCCGTGCTGCCTGCGGATGCCTTAGTGAATTCGACTACGGAGCTTAGCATTGTCCTTCCGCTGGGCGCGTCGTAGACGAAGATGCCCCGGTGATTGTGGTCCCACCCAGTTCTTTGGGCGGCGGGGATGACGAGAGATTTTGCGAAGCCCACGGCTATCCTCTTCTTCTCATCGATTTCTTGGTAGCGGACGGTGCCAGCTGACGACTCAAGGGCCCTGCGCACGCGCGCGTAAGATGAAACATTGGATTCGAGCCCAACTTTCAGGCTCGATTCTACATCGGGGTGAATATCAGAGATTGGAGTGGTCACGAATAGGAGGAACTCGTCGGCTCCCTGCTGGAGCGCGAAGATCCTCTCGAACGCCTGATAGAGCCTGTTTCGCTCCGGCGCTGGGTTGAGCAGGTTCCCGTACGTGTCGAAGTTGATTATGTCGAAGGGAAAGTGCTGCTTTATGCGTTGTGATAGCCCCTTGATCCTCAGGAGCCTCCGGAGGCTGCGGTCTCTGACGTATGCCTCCGGGGATAGGCCCTTCGTTTCGTCGGTGTCCTTGAATGTCAGCATATCCTCGAGGGGTGCGACGATTATCGCCTCTTGGAGAGGGGGACGGACGACTCTGAAAATCTCTGCGGCATCGCCTGGGTCTTTTTCGCAAATGATCACATTCGGGAGCCTCTTGCGCTCGTCTCTCTGAAGGACGCCCTCGAGCTCGAGCATGAAGACATCTATGGCCTGGCAGGCGCACAGAGTCAGGTATTTGAGGGAGGGTTTGTCGATCAGGTTCTTGAACTCCTTGCTTGCCGGCAGCCAGCCATAGTAGCGGGCGCAATGCTTGCCAATGTATGTGTCGTAGTTCATTCCCATCACAGCAGTTCTCGCAGGGACTTCTTGAGAAGCTCGTAGAACGCGGCGTCCCTGTCGGGGCCCTTTTTGGCGGTCGTGCTGGCGGCGTGGTACGCCAGCATCACGGCGCGGATGACGGTGTCCGCCTTTTTCTTCTTAAGCGGCCGCGAGGCGCTATTGATGATGATTTCGCGTCTCGCTTCGTCGACCTGAACGGGTGGGTCGTCCGGCTGGAGTTCGCGCTCTTTTACCTTTATGCGGTGTCCGAGGTGGTCGGCTATGAGGGTCTTCACGCGCGTGCTGGCTTCTTCCTCGCGTTCACTGCGCCGGTCCGCGGACCGCTTGCTTGCGCTCCTGGCTAAATCGTTGAAGAACGGATCGAGCTTCTCATGCAGGAACTCTTGCAAGGCCTTGAAGTGCTCATCGTGCTCATTGAAGCTGTCGCGGTCTAGGTTGAGCGCGTCTTCCAGTCCGCGATCGACGAAGATTTCGCCGGTTACCCATCTGCTGCGGATGGTCTCGACCTCTTTATAGTATCGGAGGAAGGTGCTGTCGTAGCCGCCGATGCCAACTCCTCGCAGCCGGATCTGGGCGCCGTTTAGCTCGAGGGGCCTGACGGCGGCCGCAACCTGGCCGAGAAGGTATCCTGAAAACTCCAAGGGTGAGCCGGCGACATCGTCGTTGTTGAATTCTATGAACCGAAATGTCGGGGAGATCTTTGATTCTCGCTCCGATTTTCGCCGGGTGGGTAGACGGATATGCCGGCGCAGCTCTATGCCGTCGAAAAGAACCCGGAAGTTGTACTTGAGAAAGAGGCGGTGGCGTCTTCGTATTAGGGCCACTGCTTTCTTGAAGTCATCTTTGCCGCGTTCAGTGGGCTCGAACGCGGCGAGGTCAATGGGGTGGGTTTTGCCTTCCTTATAGTAGGGAAGGGGCGAAAGGATGGCGACCTCCCAGATAGCCTCCAGGTAGGCTTGGCACTCTCGGACTGCCTTTTTGCCCGCGTCATAGAATCTCCGGTGCAGCTCCGATTGGCTGAAGGACATTTTTTTGCGATCTTTTTCGGTGACGCTTTTTTTCATTTCAGCCTGGAATGTTTGGCGGACGTCGTCGGAGTATATGCGGAAGCCCTGCTTGCTTGGGTCGTACGGGATCCGGTCATAGCGCCAGGTCCCCATCTCGACCTTCTTTGTCTCAACGTCATCGTCCCTGAGGACGTCGCCTCTGGCCGGGATGTCAACGTCGGCGAGGACGATCTGCGCGCGGTACGCATGGCCTTCTACGTTGTCGTCCCGATAGTGCGATTCGATCTCGAAGCTATCGCATAGTTGGCCGATGGCAAGCATCCCAATCCCCATTTTCCCGATGATGGGACGCTTATAGCCATCGGTTACGTCCTTCTTGTGCTTCCTTTTGATGCAGCTTCCGATACCTTCTTGGCTGAAGTATCTGCAGAACTCGGCAAGTGGCATTCCCGTGCCGTTATCGACGCAGGATATATAATCGAACTGGGGGTAGTTTGTGTGAATCTCTACGACCGATGCGTCGGCGTCGTACGCGTTGGTGACAAGCTCCTTGAATGCGGCTGCAGTGCTTCTATACACACCGCGGCTGAGCTGAGCGTGGCTCAGGTCGGCGACGCGGATCGGGCCATTGTCCTGTTTCTTGAAATGGTTCATTTGAGCACCCCGTAGTAGAGGACGCGCGTGGAATCTGAATAGGCTTGGGATACTGTGCGGTTTCCCACGAGTGTGGCCCCCTTGAGTGGCCAGGCCCCAAGCCGCGTCCGGGCTGTCAGCAGTAGGTTAAAGTCCGAAACCGTGGCCATGCGCTTGCCATTGCGAAGCTCAAGCACGAACCGCTTAAGGCCTTGTTCTACCTGTGCCTGGCGGTCCCTCTGAAGCAATGAGCGGACGTGGCGTAGCTCGTCGGCACCTATGAGTTGGATAGGCGATCGCTCCTGGAGCTTAAGGAGCCTTCGCAAAATTTGTCGCCGTGTCCTAAGTAGGAAGGGACCGAAGTGCACGTCTGAGTGGAGGTGTTTGGGAACGTACTGGTTGGTCTGTTGGCGTATGTCGTAGAGCCAGTTCCGGAATTTCAGGAGCTCGTGCATCCACTCGTCGCCATTATCTATCATGTTCTCCATGGACCTATCTCTATCCACCACTGTGCACACCCAGCAGCCGAAGCGTGATTTGCCGCAGCTCTCTGTCCCTGTCTCGATCGCGAAGGGGCACTCGCCGCCGCTGCAGGCGCTGCCATATAGCGAAAGCAGCCTTCTGTTGTTTCCGCCCCATGGGCTCGGGGCCTGGAGGAGGTAGGCCCATACCTCATTGTTGGAGTACTCGGCGATGGGTGTGTAAACGAAGGCGTTCGGCAAGCTATGTCTGCGCAGGCGTCCCCCGTCGTTATAATTCTTCATCGAGGCCGCGCGGTTCGCGGACTCCGCCCGCCGGCTTCCAAGTATGATTATTGCTCGTCCTTTCTTACTGATGGTGTCCAGGATGTACGTGCTCGTAGGCTTGATCTTGATGCGTTCCGTGCACCATCGAAACCAGCGGTTTGGTGAGGGGTAGCCTTTCCCAATGAGGTTGACCCAGAACCTGTCGTCAAGCTGCGGGGTCACCCTCACGACCTGGAACAACTTCGGGTTATGTTTAAAGAGCTGCTCCTTTCCGGCTGCTTCGATTCGCTTGAGCTCGCGCTTGAGGTAGGCTACGATGGCCGGGTTCTCCACAAGCGTGTCATTGGAAAGAACGTGGATTTGTTTGGTGCGCCTTTTGCGCGGCAAGGCGGAAAGGGCATAGAACACCATCTGGAGGACGGTCGTGCTGTCTTTGCCGCCGGAGAAGCCGATAACCCAGGGGGTTCGATCAGCCACGTAGAGGTCTCGAATTTCTGACAATGTCGCCGCGTAATCTACCATTGTCGGTTCCCTGTTAGCCCCAGACGCATTTCGCCCCTGGAAGGGCCGGGGGTGTCGGCCACTACCTTCCGCGGTCAGGTTGAGCAGGGGAAGACCTGCCTGCGTAACTTCCTGAGTGAACTACTGTTGAAATGCTACCATTAGTTGGGCGATTTCGTCAAGCTGTTTGCGTTGGTGGAGCGGCCCCGCGGGTCGCCTTCCCCGGGGGGGGGCTCTATGGTGCCCCGGGGCGAAAGGGCATTACATGGCCTTGTCACGGCTGGAGGCGGGCGGGGCGGTTAGTGGCGGGGTCGGGATCAGGTGGGGGGCTTTCTGGAGCGGCGGGTGACTTTATATTTCCGGGAGATGAGGTCGAAGAGGGGCTCGGCGGGGGAATTTTAGACAGGATGAACCGGATGGACAGGATGTGGAGATTGCGGATTGCAGATTGTGACAGGATAACAGGATGTACGGATTGCGGATTTCAGGGTTGGGGGTTGGGGTTCAGGGGTTAGGGTTTAGGGGGTCGCGGGGTTCGGATCAGGTGGGGGACTTTCTGGAGCGGCGGGTGACTTTATATTTCCGGGAGATGAGGTCGAAGAGGGGTTCGGCGGGGTCGAGGCGGCAGACGGTTTCGAGGACGTGGGCGATGCCTTCGTCGGAGAGGAGTCGCTGGAGTTGGAGGGCTTTTTCGTCATCGGGGTTGTCGTAGCGGAGGGCGGCGACGATGCCGTCGAGGAGGTAGAGGGGTTTGATTCGGTATTGGAGGGCTAAGAGGGCGCTTCCTACGAGGCGGTCGTTTCGGCCGAGTTTGCGGATGGGGTCGTGGGCGACGCGGGCGACGGTGTCGCCGAGGGCGACGTTGGCGAGGCGGTGGAGGATGTCCTGGACGTGCTCGCGGTGTTGTTTGGGATTGAAGTGGTGCTTTTTGATGAGGGCGCGGCCGGATTCGCTGAGGCCGGCGAGGGTTTTGCGCCTGATGTCGTGATCTCTTATGGACTGGTAGATGTAGGTGTATCCTTTCTGGTAGCCGAAGTATGCGCAGAGGGCGTGGGCGGCGTTGTGGGTGAAGAGTTTTCGTTCTTCGAGGGCGTGGAGGTTGTCGGAGAACTGGAATCCCTGGATGTTGGGGAGGGGGCCCTTGAAGGCGGGTTTGTCCACGGGGAGGGTGCAGTAAGGCTCGACGGCTATCTTGGCGGGATTCTCTTTTTTCATTTGGTCCGTGACGAGGGGAACCATGCGGCTGACGGCTGTGGCGACCCAGCCCACGTTTTCCTCGAGCATGCGGTGGTATGGCTCCGGGAGATGCCGGAGTACGAGGCGCTTGAGATGCCGGCCGGAATTGATGATGTTCTCGCAGATGATGACGTTGAGGTCGGAGATGTTTCCGGAATCGAACCGCCGCTGGAGGGCTTCGGCGAGGGTGGGCGCCACCTCGGGGAGGGCGTTGACGCCAACAGCGGTTGCGAGGATGTCGGCGGTTTTTATCTCTTCGCTGATGCAGTCAACGTCTTTGGCATAAACTGCCCGAACGCCGGTGACTAAATATGTCCGGTGCTTGTCTCCGACAATCTTTATCGGATAACAACCGTCAGCGTTGAGCCGGTCAATGATGTCCGTGGCAAGCTCGACAAAGACGATCTGGTAGCCGGATTGAGAAAAGAGCTGGCCCAGAAAGCCTCTGCCGATATTTCCCGCTCCAAAAATGACCGCTTTCATCATCGGAATCCGCTCGTCACGTGCCCATGCGTGATGGAAGGCTGCTGGCTCATTTTTCTTCTTCCTCTGTGAGGGGAATGGAGGAGGAATCGAAGTCAATGTCGCTGGAGCCGCAGTTGGGACAAACGAGGTCGAGGGTCGGGTTCTTCTTTCCCTCCGTCTCGAGGGCAAAGATTTCGCCGCAGGTCCTGCATCGAACCGCACGGTAAGCCGTCATCTGCTTGCAGAAAGGACATTTTATGTGAGGGAAGACGTTCTTTGTGGATAGCTTTTTCCGGAAGAGATGCAGAGGATTGGGATTCGTGCAATCCTCGTTGGTGCAGCTCATGGTGACTGTGGTGGAATATTCTTTCTGTCCGCTGGTCTTCTTAAGACGATAGGCGAAGAGGGAAACACCGCCAACGAGAAGAATCAGCGTGAGGATGAGGCCGACGGGCTTACGGGAAGTCGAGCGAGCCGCCTTTTGCCCTCCCCTACTCGCCGACTTGTCTATGAAAACCATCGGGAAAAACTTCGGCGAGCCACACGCAGGACACTTCATTCCCAGGGTCCATTCGACTTCGGATTCCTTCCCACAGGTCTGGCATTTGGCTGTGATTAGCTTGGGCATAATTTTCTCCCATTGGTGATTGATTAGTGCTGTGATTCGTAAGTTCGGAGACGTATTCTTTCTCTGACAGGATAACAGGATGGACATGATTCTTAGAATCCTGTTTATCCTTGCGAAAGGTTGTTCAGCTTTCGCTTTACCTCAACTTCCCGCTCACATAGTCGCTTAGCGGTGGCGACGACATTGTTAACGAGTTGCATGTCGTGAGCCGCCACAACAACCCGTCTGACCCCGCGGCACGCGGGCCTCGATGATGACCGTACCTGTTTGGACCCCGCCATGACCGGGCTGCAAGGTCTCGGACAACTTCTCCGTCAATTGTTTGCGCTTCGTGGTCTTTCACCCAGCGGCCCTGGGCTTGTGATTTACTGGATGGTCACGTCTCTGGAACAATCCCGTTCACGCCGATGGCGTGATTATCCTGTCAAAATAGCTCCTTTCGCAGCAGCATTATACGTCCCGGTATTTGCGAATTCATGTACTTAGCGCTCTGATCCGTAAGTTCGGGGACGTATTGTATTCTTCCTCTGACAGGATAACAGGATGGACATGATTCTTAGAATCCTGTTTAGCCCTGCGAAAGCTCCTTTCTCACAATACTATACGTCACCGTATTGCGAACTGGCGTATTTAGATTGGCGTATGCGGTTTGCTGTATAGCCCGTGCTGGAGGATATACTCCTCGACCGCGCGGGGAACAAGGTATCTTATGGACTGGCCTCTTTTTATTGTATCGCGGATGTCTCTGGAGGAAATCCCTATGAGCGGCGCCGCAACGAGGTTATGCAGCAGCCCTTGCCTGAGCCATTCGGGCAAGCCGAGCTTTTCCGTGGCTATCTGCTCGATGTCCCACCCTGGTCGGGGAACGACGACCAGAGTACACAGCTCGGCGAGTTCTTCGATGTTCCTCCACGTTCTCAGCTCCGGCACACTGTCGCCGCCGATAATAAAGAAATAGTCCGATGGCTCGCTTTCGGTTTCCCGAAGGGTCTTGAGCGTCTCAACGGAATAGGAAATGCCCTCCCTCTGCATCTCGATGTTGGAGACCTCGAAGAAAGGGTTGTCCGCGATAGCCAGCCCAACAAGCCGATACCTGTCGGAGGCGAGAATCAGCTCCTGCCCTTCTTTGTGTGGCGGATGAGCAGAAGGGATGAACAAAACCTTGGTCAAGTCATATCGCTCCCTCACAGCTTCGGCGATGATAAGGTGTCCGAGGTGTATGGGATTGAATGTGCCCCCGAGGATTCCGAGCTTGTTGTTCGCAGTCACGATTCAGGGCCCTATTGACTTTTTGGGGTTCGCCATTTTCTTAACGCCTTCGACCAGTTCGTCGAGTCCGCGTCCCGTTACGCATGAGATTGGGAAGATTTTCTCCTCCCGCACGCCCGACTCCCTGCGGAAGAGCTCCAGATTCTCCGCTGCGCTGTTGAGGTCCATCTTGTTGCAGGCCACAACAAAGGGGCGAACGGAGAGCTCCTCCTTGTGCAGTTGAAGTTCTCGCCGGAGGGTCCGGTAGTCTTCGAGAGGGTCCCGCCCGTCCACGCCGGCGATGTCAATCAGGAACACGAGGACGGATGTGCGCTCAATATGGCGCAGGAACTGGTGGCCGAGTCCTCGGTCGGCGTGCGCTCCGTCTATCAGCCCGGGCACGTCCGCGACCCTGACGATTTTGTAATCGGCTTTCAGCTTGAGAACGCCCAGGTTCGGAGAGAGCGTTGTGAACGGATAGTCGGCGATCTTCGGTCGGGCATCGCATAGTTTCGACAGAAGCGTTGACTTGCCGGCGTTCGGGAAACCGACCAGCCCCACGTCAGCTATCAACTTCAGTTCAAGAGCGAGAGTGAGCTTCTCTCCGGGTTTGCCTTTCTCAGACTGGCGTGGAGACCGATTCGTCGAACTCTTGAAGCTGGCATTTCCTCTTCCACCGCGTCCGCCCCGCGCGACGACAAACCGCTCGGCGGGCAAGGTGAAATCGAAGAGGATAGCGCCGGAGTTCGCCTCCCGAACGACCGTTCCCACGGGCACAGTCGCTACGGCGTCCCTCCCGTCGGCGCCGGTCTTCAACTTGCCGCGTCCGTTTCCCCCACTGCCCGCTTTTATTAGGGGCTGAAATCTGAAGGAAACCAGGCTGTCAACGTCGCCGTCAGCGACCAGAACGACATTGCCGCCGTTGCCGCCGTTGCCGCCATCCGGTCCGCCACGCGGAACGTACTTCTCCCTCCGGAAGCTGACGCAACCATCACCCCCTTTCCCTGCGAGAGCTTGTATTTTGACACAGTCCACGAACATGTTTTTGGCCACCGGTAGTCCGAGAGCTTTTCGATGAAGCCATGCTAAGGGTTAAGAGTCCGGTTTTCAAGTTCCCAATCGTATTGTCGGTTTCCGAAGGCAATTTCCGCGCTTTCGCCCGCCGACACGCGGAGCGAGGAGGGCAGCGGTATCTCATCACAGCTTCCCCGCAGCTTCAAGGGCCCTTCGGTAATAAGCGACCGGGTCAGGGACGGCGGCCTCGTAGGCTTCTTTCAGCATTTTCCTGAGAGGCTGGTCCTCGTCGGGGATTGAATCGAGGAGGGCTCGCCTCATTTCCGCGAGATACGCCAGCGTCCTCCCCTCGAAGCGGAAGGAAAGCTTGTGTGGTTCCGTGCGAGATGTTCTGAAAACCAGCCACGAACACCACTTTTTTTTCTCGTGCTTCTCGGCGCGCAGGTCGTCTCCGATAACGCTGAGAGTATAGTCAGGGTCTCTCTGGAATCGTTTCCTCATTGCCTCCACGATGCGGCGGTTTCGTGTCTTGTCGTAAGCAATTCTGAGCTCCGGCGAAGTGAAGTAAGCGGGGAATTGCTTGCGAGCCTCGGCAAGGGTCTGACCGCGCTTCTTCAGCGCGGCGAAAAGCGTAAGGGTGGTGTAGAGCGGGTCGTCTCCGTTTCTGACGTAGTAGAGATTATCTCCGTAGAAGAAATGTCCGCTTATCTCCGTGCCAAAGACGGCGGCGACTTCCTTCATTTTCTGCTTTATGCTTAGCCACCCCGTCTGCTGGATGACTGGCTTCCCGCGAGCTTCGCGAATCACTTCCGGCACACCGTTGGTGCACTGGCAGTGGTACACCACTTTGGGCTTCCTGCGCATCTTTTCGAGGATGTGACTTCCGATGAGCATTGCAATCTCGTCGGCGGGCACGACTTCAGCGTTCTCATCAAGGAATACCACCCTGTCCATATCCCCGTCGAACGCGGCGCCTATTCCTTGCCATCCGCTCACGGCCTCCCTCAATTCAACAAGGTTATTGGGGAGACTCGGGTCCGGGGCGTTGTCCTGAAGGTAGGTGAATTTCCTGTCTATGTTAGTGTGGAGGCATTCCAGGTTGAATCGCGCCTTCTTGAGGGCCTGAGGCGCGACAATCCACGAGGCGCCGTGCAAAGAGTCAATCACCAGCGATTTTCCTTTTCCGAGGTCCGGCCCGAAGGTCGCGGTGAGATACTCCTGATATTGGTTGACGGCATGGTCCCGCTGGTTGACGACCTCCCTCGCCGCGAGCGAGAGAATGGGCGGCTGATGCGAGGGACTTTCCGTAAAGCAGACCTTGACTCCGTTACAGCTCGCCCGCACGTGAGAAGCAGTGACATAGGCGAGGGCGTCTGCTCTGTATAGCTCGGCTGAGAAATATGCGAGGGGTTTGGCGATGTCCGCCCCTATCAATATGATGCTACCGCCGCGATTGAGGATGCCCCTGCTCAGAGACTTCATGAGAACCGGGGTATCGTCTCTGGTGTCCCCGCCCAGCACGACCTGGGGCGACGGCACGCCGCTGGACCTCACCCTCAACACGATATTTTCCCCCAGACGCCGGAAAAGGTCCGGGTTAATCCTCTCTCCGCGAAAGTCACTCTCGTCGCTCTGAAAAACCTTATCTGGGTTCATACTGGTCATCAAGAAACTCCGAATCTCACAATCCCTTATTTACGTCACCGGTTTCACGCTGTCGCCTAAGTGCTCCGATTCATAAGTTCGGTGGCGTATTCTTTTTTTGACGGGATAACAGGATGGACAGGATGTTCTGAATCCTGTTCATCTTGTCAAAGAAGCTCCTTTCACGACACCATTCATACTTCACCCGATTCGCGAATCCATGCACTAAGACGGCGGGCTTGCCGGTGAACCATTCTCAATCGAGGTCAAGACCGTCGCTGATTAACATTTTCAGTCCCTCGAGCGAAACAAATCTACCAAGCCTGACCACCTCGGCGGGGATTGACCGCACGAAAAGTGTATTGTCGCACATACCGCCAGCCAAGAAAAGAGTTTGCGGCCTGCCTGCGAAGTGATACAGGTTCATCGCGACGCCCTTGACGAACCTCGCGACCGCCCGCCGCAAGTCCTCCCCCTGTGCGACAAGGTCAAAAAGGCTGCTAATCCCGAGGATACCGCATTTCACGGGCAGCCCCTCTTCCGAGGGCTCGATCTCCTCATACTCAAGGTTATAATAGCGCGAGAGAAGCTCCATTGTAAAGCCGGTGAGCGCACCGCAGACGTAATTCCAATCGCAGCCGGCATACTGTCCGTTCGCGAAAGTGACCTTTTTGATGTCGCGGCTACCGACGTCAACGCAGACGAAGTCGTCCCTTCCCGCCAGGGCTTTTGCCCCTGTGGCAAGGGCGACCAGCTCGTTCTCTATGCGTCTGGCGCGGCCTCTGGCGTGGTGCCCACAACCGGCATCGGCGGTTAGCCCCTTCTCCAATTCAACGGTGGGAACTATCTTTGTATTACCGTTGCTGTATAGCTTCGTATAGCTGGTCCCGTAGTCGCCCAGAATCACAGTGCCCCTCGCAGTTTCAGAAAAGCCTCGATTTTCTGAAGGGTGCTGTTGTCCACTTTTTGGTCGCTCTCCACAAAAAGCCCGCCGTGTTTCTCGGCAAGGCTCTTGGCGAGGATACTCTTTTGACAGAAACTCTGCGAGAAAAAGACCACAGGTATGTCTGCCGGCGATTCCATCTCGAGCGCGAGGTCGGCAGGCGTTCTGCTGTCCATACACCGGCTCCAGCCAAGAATAATAGTCTCATCGGGAAAACCCTCCAAAATGCCGAAATCGCTGGGGGGCACTCCCCAGAACCCCGCTCTCGGAGAGGAGTTGCTTCTCGGGAAGTCGGGCAGCTCCGGCTGGATGATCCTGTCCACGATGCGCTCCATCCTTTGCCGCAGGGGGACGGTGTAACATTCGCAGTTGCTCGCCGAGGCGCGAGCGGAATCCAGATTCTGCTCTGTAATAATCTTCGTGGAGGGCAAAAGGTCTCGCAGAATCGCGCAGAGGTATCTCGCCCCTTCGCATTTGCCGGGGCCCACATCGGCCAATATAACATCAGGCTTGAGAATCACCGCGTTGGTGAAGCACGTTGTCAGCACCGCGCAGAAAATCTTCGGGCAGCGGCTCTCCACCGCACCGTAGTCCCGCCAGGGCGGGACTTGCAGCGGGCAATCGAGGTCAACCATGTCTTCGCCGCGATATTTATCCCGCAGAATGCGGGATGGCAAACCTATTATCCCTACCATGTTCCTTAGCTTCTCCCGTGGACGCATGGTCCCTATCGGATTTGGCTGCCAGCGCTGGGGGGCAGCGATTCCCGTACTAGCTTCATTAGGTCGGCGCGCCTCGCGGCGAGCGCCGGCGTACCGACAATCCTAAGAATCCTCGGATGAACAAACACGCGGGCGCGCTTCGCCAGCCTCTCAAAGTCACCGACCAGCCGTTGTATCGGCCCATGCACATCCTCGATCGGGCGCACCTCTCCATTGGCGAGCTCAATGTAGATGGGCCCCGCCGTATCCAGCCGCCTCCCCGGAATATCGAATAGAATGTGCTCTTCCCCGAGGGTGACTCCCGCGCTGAAGGTGGAGCGCATGTAGTCCGCCAGCGCATTGGCCAGGCGCAGGCGGCAGGCTTGGAGCTCAAGGGGGTCGAGCGCGACCAGAGCGTCGTAGAGGGCACCCTCCCTGGCGTCCCGCGAGGCACCCTGTATCGTGAGGAACCTATCGTAGATCGTGCTTCGGTCCCTCAGTATTAGCCGCGTTATCGAATCGGTTCCAAACCTTGCATTGTATTTGTCGTTGAGATACTCCAACACTTGCTCCTCGGGGCGCCACATTGTGTCGATGATAAACTCGGCTGGGCTGGCAGCGCCCTCTGCGTATAGCTTCCTGATGACCTGAAGGAGCATCGCGATAATGGCCCGGTTAACGCGATGCCAATACACCGTTCGGAACATCCAGTACCGGGCCATGACGAGGCTTTCGACGGCGGAGAGTCCGTCCTCGCGAAATGCGAGGTGCCAGCGGTCGCCCCTGGCCCCCGTGGAAGGCACCCTCACAACCGTCGCCGAAGGTATCAGCCGCGCGTAATCAACACCGCCTCCGTACGCGACCCCGGTGAAGGAACTGTCGTCCTCGAGGTAGGCCATCTTGTCGACGTCCGCTCCGCTGTCTATCATGGACTTGACGATTTGTAGCCCCGGAGGGCTGCCTTTCTCTGCCAGCTCCTCATGCGGGAGGAGGATGAGGGCCCTGAACTGCTCGCGCGTAAGACCCACCTCGTGCACGAGGTCGTAGATGGACTCCGGGTCCTGCGTCGCGGTTCCATCGCAGAACAGATCGAGCAGGTCTATGGCCCCCGTGAAGTCCCCGCGGGCCTCCTGGAACACGTGAAGGAGGGGGAAGTGGTTGATATCGTGGAGCAGAGCCATCACGAGGGCCTGCCGCGCCAGGGAAGGGCTGAAGAGCAGCCGAAACCGAGCTGAGTGGGTCAGGCTTTCAATCAAATCCGCGCAGTATGCGTAGGCGCGCAGGCAGTGAAGGTGCCGGCGGTACCCCGCTCCCGGGTACAAGATATCTAGGAACGATAACTGATTGATTGAGCGGAGCCTCCGAAACGAACGCGTGTTGCACAGGCGATCCACCAGCGGCGATAGCGTGATGACCCTGCCTGGAAGCTGAAGTGTCACCTTGGCGCTGCTCGGCGGCGTAAGTTCCTCGACCCCCATAAACTGAGAATAGGTGGGCTGTAGCTTGGAGAACTGTTCCTTGAGCCACCTACTAGTGCGTGCGTGGACGCACTGCCATGATGTTAGTTCGCTTTCTAGGAGGCGCAGATACTCCAGCTCCCGTGCGGAGAACGCGCTCGCCAGATCCGCTTCGTGCGCATGGATCAGCTTGCCGAATTGAAACAGGTCCAATCCCGGGAAGCATAGGGACTTGAGTTCTTCGCGGGTCCCGCCTCTTTCCTTGCACCTCTTGAGAGGATGGGCCGTGGGAAGATCCTTGGGAAAAAGGTCCCAGTCGCCTAGAAGCTTGGTCGTCTCCTGGGCCCCGGCCTCAGTAAAATTGAAGTTTTTGTATAGGGCGAAATCTATCAGCACAGCCTCGTTGGTTCCCTGCCGAACGATGATGTTTGCGGCGCGGATGTCTGCATGCAGGTACTCCTTCACCTCGTGCAGATAGATTAGGGCATCGCAAATGGAAGAGATGGTGGACAGGACTTCTGACTTGCGCCGTTTTGTCCGCCTCAGCCACTTCGCCAGGGACAGGCCTTCTATAAACTCCATCACGAAGAAGTTGAGTTCCTTGATCGCGCGCATCTCCGGAATGAGTTCCGGAGGCTTCGGCTCGTATGCTCCCCTGTCCATGATTCTCACCACATTCGGGTGGCGCATCTCTTTTAGGCACTGGATTTCCTTTTCGTGAAGCCGCTTCAGCTCAGGAAGGCTTTTGTCCCAGCCGCCGGATGCTGCGGGCGCGGAGAGAGGCATGTCGTATATCGGCAAGAAGAACTTGATCGCGACCGCATCACTCGTCTGAATGCACGCCGCCTTGTATACGACTCCACTCCCGCCTTGTCCGATAGGGACGTCAATCTTATAGGAGAAACGATAACCCTTGACATGTTTTCCCTTTCGAAGATTCAGTGCAGGCCTTATGTCGCGCTTTCCCATGTTGCACTTCCCCCTTTCACGATGGTTACGCCGGCCGCGGGCCGTCCTGTTGGTAACATTGGTTCGGTTAGCCTTTGCCCCACCTTGATGGCAGGTTACACAGGCCATGATGCCTGACAGCAGGAAGAGTTCTTGGACGAGCAGCTGCGCTCGTGTCGCTCACGAGTCGGGTGCTCGCGTCCCCCGTAAAAAAGGGGCATCACGCCCGGAGGCACCCCCTCCGGCGGCCAGATAGACTGTTGGGTCTTTCACTCCCGCTTCGGCGAATGCTTTCCTCCGGAAGTGGCAGCTATCGCACTTGCCGCAGGCTTTTCCGTCGTCGGCAGGGTCGTAGCAACTGTGCGTGAGCGAATAGTCCACTCCCAGCCGGAGGCCAGTCCTGATTATTTGGGACTTGGGTACGTTGACAAAAGGAGCGCGGATTCTTATCGGTCTGCCCTCTGCCCCGGCCTTTGTCCCCAAGTCGGCTACTCGCTGAAAGGCCTCGATATATTCCGGGCGACAATCAGGATAGCCGCTGTAATCAACGGCTGTCGCGCCGATGAAAACGGCTGTCGCGCCGATTGCCTCCGCCCATGACAGAGCGAGCGACAAAAAGATGGTGTTCCTGGCCGGGACATAGGTCGAGGGAATCCCCTCCGGTTTCCTGACAGGATACCAGGATGGACCGGATGTGGGGAATCCTGTTGATGCTGTCGAAAGAACTGTCTCGACTTCCTGCGATTTCGGCACATCCATATCGCTTGTCAAGGCCGAGCCTCCGACGGCCCTCAGGTCAACGGTCATTATCTTATGTTCTTTCGCGGAAAGCGAGCTTGCGACTCTCGTCGCCGCGTCGAGCTCCACCCTGTGCCTCTGCCCGTAATCTATGGTAAGGGCATAAACTTCAAACCCTTCGGCACGGGCAAGCGCCAACGTCGTGGTGGAATCAATCCCGCCGCTGAGCAACACAACAGCTTTCTTCGGCAAGTCTCATACTCCTGTCTTGTCCGGCGACCAGATGTACTTGTGAAGCTGAAGATTCAAGCGAACCGTTAGGTTGTCCGCGAGTATCCATTCCGCGAGCGTGCGAGGCTGAAGCGTCCCAAAAGCTGGCGAAAAGAGAACCATGCACCGCCGGAGAAGCTCGTAATCTTCCACGATGGACTTCGCCCATTCGTAATCACGTCGCGATTGGAGGACGAACTTCACCTCGTCCGTCCTCAAGAGGCGGTCCATATTCTCCCAGAACATTCTCTCCGATTGGCCGCTGTCAGGGCACTTCACGTCAACGATCCTGACAATCCCTTTCGGCAAGATACCTATATCGAGGGTTCCGTTGGTGTCCACGAGGACGGTCTTGGCCTTTTGCAGTAGCGCCTCCGCGAGCTCCGGTGTCTCGCCCTGAAGGAGAGGTTCTCCTCCGGTGATCTCCACCAGTTGGGTCCCGCCGAAGGCGGGATAGGCCGCGAGTCGCTCGACCAGTTCTTCGACCGGCAACTCCTCCCCGCCATCATAGGCGTATGTCGTGTCGCAGTATTTACACCTCAAGTTGCATCCCGTCAACCGCACGAACACACATGGCAGGCCCGCGAACCACGATTCCCCCTGTATGCTCTTAAAAATCTCGTTGACCAACAGAGCCATTTATTTTTCTTCCCAATAGGACGCGCAGCTTTCCGGCGTCTCGTGAACGCTAACCTTTGAAAGCTTGATTTCGCCGGAGCTCAGGGCCCGGCTGAGTTTCGCGTACACGTATCGGGCGATGTTCTCAGAGGAGGGGTTCTCTTCATCGAACGGCGGGATTTCGCTCAAGTTCTTGTGGTCCAGCTCCGCCAAAACCGCCATCAGCGCTGCCCTGATCTCGCCGAAATCAATCGCCACTCCAATCGCATTCAGCTTCTCAGCCCGGACAAAGACTTCCACAGTCCAGTTGTGGCCGTGGAGATGCTCGCACTTCCCCGGATAGCCTTTCAACCGGTGAGCGGCGGAGAAATCCTCTCGAACGCTGACCTCAAACATCATTGTATCTCCCTTACATCACGGGAACAATTCGCCAACCCTCAGCTCTAACTTTACCACTCTCTCCGCTCTGTCGTCAACCGGGGCATGGGGTGCGCAGAGCTGCGGAATGGAGCGACCCGTGGAGGGCGGGGAGGGAAAAGCGGAAGAGAAGAGTAACGCAAAGGCGCAGGGTCGCAGAGGAGAGGATGAGAAGGACCCCGTGGTCGCCTGCCGTGACATAGGCATCTTGCCCATGATTTCTCCACGGGCGGGATGCCCGTGCCCAGGTGGGGCACGGCTTTTTTTGCCGTGAAGGGTGCAGCCCGAGCTGATCGAGGGCAAGCGAGCCCCTCGATATAGCCGGCAGGACGCTGGCGCTACGTAAGCCTCTCTGCGTGCTCTGCGCACTCTGCGATTTCCCCTCAGCCGACCGTAACTGAGGCATTAGGTGCTGGGAATCTATTTTGTTGACACCATCGTGAGGAAAAGGTAAATCCCGTTTGGAGCAATGTGCGGGCGGAAGATGCTCAAAAGAGGAGGTTCACAATGAGATTCCTATTGGTGTGCGCGTTGATAGCGATGTTGCCAATTGGCTTGAGCTCGGCAGGAAGCATCGCCGAGGAGGCCGAAGCCAAAAAAGGCGGCTCACTTGAGAAATTGCTCACGACGTATCTTCAGAACCGGCTGGAGGCGGCTCGCCTCGGTCTAAAACATGTCCAGAGGCTGCACGAGACGGGGGTGGTGACTGTGCCCGAGGTTCTGGCCGCGGAAGACGAGGTTGACAAATGGCAGCTTCATTTACGCCTGGCTACAGAAGAGAAGCTAATCGTCTCTCATCCGGTCTTCAGCGAAGTGCGAAGGGAGTTCGGCGTTCCGGAAATCAGCAAATCGGTGGAGGTGAAGATAAGGAGAGCTACCTCAGCAGTGATTCGCGAATACCTTCAGAAAAAACTTCGAAGAGCAGAGCGAGGGTCAGAAGCGGTCTCGACTCTTCACAGCTTCGGGCGCGCGACCGAATCGGAGATGCTGGCGGCGAAGAGCAAGGTGGACGGACTCAAACTGTTGCTTGAGGTTGAGCGGATTAAGTTTCGAGAAAGCAGGGAGTAAGCCCCGGCGTCGCTGCTGGTTCATGCCCGCAGGGATCTTCCGGACACGGCAGAGGAAATTACGGGGAAGCGACCGTTGCCCACCAACGAAATCGCCGGATGCGTGAAGGGGCGACTTTACGAGAAAACCTTTTGGGAACGTATTCCATTGGCGCTCAAGCAGTTAAACTGTGCTCGGCCCGAAGAGACGGCGCCAAGAGGATAGGATAGCTCGGCGCCGCTCTTCTCCAAGGGAGAACGGGAGGAAGTTCGCCCAGTCTCGCAACCTGCCAACGAGGGAACCGAGAGCACCCTCCGCACGTTAAAAGAGAATGAATAAAGGGGGTAATCCCACGAAACGCTGCGGGGCAATTCCTTTTGAACTGTTGCTGATACCATCGTCGGCGTTAGCGCAGCAGGCAAAGGCGGAGGATTCGCTCTTCCCCACTCAGGAAACCCCCCTTCCTCGGAGCAGTCCTCCGCCTACACCACACAATGCCTTCGGCCGCGCTTCCAATCTGCTCCGCTCAGGCTTTTGGCTTCAAGAGGGTGCGCCTCGGCACTTATGCAAGAGGCGCCCCTGCGCTATGTGCTGATTGCGCCGATAGGGCATTCGCATCAACATATTGTCAAAGGTTGTGTGTGGCGCGGGGAAGGAGCGTGCCCGCTTAGCCCAACTTCCGCACTTTGTAGTTTTGTAGTAAGGAATAAAAACGAACTGCGATTTTTCTATCACTACATTTCAGCATTTGTGATGACGAGCGAAATGAGGAAATAAGAAAGCACGCCCGGCAGGACTTGAACCTGCGACCTACGGATTAGAAATCCGTTGCTCTATCCAACTGAGCTACGGGCGCCCCACTCGCAAGCCGTTGCTGCTGTGGCGATACCGACGAGGACACTTCCTTAGGCTTTTTTCCTGGCGGGTGGTTGTCAGATATACTGACGAAGTCTCTCGACTCTCTTTTCACCAGCGAGTATCCTGTCCATGAGAATAGCAAAGTCTTGGAGCGCATACAAGGCCTTTTCGTCATGTGTTGTAAGACCTCACTTAGGGGTGGCTCGGGGTGAAACCGCCCGTAACTGAGGCATTAGAAACGGGCGACGATTTTTATTGACATGAGTTAGCGTGCGCTTATAATGTTAGGAATACGAAAGTTTAGCAACCGTCAATTTCCGGAGAGACAGGATGACTGAGACCCCGGCTTTGTCTGCCAGCCTTGAAGACTATCTGCAGACGATCTACCAGCTCGTCGAGGAAAGGCGAGTGGCAAGGGTTCGGGACATTTCGGCGCGGATGAAGGTGAACATGTCCTCGGTAACCGGGGCGCTGAAACAGCTATCGTCTTACAATCTCGTGGACTACGAGCCGTACCACGTAATCACGCTGACGGATGTCGGCTCGGTTCGTGCCAGGGAATTGGTGCGACGGCACAACATCCTGAAGAACTTTCTTTTGAACATGTTTTCACTGGACCCGGTGGTGGCGGAGGATAATGCGCACCGCATGGAGCACGCAATAGACGGCGAGACACTGGAACGCTTCGTCCGGTTTGCGGAATTCGTTGCGCACTGTCCTCGCGCGGGGCGACAGTGGATCGAGTCGTTTCCCACTTTCTGCGAGAAGAGTGCCCCGAATGAACAATGTGAGCGCTGCGTGAAATCATGCTTGAAAACGATCCGCGAAATGAGGAAAAGGCAACTTCAGCGGCGGGAGGATTCCTCCGGCAATGTGCCTTTAACTCACTTAGAGCCGGGCGAAAAGGGGCGCGTGGTGAAAGTCGGTGGGCAGGGGGTTATTCGCAAGAAGATCGTCGAGATGGGGCTTGTGCCCGGAACCACCATCGAGGTGGAAAAACTGGCGCCCCTCGGCGACCCGATGGAGCTCAAGGTGAAAGGCTATCATCTGTCCCTGAGGAAGGAGGAGGCAGCGGGCGTCCTCATCCAGCAGTTGGATGAACAGACAGATAGAGGAGGTTCAAAGAAGTGAGCCGTGCCCGGCGGCAAGGCGCCAGCAAACCGGCGATTTCCCTTAGCATGGTGGAGAGTGGGCGCGAAGTTCGGCTCGTGGCAGTGCGGGCCGGACGCGGGCTTGCCCAACACCTCGCTGACATGGGTTTCGTCCCCGGCGGTGAGATACGTGTAGTGAGCAATAACGTCGTGGGTCCGCTGGTCGTGCTGGTCAAGGGCAGCCGGTTAGTGATAGGCCGCGGAATGGCGCACAAGATAATGGTGGAGTGATTCTCTTTTTTTGCGGGCAGAGTTGGCCTACGCTAAGTTTGTTTTGGCGGGCGAAAGGACGCATCCCTTATGAAAAACGCCCAAACCACCATCACAATCGGACTCGCCGGCAACCCCAACTCCGGCAAGACGACGGTCTTCAATAGCCTGACGGGCTCCCGTCAGCACGTCGGCAATTACCCCGGCGTAACGGTGGAAAAGAAGGAGGGTTTTCGTGACCACAAGGGCCGTACGATAAGAATCGTTGATTTGCCCGGCGCCTACAGCCTGACCACCCATTCCATCGAGGAACTTATCGCCCGCAACTTCGTCATCGAGGAGAAGCCGGACGTCGTCGTGGACATAGTTGACGCGACGAATCTGGAAAGGAACCTCTATCTGGCGGTGCAATTCATGGAACTGGGGGCGCCGCTGGTTCTGGCGCTGAACATGAGCGACCTGGCAAAAGCTCACGGACACGAAATTAACTACGAGCAATTATCGGGTCTTCTGGGGTGTGCGGTCATTCCCACCGTTGCGACAAAAGGGGAGGGAATGAGCGAGCTGCTCGACGCGGTGACCGGGGTGGCCTCAGGAAAACATGCTCTGCATGCCGTTACCGTGAGATACGGCCCCGAGATCGAGGACGAACTTGCCAGGCTCTCACGGCTTCTCGACGAATGCCCCGAGCTTGGCAAACATCATAGTCTCCGATGGCTGGCGGTGAAGCTCCTCGAAAACGACAGCGACGTCAAGAAGAAGATTCGGCGACAATGTCGCAAAGGGGAGGAGATTCTATCCGCAGCGGAGCGGAGTAGTCGGCACTTGGAAAGGGTGTTCGGGGATGTCCCTGAGATCATTATCGCCGACCGCCGGTACGGGTTCATTTCCGGCGCCTGCCGGGAGAGCGTCCGCACCACTGTCCAGTCCCGCTACGACACTTCGGAGAGAATTGATTCCATCCTCACGAATCGGGTTATCGGGCTGCCCCTGTTCTTCGGGCTGATGTATTTGGTTTTCCAGCTCACCTTTGCTCTGGGCGACCCTGTGATGGGGCTGCTCGAGCAGTTCTTCTCCTGGCTTGGCGGGGTAATATCCCTGCTGTGGCCGCGGGTTTCGGACAGCGCCCTTAAATCGCTCCTCGTTGACGGGGTCATCGGGGGAGTCGGTTCCGTCGTCTCTTTCCTGCCGAACATTATGTTCCTGTTCCTGTCCATCGCTATTCTGGAAGATTCCGGCTACATGGCAAGGGCCGCCTTCATTATGGACCGCATCATGCATAAGGTGGGACTCCACGGGAAAAGCTTCATCCCAATGCTGATCGGATTCGGCTGTTCCGTCCCGGCGATCATGGCAACCAGGACGCTCGAGAACAAAACCGATCGGCTCACCACCATCCTGGTAGTCCCCCTGATAAGTTGCGGGGCGAGGCTGACGATCTATCTGCTGATCATTCCTGCGTTTTTTCCTCTGGCGTGGCGGGCGCCTCTGCTGTGGATCATGTACTTGATCGGCATACTTCTGGCAATGCTGGCGGCAAGGCTCATCCGTTCGACCTTACTCAGGGGAAAAGCAACACCCTTCGTGATGGAGCTTCCCCCCTACCGGATGCCGACGCTCAGGGGCGTGGTCATCCATATGTGGGAGCGCGCATGGCTGTTTTTGAAAAAGGCCGGCACAATCATTCTGGCCATTTCGATTGTCTTGTGGGCTCTCACCAGCTATCCCAAGAAAACCAGCCTCGATGTGGACTACGGCCCCAAGCTTGCCGACGCCGAGCGGGAGTATCTCGAAGGTGTGAAAGCGGTCAATCCCCTTCTTGGTCTCGCGGATGGTTCGGAAACGCTGCTCAAGGCGATGAAAGCTGAGCTTGCGATGGCCTCCGAGCAGGAGAAATACCACAAGCATCAAAAAGGATTCAAGAAGGCGCAAAGGAAAAAGGACCATTTGATTGGGACCCTCAACGCCACGGGAGAAGGGGAGACCGTTTCAAAGTTCCTGCAAATCAGAGACGCAGTGCAAAAAGCCACATGGCAATTTCAAACCGCCATCGAGCGGAGCAAAATCGAGGAGAATACGAGGCAATACGCGATGCTCGAAAGGCAGCGCGATGAGAAACTTCGCAACGCGGAGGAGGTTGACGCCCGAGTATATGCCGCAGTGAAGAAGTATCTTGAGGAGGTCAGGGCGCCGTTCGACCAAGAAAAACAGACGATCCAAAGGGAAAGGGCGGCACGGGAGGTGGCGTATTCGTACGCAGGAAGAATCGGGCGCACGCTGGAGCCGGTCGTGAAACCGCTCGGTTTCGACTGGAAGATCGCGACCGCCCTTGTTGGGGCTTTCGCCGCGAAGGAGGTTTTTGTGGCGCAAATGGGCATCGTCTTCTCAGTCGGAGAGGCGAAGATGAATCCCGATAACCTCCGCCATAGACTCAGAGAAAACTATAGTTCCCTCGTGGCATTTTGCATCATGCTTTTCACGTTGATTTCGATGCCGTGCGTGGCAACCATCGCTGTCACGAAGCGAGAAACGGGCCGCTGGACGTGGGCCTTGTTCCAGTTGGCGGGGCTAACGGCTCTGGCTTACGTCGTGACCCTCCTCGTTTACCAGATCGGCTCGCTTCTGGCTTAGCACATGACTTTGCAATACGGCGCCGTATGGTGCTGTGTGAAAAGAGCTTCTTCGACACAATGCACACGATGGAGCCGAGGTCCGTGACGTGAGTTGTTCTTCCAATCCCGCGCATCCTGTTATCGAGTCAAAAAAAGAATATGTCCCCGAACTGGAACTATTCAGATACCTTCCGCGGAGGACAGGTCACTTCCCGTGCATGGAGACAAGCAAGCCTTCTTGGTGAGACGTTACGAGCTATCGAGTGACGGTCGTTTCGCGTGCGTCCCTTCGTCTGACCCACAAGAGTCCAATTGGGTGTGTCTCCATTTCAGTGGCACGGGGATAGGCTCTCATGTGCCTGTGGCGAACTGTATGTTGGAGATGAGCGTATCACGACGCCCCTTCAGGGCTTTTGTATTTCATCAAGTGCTATTCTCCCAGGGCGTTCCCCTGGGCTGGAGTATTGCGCTCCTTCAGAGCTGAAGTTGCTTTCGGGTCGCCCTGTAAAAGCAAACTTAATAAAGCTCAGGGCAACGCAAAGGCGCAGGGTCGCAGAGAGGAGAATGAGAAGGACCCCGTCGTCGCCTGTCGTGGCATGGGCATCTTGCCCATGATCCCGACGGGTTCCACCCTCAGGCGCCGGTAACTGAGGCATTACCTTTCCAGCAAGAAAACGGTTGACAAGGAAGCATACCGCGCGTCTATTCTTACATAAGAATAGCAGAGTTATTCGATTGAACTCTGTGTCCATCATACGATTTGCTTTTTCGCAGCGTGCAGGCTCTTGTACAGCGGAATCCTTTGAGGAGGCAATGGTGCGGATAGGCTATCATGTTTGGATGTGCGTGCGACGGATGCTGGCGTGGTGTTCTCGCGCTCATATCCTTTCGGCCTGAAACCGGCGCTGCGAGCCGATGGTTGTCCGCACCCTGGGGTAGTCACCATCGCTTGTTTCGCCTAAGCCCCGCCTCGTTGGCCTCTCCATCGCCGGCGGAGTAGAACTTCTGCCAGCCGACAAAAGCGCCTCAAGAGGAGAAATGGTGAAGGATACCCAAAGGCATCGCGAAAATCGGCAATAACCTCTTTTTAAGTAACTCAACTTCTTATTGTCCGAACAATAGGCAACAAAAAATCGGAGGGTCTAAAAATGAGAAAAGCAATAACGAATTCCATGTTTTGGGCTGTATTTGTGAGCTTGGCATTGGCTGTGGGCATCGCCAATGCGGATGTCGAGGAGGGTCTGGTGGGGCACTGGACGTTTGACGAGGGTGAAGGCACAACCGCTGAAGACAGCTCCGGCAATGAGAATCATGGTACCCTCATTGGCGATCCGCAGTGGGCGCCTGGGCATCTGCGGGGCGCGCTGGAATTCGACGGTATAGACGACTATGCGGAGTTGCCCATCGGCTCACTCATCAGTTCGCTGACAAACTCCACGTTCGCGACATGGGTGGACTTTTCCAACCAGGGCGGTGCTTGGCAGCGCATTTTCGACTTTGGCACCGGCACCACGTTCTACATGTTCCTGACGCCCCGCATAGGTACGAGCGAGCCGATGCGTTTCGCCATTACGATATCGGCTGGGGGCGCTGGCGAGCAGATGGCGACCGCGCCCAGCACCCTCCCCAGCGGGTGGCATCATGTGGCAGTGACGATTGATGCCGACAACGACACCAGCAGCCTCTACCTCGACGGCTCGGTCGTCGCCGAGAACACCGCCGCCACACTCGCCCCCAGCGATCTTGGCGATACCACCCAAAACTGGCTCGGTAGATCGCAGTACTCTGCAGATGCGTACCTTGACGGTTCTTTGGATGATTTCCGCATTTATAACCGGGCTTTAAGCGAGGAGGATATAGTGGAGTTGATGGAGTGGACCGGCGGGGCGTACGCCGGCCCCGATCAGTGGGTCGAAGCTGGCGACACGGTGACCCTGGAAGGCTCCGGACCGGCGGACGCAACGAGCTTTTCCTGGGAACAGGTCATTATCGCGGACGAGCCGGTTGTGACACTCGTCAACCCGAACAACGCCACATGTACGTTTGACTCCCAGGCGCGCGACATCGGATACGTCCTGACTTTCCGCCTGACAGTGGACTCCACGACGGTGGGCACAACGACCGACGAGTGTATAGTTACAGCCCGTGCCCCCAACCCGCCTAAGATCGGCCCCGGCAACCTGCGAATGCAGCGCATAGACCGCGGTTTCTGGCTTTTCTGGGATAGCGTCGTGGACGCGGAGAACTACGACGTGGAAGTCGAAGTGCCGGGGGGAGGCTGGTGGCCTATCGGCATGAATATCCGTACTCTTGAGTACCCTGTCACTGATCGGGAGCCCGGCGAAGAGATTACCGTCAGGGTTGTCCCCAAGAACAAGAGGGGGTCCGGTACCCCGTCCGCTACGTTTGTCATAACCATTATGCGGAATGTCGCTCTCCCGGAGAGCCTCCTGGGGGTGTACGAGCCTTCCGAATATGTGAACATTTTCGATAATGTTGACGTCCCGGGCATGAACAATAAGGAGTACGACGACAGCACCGATAGCTGGGAGGCGGACACGAAGACCGAGGATTACGCGGGCTATCTCTGGGACCAAAACCTCTACTTTGACGAGATCGTTTATTTTACAGGCGAGTTTTACTGGGATGGCGGCTGGTTTACGGACCTGAAGGTTCAGTACACACAGGACGCCGGCGCCACCTGGATTGATGTGCCGGGGGTGGTGATTTATCCCCCTTACGATTTCAGCGACCGGCAGGGAGAGCGGGAGGATTTCACCCGATACGACATGTCCTTTATGGCCCTATACGGAAACGGCATCCGTATCTTCGGGACCCCCGGCGGCTACGCGACGTTTACCTCAATAGCGGAGTTGGAGGTCTATGGCAACCAGCTCCGGCCTATTCTCATCGTTCAGGGTGTGGACAATGAATTTCCGGAAAGGACCACCGCCACGCTCGACGGGAGCTTCTGCATCTCGACGAGAGGACCGATTACCAGCTACCTTTGGACACAGGAGAGCGGTCCGGCGGTCGTCATCGCAGACGTGACCGCTGCCGTCACGAGCTTCGAGGCTTCCGGCGTGGATGCGGACACGCTTTTCGTCTTCTCCCTGAAGGCGGGCGATGGCGTGGAGGAACTGACGGACGAGGACGTTCGCATCCTCATCCGCAACGTCCCGACCACCGCTGTGGCCGGTCCGGATCAGAGGGTGTACGAAAGCACACTTGTGACCCTGGATGGGACCGGCTCCCTCAGCACTTCCGAGGACATCTTGTACACCTGGACTCAGGCGCCGGGGACCCCTGTAACCCTCACAGGCGCCAACACGGCCGCGCCTTCTTTCACCGCGCCGACCTTATGGGGGGAGAGCGAGGATTTGGTGTTCACCCTGAAGGTGGAGGACGGAGTGGGCGGCGAGAGCACCGACACGGTGACCGTCGCTGTCCACAACAGCCTGTTCTTTATTGCCGCTCGGGTGGGGGAGGGAGATCTCCCGGATGACCCCTGGGCCTTCACCGTCGAGGACATTCCCTCCAGCATAACAGCAGGGGACACTACCTACGATGCTGCCACAGAAACTTACACTGTAACCGCTGACGGGATCGATATCTGGGCCACGGCGGACGGTTTTCGCTACGCTTACATAGAAGCGTCGGGCGATTTCTCCATATCGGTTTGTATAATCACTCCATTCGAAGCGAGTACGGCCATATACGCGAAAACCGGCCTGATGGTGCGCCAGAACAGTACTCCGGGCTCAGCGGAGATCCATCAGGTCTCCACCTGGCAAACCGGTTGTGAATTCCAGTGGAGAGATTCTCAGGGCGCCAGCACGGCCTGGACAGGCGTCGCTGAGCCCGCACACCCCTTGTCCCATCCTTTCTGGGTCAAGATTCGCCGTGAAGGCCATACCTGGTACGGCTATTATTCTTACGACGGTGAGAACTGGGAACACCAGGCAGCCGCCCAACACGATGTGCCTATGACCGACCCGGTCCTGGTAGGGATATGCCTCTGCAGCCACGAGCCGGGGGTTCTCACTACAGTTGACTTCACCGATTTCAAGGTGAACGACTCCGTACCGTTTGTGCTGGCCGATGCCTACGCCTCCAGGACCCTGCCCGGAGGCTACGAGGCCGGGGGCGCCGTTGACGTATCGTTATCGCTCAGAGCCAATCCTGACAATCTGCCGCCCGCCGTCACGGTGACGGAGACCATTCCCTCAGGTCTGACCGTGGCAGACCCCGGAGAGGGCGTGGTTTCCGGGGCAAACATCATCTGGAACTTCACCGAAGCAGACGTAGGAATGAAGACGTTAACCTATACGCTCAACGTCCTGGCCGACACTACGGGAAGCTTGGAGTTTTCAGGCGATGTCAACGGAGCGGACATTTTAGGAGACAAGGTGGTCTATCCCGTTCCGTCGGCGCCGAGGAACCTGAGTGTCGAGATGCTTCTTGGGGCACACCTGAGCTGGAGCGGCAGCCGTGAGGAGGGCATTACTGGCTATCGCATCTACAGGAATGTCAATGGCGCAGGGTGGCAGGAGATAGCGTTCGTGGCCGGTACGTCCTATATTGACGGCTCGGTTTTTGCGGAGAGCACTTACAGCTACAAGGTGTCAGCGGTCAACATTACGGCTGCAGAAGGCCCTCTCTCCCAAGCCACGGATGAGAAGAAAATCATCGTGGAGATCAGGGAGGCGGAGGACTTCAACTACGGCGGTGGGCTGTATCCATGGAAGCCCGGCGTAACCATCGCAGCCGTGGAGGCGTCAGCCCAGGACGACCTCGACGCCGGTAACGATTTCTGGCATCCGAACAAGGGAGGGCCGAAGGACTATCGTCCCCTGGATGACGTGGGCATATGGGACATGCCTGTATACGGCGTTCCAAGCAGGGGGATCGGATGGATCAGGCCCGGCAGTTGGTGGCGGTACACCTTTGACGTTCCGGAGCCCGGCCCGGGCGATCCGGAGGGCGGCTGGGTGAAACTCGTCTTCAGGGTCGAATGGCCGTGGGTGACCACTTTCGCCGTTTACTGGGACCAGTCCCTGGTGGGAACCCTTACCTTCACCACCGGAGCGTGGCAGGTGTTCACTGACCTCCCTCTGGAACAGTTCCAGAGCATCCCCGGATTGCACACCCTGAGGGTGGAATCCACAGGAGATGACCCCAACAGCGATGCCCTCGACTTCGATAAGATCGGCATTGGCTTCAACTGGACTCCCCCGAAAAGAGAGCCGATCTTCGAGGCGGACTTCGAGAAGTACACCGAGGACGACCTCTACGGGTTTGACGCTTTGGTCGGCGACCAATGGGAAGTGTTCAACGGCTCGGGCGAGGCGGATGTCGGCTGGCGCCTCTGGAACACCGCTGGCGACTATCTGGGCGACGAGACGGAAGACCGAGACCCCGCGATTGCGGGCATGACCGGCAACTACGTCATCTCCGACAGCGACCTCGTTAGCACCGCCGAGCTCGACGAGGAACTGATCACGCCGGACATTGATTGCACCGAGTACATAAGGCTGAAGCTCGACTTCAGCAAGAACTTCAGGGTCTATCCCGACGACACAGATCACAACCAGATTGCGGAGGTGGACATCCGGGAGGTCGGCGGCGACTGGGTCAACCTGCTGTCCTACAACGTGGACTCGATTGACCCCAGCCTCGATCCGGCGGTTGACAGCACCCCGGAGAAGCTGGACCTGTCGGCTTACGACGGAGCGACATTCCAGCTCAGGTGGCACTTCTACGATGCTTCGTGGGACTGGTGGTGGGCCATTGATAACATCATGGTGTCCGGCGAGAAGAAGGAGGAGCCACCGCCTCCGAAGGGAGTCATCCTGTCGGTCGGTATCGCTGCGGGCAAGCTGAGTGTCACCTGGAGCGTGTTCGGTACCGAGAGCTACTACATTGACTACACCGCCGATTTGACCGGCGCGTGGAGTGAGGTCGCCGGTCCGCTCACCGGCACGAGCTCGTCGGATGTTGCGATCTCCGGCTCCGCCGGATTCTATCGCGTCCGCGCGGAATGATCTCGCAGCGAGCGCAAAGTCAAACGGCCCCGCCTTTTCGGCGGGGCTGTTCCTTTTGCGGACAGCGGTGCTGAGCGCGGCGCGCGCACGTGCATGTGCAGTGAATACAAAACGGTTGACAATATGATATGCCGCGCCCTATTGTTAACCGTGAATGGTAAGCGCGAACTGTGAACACTGTGTTGGTCAATCTGCACTTTCCGAATGCGGACACCTCTTCTCGGGCCAAACCTCTTGAGGCCGCGGTGCCGCGAGAGCTTGTGTCGCAGTCGCGTGTTCTTGCAGCGAATTGCCTGGTGTGTCCCTGAGTGATCGGAGCTTCTTGATGCTGAAACCCTTGGCGGGACACGATGACATTCTTCATACGGGCCAATTACCCGGGCTTACTTCCCTTGAGCAGATGACATTCTTCATTTCCATCAGCCGTCCCCGCAGGATTCTGTCCGGCAATTAGGAACGTTTGGCGGGCAAGGCAAACGGGTAGTTCGAGAACCCGTGAAGCACTGCTTTTTGCCCGCTCAGGCAACGCAACGCGAACTTCGCATCCGGCATAAGGAAACGTCTTAGATAAAGTCATAGGGAGGTTGACCATGAAACACGTACTTGTAGCTTTAGTTTCGTTCGTTCTCCTTCTCCGCCTGGGCGCCGGTATGGCGCAGGAGCCCCCAGAAGCAGTAGCTTTGACAACGAACAAGACCATCACCGTGGACGGGACCCTTGACCCAGAGGAATGGAAAGGGGTCAAGCCGATTGGGATTAACCAGACATGTGAGACGTGCATTGACACTACAGGGCACGTCGGCAGTGACGCAGACCTGAGTTATGACCTCTATATCGTCCACGACGGCGAGACGCTCTACTTCGGCTTCGACGTTACCGATGATAGCATTCAATCGGACAGTGGAGCCAGCACCTGGGACGACGATTGTGTCGAGATATTCTGCAATGCCGACAATGAGGGGACCGGTCAAGACAACGACGGGAGAGGGTTCCAGTTGCTCATAACGTCCGATGGGCGGACCGACGGCAGCGACAGCGGCCCCCTCGGTCTCGGTGACGACTGGTATGGGGCACAGACAACCGCCAAAGGTTTCTGCGTCGAAGTGGCGATTCCTTTCGACAGCTTCGATACCGGCGGCGGCGAGTCCCTCGCCGTTGGGGACCGCATCGGCTTTACCGTCAACGTGGATGATGACGATAACGGCGGCGGCCGCGAACATCAATTCTGGTGGTACGCCGTGACGGGGGACTCGTGGAATAACCAGCAGGACTGGGGATTCCTTGTGATCTCTGACAAGTTGGTCAGCTTAGTCAGTGCCGGCCCCGATCAGAGGATTGATTCCGGCCAAAGGGTCACCCTTCACGGCGAAGGCCCCGGCGACGCAACAAGCTTTTCATGGAAACAGACCGGGGGAGAGTTATATCTCGAACCCGCGCTGCAGCCTTCGCCGGACAGCCAGGAGGTATGGTTTGACACGGCCGAGGTCGAAGTCGGCTTTATCCTGACCTTTGAGTTGACGGTTATCTCAACCAGTGAAGGCACGAGTACCGACGAAGTCCAGATCACAGTCCTGGCGGTTAACGCGCCGAGAATTCCGCCGAGCAACCTGCGGACCCAACTGATCGACATGGGCTTCCGGCTTTTCTGGGACCCCGTTTTGGACGCGAACCTCTACGAGTTACACCTGGAATACCTGCCCGGAATCTGGATACCCTACGCACCGAACGTTGACGCTGCCGAGTATGACATGGCGGACCAGGAGCCCGGTGCGCAGGTCACTGTCAAGATTATAGGCAAGAACAAGTACGGCAAGGGCGCCGAGTCCGAGCCGATATCCGTGACCATCATGCGGAATGCCGCATTGCCGGCGCCTACTGGAAGTACGCCTCCGACCGCCCAGGTATCGGTCGGCGAGGCTGCCGTTCCCGCCCTGAATGACGGTATCCTCGACAGGGGTACGGATAGCTCCGGCGACCCCGCCAAAACCGAAGATTTCTGGGGATTTGTGTGGGACCAAGAGCTCTGGTTCGACGAGGTTGTCTATTACATGGGCGAGATTTCCCACGACGGTGGGTGGTTCACAGACCTGACCCTTGAGTATACCAAGGACGGTTCAACCTGGCTGCAAGCTCCCAACGTGCGGTTCAACCCGCCTTACGACTTCACGAATGCCCCGGGGGGGCGGGCCAAATGTGCCAGGTACGAGATGAGTCTGGCTACGGTCAGAGGAACAGGAATAAGGATTCTCGGCACCCCCGGCGGTTTGGCCACTTATACCTCGATAGCGGAGCTGGAGGTCTATGGTGACCAGACGCGTAGCGACCTCGTCGTTCAAGGGCTGGACCTTGAAGTCCCGGAGAGGGGCACCGTCACCCTCGACGGCAGCTATTCGATGTCGCTCATAGCCGATATTATCACCTACTCGTGGAGCCAGACGAGTGGGCCGACTGTGGAGATTCCCGACGCAACCGCTGCCATTACGACGTTCACGGCTCCGGCCGTGGAGGAGGATACTCTTCTCGTTTTCTCCTTGACGGCGGGTGATGGCACAAATGAAGCTACCGACGACGTCCGCATCACGGTGAAGAACGTCACCACCACCGCAGTCGCCGGCCTTGACCAGACGGTGGAGGAGGGAGCCCTTGTGACCTTTGATGGCACCGGTTCCCAGACCGCCACCGGCGTCATAACCTATTCCTGGGCGCAAACGGCGGGACCGGAGGTGGCTCTGAGCGATGCCGGAGCCGCAGTGTGCAGCTTTACCGCGCCTGAGATATGGCCGTACGTCCAGCGGCTGACGTTCCGTCTCGATGTGGAGGATGGCGAGGGCGGCACCAGCAGCGATGAAGTGAACGTCAACGTCACAAACTCGGTCTTCGAGGTCAGGCCTTTGGGTACCGGCTACTTCCAAGACGTTCTCCACCTGGGCAATACACCGGAGGACCGTTTCCTCAGCCCCCTGGACCTGAGCCTTGACACCAACGACTACCTCGCGGATTGGGGCGGGCAGGCCAACGTCAACCCAGTCGAAGGACAAGCGTACGACTTCACGGACACGGATATAAGCACGACCGTCAATCCGATGGTGTGGACGCCGATACATAGCGACAGCGGCTGGTTCGGCAACGAGGCTCTGGACACCTTCGGGCAGATTTACCACATCTACGTCTTTTCGCCGGAGGAACGAGACGCACGGGTGCGTTTCCGCCACGATGATGAGGCCCGCATCTGGAACAACGGCGAGATAGCTGCGTCCAGGAACGGCTCGGACGGCAATTTGGAGCGCCATGGTGACTTCATCCTGAATGACGGAATCAACTCCATGACTCTTCGCTTTGAGGAAGCAACTGCCAGCAACCACATCGCGGCAAGGATTACTGACCGCAACGATGTTCCTTACACCGACCTTTCCTATGCCCTGTCTGTTCGTGTTCCTCTGCCCGCTGCATACGGCGTGAGGACGCTCCCAGACTCGTATCCGTCGCCGGGGACCGTCATCATCCAGGTTTCGCTCAGGGCAGACCCCGAGAACCTCCCCGGAACCATCGCCGTCAAGGAAATCCTTCCCGAAGGCGTGACCATTGCTGATGCCGGCGGCGGCACACCCGGCGCCGGTACGCTCACCTGGACTCTCGATGGCGTCGCATCTACCGTCGTATCCTACTCGCTGTCGGTTCCGGCGGGCACTACCGCGGGTTTGATCTTCGCAGGCGATGTCAACGGAGAGGACACTCTCGGAGACAGCGAGACGTATGCCGTTCCCTCTGCCCCGCAACACGTAACTCTCGACATGATGTTCGGCGCACAACTGACATGGAGTCCCCCGCCAGAAGAAGGAGCTGGCGCCTATCGAGTATATCGCAGCGTGGACGGCGGAGACTGGGAACAGGTGGGCTTTATCAGTCAGACCTTCTACACGGAAGGCGTTGTCGAGGGGAGCACTTACAGCTACAAGGTCATGGCTGTCAGCAAGAACGGTGTGGAAGGCCCCTTCTGCGAAGCCACGGAAGCGATGACGGTAACGGTGCCGACAGTCGTGGAGGCGGAGAACTACAACTACGGCGGAGGAGAGTACCCCGGATACGAAAACTGCCCCGCCGCCAATGAGGCGCCGGACTCCGACACGGTCGGCACACCGCAAGAATACGACTTCTTCTTCGCCACCGACGTTCCGGCGGATGACACACGCCGCTTCTACCGCCCGAACGACAACTGCGGGATGGAGACTCGCGAAGCGACGCCGAACATCGGATGGACAACCATCGGCGACTGGTGGCGGTACACCCTCGATGTTCCTGAGCCG